>Ga0105049_10010750_pt1 | contig 10494 bp, 4 predicted proteins | sample MAT06_FD_78087 | JGI IMG/M metagenome (GOLD analysis project Ga0105049, IMG submission 78087) | Freshwater microbial communities from Lake Fryxell liftoff mats and glacier meltwater in Antarctica - MAT-06 | ecosystem: Environmental > Aquatic > Freshwater > Ice > Liftoff microbial mat | place... | reverse complement strand
GCGTACTCTTGGGCACGCCTGCCAGTGGAGCCGGGTATGCGGGAATCATCTCCACCAACCCCGAGACCCTCAGCGGCCTGCAGTTCCGCACGGGCGGCAACGTCACGAGGATGAGCATCTACAACAACGGCACCGTCTCGATTCCAGGGGTGCTCATCGCTGGTACCCAGGTCGTCAACGATGTGCAATACGCCACGCCCAAAATCACGTTCGCGACGATCGTGCCCGCCGACTTTGATATCGTCAGCAATTTCAGCAGCGCCAAGAGCCTCGCCTTTGGCGAATACGCGACGATTCCTGGCGGGTTTGCGAATGATCATTTGACGGCGGGCGTGCACCTGCCCAACGGTGCAACCATCACGCAGGTCATCGCGTGGATGTACGACACGTCTTCCACCAAGAACCTCACCGCCCAGTTCGTGCAGGTCGATCAGTTCACCCGCGGTCCCGCTCTCCGCGGCAGCGGCACCAGCGCGACATCATCGATTCTCAACCAAGCCATCGACTGCACACCTGTCCCCAACCTCACGATCAACAACGAAACCAGTTTCTATCGCATCGTCATCTTCACCGCAGGCAACCAACCCTGGGATGGCAGTCTGGGCATCGCCGGCATCAGGATCGAATATGAGATGATCGCGCCAATTCCCTGAGTAGCCCGCTCGTGTCCTGACTTTGACGAGATGTCACGAGCCTTGGCGAAGCGGTGCCGCCAACGATCGCTCACACCGGCAACTCCGGCGGAAGCATCGTGGTGCCGCACTCCGGACACACCCCCGTGGGTGCATGCACCATGTCGTACCCGCAGGCATGGCAATACCGGCCCGAACCGGCCCGGGGCACCAAAACCGCAAAGCACACCGCGCTCGTCGCCATCGCAAACGGCCCGCCGATCAGCAAGGCCCCCACCAGCAACAACAGCGCCGTCAGCAACAACACCAGACTCTGAACAATCACCAGCCCGAAGAGTGTCGAAGCCGGCGCGGCGCTGGCCCGCCAACTGGCGGACATCGCTTCGAAAACTTGCATCCTTCCCGGCGGAGCATCAAGATAGATCAACCCCGAGAAACTCAGCCGCGCGAAAACATAGGCATACAAGAAAAGGCTGACCACGCCGCTCACGCTCACCAAGACAATCGAGACCGTTGCCGGCCCACCGGCGCCACCGCCGCCGCGTCTGGAAGTCACTTCAATAATAACCGCTGCCGCAATCGCAAGAATCACCGGGATAAACGCCAGCGACACCGTCAGCGCAACCACGAGTTGCTGGCCCACCAGCGGCCAGTACTTTTCCTTTAAGTCGAACATCTCGGCGAGGCGGGTTGGCTCGCCCCGCCAACGCCGAACCGCGAGATGACCCGCCGCTACGGCCAGAGGAGCGGTGAAAATGCCCGCAAGGCCGCCCACCAACGGCACAAAACCCCCCGCGAGCACGATCAGGCAATACACGACCCAAGGTCCTGCAATCCCGGGCCAGTCGCTCCACATCAATCTCCAGCCCTCGGAAAGAAACCATCGAAGGCCGGGATTGGCGGGAATAACCATCGCCCGCCGCGCCGGTGCGGGCACCGTCGGCGGAACCACGCCCTCGGTCGAACGCAAATTTGAGTGCGGAAACTCAGCCATGCGATTCTCCGTGGCTCATCGAATGGCGAAACGTCTCCCGCCACTCAACTCGATGCGGGGGCTGGAACCACGGGCTTCTGCTCCTTCGGAGCCTGCTCAACCGCCTTCGCGCTCTTCACCCGGATGCTCCGATACCACACATCGTCGCCATGGTCCTGGAAAACGAGGTGACCCTCGGCCTTCGTTCCATACTTCTTCCAATCCTTGAACTTGCTCTCGGCCACGCGGCTATTCCAATCCGTCGAGCCGATCTCCGCCGTCGCGACCTTCTCGCCGTTCAGCCAATGCTCAATCGTGTTCCCCTTCACCACAATCTTCGCAACGTTCCACTCACCCACGGGTTTGGTCACGTCCTTCTCCGCCGCGTAAAGCGCGTAGATCGCGCCAGCCGACGTCTTCGGGTTGTTGCCGTCCGCGTGCTTGGCGTTGTCCAACACCTGATACTCGGAGCCCGTGAGATACGGCGCGGTCTCTTCCTCGCTCACGCGATAGAAAACGCCGCTGTTGGCCCCCTCGGCAACCTTCCACTCAAACTCGAGTTCAAAGTCACCATACCGCCCGCGCGTCACAATGTCGCCCCCACCACCGCCGGCCTTGTGGTGCAGCGTCCCATCCACCAATTCCCAACCCGCCTCCGGCATCGAGCCCTTGCGATAGCCCCGGAAGTTGTCCAGAGACGTCCCATCAAACAGGACCGTCCACTCACCCGTCGTTTCGGCTCCCGCTTCCTTCACGGCCCCCGCCTCCTTCACGCCCGCCGGAGTCGTTCCCTGCCCCAACGCCAATCCCGCGCTCACAGCCAGCGTCACCCCGAGAAGTGCCACAACGCCACGATCCGACATCCTGTTCCGCATGGTCCAACTCCTGTTGAGATTCCGATCAGCCCCAAAGAATATCAAACGGCACCGCCTCCCGTTGGACGCCCATCGCCACCAATCGCCACCAATCGCCGGCCAATCGCCGGCCAATCGCCGGCCAATCGCCAGTTCGTACGCTCCATTTCGGTCCTTTGCCGCGATTCCGGCCCGCACACCTTGCACCCGCGCCCCGATCCGTTACCTTCACGGTCGTCTCTCCCGCACCAGTTCCCCTCACACCAACCCGCTCGTACAACCACGTCCAATAACACTGCACACCCCACACACACAAACCCCGCAACTTTGCGCACCTTGACGATTCCTAAGCAGAAAACCCATGAACCAAGGTGCGCAAAGGTTTCCACTTGCGCACCTTGCCCCCCGCCAATGCTCACCACTCTTCTCATCTTGCTCGTCCTCTCCCTCCTCGTCAGCCTCCTCTCCCTCCTCCTCTATAAGAAAGACAAAACCGCGGCAATCCGTGGCACATGGCGCACCCGCGAACGAACTCTCCACATCATCGCTCTTTGCGGCGGCTGGCCCGGCGCACTTCTCGCCCAACGCCTCTTCCGTCACAAGACCAAAGACCAACCCTTCCGAATCCTCTTCTGGTGTACCGTCGCCCTCCACCTCATTTTCGCCGTCTCCATTCTCTATCTGGCGTTCCTCGCTACCCGTCCAACACCATGATCGTTCCCAATCTCAACCCCGACCTGCCCATCAACGCCCGCGCCGGCGAGATCAGCGCCGCCATCGCCGCGCACCAAGTTGTCGTCATCTGCGGCGAAACCGGCTCCGGAAAAACCACCCAACTCCCACAGATCCTCCTCGGAATGGGCCGACTCGGACTCATCGGTCATACCCAGCCGCGTCGAATCGCCGCCCGCTCGGTCGCCGCCCGCATCGCCGAAGAACTCCGCACGAATCTCGGCGGCCTGGTCGGGTTCAAGATCCGCTTTGATGATGAAACCTCGCCCGAAACCCGCATCAAACTCATGACCGACGGTGTCCTGCTCGCCGAAACCCGCTCCGACGCCACGCTCGCGGCCTACGAAACCATCATCATCGATGAAGCCCACGAACGCTCCCTCAACGTCGATTTTCTCCTCGGCTACCTCAAACAACTCCTGCCCCGTCGCCCCGAACTCAAAGTCATCATCACCTCGGCAACCATCGATCCCCACCGCTTCAGCGACCACTTCGGCGGCCCCTCCCGCTGCCCCGTGATCGAAGTCTCCGGCCGCACCTTCCCCGTCGATCTGCTCTACCGCCCCGCCGATCTCGATGAACCCGGCGAACTCGAGTCCGCCGTCGTTTCCGCGGCGAGCCTCATCACCGGCCCCACCATGGCCGCCGGTGATTGCCTCGTCTTTCTCCCGGGCGAAAAAGAAATCCACGCGTGCCAGCGGGCCCTCGCACGGGCCCACCCCAGCCTCGACATCCTCCCGCTCTTTGGCCGCATGGCCTCCGATGAGCAAGACCGCATCTTCCGAACGTCGTCGCGCCAACGCATGATCTTGGCGACCAACGTCGCCGAAACCTCGCTCACCGTCCCCGGCATCCGCTACGTCATCGACACCGGCCTCGCCCGCATCAGCCGCTTCGATCCCGAAACCCACGTCCAGCACCTCGTCGTCGAGCCCATCTCGCGCGCTAGCGCCAAACAACGCGCCGGTCGCTGCGGCCGTGTCGCCGCGGGTGTGTGCATACGGCTCTATTCCAAGGAAGATCACGACGCCCGCCCGGCCTTCACCATCCCCGAGATCCTCCGCTCAAATCTCGCTTCGGTTATCCTGAGGATGAAGACGCTCGACCTCGGCACCGTCGCCGCGTTCCCTTTCCTGGAACCGCCCCCCGCATCGGCGGTCGACGCCGGCGTCCGTTCCCTCTTTGAACTGGGTGCCCTCGAAAATCAGTCGGAAACCGCTCCCCTCACACCCCTGGGCCATCAACTCGCCCAACTCCCCATCGATCCCCGCCTCGCCCGCGTGCTCATCGCCGCCAAACGCGAGGGGTGCATCAAAGAAGGCCTCGCCCTCGCCGCCGCCCTCGCCATCCCCGACCCGCGCGAACGCCCCGCCTCCCGACGCGATGAAGCCGACCGGTTGCACGAACGATTCCGCAGCGAACGCTCGGACTTTCTCACGCTCCTCGCGATCTGGGATGAACTCACCGAGACGCTTGCCGACGGCGGCGTCGGAGCCCTCGCGGGCTGGTCCCGACGCTACATGCTCTCCTTCTCCCGCCTGCGCGACTGGCTCGATATGCACTCGCAACTCCGGGACATCGCCGACGGCATGGGCCTCAAGCCGCAGGCGTCGCCCGCCTCCGAAGACTCAATCCATCGCGCCCTGCTCGCCGGCCTCGTCGGCACCATCGCGGCCCGCGATGAATCCAGCGCACACAAGGAATACATGACCCCCGGCGGCGAGCGCGCCATCCTCTGGCCCGGCTCCACCCTCTTCCGAAACCCGCCCAAATGGGTCATGGGTGCCGAGTTCGCCAGCACCTCTCGCCTCTTCATCCGCACCGTCGCCCGCATCGAGCCCGACTGGGTCAAAGCCATCGCACCCCACCTGCTCTCCACCAACTTGGCCAACATCGCCTACGACGAAGTCGAAGGCGCTGCCTTCGCCAACGCCCGCGCCGCCATCCACGGCATCTCCTTGGGCGGTGGCTCCCGCGTGCGCATCTCCACCATCGACCCAATCGCCGCCCGCCGCGCCTTCATCACCGAAGCCCTCGTTCGTGGTCGCATCGCGGCGGACGTCACCACTGTTTCCGGCGCAACTTCAGAGAGCATCGGCCGACCCAACGGCCACCCGGCTCTCCGCCACAACCTCTCGATGCTCTGGCTGGCGGAACGCGCCAAGGCCGCACTGCGCAAGCCCGGATCCGTGGCCCCCGATCAGTCTTTGCACGACTTCTTCGATCAATCTCTCCCCTCCCGCGTGGTTGACGCCGAGACGCTGTTTGCATGGCTGAACGCAGCCGATCCCGCGGAGATCGAGGCCTTCCGCCTCCGCCCCAACGATGTCCTCGCCCCGGGAGTCGGCGACCGCTTCACCCCCGACGTCTTCCCTGCTTCACTCCATGTCATGCACGCCGGCGAAACGGTCGAGTGTCCCATCGAGTACCGCTTCGAGCAAGGCAAATCCACCGATGGGCCCCTCCTCACGGTCCCGCTCTTCGCCTTGCCCTCGGTGGACACCCGCCGCCTCGAATGGCTCATTCCCGGCCGCCTCGAGGAACTCATCGCCGCGATCCTCAAGCGATTGCCCAAGGCCACCCGCAACCGGCTCGACAACATCGGCGACACCAACGCACTCGCCCGCGATATTGCGCAACTCCTCACCTTCGGCTTGGGCGACATCCGTACGGCCATCGCCGAGACGCTCGCCGGCCTGCACAGTCTCCTCATCCCCGCCCACGAGTGGACGATGGAGAACCTCCCCGACCATCTGGTGATGCAGGTCCGTGTCGTGGATGATCACGGCACCGAGGTTGGCCTCGGCCGCGACATCGAAGACCTCAAACGCCGCCTCGAGGGCCGCATCCGAAAGGCGTCCGCGGGCCGGGCCCGCGCATCCTTTGAACGCACCGGCCTCACATCCTGGACCTTCCCCGACCTCCCCGATTCCGTGCCGCTCGAAGTCGGCGGTGAATCGATCACCGCCTACCCGACGCTCATCGATACAGGTACAGCAGCCGACCTCACGCTCCTGGAAGATGCGGTCCTCGCCGCCTCGCACACCCGCCTGGGTCTCCGCAGGCTTTTCGCCCTCGCGATCCGGGATGAATGCCTCGCCCGCCTCGATGCTTGGGCCGGACTCAAAGAACTCGCCCGCCACTTCGCCGCGGTCGGCACGACCGAAGACCTCAACGATGGCATCGTCTCCATCGTCGCCGATCGGGTCTTCCTCCTCGGCCAGCCCGACATCCGCACCCACGCGGCCTTCGATGAACGCCTCCAAGCCAACTGGGGCCGCATCGGCCAAACCCTCATCGATACCGCGACCACCCTCGCCGGCGCGATGGACGCCCGCTTCAACATCGCCCACCGACTCTCCGGCGGAACCTCCCGCATGTGGGCCACCAGCATCGCCGATATCCGCGAACACGCCGCCTATCTCATGCCCCGCGGCTTTCTCCGCCTCACACCCTGGCCCCACCTCCGCGAATTCCCCCGCTACGTCACCGCCATGCGCGAACGCCTCTTCCGCCTGCGCGAAGACGGCTCCGGCGTCGAAACCGTCGCTCTCAAAGACGTCCTCCCGCGCTGGAAGCGCTTCACCGGCCTCGTCGCCAAGCGCATGTCCGATCAAAAAGTCGCCGACGCCAGCGCGGGCCTGCTTGCCCGTGCCGCCCTCACCAAACGCCCACCCCTGCCCGGTGCCCGCCGCGCGGCCCCGAGCATCAACCTCGAAGCCGGTGAGTGGGCCATGCAGGTCGGCAGCCTCAGCAAGCCCGAGACCGATTACCGCTGGTTGCTCGAAGAACTCCGCGTCGCCTGCTTCGCGCCCGAGATGCCTTCCAAGGCAACGCCCGCAGCCCTCGACGCCGCGTGGAAGAAAGAGCACGAGGACGAACGATGAACCATCTCGACACGCCTGCCGCTATTTCGTTGCGCCCACAACCCTCCCGTTCCACTGTTCGCCCAATCGCTTCACCGACACCGGGAAGGCCGTCCGCAACTCCTGGGCGAACAGGCTCACCCGATACTCCTCGATCATCCACCGCATCTGCCGAACCGCTGGGTCCCGGTCGCTCCGCACGGGGTCCTGCACCGCCAGCGTCGCATAACTCCTCCACCAAGGCTGCAATTCCGCCAGTTTCCTCAGATCTTTCCCGATCCCATCCCCACCCAGCCTCATCAACCTCAACTGGATCGCCGCGAAATACCGCGGATAGTGCCGCATATTCTCGTAGGGTGTGGTTGCCATGAAACCGGGAGGACACAACAGCGCCATCTGCTCCCGCACATCCACAATCACCGGTGCCCACCCCGCCGGCGACGGCTTCCCTAAGAGCGCATGAACCGCGTGCCACCCTGTCAGGATCTGCTCAAACAACGTCGCCACTTCATCAATCGCCCGTCCCAACCTCGATAGCCCGCGATCCACAAACTTTTCAAACGCCTTCGCATCCCGCGGCAGCACTTCCGCCTTAAGCAACCCCGCATCGTCTGCTAAAAACGCCCGATCCGCGATCACCTCCCGCATCAACGGCTTTAACTCCGAAGCCTTCCCGAGCACCGCGTACGACAACGCCAGCCGGTCCGCGGCGGGCAGAAAGGCAGTCGCCTTGCGAAACTCTTCTCCGGCCGTCAAGATCGCCAGCCGCCGCAACCCCGGACGCAAGCCCTCGTCCGCCGCCGCGGGCGAATCAAACAGTTTGATCGACACGCTGTCCTTCATGTCCACGATCGCCGGATACGCCTCGACCGCCATGCCGAACCGCCGGATCTGAACCGACGAGGCAAGCACACCAAAGTCCCACACTTTGATCTTGTCCTTGGTGAACGCCGGGTCGGAGATGGTGAGAAACCGTTCTCGCAACTTTGGAGCCAACTTTTCGCGGATCGGCCCAAGATCCCGGCCCACCGCCAAGACCCCGCCGTCCTCCCCCACCACCTCGAACCGCATCCGCAGGTGGGTCGGCAGCATCACGGCCCGCAGTTCCGCCTCGGGCACATCGGCCCCGGTTTCAAGCCGGATCAACCGCATCAACCGCTCGAACAAGTCTCCTTCGCCGAACTTCAAGTCGGGCAACAACTTGGAGGCCAGTAACGAGGAGTGCGGCAAAGCCCGGCGGAAGTCCTTCGAAAGGCCCTTCAAAATCGTTTGCAGTTTTTCATCAAGCCACCCCGGCACCGTCCAATCGAAGCGTGTTCCGTCCAACCGGGCCAAGGCCTCCAGCGGCAGCCGCACCGTCACGCCGTCGTCGTCCTTCCCCGGGTTCAGCGCGTACCGCAGCGGCAACTTGGCATCGCCGATGGTCAGCACGTCCGGGAATGCCTCCGCCGCGGGAACGCCGGCTCCGGCCACCAAGAGGTCATCGACCCCCATCATCAGCACCCGGGGCTCGGTCTTTTCCTTCTCCGCGCGCCACCGCTCGAACGCCACTCCCGTGTTGATCTCCGCCGGGACGCGCCGGGCGAAGAAGTCGTACCGGGCTTGCTGGTCGAGCAACAGGTCGGTGCGTCTCGTCTTGGCTTCCAGCCTCCGGACTTCGTCGATGACCCTTGCGTTGTGCTCGATGAATGGGCCTCTGGTTTCCCATTCTCCCATTACCAGCGCGTGCTGGATGAAGATCTCGCTGGCCGCTTTGACGTCGATCTCACCGAAGTTCACCCGCCGCCGCGCGTACAACTCAAGCCCGTAGATCGTCCCCCGCTCATCCGCGATCACGGTCCCGGTTTCTTCCGCCCAACGCGGGTTTGTGTGAGACCGTTTGAGGAGTGCGCCCGCCAACCCCTCGACCCATTCCGGCTTGATGGCCCCCACCGTTCGCGCATACACGCGGCTGGTGCGGACGATCTCGGTCGCCACCACCCACTTGGGCCCGTTCTTGTGCAGTGCCGAACCCGGGAAGATGTGAAACTTGATGTTCCTCGGCCCGGTGTACTCGCCTGCCTCGCCTTTGATGCCGATGTTCCCGAGCAACCCCGCCAGCACCGCCCGCTGCACCCGGTCGGGCCCATCGCGTTCAGTGAGAACCGACTTGCCCGAGGGACGCATCTCCATCTCTTTTACCAATCCAAGCAACTGGGCGTGAACCTCGTCCCATTCGCGCATCCGCATGAACGACACATAACTGTCTTTGCACAGCCGCCGCAACCGACTTCCCGAGAGGGCTTTTTTGGCCTCCTGGAAGTAATCCCACAGTTTCAACAGCGACAGGAAGTCCGACGATTCGTGCCGGAAGGTGCGGTGCGCCATGTCGGCCTTGTCCTGCTCATCCATGGGCCGCTCGCGCGGGTCCTGCACGGAAAGGGCCGCGGCGATGATCAGCCCCTCGCTCAAACAGTTTTCTTCCTGAGCCGCCAGAATCATGCGTCCGATCCGCGGGTCTATCGGCAACTTCGCCAGCCGCTTCCCGTTGGGTGTCAGTTCGTTCCGTTCGTCTACCGCCCCCAGTTCAAGCAGCGTTTCATACCCGTCTTTGATCATCCGCGAGTCCGGGGCCTCCACGAACGGGAACGCTTCGACCGCACCCAGGTTCACCGCCTTCATCTGAAGGATCACCGCCGCCAAGTTCGAACGCACGATTTCCGGATCCGTGAACTCGGGCCTTGCGCGGTAGTCGTCCTCGGAATACAACCGATAGCAGATGCCCGGTGCGATTCGACCGGAACGTCCTTTCCGTTGATCCGCCGAGGCCCGCGAGATCGACTCGATTTCCAGCCGCGTCACCTTGGTCCGAGGGCTGTAACGTTTGATGCGGGCCACACCGGCATCAACCACTGCGCGAATCCCGGGCACCGTGACCGAGGTCTCGGCCACGTTCGTCGAGAGCACCACGCGCCGGCCACCGAAGGGCTGAAACACCCGCATTTGGTCCGCCGAGGACAGCCGCGAGAACAACGGCAGGATCGCCCACCGCTCGTTGGGCGTCGGAGCCTGAGCCGAAAGGTCATCGGCAACTTCACGGATCTCGCGCTCGCCGGGCAGGAACACCAGGATGTCCCCGTCCACGGTGTGGGCCGCTTCCGATATGGCCGCCTTGACGTGGTCGTGGAGGCTCCAATCTCGATCTTCGAGCGTCTCCTCAGGCAATGGGCGATAGACGACCTCCACCGGAAACGCTCGACCACTCACCATCACCACCGGGGGGCGCCGCCCTTGGATGGTGAAGTGGTTCGCGAAGCGGTCAGGATCGATGGTCGCCGACGTCACGATGACCTTCAAGTCCGGCCGTTTCGGCAGGATCGTGCGGAGATAGCCCATCAGAAAATCGATGTTCAGGCTCCGCTCGTGGGCCTCATCGATGATCAGGGTGTCGTAGGCCT
>Ga0105049_10010749_pt1 | contig 10495 bp, 9 predicted proteins | sample MAT06_FD_78087 | JGI IMG/M metagenome (GOLD analysis project Ga0105049, IMG submission 78087) | Freshwater microbial communities from Lake Fryxell liftoff mats and glacier meltwater in Antarctica - MAT-06 | ecosystem: Environmental > Aquatic > Freshwater > Ice > Liftoff microbial mat | place... | reverse complement strand
GTGAGCGCTGACAACCGGTACCAACTCTTCGTGAATGGGAAGCGCATTGCGCGGGGTCCGGCGCGTGGCAGCATCGAACACTGGCGCTACGAAACGCTCGATATTGCCGAGTACCTGAGGGGCGGTGAGAATCTTCTAGCCGCGGTGGTGTGGAATCATGGAGCAGAGGCACCGTTGGCGCAAATGAGCCTCCGCACAGGTCTGCTTGTCGATGGCGAGGCGGAGTTTGAACGCGCCCTGGTCACCACAGGCCGGGCCCGTTGGCGCTGTCTCCGAGACACCGCCTATACCCCGGTTGAAGTTCCGACAATGCTTCAGCGAAAGTTCATCGCCGTTGGCAAGGGTGAACGGCTCGACGCGGCCCGACACCCCTGGGAATGGCAGGCGCAAGATTTCAGTGACGCTGACTGGGCGGATGCCGTCACTATCTTTCCGGCAAGCAGTCATGCTGACCCCAGCGCAGATAATCTGTGGATGCTGGAGCCGCGCATTATTCCCCTGATGGAGGAAACCGTTGAGCGTCTGCAACGCATGCGCCAACTGCAGGGTATCGATATTCCAGCCCGATTCCCAAAAGAAAAGGAACGCGTCCGAGTTCCGGCCAATTCAAAAGTTGAGTTATTGCTGGACCAAACTTACCTGACCACCGCGTACCCACGTCTGGTCGTGTCGGGTGGAACAGGCGCCCTGATTCGGCTTGAATATGCCGAAAATCTCTGGGGTGAACCGGAGCTCAAGACGAAAGGTCCGCGCGACGAAGTCGAGGGCATGCATCTGGTTGGCATCTTAGACGAGTTCGCCCCCGACGGGGGGTCGCACCGAGTGTTTGAGCCGTTGTGGTGGCGTACTTATCGGTACCTGCGCGTGACGATTGAGACCCAGGAGGAGGCGGTAACTATTGAAGACCTTGTTGGTCTCACCACGAGCTACCCGCTGGTACGCCGAGCAGAGTTCAGCTCGGAGGAGTGCGAGCTTCTGCGCATGTTGGACGTGGGTTGGCGAACCGCGCGCCTCTGCGCGCACGAAACCTACGTCGATTGTCCGTACTACGAACAGCTCCAGTACTCAGGCGATACTCGCGTTCAAGCGATGGTATCGCTCTATATGTCGGGTGATGATCGCCTGGTTCGGAACGCCATCTTGCAGTTCGACGAATCACGTTCTGGCGATGGGCTCACCACCAGCCGCTATCCCACCTCTTCTAGGCAGTATATTCCCCAGTTTTCACTGCTTTGGATCGGGATGATTCACGATCACCTTCGCTATCAGGATGATCGGGAGTTTGTGCGGCGTTTCTTGCCCGGTGTGCGTCAGGTGCTGGCCTTTTTTGAGGACCTGGTGTTACCTGGAGGTTGCCTTGGGAAGATTCCGTATTGGGCGTATTTTGATTGGGTGAACGAATGGAGTGGTGGTGTGCCCCCCGGCTGGAGTTCGCGCCCCAGCTGGACGGGCAAGCCGGGCCCTGGTGTGCCGCTCAGCGACCCTCGGGGAGCCTCCGCGCTCTTTGATTTCCTGTTGGCGCTGGCCAGCGATTGGGCCGCCGACATTGAACGCGAAGTCGGCAGTCCGGAGTTCGCTGCACGCTACGCGAAGATTGCCAGCATGATTCGTTCGCAGGCTAAGGACCGCTATTTCAGCCGGGAACGTCAATTGTTTGCCGACACGGCCGCCCTCGAGAATTTTTCCCAGCACGCGAATACCTTGGCGATCCTCGCGGGGATCGTAAAAGGCGAAGAAGCGCGCAGCTTAATGGAGCGAGTCTTGGAGGATGGCAGCCTGGCGAAGGCGTCACTTCATTGGCTCTACTACGTGCATTTGGCATTGCGCGAAGCGGGCTTGGGCGATCGCTACCTGGAACAGCTCGATCCTTGGCGGAGGATGCTCGGTCGAGGCCTGACCACTTGGGAAGAAGTGGAAGAGCCGTCGCGCTCAGAATGTCATGCGTGGGGTTCAAGTCCGAACGTTGAGTTGTTCAGAATTGTGTTGGGTATTGATTCAGCGTCACCCGGTTGGAATCGGGTGCGTATCGCGCCAGCTTTGGGCAAGCTGCTGAGGGCCAGCGGACGCGTTCCGCACCCCCGAGGCGAAATCGGTATCAAGCTCACACGTGAGGGCTCGGCTCTGCTCGCGGACATCGATCTGCCACCAGAAGTGAGTGGTGAGCTCATCTGGGTCGGAAAGAGCGTTCAGCTTGTTTCAGGCCTCAGTCAACATCGGCTCGATGGTGCTGATTAAGCTCCGGCGAGTCGAATAGGAGGCCGGGTACGCTCATGTGCGCGGAGTCGGAGGCTCCCCCGCTGGCTTCAGTAAGCAGTGTCGCAGCCGGATCCGGGCAAGTGTCAGCAGTGCTGCGGTTGTTCTGAGCGCGCAAGATCAGGTACATCTTTGAGACCTATGTTGTTGATGCGCTTTACCTCCGTCGCGATAGTAGCTTGCGTCCTGTATTCATTTTCCGCACCTGCGTTGGCGGCGGAAGCGAAGTCCACCAAGCTCGCCGCGAAGGGCGGCAGCAAGAAGAGCCAGAAACAAAAGGATTCTGAGGCAGCCAAGCAAGCTGAGGCAGCCAAGCAAGCTGAGGCAGCCAAGCAAGCTGAGGCAGCCAAGCAAGCTGAGGCAGCCAAGCAAGCTGAACTCGAAAAGTCAGACGCAGCGCCGACACCCACTGAAGCGGTGGCGCCAGCGGCAGCAGCGCCAGCGTCCCCATGGACGGTGGCGCTTGCCGGCCTGTATTATGCTGACAAAGGGTCCTTCCACTCCCGAGATCGCACGAGCATTCTCGTTACGGACACACGGGCTGACGTCGAAAACTTCAAGACGTTGGCTCTCTCATTGGAAGCATTCCTACCGCACGCGGGTAAGCTTCGACTGGGAGGAGGGCTGCGTTACTTCTTCGACTACCGCTATCTTCCCGTGGAAACACAGAATAATAGGACGCCCACGTCCGTGCTCTTGGGGCAATTGTTAGAACTCAACGCACGTGCAGATTACCTGCTGACGCTGACGGACAAGTTTGGCCTTCAAATGGGATTGCAGGCAGGGCCCGCACTTTTGTTCCCCGATGGCCAGCTGCAGGGAGATATAGACACCTATAAGAAGCAAGGTGTCGGCGTTTGGGATTTGCCGCGGGTTGGGCTGCAGGCAGGCCCGCAGTTGGGCGGTACGTATCGAGTGCTTAGTAATGTTGCGCTTCGTGCGGAGTTTGCTCTGAGCTGGCAGCGCCTCTTCCTGTTCTCAACTTCTGACAAGGTATCTGGCATCGAAGTCGAAGTATCCCGTAGCCTTGGAATCCGTCGTGGCTCGCTCAGTCTGGGCGTCGAACTTTCTCTCTAAGTATCGTTGGGTTTGCGGCGTTGCACCGAAAGCAGTGTCCTCGTGCCGCGTTTTCAAATCAGTTGTGGGTGTAGGGCGTAGATGTACGCTGATGCGCGGGCGAATGGCGGCAGCGGGATAGCGTATCAATGGAGCTTGCCAGAAAAATGACGCCACGTTAGGCTCGCAACGTGGCACCGAATACTCGATTGGTTGGCGCGCGTCGTTGGCTCGCGTGGCTTTCTTTGGGTCCGCTTGCTGGGTTAGCATCCGGGTTCTCGCCTGGGTGCAGCAGCGCTGATGTGCCGAGCTTCAACCCAGCAAGCCCAGGGCGCGGACCAGGGTCGATGGTTGGGAATGGTGCGCCGGTGAGCGACGGCCAGTTTGGCGAAGCAACCGTGTCCGATCCCCCCGCGGCCACGAGTCCCCGCGTGGTTTGTGACCAAGCCTGTCAGGATTATTGCGGCGGCCTTGATGCCACGCTCACAAATCCAGTTGATCGTGGGCTGTGTCGAAGCCTGTGGGGCGTCGGGCTAGATACGCAGCCCATTGAGCCCACCGAAGCCTGTCGCCGCTTGTTCGTGGATATCGCGGGTCGCTATCCGATGCGGGCAGAAGCCGAACAGACCTGCAGCAATCGCCCCTGGGGCGACGTTGTCTCGGAGTTGATGTCAAAAGATGAGTTTGTGCTCATCAACCAGCGTCGCTGGGCGGATGAGCTTTTGTACAACAATGAGGCCGTCAGCGTTGAGCGCATTTTTGACATGGATGCGTTGGTTGCAAAGTTGTATCGCGGCCTCGTTTCGTACGATGAGTTTGCGGCAGTGGTTAGCGCGCACCCGGTGCTGACTCGACGTTACGATACCGCGGGGGACCGCGCGGAGGCGCTTTTCAACATCTTCTTGCATCGTCCGCCGTTTGAAAACGAACGCGCGGACATGTCACGCCTCTATTCGCTTTGGTCCAATGGCTATTACGACCACCCAACACTTAACATGCGCCTTCCGGATTCGACCATCCGGTACAATTGTGTCGATGCCTCGGGTGTGATCGCCGAGACTACCAAGGGCGAATGCACTTCGGTACTCTGGGGCTACAATCAGCTCATCCTAACTCCGGATATCCGCGCCGAAGTGGGAGATCGGGGCGAACGCAGCATGTGGAGTGGCCTTTTGAAGCCAGGCGAGTGGCAGCAATTGCAGGTTCCTGGCACGGTGATCTCGAAGCGTGTCGGCTTCTGGGAGGCTGCGGTGGACAAGGTGATTGAGCAGTATCTTGGCTACGATCTCGCTGGCCAAGTGCCAGAAGTGCGGCAGGCGCTGGTTGAGCACCTGATCGCTCACAATGGTGACATTCGCGCTACCCACTACGCCGTCGCAACATCGCTTCCCTATCTGCAGTCCTCAGTGCTGGCAGTGCCCGCAGACCAGGTTATCAACAACGTGCGTTGGAGCTATGGCCCGCTGAAGCAGGTCATGGTCGAGCCTTGGATCGATAGCATCAAGAATTCTACGGGCTTTGATCTCGGGCAGTGCGATCATCGCATCTCACGTCCCGATCAATTCCTAGAGGCCTCAAAGAGTGTTGCAGCAGTGAGTATGATTGAAAATTCACGCTGGCAGCTCACTCCTGCTGGAGGCGTGCGGGAAGACTATGAAAAGCTCGCGCGCAACTTGGGCGGTTGTCCGGATAATCAGGTTGGCGGGCGCTTCACGGCGGTCAGCATTTTGGCCACTGCTGCTCAAGAGAATTTTGTCTACCGGGTCTGCAATCCTAAGCAGGATCCGGCCATCCGCGGGGTAGATGTCGCACGGCTGCTCCCGGCGGGCATGGGAGCGGATCGTGTCCTCGATAGTGACGTAGCTGCTCAAATCGCGGATCACCAAGTGGGGCTTTTTTACAGTCGAACGGCCAACGCAGCGGAAATCACCGAAGCCCAACAGGCAGCGTCCGAGTGCTCCTCGAAGCCATGCTCTGCTGAGAATCTGGCGCGGCCGTTGTGTTTCGCACTGCTTTCAAGTGGTGAGCAGCTCTTTTACTGAATGAGGCTTGTTATGAACGACACTAAACCAAACAATGCCTTTGTCTCCCGCCGCGGTTTCCTCGCGGGCACCGCCGTTGCTGCTGCGGGTGCAGCCGCTGCTCCGTACATCTGGGTGCCAAAGCGTGCTCACGCGCAGACGGCCTTTCGAGGGACGATCAAGCATGTCCTCTACATTCGGCTGGCTGGTGGCTTCCGTTTTCCAACCGCGTTCAATGGTGACGTATCTGAGCAGTTCAATCCATTCGGGTTAGCGGCGAACCGTGCGCCTGGCGCTGAATGGGGCATGAGCAAATTGCTTGAGCCAGCGCCTTTTCTAGACGGCATGGCTGGAGAAGCGCGGGTTGCTCTCGGGATGAAGTCGGTAGGGCAAATAGCCGATCAGATATCGGTGCTGCCTTGCGTGGATCATGAGCCCACGGCAGGGAGCGCCGATGGCAATCACGGGACGGGCCTCGAACGCTACTTAACGGGCTACGTGGGCGGCAAAGTGGGTCTGTTCACCATGCTCATGTATGGCCTCCGGGAGCAGCAAGCCGCGGATCAAAAGGCTGGCAAGCTCGTCCTGCCCCCCTTCGTGCTTGGCAGTTCCGACATGGCACGGGGGCTCGGCAAATATGCCGCGTTTCGACCACCGGTTTTCAACGGCGGAGGGTTCGATCAGTTCGCCTTCAAGGCGGCTGACCTTCCTGATTGGGCCAATCGCATGATCGGAGCGTACGACACCCGCATGCGGGATCGGCAACACCCGCTCGTACGTGACAAGGTGGATGCGTACCTACAGACTCGAAAGGCGACCAAACAATACAGCGAGATCTTGGGCAACGAAGTCCTCAAAGTAGGTGATCGTTCCAAGACGGTCGTTGATGGGATTTCTAACTTAGAGCTCGATACGATGTTGGGCAAGAGCGGTTCAGCGCGCAGCATTAGCCTGGCGTTGCGGCTGTTCCACTTTGGCAGCTCCGCGGTCTATCTCGATCAAGGTGGCTACGACATGCACTCGGGCGAGGAAGATGGCTTGCCCGGTCGCTTGCTCGAGGTCAATCAGCTCATCAGTGGGCTTGAAGCCGCACTGAAGAAAATGACGCACCCGTCGGGTGGCAGTTATTGGGATCACACCGCCGTCGTCTTTGGTAGTGAGTTTTCGCGCACCACGCGCGGCAATCGCTTCAACTCAGCACGCGGGAGCGATCACAGCGGAGACTACGCCACGCGCTGGATGAGCATGCCCATCATGGGTGGCCCGATCGTGAAGGGGAAGCAACTGGGCTCCACCGATCCGAGCACCTTGAAAGCGACGGGCAAAGTGTATTCCTATCGAAGCGTTTGGAAAACACTGCTGGAGGGCCTCGGGGCCGATCATTCGGAGTTCTTCACCAACGCCGCTGATGCTCCCTTCGCTGACATTTTCGTTTAATGCCGTGGCTTCGCCACCACCGCGCACCGACAACAGGATCCCGATAATGGTGAAAGTACATGTAGCTTGGTTTGCAACCGCACTTCTGCTTGGGGGGTGTAGCAGCCCCGCAGATGACGCGAGTCTCAAGGGGAATATCTCGTTCGAAGCGAACAGACCTGTGTCAGGCGAGAAGTCAGAGCCGGCCGTCTACACGGGAATGAATGCTACGGTGCTCGCAGCTCAGGAGCGCCTCAACACGGGGCTTGATTTGCAACAGAAGGTTATCCTCCGCACGTGTGGCCCAACCGGCGGCGTCTGCCACAATAGTAAGGAATACCCAGACCTCCACACGCCAGGGAACTTCGTTGACGCTGTGGGTGCTCCTTGCAATATCCAATCGGGTACCCCCGAAGCTGTATTCGATGGTTGTGAGCCATCCGGAGATTTGCTCGTGCTCGGTGGCTTGGAGGTGGAAGTGGGCTATATCGCGTCCTACCCGGGGGAATTTGATCCTGAAAAGGAAACGATCACTGAGAAATCACCTGGGTTGCACATCGTGCTCGCGGGTTCCCTGGGTGATTTCAAACGGCGCTACACCGAAGCCCGGTTCAAACGGAAGTTTGCGCGGAACGGCAAGGTAGATAGCCTGTCGTTTGCGAGCTTCCAAACAGATTGGTGGACGTTGAACGACGGCAAGCACCTCTACGGCCGAGTTCGGGATTATCAGAATGATTCGGTGCAACAGCTGCTCGCAGTTGGGATCGAGGAAGGCGACACGAATCGGAACGGGATCTTTGGTGCGCGCACGGCGCCTATCCAGATGATCGTCCCCGGGAGTCCTGAGACAAGCTATCTCGTCGGCCGCATGCGAGGTGACATCTTGGACGTCAAGATCCCAGGCACCTTGATGCCGCTGGCCAATCAACCGCTCGACGTTTCAGAGATGCTCGCCCTGTATTGCTACATCGTCGCGCTCAAGCCCGGTGTCCGGCCCGATCTGGCCTCACGCATCGACTACGCATCTTGTCCCTATTCGGGCGATCCAGAGAAGCTCAACCTGCTTGGGAAGGGAGTAACGTGGGCGAGCCGTGTGCAAAGTGTGCTTGAGTTCAACTGTGGCAGTTGCCACTCCGGCGCCAATCCGCAGGGTGGCTTAGACTTGGCTGATGGCGACGTGTATTCGAGGCTTAAGAAGCCTAGTCTCCAGAAGCCACTCATGAATCTGATCGAGCCGGGCGACATCACCAAGAGTTACCTCTGGCTGAAGATGGTGGCGGATCCTGGGATTGTTGGTCTCGCCATGCCGTTAGATGCGATGGGCAAGCCCCGAACGCTCCCTCCAGCTGAGCTCGCCGACATCAAGACGTGGATTGAGAATGGCGCCCTGGAATCGCTGAAATAGGCGTAGGTCGCGACCTAGCGGGACCCCAGCTCGTTGGCCAGCAGGGTTGGAGCAATCGCTGTCATAGGGTGTGTGCCAAGTGTGTCAGTGGGTCCGACACATCCGTGGGTGTCAATCTCGCTGAAGCTATGAGAAAGCCTTAGTTATCAGGGTACCATTGCAGTGTGGCGTCTCCAGTGTTTGAACTTGAGACCTGGCACGCGTTCTGCACATTCGCCAAGAATGCGTGGAGCATTGAGTCGAGATCGCCCAAGAAGAACGGAGGCGTCACTGAATTGTGGCGCACCGAGCAACTCCCGAATGGGGCAAGTGCGAGCGTTTCCTGCATGGCGTGACCTCGAACAAAGTCACATGCGCCACACTGAACTGGAAACGGTGACGGACCGAGGGTTTCCCCCTATTGGCCTGAGAGCCAAAATCAGCCAACAATCGGCTTGTTGAGTTTTACGCGTTTTTTCTGGCTTGTTTTTGGGATTGGCGCAATCGCTGTGAACCTGTCAGGAACCTGCGTGGCGAAGGCTCAAGTGCCACCGTTGGTGGTCGCGCACGCCGAGCCCTCAGCGGGATTCTCGCTTCTGCAGTTTCAGGCTAATTGCTTGGCAAGAAGTGAGTTTGTTTCGAAAGTGACTTCGCGTTTGAAGGCGCCTTTCGGTGGTACTCCCGCTCCGCAGTTCTATGTGAGTATTCTCGGTCCGACGTTGGAGGGGCGCATGGTGGGCGTTGTGGATATTTTTCTCGGGAATGGCCAGATTGTCCGGCGAAACGTCAATGGCGCAAGCTGCACGTCGGTGAGCGATGCCCTCGCGATTGTCGTGGCGCTCACGTTAGAAGCGGGCGACACACAGGACGCTTCAGAGGTCCCCCTCGTGCTCATCCGTTCGTCTCCCGAGGAGTCTCCGCCAGCATGGTCACTCGGCGGAGGAGGGCTGGCGATGGCAACGAATGTGCTCGGTCGGGGCTCCGCAGTTCTGGGCGTTGGGGGCCAGGTTCAGCTTCGGATCGGGAGCGAACTCGCCGATCCCGTAGTTGGAATTGGGTTCTACAGGCTCGACAACGTTCTGGTTCGCTCCACCGTTAGGGATCTACACTTGAGCCTGACGTTCGCTCGTCTCACCATTTTGCCGATACCGCTCCCGCTCAGCGAGAGCTTTGAGCTTCGGCCGGGGCTGGTTTCCGAATTTGGCACGATTTCAGCTGCGGAAGCCCCGTTGCCCCGTGATTGGTGGGCCGGGGGCGTAGAATTTTCGCTGGGCTACGTGTCTCGCTGGCTCAGCGTCGACGGCTCTGTAGGCGCGGTTTTACCGCTCGAGACGCAGAGCTTCAGCCTGCGGCAGCAAGGTCGGGCGAGTGAGCCGATACACACCATCAAACGCCTTAGTGTTTTCGCTCAATTGGGAGCGGTGCTGTGGATCCTGTGATCCAAGGAGTGATTGTGAGACATAGCCCTTCTGAGATGAGTCCCCAAGCTGAGCGTGTTGAGCCCTTCGCCGAGTGCGACGGAGGCCGCCTCCAGTCGCTGCTGGTAACGCATTTTCAGTTGGTGTGGCGCATGCTGCGCAGGCTTGGGGTCGAGGTCAGCTCGGTGGATGACGAAGCGCAGCAGGTGTTTGTTATCACTGCCGAAAAGCTACACCTGATCGAAGAAGGCAAAGAGCGCTCCTTTTTGCTGGGTATCGTGTATCGAGTTGCAGCGAACGCGCGACGTGCTCAGGTGCGAGGCCGGGAGCATTCTGATTCAGAGGCTGTCGAGGTAGCTAAGGACCCCGCCCCGCATTTGGATGAGCTGCTCGGTCAGAAACGCCGGCGAGAGCTGTTAGATGAGATTTTGGATCAACTGCCTTTCGAGCAGCGTACGGTGCTTATTTTGGGTGAGCTTGAAGGCATGAGTCGCTCTGAAATCGCTGCTTCGCTTGAGCTCTGCGAGGGGACGGTTGCTTCGAGGCAACGCCTAGCCAAGCAACACTTTCTTAGGCTAGCTGCGCGGTATCACGCGCAATTGGCGCCAGGAGCAGGAAAAAATGATGAATTGGGATGAACAGGTTGCTCCCGATGTTGAGCGGTTTGCGGAGGCGCTGCTCGATTCCGCAACGGCCGACGCGCCGAGCGACGCCGCGTTTCGACGAACGGCGGCGACGCTTGGGTTGGCGTCGCTGCTTGGCAGTGGCGTGTTGTTGGCGTCTGGTGCAGCCCGGGCAGCATCGGGGATGTTCGCGAAGGCCGGTGCGAGTGCGAGTGCGAGTGCGAGTGCGAGTGCGAGTGCGGTAACGGTGCAAGCAGGAAGTGCCGCTGCAGGGTCCGGTTTGGTATTGGTGAAGTGGGCGGGCGCCGGGCTGCTGGCGGGCAT
>Ga0105049_10010746_pt1 | contig 10497 bp, 5 predicted proteins | sample MAT06_FD_78087 | JGI IMG/M metagenome (GOLD analysis project Ga0105049, IMG submission 78087) | Freshwater microbial communities from Lake Fryxell liftoff mats and glacier meltwater in Antarctica - MAT-06 | ecosystem: Environmental > Aquatic > Freshwater > Ice > Liftoff microbial mat | place... | reverse complement strand
CCACCCCGTCCTGTCGTGCGGCGAAACTCCCACCACGGAATCGGTTCCGCGAGGTTCGGTGACCCATTCGCGGGAACCCCAATCCCTCCACCGCCGAACGCCGTGGCTTCAGGGTCGAAACGCTCTCCCTTAGACAGTTTCGGCACGAGTAAGACAGAAGCGCCGTCGATGCGGGCCACATCCCATCGGCTGGTGGCGTCGCGCATTGCCCGCGTGAGTCGCCCGCCATCTGGATCGGAGAGCAGCACGGCCGCGATGTTGTGCTTTTGGAAAAGCCCCTCGGCCGGCGTTCCATTCGGCAACAGCCCGACGGCACGCGAGAGCGTTTTCCAGTCGTCCGCCACACCCGTGAAGAGTTGCCAGCGCGAGTCAATGAATGTGCGTTCGCCCGGCGCGAACCACGCAAGGTAATGTCCCATGTCGGGGTGCAGTGCCAGGACTCTTGCTTCGGGTGGCGCGCCCTGCTCCGCACGCCATGCGGCAACGCCAGTCGCAGCACGAGCGAGCGATGGGTCGGTGTGGATGGCCCACGCCGCACCGCGATCGCGGTTGTGGAAGCCGTTCAGGCGACCGAACCAACCCAGGGCAACGAGCATGATACCCACTGCCAGCGCGAAGGCTCGCCCCGGTCGCGTGAATGCCATCGACGACACGACTTCCCGGAGGTTCAGCGCCACGATCGGTCCGGCGACCACGGCGAAGAACGGGATCAGTCGCGCTTGCCACGCGGCCAGGAGCGCGAAGGGCAACCACACCGTGAATCGCCAACTTCGCAGTGCCCGCCGGTTCACACCAAACGACAGCACGCCAAGCACGAATAGCACGATAAACGCCCATGCCGCGAGGTTGTAGCCACCACTCGCACTCAATGGTCCCAAATGCCACGGCGAGACGAACACGCCCGCCAACCGTGGGTCTTCCGCAAACCCCGACCACACCCTCGGCGAGAGTTCAGCGGGAAACCGAAGCGCGAAGATGTGGTGCGGACTGACCAAACACGCGGCACACGAAGCCGGCATGAACCACGCAGGCCACGCCGGAAGTTCACCGCGTTCGGGATCAATCCGCCGGCCCAACCAGAACAAGCCCACGAGCGCGGGGCCAAGGAGGAACCAGGCGTCGAGGTTCACCCACACGGCGATGAGCACCGGCACCGCGATGAGCGCACGGCGGCCCGTTCGCAACGCACACAGACACACCGCGAGCAGCAAGAACGACACCACACTCGGTTGAAGCAGAACACGCGGACTCATCGCCAGAACCGCGAGCATCACCACAATCGCCGGCACCCACACGGACCCACGCCCACGCGCCGCGAACAGCATGGCCCCTGCGGTGAGCGCGACGACGAGCGACTTCACGACCACTGTCGCCCCACCACCGAACTGCGTCACTGCGAGGTAGAACAGCGCGTCGAAGAGCCAAGAATGGTTCGCCCAGTATTGGTCGGTGGTCGTGAACGCAAACGGGTCGGCACCGAACGAGTATTCACCCGCCACGATGAGCCGGCCCGTCGCCAGGTGCAACCAGACATCCGAGTTGCGGGCGACGAAGGAACCGACCACGAACGCGAAGGCCAGCACAATCGCGACAAGGAGCGCATCGACTCGCCGCGCCAGTCCTGCGGATTGGGCGATTGGGCGGCTCAAACGTTCCGACGATGCGGCGGGGAGAGTCGCCGACTCTGGCATTCGCGCACTCCGAGCAAGTTAGGTAGGGCCATTCCGTGTTTTGATTGAGGGAATTTGGGCGATGGTTTGGCACCTGGGGCTTACGCCCACAGGCTACAGACTGCCGCCCCATCCGGGGCTTAAAACCAAGGTAAAAGACGCAACTCTTTAGCCCTGGAAGGGCGACAGTTTGTAGGCAGGTGTCGTGAGACCCTGGCACAGCGCAGACCACCCAATCGCAAACACGGAATGGCCCTGGCAAGTTAGGGATGAGAAGATTGTAGGGTTTCAGACGACGCCCGCCGTGTGCTACGATCTCGTTGACCCGTTCGCGCCACCCGGAGCCGACATGCGAACCCGCCTTTTCGTCTGCTTATTGCTCGCAGTGTGTCCGATTCCGGCCCGCGCCGCTGTGATCGTGATCGCCAATTACACCCCCACGGATGCGGAGTTCACGCTGGTGGAAGTGGGCGGCAAGCCTCGCACGCACACGCTCCCGGCGTATCAGGTCGCGCCGTTCGTGGTCGCCGGTCCCGCCGATCTCGCCGCCACGACTGCGCCGGGTGGTGCCAAGCAACCGCTGCGGGTCGATCCGTACCACGCTTACGCCTTCATCCCCGATCGCTCAGGCTTGCGAGTCGAACTGCTCGAACTTCCAGGCGCGACGCCCGAGCGCGACACCCGGCCCGAACTGAACGCACCCGACCGCAAGCGGGTCAAGATTCCCGTCACCCTTTTGGTGGACGATATCGACCCGCGAGCCGATGCGCTCTGGCATGCCGAGACCCGCAAGCGTTTCGAGGCCGCCTCCGGTATTCTCGAAGCTCAAACCGGCTTCCGCTTCGAGTTCGCAGCCTATGACACCTGGAAATCCGACCCCAAGGCCAAGCAAGTCGAAGCTCAGCGAGCCACACTTGAAGGTGCCGTCGTTGTGAAGCCCGGTGCGCTCGCCATCGGGTTCACGAACCGGAAACTCGATGAGGGAAAGAACACGCCGTTCGGAGCGTGTGCCGGTCGCGGCGCAGCGCACATTCTGGTCCGCGAATCAGCCCCGAAAAATGAATCAGAGCGCGTCGAAGTGTTGGTGCGTTACCTCGCCGTGTCGCTCGGCGCGGTGGGCAGCCCGGACCCCGGTTCGGCAATGCGGCCCAACCTGGGCGATGGCCAAGCCGGCAAACGTGGCTTCGTCGTTCGCCTCGACCCGCTGAACGTGCTGGCGTTGAATCTGTGGGCCGATCAGCATCGGCTCGGCGTGAAGAACCCCGCCAACCTCCCTGAGATCGAACGCATTCGATTGGTCCGGGTGTACACGGCGTTGCTTCTCGCTTCACCCGGCGATGCGACCGCAGCCGACGCGGTGCGGGAACTGGAGAAGGACGCCGGGAAGTTGCCCGATCTCTCCGCCAAGAAAGACCCCGTCCGCGTTGACCGCACGAAGCGAGCGGCCGCGATCCGCGCGGTCATTCTCGCAGTCACGGAACGGGCGAAGGCGAACGCGGGTGATACAGCCCTTACGGGAGATACGCTGACCACTGAGTTGCTTCGCGTTGCCGCCGACGCTGCCCTGAAATGCGAAGAACCCGACCGCGCCGCCGCGTTCCTGCTCGGCATCGGCGTGGCGCTCGATGACAGCACCGCCCTCCGCGATAACCCGCTCACCAGCGCCGCGGTTCGGGATGCCGAGTCCGATGCCGAACGCAAAGAACGCCTGGCCGTTCTGGGCAACCCCACGCTGCGGCACCGGCGCGACCTGTGCAAGCGTTTCGTGCAAGGTTGCGCTGCGGGCGAACTCCTCACCGTGGTCGCCGCAGAGGGCGGCGCGGTCGGCGGAGGAATGCTCGCCATGCACCGCCCCGCCGGCTTCGGCTTCCCTGGATTGGCCGCCGAATTCGCGGGCATCACGTTCGCCCGAAGTCTCCGCGCCGACCCGACGATCCTGACCCGCATTCAGGGCGCGTTCGCCGTCGCCGAGTTAATCCCCAGCCCAACCGGTCTCCGCGACGGCCTTGGTGCCGAGAATTTCGATGACGAATTCGGCGACACCGAAGACCCCCGTTTCACCGACACACTCACGGAAATCCGCAAGCGAATCAAGGCGCTTTCGGTGAATATTGGTAAATAAGCCATTTCGCCGCTTGCGGCTTCGCATAACCTTCAGTCCCATTCGAGTTGCACACGCAGCGTTTCGCCAGCGGAGAATTCGAGTTGCACTGCCTCGCCGGCCATCGTGAGCGGTGAGAGTACGTTGCCTTCGCCATCAATGCTTGATGCTCTTGAAGGATCGCGGGCGAAGCGGAGTTCTGCCGCGCCGCCGAAGCCAGCGCACTCGATGAACCGCGCCGCGATAGCGCGATTTGCCCCCGAAGCAGCATCGCACGGTTGTAGCGCGGTCACGATCAGGCTCGGCATATCGATGTGGGCGAGCCAACCGCTCGTGCCGAAGTGTGGCGGACCCTTTTCGGTCTCCACAACCGGCGCGGGTGACACCCAGCCGACGGCCGTTTGCATGGGAATATCGCGGTCGGTGGCGAGGAGAATCTCGAAAGTGCGGGCTTGCTCGCCTTCGGGAATGAGAATCACGTCGGCCATGCGGTTCCCATGTCGTTGGATGAACGGTAACCCGCCGGTGAACACGAAAGACCGCTCGGCCGCGAGCCGCACTTCGAGATAATCCGGGCTGACGGGTCGGGTCGCGCCGGTCTGCGTGTTCGCCCCGTTCACTCCGCGAAACAGCACGGAACGCTCGTCGCGCCAGCCGAACCGCGCGGCGTAGAAGGCGTGCCAGGGGTAGCCCGTCGGCTGATGCTTCACGTCGAGTTCGATGCGAAGTTCCAACACGGGCCGGCCGAGCCACGCCCGGAATCGCTGGCGGAAGGTGGCCAGCACTTCGTCGCGTTCGTCGCGCAGTTCGCCAGTGCTGACGATTTCACCCAGCGCTGTGCCGCTATTGGTGACGGAGATGTTCTGGGCGATCATCTTGCTGCCGGGGTTGAACACGAGTTGTTGGCCGAACCGCGTGAGCCGGGTGCGGAGGTCGCGGAACGACCGGATGCCACCGCTTGCCGAATCCACGTCGCACTCGAAGAACTCGTTCCGCACCGTCAAACCTTCCGCGAGTTTGATGCGCGGCCTGGGGGGCTGTGCGGTTCCGGCACGCGGCACCCACGCGAACCCCAGCGGCGGCACCTCGACCACGAGGCGAGCCACATCGCCGTTGAACTCGGCGGCCTTCACGGGGTCGGCAACGGCGATGGCACCCCGGAAACCGCTCACTTCCAGGGCGACCCGCCGTGTGAACCCGCAGGGATTGAAGATCAACAGCCCTGGTTGTCCCGCCGCGGCTCGCGTCTGAAGTCGCTCCGCGAGCTTCTTCGCCCACGCACTTTCCAGCAATTCCAACCGACTCGGCGACGCGAGGCTATCCGTGGGCGACGGTGGCAATTCGTTCACACCCTGCAACTCGATCTCCGTTTCCACTGCAGCCAACTCGGAGAGCAGTTTCGCTTCTTCCTCACCGGGCGTCGGCGTCACGCAGCGGTGGAGCGCGGCGAGCGTGAACGCCGAATCGAGCCGTCGGCGCAATCGCAAGTGACGGGGGAAACCTGAAACCGGGCCGGGCCGCTTCTGGTTCGTGACGCGGTCGTCGAGGTAGTCGCAAACAAACTCGTCAGCCCCTTGCACGCCGATATAGTCGCCGCTCGTGGCGTCGGTTGGGTAGCGGCTCAAGTTCGTGAACTCGCCAAACACGGGAAGGATTTCCGCGAGCGCGAGCAAGTCGCGGTAGGAATCGAAGGCGGGTTCACCCTTGTGAACGAGAGCGACCGTGGGCGCGGCGTCGGAGCCGAACGCCTGATACATGTGGTACACGATGTTAAAGAACGTGAGCGGATCGTGAGCGGGCAGCGGTTCGCGGCAGAACGCTTCGACCGATTTGCCGTCCGGTCCCGGCCAATTCACCGCAGTCGAGCGGAGCGAGGGAAGTTTCGCGCCGTCCGTGCTGATGAGAACCGCTGACTTGTACCCGAAGTGCTGCAGCCAACCGGGCAATTGCGGGTGAAATGCGCTGACTTTCCGCGAGTACACGGTTGGTGCAACACCGAAGAGATTCCTCACCGTAGTGCGGGCCGCCTTCAGGTTCCACCACTGCGATTCAGCCGGCAACAGCGCGTCTTCGCGTTCCCGGAACGCGCCGCAACAAAGATCGACTGCCGTGGGCAAATCGGGAAGGAACTTCGCCTTCAACTCGGCGAAACGCTCAGGGGCTTCCGTTGCGAGTTGCTGAAACAACTCTCCGCTGCCGGCCACGCACACGGGCAACCCGACGTGGAAGGAATCGGGCCACGCGGCAGCGAGGTTCTTGGCGTCGAGTTGGACGAAATCGACCCAGTGCATCTTCTGCGAATGGAGTTGCTCACGAGCCTGCTGCAACTTCTCGGCGGCGGACTTCAAGTGATCGCGGTAACCCGCATCGCCGCGCCCCGCGGCTTCCACGGCACTCGCGACATCCGCCCAGAATGCTCCGGCGTCGAGCAACCGTGTGTGGTCCGCGGCTTCAAACAGATTGTCGAGCAGAAGGTAGCCGTAACCCAGCCCCAGGAAGAGCCGCACGACTTCCGGTGACGCATCGAGAAGCGAATCGGTTTGCCCAACGTTGCGGAGGGCCGCGAGAAGGTTGCCGATGGTCTCGGCGCGGTCGGCGGCAGCGTCGAACACCACGGACGGAGCCGCGTCAGCCTTGATTCGCCAGTCGTCCGGTTGGAACAGATGTGGGCCACGCGGGATGCAATAAATCGCGCTGGGTCGCGGCGAATCGTGATCGTAGGACGTGGACACGCACGGCACCTGCACCGCCCCCACGAGCGCCGCCGGGTGCCACAACGCGGCGTATCCGTTGAGCCAGGCCGCCGTCTCATCCGCCGCGAGTTGCAGCGGGTAAGAGGTCGGCATCCGGGACGCGGTGAGGAGGTGCGATTGACGGTCAGGCATGGCATTTCTGGCGAACGGCCGGCGTGAACCGGGTGGGGACAAATCGGGCCGAACTTAATGCGGCTATCCTAGTGAAACGTTGCCCGCGGGTGCTGTAACGAATTCTACACTCAACAGCGTGAAGTCTTCCTCGTGGCGAACTTCCGCGAGCAAATTGGTACTCACGGCATCCACGAATCGTTGGCCAAGCAGCCTACGATGGCGAATCGCTGCCGCGAGTAGCCCGCCATCGCCCGTCGGGCCGGGGTCGCCGTCTGGGCGAATGCCGTCCGTGCCGATCAGGAGTTTGCCACCCGGTTTCAGCGTGGCCGTGCGTTCCGGGTAAGTCGTCTCGGCTGTGCCCAAGAACGGCCCAGGGATCGCCCAAACCTCGGCCTCGCCTTCACTTGGAACGAACACCGGGGCGGGCGACCCAGCACGCGCGACCGTGAGTTGACCACTGCGAACATCGATCACGCCCGCGAGCATCGCCACCAACGGCAAATCATCAAGGCCGAAGCCGAGCAACTCGCGGTTCACCCCGGCGAGCAGTTCCCCAGGCGAAGTCATGCCACGAGTGAACGCGATCATCGCGGATTGAGCGAGCAACACCCCGAGCAATCCGCCAGCCGCACCGGGACCGAGCACATCACCCACGAAGAACGCCACGCGATCCGTGCTTGCCGCGTGAACCCCGTAGAAATCGCCTCCGCTACGACCGCGTGGCCGATGGCAGACTGCGAAGCGCACTAGGTCGCATTCGGGGAGATTTCGCGGCAAGAACGCTCGCCGAACCCGCCGGGCTGCTTCGAGTTCGCGGTCGATCTGCGCGAACGCCTTGTTCAACTGTTCCCCAAGAAGTCGAGCCTCAGCGGCGCGAGCCGACACCCGCGCCGTTGCTGACCGGGCACGAGCGGCGCTGCGGATTTGCGCGAGGAACACTTCGGGATCGAACGGCCGGGCCAGGACCGCATCCGCCCCGGCGTCGAGTCCGTGAACGGTGAGGATGGCGTTTATTTCGGGGAGAACCCACACGATGGGTACGAATTCGTCGCCGAGTTCGCTGCGCCAGCGGCGTGTTTGCGCGACTGCCGCCTCGGGGTTATCCCAAACGTCGATCACAGCGGCGGTGATGGTTGCGAAGTCCGTGCTGGGCGAGGAACCCAGCGTGTGTGTGCGCACGGCGAAACCGGCCGCCAACAGCGATTCCCGGAGGTCACTGGAGCCGACGAGTGGGGGCGAACTGAGAAGGACGGTCAGCGGCATGGTATCATGATCTTGGGTTTCGATTTCAGCGGTCTTGGGAAAGCCGCGTGGCTTCTGAGACGATAAACCCGAAGTCCGAAACTCGAAACCCGAAAGTGGGAGTTTGCCGTGCCCGTTCAGATGGAACTCCGCCGAATCATCATCAGCGAGGTCGACGAACATCAGGTGATTGTGCTCAAGGAAGTGGAAGGCGACCGCAGTTTCCCCATTGTCATCGGCATTTTCGAGGCCACGACCATCGACCGCCGCGTCAAGGGGATTCAATCACCCCGGCCGCTCACCCACGACCTCATCGCCGCCGTGGTCTCGCAACTCGGCGGGGAAATTCAGGACATCGTGATTAGCGACCTGGAAGACCACACTTACTACGCCCGTTTGCGAATTCAGAGTGGGGGCGAACTCATCGAAGTGGATTGCCGGCCCAGCGACGCCATTGCCCTCGCCGTCGCGGCCAAGGTGCCGATCTACGTCAGCGAGCAAGTGCTGGGCGATGCGCTGGACGAGTGATAGAGCCGCTTGCGGCTTTCGCGGCCGCGAAGCCGCTACAGGCCGCGTTAGCTCTTCTTCTTGGGCCGGGCGCGAATCACCTCGACCGTCTTCAAAGCCTTGGCCTTGATGGCCTGATCGATGATCGTGTTGGCGTAGCCGGGGAGGGCGGCAATGGTCTCGTCGCCACCAATGCGGTCGAGGAGGTTCAGCGCCACGAGGCGGACTGTCTGATCGTCAGAGCCGAAAAGCAAGCCGAGAACGGCGTTCTCGGCGGCGGTTCCGCCAATCTCCTCGATCGCGGTGGTCGCGGCCGTGGTCACACTGCCCGGTCCGGGCCGGCCAACCAGCGCGGCGGCGGCTTGAGCCATCAGCGGAGCGGCATCGGTGTGTTTCCACTGCGGGAGTAGGTTGAGTGCCTCGCGTTTCTCGTCCTCGGTGCGACCCGCGCCAAGAGCGGCGAGGCAGACATCGCGGGCGTCGTCCCCACCCCAACGAGCGTAGGCGACCATCGCCGCAACCTTCACAGCGGTATCGTTGTGGCTGCACAAGTTCTTGATCTCGGTGGCCAGGGCGGTTCGATCCTTCGCATCCTCGGAAAGCAACGTATCGGTCTTGGTCAATAGTCCGAGAACGGCGTTGAGTTTGTCGTAAGCCTTACGTTCCCGGTAAACCCGGAGTTGTTCGACTTTAGACAAATCCGCGATGTTCCGCTGTAGTGGCGGTGCGGGGGGTGGCACCGAACCAGCCCACGCTCGGGTGAGCGGCGTGAGTTGCGGAGCAAGCAGAGCGAATGCCGCGACCGCGGCACCTGTCACCACGAAGCGCAGCGGGCGATACTTCGCGTATTTCCACTGCCCGAGGTAATACAGAGTGACCGGCGGCAAAGCACAGGCCAGCCCGCGTTGCGGATCGCGTTGCGAGGTCAACGAGACAATCCACGAGTAACCGATGGCGATTTGTAATACCCCGAGCACTGCGGCCAAGAGGCAGTAGTCGGCAGCCGTGAACAGGCTCACGAGCAGGAACGCGATTCCCAGACCTGTCAGGAACAGCCAGGCGGCTGTGGACGGGCGGAGATCGCGGCGGGGTCGGCGCTGTGGCTTCATACGCTGTGTCAGTGCTTCCGTGAGGGCACCGGCGATATCCGCTTGTATCCGGGCCGAGATCGGTTCCGGCACATCGAGCACCACCATGCCCGAGGCTTCGTCTGTTGTCCGCACCTTGGACAGCCGAACCGCTGTCCGAACTGGGGCGGGGGTTGCCGTGGCTGGCGAACCTCGCGGTTCGGGCAAACGGGGTGGCGGTGTCTCCGCAGGCGGTTGCGGTTCCGGCTTTCGTTCAACCGTCATCACGGAGGCAGGAGCTTCGACCACTGGAGTCGGAGTGGACGAACTCGCCCTGCTCACCGCAATCGGTTCAAAGATCGCCATCGGGTGTGGTTCGGCCACGGATTCCGCCCGCTCTTGTGGTGGAAACAGTGGTTCACCCGCCTCCGTCAGCCACTTGGCCCGGTCAGGCGGGATGATATGCGAAGTGAGGCAAACATTGCAAACGCTCTTTTTTCCGGCCCGAAGTTCGTGGGCCTGAAGCAGTTGCGAGCAATTCGGGCAAACATACCGCAACATCGGCGGCTCCGGGGTCGGCGGACAAGCACCGTCTTCCATCGGCCGGGTGAACGTCCATCCGTGACCAATCCTAGCTTACGCCTTTCCCCAAATTACCACAACACGAGCATAAATCCGAGTTTGCCGCTTGTTCGGTGTCTGCGATGCCGCAAGCGGCCAGCAACTTTGCCGCGACGCTGCAAGCGGGCAACCGACTCAGTCGTTGTGAAGCTTACGCAGGCGTGGCGAGAGGCGGAGCATCCACTGCACGCGCTCGAATTGGTCGAGCCAGTCCTGCACGATCTGGAGTTGCAGCGGATCGCCACTCTTCACGAGGCCGGTTGCGCACGACTCGCCGACAAGTTGCGACACGAGTTGTCGATAACGGGCCAAGGTGCGTTCGCCGTACCGGGCGATCTCGTGGCCGTCTTCCGAGAAGAACACCGCGACGGGGACGCGGTTCCCGCCGTTGATGCGGAGCAATTCCTGTACGTCGGCGTGTT
>Ga0105049_10010737_pt1 | contig 10501 bp, 10 predicted proteins | sample MAT06_FD_78087 | JGI IMG/M metagenome (GOLD analysis project Ga0105049, IMG submission 78087) | Freshwater microbial communities from Lake Fryxell liftoff mats and glacier meltwater in Antarctica - MAT-06 | ecosystem: Environmental > Aquatic > Freshwater > Ice > Liftoff microbial mat | place... | reverse complement strand
TCTGGCCCAGGCCGGCATCCACCCCGGCGAGATCGACGGCAAGGATGCGGGCATGATGCTGCTCCGCGACATCGCCTTCAACGGCAAGGACGACCTGCTCGACCGGGTCAATCTGATCCTGATCCCCATCCTCTCGGTTGACGGCCATGAGCGCGCCTCGGCCTACAGCCGCCCCAACCAGCGCGGGCCCCGCATCCAGGGCTGGCGCAACACGGCGACCAACCAGAACCTCAACCGCGACTATCTCAAACTGGACCAGCCCGAGATGCGGGCCGTGCGCGGTCTGGTGCTGAAATACCGGCCCGATCTGTATGTCGACATCCACGTCACCGACGGCATGGATTACCAGTACGACGTCACCTACGGCTACAATGGCGAGAACGGCGTCTGGTCGCGCTCGCCCGCCATCGCCGGCTGGCTGGACGCGACTTTCAAGCCGGCGATCAATGCGGCCCTCGAGGCCCAGGGCCATATCCCCGGCGAACTGGTGTTCGGCATCGGCGCCGACCCGCGCGCGGGCCTGTCGGACGGCGGCCTCGGCGAGCGGTTCTCCAACGGCTGGGGTTCGGCGGCCCATGTGCCGACCATCCTGGTCGAGAACCACAGCCTCAAACCCTACGAACAGCGCGTTCTGGGCACCTATGTCTTCCTCGAGGCCGCCCTGCGCCGACTGGCTGCAGACGGCCCGGCCCTGCGCGCCGCCATCGCCGCCGACAGCGCCCTGCGACCCGCCGAAATCCCGGCCAATTTCGCGCCCGACCCCACCCCGGCCTACACCCGGGCCTTCAAGGGCATCCGCTACGAGATGTACGACAGCCCCGCCTCGGGCCGTCCGGAAATCCGCTGGCTGGGCATGGCCGATCCCGAGCCCTGGCTCCTGCCCTTCTACGGCTCGCGCCCGACCCTGACCCTGGCCCGGCCCGAGGCCTATTGGGTGCCGTCCTACCGAACGGACATCATCGAGCGCCTGCGCCTGCACGGCATCCGGATGGAGACGCTGGACACGGCCCGGAGCGTCAATCTCGACATGCTGCGCCTCGTCGACCCGAAGCTGGCCACCCGTGCCAATGAGGGCCGGGTGGCCGTCACCGTCGCCGGCGTGACGCCAGAGCGGCGCGACTGGACCTTCCCGGCCGGTTCGGTCCGGGTCCCGACCGACCAGCCGCTGGGTGACATCGTCGTCCTGCTGCTGGAACCGCAGTCGTCCGAGAGTTTCTTCGCCTGGGGCATGTTCCCCGAGGTGCTCAGCCGCGTCGAATATATCGAGGGCTATGCCATCGCCCCCTTGGCCGAGGCCATGATGGCCGCCGATCCGGCGCTCAAAGCCACATTCGAGGCGAAGCTGGCCGCCGACCCCGCCTTTGCGGCGGATGGCGACGCGCGTCTGGGCTGGTTCTACGAGCGAACTCCGTTCTATGATGATCGTTTCCGACTTTATCCCGTGGGGCGCGAGCAATGATGTCCATGACCATCCTGACCGACATGAGCCCGGTCCAGGCCGCCGCCCTGTGGAGCGGCCTGATGATCCTGCTGCTGGTGGTGCTGGGCGCGCGCGTCGCCCTGGCCCGACGCGGCAACAAGGTCCTGCTGGGCGACGGCGGCAATGCCCAGGTGCTGCTGGCTTCGAGGGTGTTCGGCAACGCTTCGGAATACATCCCGGCCGGGATCGGCGCCCTGGCCGTCCTGGCCTTGCTGGGCATGCCGGCTTACGTCCTGCATGGCCTTGGCGGAGCCCTGTTCCTCGGCCGTCTGATCCACGCCGTCGGCCTCAGCGACAAACGCCCCACCCCGGGTCGTGTCCTCGGCATGGTCCTGACCTGGACGGCCCTGATCGTTGCCGGTGGCATGCTGGTGGTCCACGCCTTCGTCTGAACTTGAAGAGTGCGGTTGCGGCCTTGCCTCGGCCCGGCCATATCGGGGCATGCCCGACCGTACCGCGTCCGCCGTCTCCCCCGACATCCTGCCCGATCTTATCGCCGCCGCCCTCGGGGCGGGGGCCGACGCCGCCGAGGCCGTGTCAGCCGAACGCGCTTCGCTCTCCGTCGGCGTCCGCAACGGGACCCTCGAAGACGTCGAGCGCGAGGAGAGCCGCGACCTCGGCCTGCGCGTCTTCATCGGCCGGCGTCAGGCGACGGTATCGGCGTCCGACCTGTCCGAGGCCACCCGCGCGCGGCTGGTCGAGCGGGCGGTGGCCATGGCCAGACTCGCGCCTGAGGACCCCTTCGCCGGCCTCGCGCCGCAGGATCGTCTTGCGCACGGCCCCTTCCCCGACCTCGACCTGCATGACCCCGCCGAGCGCAGCGCCGCCGACCTCGAAGCCGCCGCCGCCGAAGCGGAAGCTGCGGCCCTCGCCGTCGAGGGCGTCGCCAAGTCCGAAGGCGGCCACGCCTCGGCCTCCTCGAGCCGCTGGCGGCTGGTGACCTCGCAGGGCTTCGACGGGGCCTATCACGGCTCGGCCTTTTCACTGGGCGCGGGCGTCATCGCCGAACAGGACGGGGCGATGGAGCGCGGCGGCGAGAACCGCGCCACCCGCCACCTCTCGGACCTGCCGTTGGCCGCCGCCATCGGAGCCGAGGCCGGTCGCCGCGCTGTGGCTCGCACCGGCGCACGCAAGATCGCCTCGACCACCGCCCCGGTCATCTTCGAGAACCGGGTGGCGGCCCAGGTCCTGTCGCCCCTGCTCGGGGCCATTTCCGGCCCCGCCATCGCGCGCGGCAGCTCGTTTCTGAAGGACCGGCTGGGTCAGGCCGTCCTGCCGCCGGGGTTCGACCTGGTCGACGACCCCTTCCGTCCGCGCGGCCTCGGCTCGACCCCGTTCGACGACGAGGGCGTGGCGGTCTCGCGCCAGTCGCTCGTCAAGGACGGCGTCCTGACCACCTGGCTGCTGAACAGCGCCGCCGCCGCCCAGCTGGGCCTCGCCTCGACCGGCCACGCCTCGCGCGGACTGGCCGGCCCGCCCGGAGTCTCGACCCACAATCTGCATCTGGAGCCGGGCGAGCGCGATCTGGCCGCCCTGATGGCGGACGCGGGATCGGGCCTGTTGGTGACCTCCATGTTCGGCCCCTCGCTGAACGCCAATACCGGCGACTGGTCGGCGGGCGTGTCCGGCTTCTGGTTCGAGAACGGCGAACGGGTCTATCCGGTCAGCGAGGTCACCGTCGCCGGCAAGCTGACCGACCTCTATCCGCGCATGCAGCGCGGCTCCGATCTGGAGTTCCGCAGCAGTTTCAACAGTCCGTCGCTGCTGTTCGATGCGGTCGCCATCGCGGGCAAATGAGCAATCCGCCGTCAGACTTCGCCGCCGATCTGGCCCTGATCCAGGGGGCCGTCGTGGCGGCCGGAGCGCTGGCGCTGGCCGAACGCGAGGGCGGGCTGAAGGTCTGGTCCAAGTCCGGCGGCTCGCCCGTCACCAGCGCGGACATGGCCGTCGACCGGCTGTTGCAGGACGCCCTGCTGTCGGCCCGACCCGACTATGGCTGGCTGTCGGAAGAGACCCCCGATACGCCCGACCGCCTTTCTGCCAAGCGCATCTTCGTGGTCGATCCGATCGACGGGACCGTCGCCTATATGAAGGGCAAGCCGTGGTGGTGCATCCCGATCGCGGTGGTCGAGGACGGTCGGCCGGTCGCCGCCGTCATCCACGCGCCGGCGCTGAGCGAGACCTTCGTCGCCACCCTCGGCGGCGGCGCGACCCTGAACGGACGGCCGATCAGCGCGTCCGACGCCACCGATCTGGACGACGCCTCCGTGCTGGCCGACGCCCGTCTGATCGAGGGCCCGCAATGGCTGGAGCCCTGGCCCGCCATGCGCTTCGAGAAGCGCAACGCCATCGCCTATCGCATGGCCCTGATCGCCGCCGGAGCCTTCGACGCCGCCATCAACCTGACCCCCAAATGGGACTGGGACATCTGCGCCGGCGCCCTGATCGCCGAGGAGGCCGGGGCCAGGGTCAGCGACCACCACGGCCGCCCCTGGCTGTTCAACCAGCCGGACCCGCGCCAGAACAGCCTGGTCTGCAGCGCCCCGGCGCTTCACCCGTTGATCGTGCGCCGCACCCTGCCGATCCCCCTGGGACGTTAGAGCCGGCGCTGCATCCGGCCGATGTCGTCCCGCAGCCGATCGACAGCGTATTAGCGCCGCGCATCTGTTTCGGCCAACACTGCGATATCCCGACGGACCGAGGCCACGGCGATGTCCACCGAGGACACCCGCTCCTTCAGTTCGCGGATGTCCTGCGCCATCGCATCGAGCTTGGAATCGATGCGGCGCAGGTAACCGAGGACGAGATTTTCCGGCTCGGTCATGACGCGCATAGGATGCCAGAAGTCGCCGTGAGCGCCAAACCCGTTGATCGTGCGCCGCACAGCGCCTATTCCGCTGTCGCCCCGCCAGCCCTCCTCCCCCGGACCTCCTTATGACCACCGAAGCCGAATCCCCCCAGCTGCTCCACCTCGTCATCGGCGGCGAGTTGCGTCATCTCGACGCCCCGGTGTTCAAGGACCTGTCCAAGGTCGAATTCGTCGGCGCCTATCCCAACTACGCCGAGGCCCGCCAAGCCTGGAAGGCACGGGCCCAGGCCACGGTCGACAACGCCCTGATGCGCTTCTTCATCCTGCATGCGCACCGGATGATCGATCCGCGCGGCGACGCGGGCGATGCGGGCCACGCGCACTGAACGCCCCCCCTCGGTCTGAGGCGCTTTCAGGCGTATACTCCCTCGCCTGAAACCGGAGACATCCCATGACCCTGTTCGGACGCACCCTCGACGGCGCAGAGATCGCCTCGCTGGTCTCCCTCTTGCTGGTGCTCGTTCTGTGGATCGGCGCCTGGCGCGGGTCCAGAAGTTGGCGCGACTGGATCAAGAGGTCGCCGGAGGGACAGGACGCCCGCCGATCCGCTGGCGTCGAGGGCAAGGATGCGGTGCCCCCCAAGTCATCGGGAGCCCAGGACCCCCTCCGTCCATGGGATTGAAGTCGACTACTCCCGCTTCAGCAGTTTCTCGGTCAGGATCGTGCCCCACCAGCCGGCCTTGAACTCCGCCCGGATAGCCTTGGGGTCATAGGCCTCGCTGTCGACCCAGTCGATGAAACCGACACCCGTCGGCTCGACCTCGCGCAGGTATTTCTCCAGCGTATGGTCCAGCACCCCGGTCAGCCCCTCGCGGTGGTGCAGGTATTTCTTCGACAGCTGGTCGATGGCCACGCCGATCGGCTCGCCCAGATGAAAATGGCGATAGAAGACCGCCATCATCCCGGCCCGGTCCGCGCCCGACTTGCAGTGGATCAGCACCGGATACTCGACCGTACGGAACAGCGCGCGCGCCCGGTGCACCCGGTCCCGCTGCGGCGGATCGCGCGAATCCAGCGGCGCATCGATCAGCGTCAGACCCAGCCGCTCGCACGCCTCCTTCTCCAACGCATACCAGGCCTCGTCCCGCGCCCCGCGCAGGTTGATGACCGTCCTGATCCCCTGCGACTGCCAGTAGGCCAGCTGCCGCGGAGACGGCTGATTGGTCCGCACCAGATCGGGCCCGAGCCAATGGGCGTTCATGAACCAGCGCCGCAGGAAGGCATGATCCTTCCAGACATAGTCCCACCGCGCCTTGAACCGGCCGGCCGGGGTGGTGAGGTCGTAGCGGGACATGGTGCGGAGATAGCGTCTCGGCGACGCCGCGTCATCCACGCTTGACTTGCGACACCAGCCGTCCGACCTCGGGCCGATGACGCCGCCGACTTCCGCCGAAGACGCGCCCGAACCGCTCCGCCCCCTGCTTGGGCGGATCTGGCGCGACTATCTCTCGCATCACCGGTCGCCGCTGTTCCTGTCGATCGCCTGCGCCGCCGTGGTCGGGATCATGGCCGCGACGGTGCTGCAATTGCTGGAGCCGGCCATCGACGGCCTGTTCCTCGGCGAGGCTGTGACCATCTGGGGCGTCTTCACCGTGCCACCGGGCCGGGCCCTGCTGTGGATACCCCTGATCATCGTCGGGGCCGGCCTGGTCTGGACCGCGGCGGCGCTGGGTCAGGCGGCGCTGGTCAACCGGCTGGGTCACGGCATCGTCGGCGACATCCAGGTGCGGCTGTTCGGGGCCATGATCCGCGCCGACCTCGCCCGCCTGCGCAGCCAGCACTCCGGCGGCTTCGTCTCCTCGGTGCTGTTCGACGCCAATCTGGTGCGCGAGGCCTTCACCAACGGGGTTGTCGGCTACACCCAGCACGGCCTGACCCTGGTGGCGGTGATCGGCTACATGGCCTGGAGCGACTGGCGGCTGACGGCGATCGTCCTGCTGGGCGCGCCGGTCATCGCCTTCGTCATGCGTCGCTTCGGCAAGCGGATGCGCAAGGCGACCACCGGGGCCATGGTCGAGACGGGCAATCTGTCGACCGCCCTGATGGAAAACCTCGACGGCGTCCGCCTGATCAAGATCGAGAACCGCGAGGCCGCCGAGGAAGAGCGCGTCGGCGAGGTCGTCGCCCGCCGCCAGCGCCATGTCATCAAGAGCGCCGACAGTCGCGCCTTCGCCGGTCCCTTCTCCAACCTCGTGGCCATGGTCGTGGTCGCCGCCGTCATGGCCTATGCCGGATGGCGGGCGCAGGACGGGGCCATGAGCGTCGGGGCCTTCGCCGCCTACATCGGCCTGCTGATGGCAGCGGGCCAGTCGCTGCGGCAGGTGACCAATCTCCAGACGGTGATGGCCGAGGGCCTGACCGCCGCGCGCCGCCTGTTCGCTTCCCTCGACATCCAGCCGGAGATCCGCGAGGCCCCGGACGCCGTGCCGCTCGCGGACAGCCAGACCACCGTCGCCTTCGACCGGGTCGCCTTCGCCTATGCGCCGGCGGCGGCGGGCGGCGCGCCCACCCTGTCGGACGTGTCGCTGACAGTCGCGCCCGGCGAGACCGTGGCGCTGGTCGGTCCGTCGGGCGGCGGCAAATCGACCATCCTGTCCCTGCTGCCGCGCTTCTATGACGTCACTGCGGGCATGGTCACGGTCAACGGTCGCGACATCCGCGAGCTGAAGCTGCACGATCTGCGCTCGAAGATCGCCCTGGTGACGCAGGAGCCCTTCCTGTTCGACGACACCCTGGCCGCCAACATCGCCTATGGCCGCCCCGGCGCGTCCGCCGAAGACATCGTCGCCGCCGCCCGGGCCGCCGCCGCGCACGACTTCATCTCCGCCCTGCCCGATGGCTACGGCACCCGCGCCGGCGAGGCGGGCCTGCGACTGTCCGGCGGTCAGCGCCAGCGCGTCGCCATCGCCCGCGCCTTCCTCAAGGATGCGCCGATCCTGCTGCTCGACGAGGCCACCAGCGCTCTCGACACCGAGAGCGAGGCCCTCGTCCAGGCCGCCCTCGAACGGTTGATGCAGGGCCGCGCCACCCTGATGATCGCCCACCGCCTGTCGACCGTCCGCAACGCCGACCGCATCCATGTGATCGAGGCCGGCCGCGTGGTCGAGACCGGCACCCACGCCGAACTGGTGCGTCTCGGCGGGCTCTACTCCCGGCTGGCGAAGCAGCAATCGCTGGATGGGGATCCGACGACCTTGGCGGCAGTGTCATGAGCGCCGCGCTCCGTCATCCTTCTCCCTCGAGGGGAGAAGGAACCTGCGGGTCGGTCTCATGAGACCGCTCCGAAACCCTGTCATCCAGGCCGTCCTCGCCTGGCTGCTGGCCGGCTGGATGCGGTTCTGTTTCGCCACCATCCGCTGGACGCATGGCAACCAGGCCGTGGCCGAAAAGGTCTGGGCCGACGGCGGCGGCGTCCTCTGCGTCTTCTGGCATTCGCGCATCGGCCTCAGCCCCGCCTGCTGGCCGCTGGACCGCGCCCAGCCCGCCAAGGCCCTGATCTCGCTCAGCCCCGACGGCCAGTTCATCGCCCGCGCCGTCGCCTTGCAGGGCATTCCGGCCGTGCGCGGCTCCTCGGCCAACAAGGACAAGGCCGACCGCGCCAAGGGCGGGTCCCAGGCCCTGCGCGACGGCCTGCGCCAGCTCAAGGTCGGGGCCCTCGCCATCACCCCGGACGGCCCCCGCGGCCCGGCGCAGCAGATGGCCGAAGGGCTGCCCTTGCTGGCCAGGATGTCCGGTGCCCCCGTCCTGTTCATCGGCCTGTCGTGCAAGCCCGCGATCCGCCTGAACAGCTGGGACAAGGCCGTCCTGCCCCTGCCCTTCAGCAAGGGGGCCATCGTCTGGGACCTGGCCCGCTGGCCCGAGGGTGGCGACATGGCCGAGGTCTCCGCCGACTGGACCGCCCGCATCACGGCGGTCGAGGCCGAGGCCGACGCCCTCACCGGCCTGGAACGGGTCTGACGTGAGCCCGGCGCTGATCGTCTACCGCCTGCTGACCCGGTTGCTGGAGCCGCTGGCCCCGCGCCTGCTCGACGCCCGTGCGAAGAAGGGCAAGGAGGACCCGGCCCGCGTCGACGAACGGCTGGGGCTGGCCTCGGTCGCCCGGCCGGACGGCGTTCTGGTCTGGCTGCACGGCGTCAGCGTCGGCGAGACCCTGTCCCTGCTACCGCTCGTCTCGCGCCTGCGCCGGGAGAGGCCCGACCTGACGGTGCTGGTCACCTCCGGCACCGTAACCTCCGCCGCCATCCTCGCCACGCGCCTGCCGTCCGGCGTGATCCACCAGTTCGCTCCGGTCGATACGCCCGGTGCGGTGACGGCGTTTCTCGACCACTGGAAGCCGTCGCTGGCCCTCTTCGTCGAGAGCGAGCTGTGGCCCAATCTGATCCTCGAAGCCCACAGGCGCGGCGTCAAACTGGTCCTCGCCAGCGCCCGGATCACCGAAAAGACCGTCGAGGGCTGGCGCCGCTTTCCCGGCGCGGCGCGCCGGATACTGTCCGCCTTCGACCGCATCCTGCCGCAGGACGACGCCTCCGCCGCCCGGCTGGAGAGCCTCGGTGCCCGCATCGACGGCCAGGTGAACCTGAAACTGTCCGGCGAGGCCCCGCCGCACGATCCCGCCGCCTTCACCCGCCTCAGCGCCGCCATCGGCGACCGGCCCGTGGTCGTGGCCGCCAGCACCCACGACGGCGAGGAGATCGCGCTGGTCCGCGCCCTCGACAAACTGACCGACCGACTGTGCCTGATCCTGGTGCCGCGCCATCCGGACCGCAGTGCCGACATCGCCGCCGCCCTGACCCGCGACGGCTACCGTTTCGCTCTACGTTCGCAGGGTCGCGAGCTGGACCGCGACACCGATCTCTATGTCGCCGACACGCTGGGCGAGATGGGGCTGTTCCTGCGCCTCGCCGACGTGGTCGTCATGGGCGGTTCCTTCTCCGCCGCACTGGAGAAGCCCCCTGTCGGCGGCCACAATCCGCTCGAGCCCGCCCGCCTCGGCAAGCCTGCGGTCACCGGCCCTGACATGAGCAACTGGGCCGCCGTCACCGAGGCCCTCGTTCAGGCGGGCGGCCTGGCTGTGGTCGGGGCCCCGTGGGACCTGCCCGCCGTCATCGCCCCCCTGCTGGCCGACGACGCCGAGGCCAAACGCATGGGCGAGCGCGGTCGTCGCGCCGCTGCCGAGGCCGGTTCGGGGCTCGACCGGTTGTGGGATGCGATTGAGCCACTCCTGCCCCCGCGAGGCCGCGCATGAAACTCAACACCCCCCGCTGGTGGTATACGCGCGACGCCCGCCACGCCGCTGTGGCGCGCACCCTGCTCAAACCCCTGTCGTGGATCTGGGCCGCCGTCACCGCCCGCCGCATCGCCCGCGCCGACCCGGTCGATCCCGGCATACCGATCATATCGGTCGGCAATCTGACCGTCGGCGGCTCGGGCAAGACCCCCGTCACCCGCGAGGCCATCCGCCTGTTGCATGAGGCCGGGATCGACGCCCACGGCCTGTCGCGCGGCTATGGCGGATCGCTGCGGGAGCCGACGCAGGTGAATGCCGCCATCCACACCGCCGCCGACGTCGGCGACGAGCCGCTGATGCTGGCCCTCGGCGGCCCGACCTGGATCGCCCATGACCGGGTCGCCGGGGCCCGCGCCGCAGCGGCGGCCGGGGCCCAGGTTCTGGTCCTCGACGACGCCCACCAGAACCCGACCCTGAAGAAGACGCTCAGCCTCGTCGTCGTCGATGGCGAGACCCGCGACGACGAATGGCCCTTCGGCGACGGTTCGGTGTTCCCGTCCGGTCCGATGCGCGAAAAGCTCCGCCGCGGTCTGGCCCGCGCCGACGCCGTCGTCGTCCTGCTGCCCGCCGACGCCCCGGCCGCCGATCCCGAACTGCTCGCAGCCTTCGGCGACCTGCCGGTCCACATCGCCCGGCTGATGCCCGCCGCGCCGCCGCCCAAAGGCCCGATCGTCGCCTTCGCCGGCATCGCCAAGCCGTGGAAGGTCGAGCGGGCGCTGGACGCCGCCGGGGCCGATCTGGTCGACTTCGCCCCCTTCCCCGACCACGCCGCCTTCCGCGAGGAGGACCTGGCCTTCCTCGCCGACCGCGCCGACCGCGCCCACGCCCGGCTGGTCACCACCGAAAAGGACTGGTTCCGCCTGAC
>Ga0105049_10010735_pt1 | contig 10502 bp, 6 predicted proteins | sample MAT06_FD_78087 | JGI IMG/M metagenome (GOLD analysis project Ga0105049, IMG submission 78087) | Freshwater microbial communities from Lake Fryxell liftoff mats and glacier meltwater in Antarctica - MAT-06 | ecosystem: Environmental > Aquatic > Freshwater > Ice > Liftoff microbial mat | place... | reverse complement strand
TTGCACCACTTGGATTCATTGGCGCATCGCTGGACTATCGCACCGGTTACGGAATAATTGAAGAAGCATCCGTGGGCCTGAATATTTCGAATCCTGGCTCACAATCGTGCGTTCTGTTAACACCTCACGTGATTGAGGCTGTCGGCGGAGCTGTTTATAGAGCCACGACAGATTGCCGTTCTGCTCTGGATTACATTTTCCGTCATTCAGAACAATTTCCATATGTAGATACATCACAAATCTATTTGTTCGGAGGCAGCGCCGGCGCCATAACAGCTCTACATGCAGTTTTTACTGATACCGATGAGTTTTATCCGGATACTGATTCAACTATCGAACAATTGGCTCCGAAGCATAAGCTGGCGGGAATAATTTCATACGCAGGAGCGCTGGCGGACAATAACAACGGTTTTTCGTTGAACCATATGGATGCTAATGAAGCTGTGCCATTATTTCTTGGACACGGAACTGCCGATGAAGTTGTGCTCCCGGGTGATGGCCCGATCTGCAACTGCACTGATTTGCCGGAAGAATATTATATGCATGGAAGCCTTTCTATTGCAGCGAAAGCGTGTGAGCTTGACATTCCTCATGAGCTCTTTCTGATCGAAGGCGAAGGACACGGACTAAATGGGGAAGCACCGGTTTCAAGCTTTATTGTACTGGAGATCCTGCAATTTATTAAGAACTGGGGAATCTGTCCGGGCACATTAACTTCGGTGCATTATACTTACAATCAGCAGGGAACCCTTATACTTGATGAGAGCTGTTTGAATCTTGGAAATAAAAGCGTTGATGAAAACAGGCTTGTTATTTTCCCAAATCCATCGCGTGACTTTATCCGTATTGGAAAGGGAGATTTAAATATTACTTCAGTGATAATCTCTGACGCTACCGGCAGAATTATTTATGAAGGTGCATTCTCGCCAGTCGTTGATCTTTCAACCTTTTCCACCGGAATTTATGCTCTTACAGCACTAGGAGACCACCGCGTGTTCAGAACGACTTTTATCAAAGCAGAATAAAAACATCCTCAAATACTTTCGGATACAATGAATATAAACATATTGAAGTAATAAAAAAGCCCTGTCAAATAGCAGGGCTTTAATTTTACAATCGATTTCCGGTTACGCCGGAACACTGTCCCTAAGACTCTTTACAAGATCATGTGATGTTTTAAGCAGTTGTTTTTGTTGTACAAACAATTCTCTGACATCGGCTGGCAGATCATCTTCATCAAGCGCCATTTTATAGGCCTTCTGAGCTGCATCCTCACCAAATTCACAAGATTCCAGCACTGCTTTGCGGTTATTTCCCGAAAAAGCTACTTTCACATCCATCCAGGCTCTGTAAACTTTCCCTATGGCAGTGGTGCCGCTTGCTTCATCACCCCCGTATTGGCTTACGGTACGACTGAGGTCGCTTTTGATCTCAGCGCTTTCATTAATAAAACGATTAAAAAGAGAATGTAGCTCCACATCCGAGTCTTTTAATTCGTCGGAGGCTTTTCCATAGCCTTCTATTCTGTCGTTGTTAATCTTGATAAGGTCATTAATGACCTCTGCGACGTTTTCGTTATCTTTCATGATTTACATTTTAAATCCGTTAGTTTCAATATCTGTTCCGCTTATAAACCATTAATAAATATAAGGGTCTTCTTTTATTACGTTATACAAACTTCCTCAAAATGCTGATGTATTTCCTCAAGTCCTTTTTTTCAGTCGGGGTTAAAACCCAATTCGTAGTTTCAGAAAGCTGCTTGATGAAAAGTCTTGGCGAATACCAGCAAGAGGACTAAAAGAATGGAAATAAAAAACAAAGCTGCGTGCCCTAACCACTATTATCGTTTGATCCGTTTAACGGATCAAAGGATTGAATTCGTGCAGGAATATGCGAGCAGGATTTTCGATCTGGATAGCCGTTGCAGAGGAAATGGAAATATCAAGGGAGGATAGGATTCCAAATCTGCAAAACGATCGTCGAAAATCACAGTGGATTTAGTACTGCTTTTCGTAAACCCAATAATTGGGAAACATTTGCTTTCTATTTATCCTAAACAGGGACAACGTAATTCTTCCTTGAAGATAAGTGGTGGGCTGTACTGGGCTCGAACCAGTGACCCCTACCTTGTCGAGGTAGTGCTCTGAACCAACTGAGCTAACAGCCCTTTATGGGGCGGTAAAAATATGAAAATAATTAAAAGCTGAACGTCACAGAGAGTCTTTATCAAATGTTTACGTTAATTTCTTTAAGCTTTACAAAAAAGCTTGTCCCCTTCCCTGGCTCCGACTCAAACCAAACCGTTCCTTCCGAGGTTTCTACAATGTTTTTTACCAGTGCAAGGCCAAGGCCCATACCGGTGCTCTTTGTCGTGAAATTGGGGTAAAAAATCTTTTCTCTTAATTCTTCCTCAATCCCATTTCCGTTATCTTTTATTTCCACAAGAAATGAATCTTCTTCTCTACTTAAAATTACCTCGATAACGCCGTCCTTTTCCGCTGGTATCGCCTGGATTGCGTTGCGTAAAAGGTTATTAAACACCCGAAGCAACTGTTCCTTATCCGACAGCACATTGCAGGGTTGATTGCACGTGAGTTCCAGCTTTATATCAACGCCTTCTTCGCCTTTGTGAAAATCAATCGCCGAATGTAAAATTGCAGCCAGGTCCACCTTTTCTTTAACCATCTCCGGCATCTTCGCAAAGTTGGAAAATGCGGTAGCGATATGGCTTAAAGTATCAATCTGCTCAATAAGATTATTGGAAAAACGTTCCAGCCTTTCCTCAAAACCAGGGGCTTTATCATCCCAGGCCCTTTTTAAAAGCTGTGTGCTGAGTTTCATCGGCGTCAATGGATTTTTGATCTCGTGGGAAACCTGCTTGGCCATTTCTCTCCACGCGCTTTCCCTTTCTGAACGGGCAAGCTTATCGGCGCTTTCCGCCAGCTCACTAACCATCCGGTTGTACTCGCGGATCAACTCAGCAATTTCATCATTTCCCTTCCATTCTATTATTTCATTCTTTCGACCAAGCTGAATATTACCCAGCCTTTCCTGGATGAGACGCAACGGCTCTGTAACAGTATTTGAAAGGAAAATTGCAGCTATCAAAACAAGCACGATAAGCAACACATAAATATTAATGATCGCAATTACGAAGCTCGCAACCTCTTTCCTTAGCTCATTTTGCCTGGCGAAATAAGGAAGATTAAGGTATCCGGTTACTTTGTTTTCATTGTTCCTTAATGGCACGTATGCCGATAAATATCTGAGTCCACCGATATATTCTTCGTGCACAAATTCAGTTGTCTGAAGCACCGAAAGATTGTAAAATGCATCCGGATTCATTTTTTTGGAAATCAATCCTTCTTCGAAAATTTTTGGTCGCGATGAAGCAAAAAGCACCCCTGAACGATCGAAGATATTGAGGTCGGCAAAGAAAACATTCGCCTGTCTTGTAAGCTCATAAGCGATGTCATCCGCATTCAAAGAATTTAACGTTGGGTCCTTATGAAGCAGGTACTCTGTTTCCACCAGCATCGAGTGAATCTTCTCGCTAATATTCCGGTTATTTTTCAGGTTATTGTTTGAAATAATGTAAAGGATCGTTCCCCCTCCGATAAGAATCAATGAAAGGAATAAAATCAATATTATCGAGAGTTGAACGCGTCGCTTGAAGGTAAGGTGACGCAGTTTTCTTTTCTTCCAGAATTCTCTGCCCACGAAAGGAAGCATCACCAGGAATCCAAAAAACAGCATCAGGTAGGAAAACGGCGTTAAGATATCGAGCGGTCCTTTCAACGGAAGGCTCATTATCACCATAGAATCCTCATCGGGCTTATGCACCAGGTGGCTGAAATTCCCGTAACGGTTTTTTGTAAACTGATCGCCTTCCGTATCCTGGAAAAGTGCATCACTTAAGCCATAAGGATATTGGCCGTAATGCGAAATGAGCTTCCCATCGGTATACCGTGCATAGCTATAACTGCTTAAATCAGTGTTACTACTCACCATTTTATCAAGCAGCAATTCTGGATAACCGATCTCTTCAGGTGTATACCGTGAATCAAATCGGATGTACAATGTTCCCATCGGGATAGAATCCGACTCCTGCTCCCTGATCTGCACCCTTGCAAAATAGCTGATACGTCCAGAACCATTATCCAGGAAGAAAAACCGATCGCTTAGGGTAGGAATACCGATGGAATCGATGAGCTTATCAAAAACCAGCGGATCGTTTACAGGCGAGGTGTAAAGCGCGGTCATCGGGCATTCATCCGCCCCGAAAACATTTACAGAAATACTGTATTTCTCCCAGAAGCCATTAAAATATAGCTGTGCAAGATCTCTAACCTGGCTTGTCGGAATAGTGCCTGGCCTCAAATAGCTTTTTAGAAGTGTGTCGGAAAGGATTTTCTTCTCTGTTTCGAGAAAAAGGCTTTCAGCGATCGGATCACGTTCTGCAGAGATCTTGGAAGCAAGAAGCTTTCGTTTTTCATGTTCCTTATCGTAAGTATAATTAAGGATCATGTAAGTTCCCAGACAGGCGAAAATCGCGATAACACCAATAATGCTGCTATATACATAACGGTGTTTTCCCTGCCCCGCAAAATAAACACTGAGCATTACCAACATTATTCCGGGAAGAATAATAGCGTCGTGATCGTTGTAAAGTTTCTGAAAAAAGAAGCCTGCGACGGTAAGCGCACAAACAAGAATAACAATCTCATTACGTCCGGCTCCGAATGATTTAAGAATGTTCATCGATTTGTCGATGAGCAGAAACAGCGAAGCAAACAGGAAGCTGATGATAAGGAACGAAACGAAGCTGCCGCTACTTAATGAGAGAAAGTCTTTTATATCAAGCGAAATACTTGAATTGATGATCAGATCACGTAACAGGTCGCAGCAGAGCCATCCGTAAAACATTCCTACAACGACAATGAGAATTTTGAGGAAAATGAGAGGATACTTTCCATCGGGCTTTCGAACTCCCTGCCATCTGTGCAGCAGAAAGGCTGTGTATAAGAGCATCAGACTGTTGATGAAAAGGTCGCCCAGTGACGGCAGCCAGTTAGATGCACCAAATTCACCCGGACTAAAAAGCGGCAACATGTACAACGCTCCCGGCACCTCGAAAAAGAAGGAGATCCATCGCAAGGCAAAGAGACAGAGCCACCACAATGGTGCTGCCCATTTTCTACCTTTTTCCGGCAGGTTGTACACGAACGTGTGAACAGAAATAAACAAAAGAAAAATTCCGCTCACAATAAGCCAGACCAGTGGAATATCGGGAGTGCTGCTTAGGTTTTCTTTGTTAACAGGGCTAAACCACCCGATCGTTTTGCCCGACCTGTCGCGCACCGGATAAGAACCGGGCTCAGGATCTTTTGAAAGCGAAGATCCGTTTAAAAGTTCATTTGCTCCAGGGTAGCCATCGGTAAGGTAATCGTTTTGATAAGAATAATCCTGCCGGATCAATGCCAGCCCAAGCACCGAACACTGCGCCCCCTGAATCCTTCTTGCGAGGTACCATCCATTTTTAAGCTTCCAGAGCTGCTCAACGGGATAATTCTGAATATTATTGAGGCCAACCGGCACTGCATTATCCGTCCAGAATAAAAGATCTTCGATTGTATATCTATAAAAAGCAAGCCCTTCGTTATCCGACTTTTTCCGCCATTTTTCGGGGAAGCCGGCATAGGAAGCAAAATTCCTGCAAGGCTCTGCAGCAAAATCTGCCAGATCGCGATCAAGTGCTTTCTCCCGTTTCAGCAAGTGCCGCTGAAATTCCGCATGCTGGTTAACGTTCTGTTTTTTTTCTGATGAAATACTATCTCTCACCACACCCGCAGCCAGGAGGATTAGAGCTAGAAAAAAAAGAAGAAGTGGAAAGCGTTTCAAGGGTTGAGTCATGCAAAGATAAGCATACGGGACTTTATGCCGAATTCACCGTTAATCACCCATCCGGCTCATAGTACTTTCCGTAAGTATTACTTTTACCTCATGAAATTTTACATCGGCCTGTTTTTCATCTTTTCCTTTTGTTTGGTGAATGGGCAGATAAATGTTAACGGCAGGGTAATCGATTCCCTTACCAGGCGACCGCTTGCATTTGTGAGCCTTTTGGCAGAAGATGATGCATTTTCTGCGGCAATGACCGATATTGAAGGTAATTTTTCAATTAAAGTAAAATCATTTCCTTGCCGTTTAAAATTTAGCTACGTAGGATACAGGCAATTTATTCTGGAAGTTACTGTCCCGGGGGAAAAACACCTGGTGCAACTGGCGCCGTCGGGTTATGCACTAAAAGAAATGGTGATAACAGCCGGCGAAAATCCCGCTCACAGAATCATCAGGAATACCTGGCTGAACCGGGAAAAGCATGATCCGGAAAAACGAGTGTCATATCGCTGCGATACCTACAATAAAACATTACTCACAGGAGTGCCCGATACTGCATGGGTAGAAAAGGAGCCTGACGACATTAAAGACAAAAAAGAAGCTGACAGCCTTTTCGAAAAGCAGCATTTATTCATGATTGAATCGTATAACGAGCGTTCATTTCTTAAAGGGAAAATGAAGGAAACGATTACGGCGTCAAAAATTTCCGGTATGAAGGAGGCTTCGTTCCTGATGCTTGCACTCAAGTTTCAGCCATTCACCTTTTACGGGCCACTGATCCCGATTTCGGGGGTTGAATATGTAAATCCCGTGAGCCGTAACAGCGACGAGTTATACAGCTTTGTGCTGGAAGATACTTTATACAATTTGCCGGATACCACCTTCGTAATTTCATTCAAGCCGCGCAACAATAAAATATTCTCTGCATTAACAGGAACGATTTATATTTCTGCTCCTGATTACGCCATTAAAAATGTGATTGCTACACCTCTTGCTACGAATCCGACCGTGGTTTTCAGGGTTCAGCAACAATACCAGAAGCTTGCTGACGGTTCCTGGTTTCCGGAACAGCTTAATACCGATATGGATTTTATTAATGTAAAATTACCCGGATATAAAATCACCGGTCGTAGTCACACATTTGTGAGTAAGGTTAATACTGCTCCGGCCCTTAAAAATTCCGACTTCGATGAAGTCACCATGGAGGTACAATCTGGCTCTTCAAAAAAGGATGATATTTTCTGGGAAGAAGTGCGGATAGATCAGCTTACCGAGCAGGAACAACGAACCTATAGGGCTCTGGACAGCATTTCGAAAAAGGAAAATTTCGAATTTAAATTTAAGGCTGCAGAATCCCTTATAAAAGGGTATGTGCCGATTAAATGGTTCGATCTGGACCTTAGCCGTATTCTCCGGGTTAATGCATACGAGGGGCTAAGGTTGGGAGCAGGCGGATTGACAAACAGTCGCATTTCGGAGTATTTTTCTGTAGGCGGCTATTATGCATACGGATTCAGGGATAAAGCTTCCAAATACGGCGGAGAAGGTCACCTTTATATTTACCCTAAAAAGGAAGTTACTTTTAATGTTTCCTGGAATTATGATGTTAATGAGTCTGGTGGTTCCCGTTTTATTTCGGACCGTCGCCCTCAGCGGCTGGAAGGTGTTCGCAACCTTCTGGTAAACAGAATGGACAGAGAAGAAAACACTACGATAAGCCTTTCTTTTCGTTCATTAAAATACGTTTTGTCAGAAGTATTTGTGAGGCAGTCGCATAGTAACCCACTTTACAATTATTCGCTGGACGATTATGAGCCGGTGCAGCGATTTTCATGGTTTGAAACAGGTCTTTTAGTTAAGATATCCAGGAAAGAACAGTTTTACCGCAACGGACGGTTACGCGTATCGCTTGGGACTAAGCTGCCTGTTTACCGCGTTCAGATCGTGCATGGACAAGATCTGGCTTCTGCCGGAGCACTGGATTATACGCGTGTAGAATTCCGAATGGAGCACAAGGTAACTACACGTCGTATCGGAACAGCCTATTTTCAGATTAATGCTGGAATGGTGGATGGGACAGTGCCATACAGCCGGCTTTTTAACGGCCGGGGAAATCAGGAAAACTCTTTCCGGCTGGCAGTTGCAAGCGTTAATTGTTTCGAAACGATGGGGATGAATGAATTTCTAACCGACCGATATGCAGCATTTTTTTTCCAGCAGGATTTCGGATCATTGTTTAGCATAAAGAAATTCAAACCATCCTTCGGCGTAGTATTTAATTCGATGGCTGGTACATTAAAAAATCCTTCATTTCAAAAAGGAATAACGTTCAAGGTTCCTGAAAAAGGCTTTTTTGAAACTGGGTTACTCATAAATAATTTATTAACTATGAATGGCGGTGGCTATGGCATTGGCGGTTTCTACAGGTTAGGGCAATATGCTTCTGCCAATTGGAAGAATAATATTGCTTTGAAATTAATGCTGTCCGTAGTGTTTTAAATTCGAGGGAGTGTTCTCGATCCGGCATTTGCTGATTAACCGCATAGCAAAGAAAAGGAGTTAAACGAGTTGCACAATTTTTTTTAAATTAATGTGTGTTATTAAATTATTAAAATAAGCCTGCGCAAAACGCTGCGACAGCTCAACAAATTGAACTTTGTTACTAAATTCGCTAATGGTAATCGTTCTTTTCACTACTATTTCTGTACTTTCGGCAAAAAATAAACTCATGAAACAGACATTAAAATTTCTATTCCTTTTCATGCTTTGCCTTCCTGTGGCAAGGACTGGTACTTCGCAAACAGTGGAGTTTGGATCGGAACAAATCACGAAAGCTTATAACAACCAGCCGATGCTTTTAGGTGTAAAAAACGGCAACCTATACGTTATCCGTGTAACAGGGTACAAGGCAAACATTTACATGAGCCTTATGAGATCTGACGGTAAAGCTGCTGCGGGAGCGTTATTGCTAGGTGTTGCTCGTTTTACCAACGATGCTCCTTTTAATGAAGAGCGACTGTTTTACACACAGAATTCCCGTTACTTCTTTGAAAAATATGACAAAGACATGAAGCTTATAACAAGCCAGGAGCTGGATGTGGAAGTTAAACCTAAGGGTGATCTTTACGACTTCCTTAAATTCGCGATGATTGGCGATAAGATTTATGCGTTCACCTATGAGTTCGACGAAAAATCGGAAGAAAACAGCGTAGATGCTCACGAAATAAGTGATGAGGGAGTTTTCCAGAAAGAAAGTGTGAAAGTGGCTTCATATACCACAAAAAACAAATACAATACAGGACGGAAAGACCATTCTTATAAAGTCCTTTCCGCACCGGATCATTCCCGTTTTCTTGTCATGCATTCGGAGCTTGAATTTGCAAAAGGATCTGCGGGTGATAAAACGTTGAGTCTTGAAATGTTCGACAATGAGCTTAAATCCTTGTGGAAAGAAGATCTTGTTATTCCACTTAATGAAAAAACAGTTACCCTGGAAAAGGTTAAATTATCTGATGCAGGTGACGTAGCTGCACTTTTTAAAATAAAAAATGAAAGCGACGAGAAGGATGCTCCTACTCATATCTACGGCCTTTATACATATTTCGCAGCCAGAAAAAAGCTTGATGTATTTTCATTAAAAATGGGTGATAAATTCACAAATGATATCAGCTTCGAATTTGAAGGAAAAGGTACGCTGGAAGTTGCAGGATTTTATTCCGGTAAAAATAAATCAAGTGCAGAAGGTTTCTTTTACCGTAAGATAAATACCCAAACCGGAGAAGTAGATAAAGACGCAGAAGAAGGGTTTACAAAAGAATTTATTACCACCGCAGTTGGAGCAAAAAAAGCTGATGATACTGAGTCGTTGCGTAACTTTCACATGCGCAAAGTAATTCCACTTTCCGACGGTCGTACAGCACTATTAGCAGAAAAGTATTACATCACTTATTCCAATAACAATAGCGGAATGGTTGCGATGGCGGGTGGCGGAGGATCATACGAGTATAACTACGAAGACATTTATATAATTATGCTCGATAAAGATGGTAATTACGAATGGGGCAAAAAGATCCTGAAATTTCAACGTACTTTTAACGACGGAGGTCTTTATAATTCATTTAGCTCTGTTTCGAATAAGGATAATATCATCCTGATTTATAATGCAAATCGGGATGATCCTGATGATAGGATGACAAATACCCAGAAAGCGACGGTTTACTGCACGCTTGTGCCTCTTGATGGAGCTAAGCCAACAACTAAAAAGCTGTTTAACGCGCGAGAAGCAGAAACGATTATGGTTCCGAAAATCTTTTTACAGGAGACTGAAGAGTCGCTGCTGTTTTATAATATTTCGAGCAAGTATTATAAATATGCAAGAGTGAAGGTTTGATGATTTAATTCGGAATTGCATTTAATAGCCCAATGAAAAAGCCGCATACTATTTATGCGGCTTTTTTATTGCAGTTAGTGTCACTAAATAGAGTCTGTCTATAGAGTCTCCTGATGTCGTTGCACTAGTCCGAAAAATGCTCATTTACAAAAGTAAACTGCGCTTTTTCAGCCGTCGTGCGCCTAATCAGAAGCCTCTATAGTTCAGACTC
>Ga0105049_10010734_pt1 | contig 10504 bp, 11 predicted proteins | sample MAT06_FD_78087 | JGI IMG/M metagenome (GOLD analysis project Ga0105049, IMG submission 78087) | Freshwater microbial communities from Lake Fryxell liftoff mats and glacier meltwater in Antarctica - MAT-06 | ecosystem: Environmental > Aquatic > Freshwater > Ice > Liftoff microbial mat | place... | reverse complement strand
TTGTGGTGCGCAACGCGCCCTTTGGCTGATCGAACCAGCCGCCGTTTTGTCATGCCCTTTCAAGGTTGCTAGGCAACGCGCCTGCCCTGTTTGCGAGGTTCCATGCGCTACAACCTGCTGATCGCCGCTGCGCTGTTGCTCCCATCGCCGCTTTTCGCGCAGGCGTTGCCTGTCGCGGTGCTATCCGCCACGACTGCCGATAGTGAACTTGCCGCCTTTTTCAACGCGGTTGACAAGGCGGAGTTGGCCCGCAGCCCGCAGGGCCAAACCTATCGCGGTATCAAAACCAATCAGGACAAGTGGAACGACAACAGCGACGCTGCCGAGATTGCCAACCATGCCGCCGGTCAACAGGCACTTGCCGATATGCGAGCGCGATTTGCGACAGCCGATCTCAACCCGGCGTCACGGCTATCGTATCGCCTGTTCGAAAAACAGATGCTGCGCCGCGACGCCGGCTTCAAATATCGTCGTAATGACTATGTCTTTGACCAGATGAACGGCGCGCAGTCGAGCTATCCGGCCTTTCTCATCAACATCCATCGCATCGGCGATGTCGCCGACGCCCGCGCCTATGTCGCGCGGTTGGAAAAACTCGGGGCCGCGCTCGATCAGGATATTGCGGAAAGCCAAATCCGGGCCGACCTTGGCGTGCTGCCGCCGAAATGGGTGTTTCCCTATGTCGTTTCCGATGCGCGCAATGCGCTGAAGGGAGCGCCCTTTGACGCCAGTGGGGTCGATTCGCCGCTGCTCGCCGATTTCAAGGCGAAAGTTTCCCGGTTGGACCTGCCCGCCGCCGATCGCGACACATTGGTAGCCGCCGCCACCAGCGCGCTGATGACCAGCGTCAAGCCGGCTTATGAACGGCTGATTACCGTTATGGCGTCCCAGGAAAAACGCGCTGGCACTATCGATGGCATCTGGCGGCTGAAGGATGGCGAGGCCTATTACGCCACCAATCTGGCCGCTTATACGACGACCAGCCTGAGCGCCGGGCAGATACATGACCTCGGGCTGGCGCAGGTTACGCGCATCCATGGCGAGATGATGGATATCGCCCGCAAAGTCGGTTTCAAAGGGGATCTGAAAGCGTTTTTTGCCCGGATGCGCGATGATGAAAGCTTTGTCCTGCCCGATGGCGATGCCGGCAAGGCCGAATATTTGAAGCGGGCCAACGCCTATCTCGACGAATTGCGCCCCAAGCTACCCCAATATTTTGCCAATCTCCCCAAGGCGCCGGTTGTGGTGAAAGCGGTTGAGCCTTTTCGCGAAAAATCAGCGGGCAAGGCCTTTTATCAATCGCCGGCTGAGGACGGGTCACGCCCCGGCACCGTTTATGTCAATCTGTACCGCATGATCGACATGCCGACGATCGAGATCGAGCCGCTGATCTATCATGAAGGCTTGCCTGGCCATCATCTTGAACGCGCCAATTCGACCGAGTTGAAGAATGTTCCGGCCTTCCGGCGGTTTGGCGGCTTCACCGCCTATTCGGAAGGCTGGGGGCTTTATTCAGAAAAGCTCGCCAAGGAGATGGGCCAGTATCAGGACCCTTATAATGATTTCGGGCGGTTGCAGCTGGAACTGCACCGCGCCATCCGGCTGGTCGTCGATACCGGCATCCATGCCAAGCGCTGGAGCGTCAAACAGGCGATCCAATATGACATCGACAATAGCGCCGAGCCAATTGGCGGCATCCAGAAGGCGATGGAACGCTACGCCGTCTATCCGGGCCAGGCGACGGCGTACATGGTCGGCCGGCTGAAAATCTTCGAACTGCGCGACAGGGCGCAGGCCGCGCTCGGTGATCGCTTCGATATCCGCGATTTCCACGATGTCGTCCTTAAGACCGGGGCTGTGCCGCTCGATATTCTGGAAGAAAATGTCGACGCCTGGATCGCCCGCGCCAAGCCGGCGGTACCCTGACGCCGGTAGCAGGATAAACAGCCTCCGCGACCCAAGGGTATCGTCTGACAGGCCATGTTGGCGTGTCGAGCGTCCCGCACTTTATCGGCCCGGAAGAAATGATTTTCCCCGGGCCAATTTTTCCGTCGCATGAATTGCCGCCGTTTAGGGCACCGGCTGGGCCCGGAGCGGCGAGCCGCATGCAGTAGCAACTTTGGTTGAGTTGCTGATTAGCGCGCGGTTCGATAGCGTGTTGCCACTCGCGATGTTGGAGTGGCAGGGCGCGTGATTTCCATCCGCTATTTTTCGCCTGCCGCTGCGCTGCGAGACTATGTGTCTTGCTATTTCTGGTTCCAGTCGGACGCGCCGGCGTTCAGCGACCTTATGCGCCGAACTTGGCCAGATCCGCATCGTCGCCTGCGGGTTGGCGACCAATTTTTACACCAATGGCCGCGTTCGCCAGTCGAGCGCCGCGCAGTTGCAAGGCCCGACATCCGGCCCGGTACGCTTCGTCGCCGATGGCCCGCTGCACCTGTTCGGTATCGGGCTGTGACCGCTCGGCTGGGCCACGCTGATCGGCGTTCCGGCTGACCAGCTTGCCGATGAGGTTACCGATCTTGGCGGCGTCGTCGGGCTGCCGGCGCGCCATCTTGCCGATGCGATCGCGAGTGCACCCGATGATGCCTCGAGGGTAAGCGCGGCCGACCAGTTTTTCACCGATCTGCTCGTCGCTTCGCACCCGGCGCCGATCTGGTTCAGCCGGTTGTGCGACGACTGGCTGACCGTAAGAAGCAACCCCGGTGTTGACCGTCTGGTCGACGAATCGGGCATGTCGACCCGCTCGGTCGAACGACTGGCGAAGCGGATTTATGGTGCGTCACCCAAATTATGGTCGCGCAAGTATCGCGCGTTGCAAACGGCAGTGCAGATCGGCACTGGCGAGATTGGCGGCTGGGGCGATTTGGCGTGCGCCGACTTTCACGATCAGGCGCATTTCATTCGCGAATTTAAAAAGTTTATCGGTATGATGCCTACTGGGTTCCAGGATGCGGCCGCCGCCGTCAATCGCCTGACCACCGTGCGCAAACGGCTGATGCCCGATATGCCCAAGCTGGCGCTGTACAACTGGAGTGTTCTCGCCACGGCTCGGCGTGTTCGTCGGCGGCAGTGGTTGACAGGATCGCGTTTCACCCCACATAACCCGGACGGATTTGCTCCGCTTTAAGGACAAGCTTTGATTCGCCTGACCAATCTTGCCGATTATGCCGTTGTGCTGATGACCGCGGCGGCGCGCGAGCCGCAGCTGCGGTTATCGGCGGCACGTGTCGCCGACGTCACGGCCATCCCGGCGCCCACGGTTGCCAAATTGATGGGCACGTTGGCTCGCGCCGGTTTGTTGACGGCATCGCGCGGGGTAGCCGGCGGCTTTTCGCTGGCGCGTGATGCCTCGCAGATCAGCGTTGCGGCGATTGTCGAAGCCGTCGATGGGCCGATCGCGCTGACCAATTGCGTGACAGGCGATACGCATGATTGTGCGATCGAAGACCATTGCGCGGTGCGCGGCCATTGGGGCCCGATCAACCAGGCAGTGCGGGCGGCGTTGGCGGCCGTGACGCTCGCCGATCTTTTGGTGCCTGCGACGGCGCGGCGGCTTGTGCCGACCGTAGCGGCGGGCGAGGTGGTGGCATGACCGATAACAGTAACGCAATCGCTTTCGAAGTGCCTGAGCAGGATGCCGAGGCGCGCGCCGCCGTCGCCGATCTCGCCACGTATAAATGGGGCTTCAGCACCGATATCGAATCGGAAATGGCGCCCAAGGGGCTGAACGAAGATACGGTTCGTTATATTTCGGCTAAAAAGGCCGAACCGGCATGGCTGCTCGAATGGCGGCTGAAGGCGTTTCGGCGCTGGCTGACGATGGAAGCGCCGGATTGGGCCAAGCTCGACCTTGCGCCGATCGATTATCAGGACGCCTATTATTACGCGGCGCCCAAGGCCAAGCCGACAATCGGCTCGCTTGATGAACTCGATCCCGAGATTCGCCGCACCTATGAAAAACTCGGGATTCCGATTGCCGAGCAGGAAATGCTGGCGGGCGTTGAAGGCTCGCGGCGCATCGCCGTCGATGCGGTGTTCGACAGTGTGTCAGTGGCGACGACTTTTCGTGCCGAACTGGAAAAGGCCGGGGTCATCTTCCGCTCGATCTCGGAAGCGGTGAAGGAATATCCCGATCTGGTGAAGAAATGGCTGGGCAGCGTCGTGCCGCAGCATGATAATTATTTTTCCTGCCTCAACAGCGCGGTGTTTTCGGACGGGACGTTCGTCTACATTCCCGAAGGCGTTCGCTGCCCGATGGAATTGAGCACCTATTTCCGCATCAATGCCGCCAATACCGGGCAATTCGAACGCACGCTGATCATCGCCGACAAGGGCTCGCACGTGTCTTATCTCGAAGGCTGCACCGCGCCGATGCGTGATGAGAATCAGCTTCACGCTGCGGTTGTCGAACTGATCGTGATGGACGATGCCGAGATAAAATATTCGACCGTGCAGAACTGGTATCCAGGCGATGCCAATGGCGTTGGCGGCATCTATAATTTTGTGACCAAGCGCGCCAATTGCCTCGGCAAGCGATCGAAAGTCAGCTGGACTCAGGTTGAAACCGGCAGCGCGATCACCTGGAAATACCCGAGCTGCGTGTTGTCGGGAGACGATTCCGTCGGCGAATTTTACTCGGTCGCGGTCACCAACAACCGCCAGCAGGCCGATACCGGCACCAAGATGATCCACCTTGGCAAGCGGACCAAATCGACCATCGTGTCGAAGGGTATTTCGGCGGGCCGGTCGCAGGGCACCTATCGCGGTTTGGTCCGCGTCGCTGCCTCGGCCGAAGGCGCGCGCAATCACACCCAGTGCGATAGCCTGTTGCTGGGAGGTGAGTGCGGCGCCCACACCGTGCCATATATCGAAGTGCGCAACCCGTCGGCGATCATCGAGCATGAAGCGACGACATCGAAGATCAGCGATGACCAGCTTTTCTACGCCCAGTCGCGCGGGCTCGATACCGAGGCGGCGGTGACGCTGATCGTCAATGGTTTTTGCAAGGAAGTTCTCCAGCAACTGCCGATGGAGTTTGCCGTCGAAGCGCAGAAACTGCTCGGGATTTCGCTCGAAGGCAGTGTCGGATGAAGCGCGCACTGACGCTGTTGATCCTGCTCTCTGCCTGTTCGCCGCCGGCCCCGCCCAAACTGACCGAAGGCGCCGCGCAACAGGCCAAGATGGACAGCGCCACGAAGAATTATGCCAAATGCATCAGCGATGGCGCCGCGAGCATTGCGGTGGCCGACGAACCTGCCGGGTCGATTGGCGATCGTATCGTCATAGCTTGCAAGGAAAAGCGCAATACGTTGATGGCCGATGTCATCGCCTTTCACCAGATCGGCCACCCGAAATTCAGCATCGCCCAGTCCAAGGCCGTCGCCGAAGCTTCGGTTGCAACCATCGAGGATGACCTGCGCCAGCAGACCGTGCTCACCATTTTTCGCCGCCAGTCGGCAGATCCCGCCACCCCGGGATCGGGACCAGAGAAAGCCGCCAAGTGATCATCATCGACAATCTTCACGCCCAAATCGACGGCAAGGCCATTCTCAACGGCCTGTCGCTGACCATCAATGGCGGCGAAGTCCATGCCATCATGGGGCCCAATGGCGCTGGCAAATCAACGCTGTCCTATGTTCTTGCGGGGCGCGCCGGCTATGAGGTGACCAGCGGCAGCGTGACCTTCATGGGGGAGGACCTGCTGGCCATGGCGCCGCACGAACGCGCCGCCGCCGGGGTGTTCCTTGGCCTGCAATATCCGGTTGAAATTCCGGGCGTGTCGAACCTCATGTTCCTGCGCACCGCGCTCAATGCCCAGCGTTATCGTCGCGACGAAAAGGAAGCCAGCGGTGCCGAGTTCATGAAGCTTGCCAAGGCGGCCGCAGAGGAACTCGGCCTGCCTTATGAAATGCTCAAGCGCTCGGTCAATCAGGGCTTTTCGGGCGGCGAGAAGAAGCGTAATGAAATGGTCCAGATGGCGGTGCTCGAGCCTAAACTTGCAGTGCTCGATGAAACCGATTCGGGGCTGGATATCGATGCGCTGCGCGTCGTTTCCGACGGCATCAACCGCATGCGTTCACCCGAGCGCGCGACCTTGCTGATCACCCATTACCAGCGGCTGCTCGATTATGTCGTGCCGGATTATGTGCATGTGCTGGTCGACGGGCGGATTGTGCGCACCGGCGGGCCCGAACTCGCGCATGAACTCGAACGCGACGGCTATGTGAGCATGGCCGCGTGACAGCGCTCGCACCCCTGTTATCGGCCATGCCGACCCGCCGCGAGGAGGACTGGCGTTATAGTGATATTGCCGCGGTAGCACGTGCCTGGCCGGTGGTGCCCGAAACAATCACGATTGCCGCCGGTGACAGCGCCGCGCAGCTGATCGTGCAGGATGCCGCGCCCGGCAGCGCCAGCATCCGCCAGCTTGCCATCACGCTGGCGGCCGGCGCGCGGTTGACGCTGCATATCATCAACAGCGGCGGTGCCTATGGCCGCATCGCGCTGGATGTCACCTTGCATGAAGGCGCGCATTTCGAACTGGGCGGCATCATCATTGCGACGGGCGAACAGGTCCTCGAAATCATCACCACCGTTCGCCATGCGGGACCAGGCGCGAGCAGTAATCAGATCGTGCGCTGCGTCGCTGGTGGCACTGCCACGGCGACCTATCTTGGTAAGGTTGCGGTGGCGCGCGCCGGGCAGAAGACCGATGCGGCACAAAGCTTCAAGGCGTTGCTGCTCGATCGCGGCGCCACTGCCAATGCCAAGCCCGAGCTTGAAATTTTTGCCGATGATGTGAAGTGTGCGCATGGCGCCACGGTGGGCGAGCTCGACAAAATGGCACTTTTCTACATGGAAAGTCGTGGGCTGCCGCCGGTGACGGCGCGGGCGCTGCTGATGCGCGCCTTTCTGTCGGATGCGCTGGTAAGCATGGCCGATGAGGGCGAGCGCGAGGCCGCCGAGGCGCGCGTGACGGCGCTGTTGGCATGAACGCCCATGTTCCCTCGCTGCTGCACCACCGCCACCGGGATGATTTCCCCGGGCTTGCCGGTAATTGGGCCTATCTCGATACCGCCGCGACCGCGCAAAAGCCGCAGATAGTCATCGATGCCATCGCCCGTGCCTATGGCCCGGACTATGCCACCGTGCATCGCGGCGTTTACGAACGCTCCGCCACCATGACGCTGCGTTTTGAAGAGGCTCGCGAAAAGGTCGCGCGCTTCATCGGCGCACCATCGCCCAATGAAGTCGTCTTCCTGCGCGGCGCCACCGAGGCGATAAACCTGATTGCCAATAGCTGGGGCGAGCGGCTGGTCGCGGGTGATCGCATCCTGATTTCGGCGCTCGAGCATCACAGCAATATCGTACCATGGCAGCTGCTGCGCGATCGCACCGGCATCATCATCGACGTTGCGCCGCTCACCGCCGACGGCCGTATCGATGAAGACGCGCTGATCGCCATGCTGACGCCGCGCACCAAACTTGTCACGATCGCGCATGTCTCCAACGTGCTCGGCGGTGTTGCTGATATTGCCCGTCTTGCCGCCGCCGCTCATGGTGTCGGCGCACTGTTGCTCGCCGATGGCTGCCAGGCGGCACCGCGGCTTGCCATCGATGTGCAGGCGCTGGGCTGCGATTTTTATGTGTTTTCGGGGCATAAGCTCTATGGCCCCACCGGCATCGGCGTGCTGTGGGGCCGCGCCGAATTGCTTGAATCAATGCCGCCGTGGCAAGGCGGCGGCGCGATGATCGAAACGGTGAGCTTTGAAAAAACCACCTATGCCCCGCCGCCCGGTCGCTTTGAGCCGGGTACGCCGCACATCACCGGTGTGATGGGGCTGGCCGCGGCGATCGATTATGTCGAGGGCATCGGCCTTGCCAGCATCCATGCGCATGAGGCCGAATTGGTGGCTGCCGCCCGCGCTGCGCTCGGCCAGATCAATTCGGTGACGCTGTTCGGGCCGGAAGCCAGCGCCGGTATTCTGTCTTTTGCGATCCAAGGGGTGCATCCGCACGACATCGGCACCATATTGGATGAAAGCGGCGTCGCCATCCGCGCCGGGCATCATTGCGCCCAGCCTTTGATGGCGCTGCTCGGCGTGCCGGCGACGGCGCGCGCCAGTTTCGGGATCTACAACGACCTTGACGATGTAGCGCGGCTTGTCGCCGGCATCGAACGGGTTACACGCATTTTCGGGTCAGCGGGGAGCCATTGATGAGCGAACGCAGCTTTTCGGTCGAAGAAGTCAGCGAAGCGACGCCGGTGCCCAAGCAGCCACCGCTGCGCGCTGCCGATGGGGGTTTCGGCGCGCCGACCGCGCAGACGACTGCCGCCCATGCGCCCGATTATCTCGATGGTTTCCTTGCCAAGGCCCCCGAAGTGGTGCCGGCCGAGACCCCGGGAGGCACGCTGTATGACGAGGTGATCCTCGCGCTGCGCCAGATTTTCGATCCTGAAATCCCGGTCAACATCTATGATTTGGGCCTCATCTACAATGTTGACATCGCCGATGGCCATGCGCTGGTGACAATGACGCTGACAACGCCGAACTGCCCGGTCGCCGAAACCATGCCCGGTGAAGTCGAAATGCGGGTGATGAGCGTGCCCGGCGTCGCCACCGCCGAAGTCGCGCTCGTCTGGGATCCACCCTGGGACCCGGGCAAGATGAGCGACGAAGCCAAGCTCGAAATGGGAATGCTATGATGGAACAGGACGTTATTGCCCCCGTGCGCCCAGGCGCTCCAGCATCAAAGCGCCCGCGCCCCGCCCCGATCACGGTGACCGAGGATGCGTCGCGTCGCATCGCCGAGATCATCGCCAAGGCGCCGCAACCGGCAGCCGGCGTGCGGCTGACAACCCCCAAGCGTGGCTGCTCCGGCCTCGCCTACAGCCTCGATTATGTCACCGAAGCCAAACCGGGTGACGAATCGGTGCCGACCCCCGGTGGTACATTGTTCATCGATGGCGGCAGCCTGATGTACCTTATCGGCAGCCGCATGGACTGGAAGGAAGATGATTTCGCTGCCGGCTTCGTATTCGAAAATCCGAATTCCAAAGGAAGCTGCGGCTGCGGTGAAAGCTTCACCGTATAGTGTTGGGGCTTAGGAAACAGCCCGTCGTCACCAACATCAGCGGTTCCCTTTCTACCAAACCAGCCTGCGGCAACGCAGGCGCAATACGCGCATCATCACCGCCACATCGCGACATCACGGCACAGGCGGCGGCACCCGCATCGTTCTATACCGGGGGCATGATTTTTCCCGCCACCCGCGCTGACGCTCTTGCCCGGCTTGAAAGCTTTTTGCCGCGCGCCGGGCGAGCCTATGCGGCGCGGCGCAACGATGATGCCGGGCCTGGCATCGACGGCAGCACTTCGCGCCTTTCGCCTGCCATCCGTCGCCGGCTGGTCAGCGAGGCCGAAGTCTGTGCGCGGGCGATCGGCGCGCATGGCTTTGGCGCTGCGGAAAAATTCATCCAGGAAGTCTGCTGGCGGACTTATTGGGTTGGCTGGCTGGAGCAGCGCCCCGCCATCTGGACGCGCTATCGCGCCGATGTCGAGCGGCTGACGGTGCAGGACCATCCCGGGCTGGCGGATGCGCTCGCCGGGCGTACCGGCATCGATTGCTTCGACGCCTGGGTGGCGGAACTTGCCGCGACCGGTTGGCTGCACAATCACGCCCGGATGAACTTTGCCAGCATCTGGATCTTTACGCTGCGGCTGCCGTGGCAGTTGGGAGCGGACCTGTTCTACCGCCAATTGCTCGATGCCTGCCCGGCGTCGAACACGCTGTCGTGGCGGTGGGTGGCGGGGTTGCAGACGGTCGGCAAGACCTATGCGGCAAGGGCCGACATCATCCGGACGCGCAGCGGCGGGCGCTTTGCCGTGACGGCGCCGTTGGCACGGGAGGCGCTGCCGCTGCCGGCTGATGGCATTCCGCCGGCCGGCGGGTTGCGCGCTGCGGCCCGGCCCGATCCGGCGCTGCGCAGCGGGTTGTTCGTTACCACGGCCGACTTGTCGGCCGAAGCTCTGGTGTTGCCGCCACTGGTTGCTGTGGCCGCAACGGCGCGGATCGGCGGGTCGCCGAGCCTGCTCAAACGCGCCTATGCCGAGACTGCGCTCGCCGATGGCCTGGCGCGCGCGGCTGCCGCTGCCGGGTGTGCAGCGGAACGCATCGACGAGGACGACGCGATTACCGCCATCCGCGAGTGGGCGGGGCGCCAGCGGCTCGCGCAAGTGGTGACGGCTGAGGCACCCGTCGGCCCGGTTGCCGATCGGCTGGCGGCGATGACGGTGGCGCTGTCCGGCGATGGTATCCGGCTGGTGCAATTGCGCCGGGGCTGGGATGCGGCAGCCTGGCCGCTGGCGACCAAGGGCTTTTTCGGCTTCAAAACGGCGATCCCGCGCTTGCTAACCCTGCCGTCATGAAGAACATGCTATCGGCGTGACGATGAAGCCTGCCCTGCCGATCCTGCTGCTGCTGTGCCTCGCTACGGGTG
>Ga0105049_10010733_pt1 | contig 10504 bp, 8 predicted proteins | sample MAT06_FD_78087 | JGI IMG/M metagenome (GOLD analysis project Ga0105049, IMG submission 78087) | Freshwater microbial communities from Lake Fryxell liftoff mats and glacier meltwater in Antarctica - MAT-06 | ecosystem: Environmental > Aquatic > Freshwater > Ice > Liftoff microbial mat | place... | reverse complement strand
CGGCACTTAGGCGATCGCCATCGCAGCGTTGCGATTAAAACTCTGTTCCCGAGCCAACGGCTCGTCCTCCGGCATTAACTTAGGCGATCGCCATCGCAGCGTTGCGATTAAAACGGGGTCAACTGCACGTGCCGGCTAAGCCATGAGAACTTAGGCGATCGCCATCGCAGCGTTGCGATTAAAACCTCTACTCCATCTCTACTCCATGCCGTAGTTGGAACTTAGGCGATCGCCATCGCAGCGTTGCGATTAAAACGCGAAGCCCAGTTCAGGAACGTGTTCTGCACTCCGTACTTAGGCGATCGCCATCGCAGCGTTGCGATTAAAACAGTGACGAGGATAGTCAGAGCAGCTACGAGTTCCGCTGCCACTTAGGCGATCGCCATCGCAGCGTTGCGATTAAAACGGAATAAACCACCGTCCGTGGTTCGTCGAGCACGACCACCGTACTTAGGCGATCGCCATTGCAGCGTTGCGGTTGCGGATCAAGTTTCCGGCAACCAAAGAAAACTCCCAACGGTAATTCCAAGAATTGAAAGAGCCAGTTCCGCCCACTTTGCGCTAAGCTAAATCTCAATCAGAAATGTCAGCCTCACGCCGGCACAATCACCTTTTCTCCCGCCTGTCTGACCCTGGGCTTCTTGCCCAAGCCTGGCATCGCGTCCTCAACCACTACAAACACAACGCCATTCCCGCCCCCCTCGCCGAATTCGACCGCCGCCGCGGAGCCCGCCTCGACACCCTCGCTCGCCAAATCCGCGACGAAACCTTCCTCCCGCAACCCGCCTCACTCATCTACATCCCCAAACCAAACCACCCTTCCGAACAAAGACCCATCTCTCTGCTTCAACCGGAAGACCGCATCGTCCTCACCGCCCTCAACATCCTTCTCACCCCCATCATCGACCGCACACTCCTGCCGGGCGCGATGGCTTATCGCGCCCGCACGGGTGCCAGCCAGGCCATCGCCTTCGTCCGCCAAAAATTAAGCGAAGGGTATCAACATATCGCCACCGGGGACGTTGACGACTTCTTCGCCAACATCAATCGCGAAGGCCTACTCAAGATGCTGCGCCGCTCGATCTTGGAAGAGCGAATTCTGAACCTTCTCGAAGCCTATCTGCACATCGGCGTCGCCTCCCGTTCTCTCGAATGGTCTGACACCGGCAAGGGGATAGCGCAAGGCTCTCCGCTTTCGCCGCTGCTGTCCAATCTTTATTTGTCCGGCTTTGACCGTCACCTGCAATCCACCAATCTGCCCTGGGTGCGCTTTGCCGATAACATTCTCTTGGTCTCCCGAAACTCCGCCTCCGCTGCCGCCGCCTGGGGCCGGGCTGTTCAGTTTCTGACAGGCGAGTGTCAATTACGCCTGAACCCGGAATCGATCTTAGTCACCAGCGCCTCTGGCGGCTTTGAATTCCTGGGCATCTGGTTTGAGGAGGACCGCTGCTCGATGGCTCGTGCCAAGCTCGCCCAAAAACGAGCCAATCTGGCGCAAAGCTTGAAGCAGAACCCGGGCCGCCTGACCGATCTGGTTGAAGAGCTTTCAGAATCTTTCACCGGCTGGCGCAATTACTACGGCGCGATCCCAGGCGCAGTGCCTCAACTGGAGCTTCTACAGCAACATCTCGAAGATCTTCTAGTCCCCTGGCTGAGGGCTTACCGCAACGCCCCCGGCCCTCGTCCTTCCGCTGTCGAGCTGAAGGCGCTGCTTGCCTCAATCCAGCTTCCGGTTCTCACCGACCCGCGCAAGCGGATCAAGTGGGCCGAACTGCTGCTTTCCCGTTCGAAGCCGGAGCCCACGTCTGCGACCCCCGCCAAAATCGCCAGCCGCACTTCGCAAGCCGTGCGGCTTCGTAAAGAGCAGTTGGCCGCCCGCCGGGAACTGATGGAAGAGATTATCATCACCAAGCCCGGCACTTACCTTGGCCGCACCGGCGAACGCTTGCTCATCCGCCATGATGGCAAAAGAGAGGGCGAAGTACCCTTCTCGCTGATTCGCAACATCACCTTTCTCACATCCGCTGTTTCCCTCTCTGGCGAACTGATGATCGAGGCGGCGGCCCGAGGCATCCCCATTCTGATCGCGGGCACGGACGGCCGCCCGGCAGTCCGCATTGGCGCACCCGACCTTGCGGGGCACGAAATCTCGCTCGCCCAATCCGCTCTGGCGGCTTCCCCGGGGGGTCTGGAGTTGGCGCGCCGCATCGTCACTGGCAAAATTCGTAATCAGATCAATTTACTGAAGTACTTTCTGAAGTACCCCGAGCGCCGCAGCGGCTCCCCGGACTTTCTGACCATCGCCGCCAACGCGATCGCCAGCATGGAAGATCAGGCCGCCCGCGCGGCTACCGCTTCGTTCGGCACCGATCATGAACTGGAGCGCAACCGCCTCTTTGCGACCGAAGGCCAGGCGGCCCAAAACTACTGGACGGCAGTCCGCGCCATGCTCTGGTGGAAGCCCGGCTTTGAGCGCCGTACCCACCGCGGGGCCGCAGACCTTGTGAACGCGCTGCTCAACTACGGCTACGGCATTCTCTACTCCCGTCTCTGGCTGGTCTTGACCAAAACGGGACTGAACCCCAACGTCGGTTTTCTGCACAAGCCGCAGCCAGGCAAGGCGGGGCTGCTCTATGACTTTATCGAGGAGTTTCGCGCCCCGCTGGTGGACCGTTCGGTTTTCTCGCTGCTGAATCTGGGTTCGGGCCTCGAAGCGACCGAACACGGCTTGGCTGCGGAGACTCGCCATATCTTGGCCCGCAAGGTATTGAGCCGCTTTCAGACGGCTACGCGATACCACGGCGAGACGCTGCCGCTACAGAAGGTAGTGGAACTCCAGGCCCAACTGCTGGTCCGCCACGTTCAAAGCAAGGACGAATATAAATCATTCGTTCTGCCCTGGTAGGCCAAACACATTCGTGGATCTCAGAGAAGTGGACCAGAATCGACCTTTAGGTAGGTGGGTTCTTCCGCCGGAGCTGGAGTCTCAGTTGCAGTCTCAGTTGTAGTCTCAGTTGTAGTCTCGTCCTCGCTGGCATCGAAGGTCGAAAGAGGATTTGATCCGATCCATTGGCCGTTATAGCGAGTGTCGATTCAGTAGGCGCAGCATCTCCCCTCTGAATCGCTGCCTCAAACCGGCGGTGCTAATGGCGGCGCTGCAGATAAGAACCGCCCATACCCAGCCGACTTTTTTGCCCCGACACCCCGGAATCGCAACGTAAACTCCAGCAACTTGCGGACATACTCTTTCCACTCTGCATTCGGAGCTTGCAACGCGAAGAGAAACTTGCCCCTCCCGGTGATGAAGTTCACCGGAGTCGGTTGATCAAAATCAGTTGGAGCACCCGTGCCCCCGTAGTAATCCGGATGGTGTACCGTCAACACGTCAAGCGAAAGCGGCGTCCGGCTGCTGCCCGGCACCCACAACGCGTCAAACACTGAAATATAACCTGCTGTGATCGATTCTGCAGCGGTGCCGGAAGGTTGTGGCTCGGACCCAAACAGCGTTGCTGCCTCAGTGGGATGGGTCACCGCCAAAGCTGCCCGCAGCGCACCACGCAGGCTTGATCCCGACAGATACGGCACCCCGTAAACCGGGTGCAAAAGCAGCGCCGTCTCAAACACGCTTGCCAAGCCGGACCCTGTCAGTAACCGGCCCTCTACCTTGGCCTCATGCAGCAACATATCTGGCTTGCTGGTTAGCGCCCGCTTCCACCGGCCATAAGCCGCCGAATACACAGCACCCGGCTGAAACGCGGTTACCCGCTTCCATTCTTCTAAACTTGCTTTGAACTTGCCGTCCTTGTCGGGATTCGGCACTAAGTACCGCTGCCACAGCAAATCGGGATGCGCCGAAGGTGGCACCACATTTAAGGTAGTGATTTGGAAATTCATGCGGCCTTCTTCGGGAACAATGCCTGTGCCATCCGCTTATGCCACAATGCAACCCGTTGCGCGATCTCGACATGCGCCCGGTACATGTTCAGGTCTGCCTTCAAGTGGGATTGCATCAGCGTTCCCTGCGGCCAAGGCACCACCAGCTTGAACTGCTCCTCGATATGCTGGGCCAAGAGTCTCTGCGCATCCTTCTTACCTTGCAAAAACGCAAGGGTTCGCGCCAGACCTGCTCTTCGCAAGTATGCCGCTAAGGATTCACAAGCCGCCTTATACTCGTCTTGTTGGGCCTGAGGCACGGCCTGCACCAGCCGCATGGCTGCTTCCGCTATCGGTTGATCAAAACTTTGAGACATGGTTTCGCTCCTGGAATCTGAATTACACCGGCAAGAAGCGGACCAAGCCATGGCCCGTGCCCAACTTGCCACCCAACGGCAGGGCTTCGTGTGCTTGAATCTTCGCAAGTAAGACCGTCGCACTCGACGGCTGCGTTAGATCCCGTGAAGCTGTTGCCGTCAATAACGAAAACAGCACCGTCTCGGCCGGCAAGCTTTCCTGGTACCACAACTTGTGGGGTTCCACGATTCCCTTTTCGTCATCGATCGTAATGTGCGTCGTCAGTTCGGTAGCGTGGCGGGCCAAATGGGTAAAGTTTGCATCATCCAAGATCGCGAATCGCGATCGGAACTCTGCATGATAGTTCGGTTCTGCCGGGAACAGAAGCGCTGCCAAAAAGTTTGCCCAAAGCAAAGCATCCGGGCTCGCCTTGGTTGCCGGTAAGGTCAAGTCTTCGACAATCACGTGTGGCAGGTTCTGCCACGAGATTGCCGCAGTGCCATCGGCCAGCAGCGCAGAGTTGGCAGCGATCAACGGCACCTTTGGTATCGAATTTGGCGGCGTAGCGCACAGATTTAGATAGGTCACCAACCTCCTGAGTACGTAAGGCGAGGTTGTGTAAAGGAACGTCTGTGCCAGGCAACGCGCCGGAAAGAGCAGCAGCCGCGCATCGGAAAACGAAACGGCGCCTGCATGTTTGTCCGCGTTCTTGGTGTCGGGGCCAAACAAGGCCCACTGGAGCGGATCGCCAGCGAACTCATCGCGCAGCCGCCCCTTCAAGGAAGACCCTGGAAAGTAAGGGAGGGTGGTACCTGCTTCCCGCGCGATTGGCTGGTCGATCGAGTCAATCCCCTGGCCCGTGCCAGAATGCAGACTAGACAGGCAATGAAGAAAACTAAGCTTTGAAACAGTGGGCATAATCTTGAATTCCTTTTTTCAAATCTTGGCGGTTGGGGCCAAGCCCACTGCCACTTGGCCAAAACCATCTAAACGGTCCTGGTCATCGTCGGAAATCGCCTGGAACCAGAGCGGACTCAAATCGGACGTTGATTCCACAAGATAAACCGAACCTGCGGGCACCAGCAGCCGCGCGGCCTTCGGCCCCCGCTTTGCCATGTCCCAACCGGAGATTGGCAGCGGCCGGGCAATGCTCGCGGCTATCAGTTTCATACGAATCGCCGGATGATCTGGCGGCGATCCCTCCCCGGAAGCAAGCCAGCCGGGGCACCACCCTTGCTTAAAGGCGCCAGCAGTCAAGAGCACCAGCCGGTACCGCCGCATAGTTCCAGCACCTCGCAACTGCGCCGGGCAGGCAGGCAATGCATACGAAGTTGCTTCCCAAGCCGCCGGGCGGCTCTCGCCTCCGATAGGATGTACCAGCGGCAAGTGAGGCGCGGGCAAGCCTGCCGGAAAGTGAAAACAGGAATACAAAGAGTAAGACCAATCGCCCGCCTGAAACTCGAGGCCAGTCGTCGAAAAGAGCATCCCTTCTTCGGCAGTCCTTGTCCCTGGCGTAATCGCCACGTGGTTGCGCCGGCTGAGCGGCAGTTTGGGCGGACCAATCAGCGCCGGATCGACATCTTGCGACCCGGGACGCAGCAGCCAAGATTCAAAAAACGGCCAGGACCAGAATGCGGGCATCCGCGCCGAGACTTTCTTGTTCTCTCCGCCGAGAAGCACCTCTGACAATGGAGGCGGTAGGGGGGCACCCCATCCGGCCGGAAGAGCTTGCGCGGAAAGTTGCGCCAGCCGGATCGGGCCCTCGGCGGTCTCGACGAGCTCATACGGCACGGCGTCTGAAGGCGCGGCCATGGCGAGCGCCAAGGGTTGCCCCTCTGGGCCCGCAAGCAGAAAGGGGCCTTGCTGCCGGATTTTCAACAACTGAGGGATATTCGCGTAGTTGGGCGCACCAGCGATTGTACGCATGCCCCCGGCGAGCACCGATGGGAAGGGAAACGCCATCGTCCGCGCATAGGATCCATTGTTAAAGGGCTTGCCATCGCGAAAGATCGCCGGATCGAGTGGTGTAATTCGTACCGCCGTCATCGGGTTGCCTCCTGCCGCGCCCGATGCAGCGGCCGTAGCACTAAAAGCGCATTGCAGAAATGGTCTAACCACTCCCGCAGATTAGTTCCTGGGGGTTGTTGCGCAACTAGAAACTGATGAATCAATTCCCCACCTTCCTTCTTTGCCAGATGACGAGCCAGCAGTTGAGGCAATACGCTACTGACGCTCAACGGATAGCGATTCAAAAAACTCCTCAGATCGTAGGCGAGAGAGAATCCAAACCGATCCTGATTTACTTCGACTTGTAACTGATCGAGTAGTTGCAAGAGCGCATCGGCTTTGTCTGCAAGCGCAAGGGGAGAGCCAGAACGCGGAATCATTGTGATGGCCAACGCGTCCTTACCCGGGATGCTCTTGGCTTTGCGCTCCGCTCTGCGCGCCTCGTCCAAGGTATCGGAAAGCGGGTCTAAGGCGTGGGCAATCGCCACACCGCAGCTCAAAGTTACATTGGGATAGGCCACCATGCTCTGCCGGAATAACCGCCGCAACTCTTGAATGACTTCAAGCAGCGTGTGCAGGGGAATCAGGGCCAGCACGTCATCGCCGCCTGTGTAAATGGGGCAGGCTTGCAGCCGGTCTAACGCCTGCTTGGCATCCCCGGCAAAGCGAGAGAGCTGTCGGGAAAAATCTTGATGCGCTTCGGGCGATTCGATATTCTCAATCGCTCTTCCCATAAAATCCCCATCGCCCACCAGAACTGCATAGTATGGGGGATTGGGATCTTCTTTCCAGCGGTGCCGGATGGCATCCAAGATTTGCTTCAATTCCGCTTTTAGAATGGGGTCGTCGTCTTCATCGAGCAGTTGGCGGGATTCGTGCGCGTAGAGGTGGCCAATGGTCTCGGGATATTTGTTTCGCTGCAAGAAAGTCTTGTAGTTTTCAAACTCCGGTTGCCCAATCATCGGTTGAATATAGGGTTGCCCGGCGACGTCGATGGTGGAATCGAAGGCCGGAGCTTTCCCCCGCTTGGGCTGCGCGAATCGCTTCACGACGGCAATCGCGTCAAGCATTTCATTGTCGCGAAGATCATGCAAAGCTGCATTCTTCATGCGGGTGTCATGCAATAAAACATTCTCCCGGAAGCCGTCCAGAGAAGATTTGGGAAGCCCGGCGTAGCCCGTGTGGCTGGGGAAATCTCGGGTTGCCTTGCGCGCCGCCAAAAGAAGCTCGCTGTTGATGCGGCACTGGTTGTGCTCACTCTCGGAGTAGGGCACCCAGACAGCGTAGAACTCCAGCACGGAATTTAACTGCTCTTTACAGATGGATTCATTTAGCTGGATGCGATTGCGAATCTGGTTTTTGGCGGAATCGAAATACCCCTGCAGGGCGGCCAGCGCCGCAGCCCGCAAAGCCTTGAGTAGCTCATCCGTTGGCGGATCTGTAACGATTGCTAAAATCTTGTTGCTTACGTTGTAATCGCTGCCCGGATTTAACTCGCCCGAAGCTGGCGACGGCGGGAAAATCAAGGTTCTACCTTTGCTATGCAGGGCGAGCGCCACCGACTTCGACAACTCGCTCAAAAGATACGAGCCAAACCATAGGTCGCGGGACCGACGGGCGGCAGCGATGAAATCCTGCACTGGACCAATTGCGATAGCGAGGAGGTAGCTCATAAGGTCAACCTTGGAGTCCGCCAGTGATTCTGCACATATCGTAAAAATTCCTCATCCGCTTGTCGCGCCCCCATTGCCACCTTAAGGGTAGTGGCCTCCTTCTGTTTGAGATCGAGCTGACTCATTTGCTGACTCATCGGCGAAGCTGGGTTGAGTAGGTTGGAATGCAGCCGCAGCACCATCGGATAAGCCATTTCAGGCGAGATCATTAGCGGCTTCAGAATGAAGGGTGAGGCCATACGTCCGCTAGCCGGTTCCAGCGATTGATCCGCTGGTTCACCGTAATCCTTGAAATGAAAAATAATGGGTAGGCCAAAAATCGCACGCGGGAAATCCTTGGTGTCTTGCAGTGGTTCATGGCCTTGAGAATGCGCATTCCTCAGAATCCGGATCGAATCCGGCTCTGGCCAACGATTGCGACCGGGCCTGCTTCCGCCCCGTTGGGGGCGGTCCTGGCGGAACTCACGGTAAAGCCGAATCACCTCTTGCCAGGCTTGCTTCACGGGCAGCGGCTTTGGACCCAACAGAATAGCTGCGTTCTTTAGTCCTGGCCAATCCGTCTGCGGTTCTCGCTTGCCAAGCGGCAAGAGCGGCTTTTGCAAGTATTTGAGGACATTAATTACCGGTTGATTGACTAAGTCCGGGACAAATTGACGAGAATAGAGCGCACCACATCCCCGCCGCGAACGGCCACCATACCCGCCGAAGTTGGCCATCGCAAATAGCGCCAACTGCGCTTGTGATTCGCTTTCCTTGTCTGCTGTCGAAATTTCCAGTTCGAATCGGGCACCCGGATTGGACAGCTTACCGATTCTCTTTAGGTCTTGCTGGGCGGGAAAGAGTACGTAAGCGGGCTCTTCCGGAATTGGCCGCCGGTCGCTTGGCTTGGAAGCCGGAATCATCGCTTGCGCAGGGCCCACATACGAACGAACAAACAAGCGGATCGAAGAGCTGCGTTCTGTCGAACCCCAATATTTATTCTCAGCCTTACGCAGCTCTGCCACGTCCGGGTACTTGTACGCATATAAGGCTCGCCACCAAAACCGCAGTTGCCCCCGTATGCTTGGCACCCGGATCGGAGTATCTTCATCTGGCAGCCCGGGCTCCACGCCGCCACCCAGCCGAAAGGTCGTAACATGAAACTCCACCGTAAATTGCGATGGCTTTGCAGGTAGATCGGGCGGTGGCTCACAAGGGATTTGTCGCCGTGGCATCATTTTCTCCTTAACATTTGCGCTGGGTTCGATTTCGCATCAAAAGCAAACTAACACTGGATAGATATCGGGCTAGCCGACAAACTATCACAGTAGTGTATCTCAAACTTTTTCCTGCGTAGGCGATTATTCTTAGGGTGAATGAAGCGGCCATTTCGTGAATCCGGCGAAAACGAATTGGGAATTGGGAAAGGTGAGGGAAGCCGTGATCCTGGAGGATTGCCGCTCGTCTTGGTTAGCAGGTAAAGCGGACTCCGAGCCGAATATACCCGGAGGGGGTGGTTTGATGGGTGATGCGACCGAAGTTTGCGAGCTGTGTTAGGAATTGAGGACAGACTGAGCGTCTTTTAGGAATACGACATTTGACTGTCTAATTGATTTAGCGAAGGATTTGACATGGGACGACAGTTCCGGAGCTGCACTCTAGATCATGTGTGTATATTGCCGCCATCGATACAGGATTAGTTGCCTCGAGGGCACTTGAGGCGATTCATTGGCGGCGGTGGCGAAGAGTTAGATATGAGCGGGATCTACGCTGTGTGTGACGGCAGGGACAGCCGGGGCCGGCTGGGCTATGATCGGCTGATGCTCACGCGGCTGCACTTAAACGGGTACGGCACAGGAGTGCGCAGTTCACGGCAGATTGAAAAGGCAACTCACGACGACATAGACTTCCGCAATCAGCGTGCCGCCAAGACGCGGATCACCTTACGATTGCCGCATTTCGGCAGTATCATTTGGACTTAGCCGCTGGGCTTTTCGCCGAGGCTATCCAGCTTTGAAATAGGACGAAGCTCAAAGCCAATGCGAACTGTTACCAGAGAGAGTATGGATTCGCTTTCGCCTTTACCCATGCGCTCTGATTGTATGCTGCCATTGGCCGGAGCGTACCGACCTGTGAGCCCCTTTCCCTCGTATAAGAATACAGTCGGCAACGGCCCGCAGTCCTTCATGGGCGCGATAGCGGCGTAGCTTTACGCTTGAAGGCGAGGACAATTGTCGAAGATCTGAGCGAGATGAAAGTGGCGGCTAAAAAGGGAAGACTTGAAGCCCTGGGATCATGCGGAAGTGGCGGAAATTCCGTGTTCCAAGGGCGTAGCTGGAATACAGAGCCGTGATCCGGACCAGCAGATCGGCGGTCGCTTTGACGAGCCCCTCCTTATTCATGTTGGCGTCAATCTTGGCGGCAGGAACTCGGTTTCGGAGTACTCGGCGGAGAGCGATGTAAGCAACTGGCCCACCGTACGCTTTTCCCGTTCCGCCGCAATGAGCACGCTGGAGTCGGGGAGTAGCCCCACACGTCAATCCCAAGCCGGCGGCTCGAACGAGTCCCGACGGGCGTCGACACCTGCCTGGACATCCTTGGCGAAGTCTTCATTG
>Ga0105049_10010731_pt1 | contig 10504 bp, 11 predicted proteins | sample MAT06_FD_78087 | JGI IMG/M metagenome (GOLD analysis project Ga0105049, IMG submission 78087) | Freshwater microbial communities from Lake Fryxell liftoff mats and glacier meltwater in Antarctica - MAT-06 | ecosystem: Environmental > Aquatic > Freshwater > Ice > Liftoff microbial mat | place... | reverse complement strand
CGCCAGCATGGGGGCTTCGAAGAACTCCCACGTGTGCAACGCCTTCGGGCAGCAGCGCGCTCAAATAGTCAGTGGGGTAAAATGCGAGTCCGCGCACTTTGTCTTTCTCTTCTTGTGAATACAGAGAAAAAAAACGGCGGATATAGGCTGAATCTGAAATTGTCATGCTCTTCCTAAACTACCTAATGCTTCGTTTCGCGAAACGTCAATCTAGCGAGACAAGGCTTAAAAGCCTAGAAATTCCTTGCATTTGGCCATAGCGACTTTGAAAATAGAAAGGGGAGGTCGCGTTCATGGATCCAGTAGCACCAGTTGAAATTAGTCATTCAATGACATTACTTGAGAGGTTTGAGGCAGGGGGGATTTTCATGTATCCCATCGCAATTTTGGGGATTATTGCGCTTCTCATTATTCTTGAACGACTCTTTGCCCTCTTCGTCAAAACCAAAATCGATAAGGCACAAATTCTCTCGGAGGTCCGAAATGCCATCTATTCGGGACGCCTCGTTTTGATGGGCCAAACGATGATTCATCAGATTATTCAGCAAGGCTTTCAGGCCTTCGACCGATCTGGCAAAGAGTCGGAAGTGCAGATGGCTATTGATGCAGCCGCCACGAAGCATTTTCCAGAAATTGAAAAGCGTACCAACTTTTTACCGATGATTGCGAATATTTGCACACTCCTTGGACTTCTCGGAACGATTTCGGGATTGATCACGTCTTTTGCCGGCGCGGCCAAAGCCGATGCAGCGGAAAAGGCTGCCCTTCTGGCCAACGGTATTTCTGAAGCGATGAATTGTACGGCCTTCGGTCTCATTGTTGCGATCCCTTGCCTCCTCGGATTTGCATTCCTTCAAGGTCGGGCACAAGGAATCATCGACGATGTGAACGAAGTGGTTCTTGAAGCGATGAACTTTGTTGTGTCGCACCGCGACAAACTCAAATCAGCGAAAAGCGAGGCTTAAACCATGTTCGAATTACTTGCAAAAGTTGGCCATGCATTTGAGGCCGGCGGGGTTTTCATCTATCCCATCCATATAATCGCGATACTCACTCTGGCAGTGACCATCGAGCGTGTTTACGTCCTTTATATCAGATCATCGATGAATATTAAAAACTTCCTGCAGCAACTTGGACCCTCCATCGCGAGAGGTGATCTTCAGTCGGCAATGCAGTTTTGCGATTCGATCGCTGCTCCAGGAGCTCGCGTTACCAAAAGCCTGCTTGTCAAAGCGATTGGCAAGGGCGAGCGCGAAGATATCGACGCGATGATCGAGGCTTCACTGGCTCGAGAAAGTCATCCGATCGAAAAGCGAACCTCGTATCTTTCGATGCTTGCGAATATCGCCACCCTGCTCGGTCTACTTGGAACAATTTCGGGTCTCATCATTTCATTTTCGGCAGCTGCAAAATCTGATCCGACTCAGAAGGCTGAACTTTTGGCACTTGGAATTTCAGAAGCGATGAATTGCACGGCCTACGGACTTTGCGTCGCGATCTTTGGACTTGTGACCTATGCTTTCTTGCAAGGCAAGACTCAGAGCCTCATCGATGAGTTGAAAGAAACGGCCTACACAGTGAAGACGCTTCTTCCGTTGAAGAGTAAATAAGGGGGATTTATGGGAGTCAGTATTGATCAAGGTGGCGGCAAAGGTCGTAAGTCCGTCGACTCTGAGCTCAACTTGATTCCGTTCATCGATCTTCTCTCGGTCTGCATTCTGTTTCTATTGATGACGGCAGTGTGGGTTCATATCTCTAAGATGTCGGCATTCAGCCAGCCTTCTGGTGAAGCGCTCATCTCGCATTCCGAAGTAAGCTCAATCAACCAGGCGAAGGAAGAGCGCGACTATGATTTTCTGATTCGAACAAGTGGTGTTGAAATCAAACAGGACGGCAGAACTCTGGGTCAATTTGACCTCACACAGCTCGAAGCAAAGATGGATCAGATAAAAAAGCAGGGCGGTGCAGCCTTCGATCCTAAAATTAGTCTCAGATCAGCTGACGATGTGGTTTATGACGATGTCATTTATGTACTCGATCAAATTTTTACTCGCGGGTGGACTAAAGTGACTGTGGGGGGATTCTAAAATGGCCATTTACGCACCCGATCGAAGAGTGAATCCAACCATTCGAAGAAAAAACACTGGTGGAAGAAAGTCCGTCTACGCTGGCCTCTTCCTTACTTCGATGGTTGATATGTTTGCGATTCTCGTCATTTTTCTTCTGCAAAGTTTTGATGCCGACGGCGAACTCATCGTATTGCCAAAAGGACTCGAACTTCCACTCGCCGTGAATACAGGAACACTTCAGCGCGCGCCTGTCTTGAGCGTCTCGCGAGAAAAAATAGAGTTCGAAGGCATAGAAATTGGCCGCACTCTTGAAATTTCAGCTCAAACTGAATGGCCAATTCCAAAACTCCAAGAAGCGCTCAAAGCATACAAAGCCAAACTGGAGTTGGAAGCGCAGGCGGATCCCCTGAAGGCAGGACAGCCGATCGATGCCAAGATCAATATATCGGCCGATCGACGACTCCAGTTTCAGGTGATTAAGAAGGTCATCTACAACGCCAGTTACGCGGGCTTTCCAGATTTTCGATTCGCCGTTTTTGGCAAGTCCAAACCAGCTGAGAATCCTTAGTTATTTCAATGGTTTATCTGAGCTGCCTGGCTCTCTTGTTTTAGCAACTCTGGGGTGCTAAACAGTGCGCAGTCTATGGAAAGATTTCGAAGGCTTAGCCTCCTCGTTCTGAGTCTGATTGCAGTTTTGGAAACAGGCCTGGCCGTTCCAAAAAAAGTGACCGTCGCACTCACTGCCAATTTTAGTGCCGTCGTCGATACCATTTCAGATCCCACATTAAATTACCCCAGAAAAGCGGCGGAGCTCGCGCTTGAGGAATTCAGATCTCAGCTATTGGCCAAAGATATCGATCTGAGTTTTCAAGAGTACGATTATCAGGACGAAAAAATCAAAACCCTCGAGACCGCTACCGAAATTGCAAAATCAGATGCGCTCGCAGTAATTGGCTATACGAATTCGTCGGATGCACTGCTCGCAGGTCCTATTTTGAATCGTGCGGGAATCCCCTTCCTTGCACCATCTTCGACGGCAGATCGAGTGGATGATTTGGGCCGATTCGTACGACGCGTTTGTTTTGATGATTCTTTTCAAGGCCGAGTGATGGCCGATTTTGCGTTAAAACAACAAAAGGTAAAGCGAGCGGTAATTATCAGCGTCTCCGACTGTGCCTATTGCCAAAGTCTGCGAAGGGCCTTCAAAGAAAAATTTGAAGCGGAGGGCGGCCAAGTCTTAGCTGATTCAACAATTCTCTCGGCCGACACTAATTTTGACGAGCTTTCAAAAACTCTGAAGTTACTCGGAACTATTGATGCGATTTTTGTACCCAACTATGAGCGCACTGCTGCAAGGCTCGTCCCTCAGCTCATCGATGCGGGTGTAATCCCTCGAATGTGGTTGGCAGGTGATGGCTGGGGATCCTCATTGCAGCTCTTTCACAAAACAGTAGGGCGAAGATCCTATCTCGCTTTCGGAATTGCCCACTGGAGACCAGAAGTGAAGAGTCCAGAATCGAAAGCATTTGATACTGCTTTTCGCACAAAATATAAGCTCGATCCCAATGATACGGCTGTTCTTACCTATGACGCGACTCGCCTTCTGCTCACCGCACTTTTGAAATCAAAGTCACTGAGTCGATTGGATTTGATTGAGAGCATCGAGAACTTAGGGCCCTTTAAAGGAGCGAGTGGAATCATCGCTTATAAAGCTGGAAGACGCACTCCCTCTAAATCTGCCGTCTTGGTTCGGATGCAAGATGGAAAATTATTTGTAGAAAAGCTCATTGAAGAATCCAGGGGCCGCTTGTGAAAGAAGTGCGCCCTGTAACGCTGAAACGTCAAATGCTCATCTACTTGGTACTGGCGTTCCTTGCGACCTGCGGCGTTGTGGCCCTTGGATATTCCATCAACCGAAAGATTTCGTTTAATCAGACTCTCAATATTGAGGGCGCGAAGATGGCCTCCAGCATCTCCCGTCAGGCAGATCAAATTCTCCCTGGATTATTGGTCATGGAAGAATTTGCATCCGTCGCACTTCAGCTCACTCGAATGAAGGACACAGAGACGCTTTCAGATGTTCAATATTTGCCAAAATCAGAATTCGAAAAGAAAAGCTACGGAAACTGCGTTCCCTTTAATAACAACAATCGAGTTCGAATTTGCTCTCATCCTCTTAATCCTGAGGTGCAAACAATTGCGGAAGTGGGGTTGCCGGGAGATACCTTGGGTCACCTCATCAAAACAAAATCGATTCTCGAAACGGGTGAGGATAAATCAGTTGTAAAAGCCCTTGGGGTTTTGCTCGGATCAATTGCACTCGCCTTTCTGGTTCTCATTTCCCTCATTTTGTATTTTATTGAAAAACATGTTCGCCGCCCCCTCTTGAACTTGCACAAAGATCTTGTACCGATACTCGAGGGGCAGAGCACCAGCCTTCCAAGTGTTTTTAGAATTGCTGAAGTACAGTCTGTGGCCCGACAAGTTAAGGATCTGGTTTCTCGATACGAAGACCGAAAAGTAAAAGCGGCTATTGGAGATCTTGCAGCTCAGGTCGCTCATGATATTCGAAGCCCCCTCTCTGTGCTTTCATTGATCACCTCTGCGAATCCGAATATGCCCGATACGCAGCGCAGGCTTTTGGAGTCTGCCTCTGCTCGAATTAGAAACATTGCCGAGGATTTGCTGACGAAATATCGAAATGATTCGCGACCTTTAAATATGCGTGAGATCGCAAAGCAAACCGGAGATCCAACTCTTATTCTTACGGTGATCGACAGAATTATTTCTGAAAAGAGAGCGCTCTATTTGGATCGAGACTTTCGAATTCACCTCGATGTCAGTGCGGCAGCCGCTTCCTCTTTTGTAGCCGTGGACACCATGGCCCTGGCCCGCATTTTATCGAACTTAATCGACAACTCAATGGAAGCGATGGATCGAACGGATGCGCAAATTTGGATTGAGCTTCGAGAATCAAAACGTCGTTCTGAGACGCTTGAACTTATTTTAGAAGACAATGGTCGAGGAATTCCTGCCGATGTGCTTCCAAAGCTAGGGAAAAAAGGTGCCAGCTTTAATAAGGCCAACGGAACCGGCCTCGGACTTTTTTATGCACGCTCGGTGATTGAAGCCGCTGGAGGAGATATTATCTGGGAATCCGAACCCAATTCGGGAACTCGAATTCAAATTAGACTTCCCGTAATTCCAGCGCCCGAGTGGTTTACGAATAAAATTGAAGTTCGAGGCGATCAGAGAATCGTTATTGTGGACGATGATCCCACCATTCACGAATTTCTCAAGAGTCGACTCCAGGGATTTCCCATCGAACATTGCATCGATGATTATCTTTCAGTCCTTACCAAATCGGCCAATGATCCCTTCTGTTACTTCCTGATGGACAATAAGCTCTCTGCCAAAGGGCCAACCGGCCTCGATTTAATTCAGAAGTTTTACATAGGCTCGCGCTCCACTGTTATTACAAGCGACTTTGATTCGCCTGAAATTCAAAGGCGTGTCATCAATCTCGGATGCAAGATTTTACCAAAACCGCTATTGCCCTACGTAGAGATTAGAAAAATTTCGGACTCAAAAGCGGAGCATACAGAATATGATTTAGTTCTGATTGATGACGATGAGCTTGTGGGCATGGCTTGGAAAGTCCGGGCCGAGACGATGAATCGAAAACTTGGGTTCTTCAAGAGTTTGAAAGACGTGCTTGCTAAAAACATTTCCACAAAAACTCCGGTCTATATCGACTTTCATTTGGCCCCGGGAATGACGGGCGTTCAAGCAGCGATCGAGTTAAGAGATCGCGGATTCTCGAATTTGCATTTGGCGACAGGATCCGCCGGCGCTGAGCTACTTTCTCTGCCGGACTTTATTCTTTCGGTGCAGGGCAAAGAATTCCCTTTAAGATCTGAGAAGCTCTAAAGCAGCGTAGGCTGAAAACTTTTGATTAAGCTCACGATTGAAGCTGAGTTTTAGAAGTTTCGTCTTGGTACCCTTCTTAGTTGAACAAGCAATCCACACCGTACCGACTGGCTTCTGCTTTGTTCCACCGCTCGGCCCTGCAATCCCCGTGATGGACACAGCTTTATCTGCTTTACTCAATCGCCTTGCACCCGCCGCCATTTCGCGAGCAACTTCTTCGCTCACGGCTCCATACTTTACTAATGTCGAATGCTTTACGCCCAAGACTTCCTCTTTGGATTCGTTTGAATAGGTGATGTATCCACGCTGAAAGACCTTTGAAGCGCCGGATGCGCTTGTTAGTAGAGCGCTTGCTAGACCTCCGGTGCAAGACTCCGCGATCGCAACACTTACCTTTTGCTTCAACAAATCTCGCAAAACCGCTTCTGGAAAGCTTTCACCGTTGATAGAAAAAAGCCTCTGTCCATATTTAATCCGACATTTCTGAACGAGAGGTTTGAGAATCTTTGCGGCTTTATCATGGCTCCCCGCTCTTACATCGAATTTTATATGATTCTCTGGAAGATGCGTTCTAAATCCGACGCTCACTTCTCGGGGAAGCTTTAGGCCTTTTACCCATTCACTAATTTCAGATTCAGGATGTCCGATTATTTTGAGCGTAAATAAATACTCACGAATTTTGGAGGCACGCTTTTCAAACCATGGAGCTAAAAATTTCTCGCAAAGATGGCTTAGCTCTCTCGGAACGCCTGGCAGGAAAAACAAATTCCGATCCCCAATTTCCCAGTGAATTCCTGGAGCGGTGCCTTCCGAATTTTCTAAAACCTGAGAGCCTTTTGGAACCCAGGCCTGCTTCATATTCCCAGGATTGGATTTTCTTCCAATTTTCTTGAGCCGACTTAAAATATTTTTTCGAGCGAGCTTGTTTTCCACCAGTGGAGTTCCAAGCGCTGAAGCCGCAACTTCCAAAGTAATATCGTCAGTGGTTGGGCCAAGCCCTCCCGATACTAAAATGATATCGGAACGCATAACCGCTTCAGATATACTGCGTGAAATTTCAGCGGGCGAATCTGTTACCACCGTGGTTCGATGAATCTTGAATCCAAACTTTTTAAGCATGAGCGCCAAGCGCTGAGTATTGGTGTCGGCCGTCGTGCCGTCTAAAAGCTCATTGCCAGTAGCGATGACTTCTATAAGGGGAGAATTTGAGGTTGTAGCCAAAGAAAGAATTGAACGAGGGCGCATGCGTAAACTCCTGCGATGACATCATCCATCATCACTCCCCATCCTTCCATATAATTTTCGTCAAAATAGCGAACTCCCATGGGCTTCCAAATATCAAAAACTCGAAAAAGAACGAAGGCTGCGAGAATTGCCCACCACTGTGAGTTAAAAAACAGAAGACTTACTCCAATTCCTACCCATTCATCGATCACCACTTCCGAGCGATCTTTTTCGGGGTGGGACTGTTCATAGATGCGAACTGCCCATACACCCCCCACGAAAAGGAGCAGCAAAAGCGACGCGATAAGCAGCGGAGAGACTCCCGCTAGGTGTAGTGATACCCAAAACACGACGGCCACTGCGGAGGTCAAAGTTCCGGGACCCTTGGGAAAGAATCCCAGGCCAAAACAGGTAACAAAAGCCTGTATGATCTTCGATTTGATTTTCACAGACGCCCGATCCTAGAAAGCCTGACCAATGAAAGCAATAGAATTGCACCTCTCCGACTTTTGTCGTTAAAATAATCATACGTGAGATCTTTTCGAGCCCTAGAAACCCGCTCTGCTGTTTTGATTTACGGCGGACTCATTCTGTTGTCGGTAATTTCGGATTGGTTTTACCGAGGTAACCCCATCGGCGCCTGGCAAGCATTTGGATCGCCGCGCCATTTCTCTTCTTGGATTTTTGCATTCACCTTTCTGGGAATTTATACCGTCGTCATGATCTTTACGACGTCGTTTACGCGCTGGGGTCTGGAGATCGAACGTGTTCTTCAGCAAGTTTTAAGCCCCCTCTCCTACTTTCAGATTCTCATGTTGGCGATTGTAAGTGGGGTGGTCGAAGAATGGTTTTTTCGGGGGGTCCTGCTGCCACACTTTGGACTCTTTATCAGCTCCGTCGCTTTTGCACTCATGCACTTCTTGCCAGGCGGAAAACTCTGGACCTGGAGTGTTTGCTCATTTTTTACGGGACTGGCTCTCGGACTTATTTTCCAATCGAGCCAATCGCTCTTTCTGGTGGCAATGATTCATACTGGAATCAATCTTTTCGTCCTCTTGAAAATTAATCAATCCGCTCACCGAGCGGCGACCTCATCGGGATTCTAAACTAGAATCGATAGAGCGTAATAAATCCACGCTTCGCCATACGTTGAAAATCCTTATCGAGGGTCCAAAGTGCTTTGCTTCGCAGAGACGCGATCGAAGCAATCAGAAGATCAGCAAATCCAAATCCATGATTTGGAAACTTCTCAATCCAGCTTTCGATTTGTGCCCACTCCTCAGTCGCTGGAGAATAAGTAGGCAGAGCCGAGAGGGCTGATTGTAACTTTCTAAATTTTGCAGCGCCCGCACCCGAAAGAATTTCAATTTTGACTGGTAGCGCAAGCGCTACCCTTCTCTCGTCGAGTAAAATACTCAAATGCTCGACAAGTTTTGCGTCTGATCCTCTGAAAAATTGAATCCAATGTTTTCGATTTAAAACCCAAGAGCCTTTTTGCTTCGTCCATCAGATCTGTGGGAATCTCGAGCGTTGTTCGCATGCTTTTTAGTATAAATCATATGCTTTAAAATGTAAAAATTGTGGATAACCCAGCATATAAATTAGCCCGCGAGCATCTTAAAAAATAGAATTTCAGACTGAATGGTCTTATAAAAATCACTCAATAGCAGGCTCTCATTTTCGGAATGAGCCAGGGTATAGGGATCTTCCACTCCGAAAGTAATGACGGGTGCTTTAAGCGCCTTTTCGAAAGGAGCGATGAAGGGAATCGAGGCTCCGCAGCCCACATAAACGGCGTCCTTTTTATACCCTTCTTTTAACGCGCGCTCAGCTGCTTGAAATGCCCAGCGATGCTTCTTGGCGTGAGGGTCAATACTCCAAGCATCGCAGGGTTCAGAACCTGTGAGTTTAAGCTCCACTGTTTTTGGGGCAAATGATTTGAGCAGGCTTTCCAGTTCTCGATGAACTTTTTTCGCATTCTCTTCTGCGGTGAGGCGAATTCCGATTCGTGCATAAGCGCGATCACAGATCACATTATTCGCCAGTTTTTCGCTGCTCGCTTGGATCGCATTGATACTAAACGATGGCTCATTAAAAACTTTTTGAAAAAACTCTTTGGGCACTGATGATTCTTTGAGAACGCCAGCCTGCTCCGCAAATTCTTTTCGACTCACGGGAATGCCTTTGGGGTTAAGGCGCTTTCTCTTTGGAATGGATTTGAGTTTTAGATTTCCATTTTCATCGGTTAATTTTGAAAGCATTTTGACCAAAACTTGAACGGGATCAACCACTCCTCCCCCCCAAAGCCCAGAATGCAGAGGCGATTTTAAACTGGAAACCACGACCTCAAAAACAACCAGACCTCGCAGACTCGTGGTCATCGAAGGAATGCCGCTCTGAATATTTGCCGTATCGGTGACGACGATAACGTCTGCTTTCAACCTCTCCCGATGCAGCTTTAAAAATTCGAGGAGATGCTCGCTTCCAATTTCCTCTTCGCCTTCGATAATGACTTTCAAGTTGATGGGCGGTTTGCCTCCAGAGTCTTTAAAAAATTTCATAGCGGCCGCATGCACCAATATCCCCGCCTTATCGTCGGCGGTTCCGCGTCCATAGAGTCGACCGTCAATTTCGGTGGGCACAAAAGGAGATGTTTTCCAAAGTTCCTCTCGACCTGGTGGCTGAATATCGTGGTGCGCATATAAAAGGGCGGTGGGAAGTTGGGGATCCACTAGAAAATCCCCCACGACGTAGGGAAAAGATTTTCGGATTCTAAGAATTTCAATATTCTGAAAACCTGAGCGTTTCAAAAGATCCGCTGTCGCTTCGGCAGATCTCTCTACATCGCGGGGATCGAAGTGAGGAAAGCTCACTGAAGGAATCTTCACGAGGGTTTCGAGTTCAGAACGTGCGAAATTTTGAAGGGCCGGACTTAGAGGTGATTCCATGCCGGCGATCATTCTTAAAAACTTAAATCGAGTCCAGCAAAGACCGGCTCAGCCACACTAAAAACCCAGCCAATCTCCGAGTATTTTCCTATCACAGCGTGCCCCAATCCCAGTCGCTGCGATTAATTTGTGTATTTTCATAAAGTATCTCCTTTCATTCAAGATACTTTAAGTAGATCACTCAAAGTGTGTATTAGACGTTACTGTGTAACAATGGCCAGATAAAGTAGCCAATCCTGCCTCTCCTAACAGCTAGACCGCTCATAGGAGGGATGAATAGATTTAATTACTTTGTAACTCTTGCGTCACTCAATCAGAGTTTATTGACGAGAT
>Ga0105049_10010726_pt1 | contig 10510 bp, 8 predicted proteins | sample MAT06_FD_78087 | JGI IMG/M metagenome (GOLD analysis project Ga0105049, IMG submission 78087) | Freshwater microbial communities from Lake Fryxell liftoff mats and glacier meltwater in Antarctica - MAT-06 | ecosystem: Environmental > Aquatic > Freshwater > Ice > Liftoff microbial mat | place... | reverse complement strand
TGATTCCGGACGAAAAAGCAATGATTCCGGTCAGAACGGGATTGATTCCGGACGAAAAAGCAATGATTCCGGTCAGAACGGGATTGATTCCGGACGTTTTGGAATGATTCCGGACGTTTTGGGATGGTTCCGGACTTTTGGGATGATTCCGGTTCTGGGGTGTGTGGGTTGGCGTCGGAATCAACCAGACTGAGCGGCCGTCGGACTCACCCGACCGGGATAGTCCTGCGACCGGACCCCGAAGGTGTCACTTCCGGCCGCGCGGGTACATCTTTCGGCTGACCCCGCACGGCCACGCGATCAGTGCCCAAATGTGTGTTGGCGTTGCCGCGATTGCGGTTCACGAAATAGCATGGTGGTGTCTTCCCACACGAAGAAAATGAAATGGCCACGTCCCGCTTCGATATTCGCGTTCTCGAAACCGCCCAGAAAGTGCCCGGCAAGCCCCGGCACAAGACACACGAGGAAGCGGGTATCGCAACCCATCGCTGGCCCGACGCCCAATGGCTTGCCGGGGGTGATAGGTGGAGACGGGCCGTTACTCGGGCAACGGCTTCCCCTTGGTTTCGGGTGCGAACGCAATCAGCACCAATCCCGCGACGTAGACCCCGGCGACGACGGCGCAGGCGTGCGAATAGTTGTTGTCAAACGCGGCCAACAGGTTCGCCATCTGGAGTTGCCCGACCGCCGCGAGGATGCGACCGAAGTTGAACCCGAATCCCTGCCCCGTGGCACGCACCGACGTGCGGAACAGTTCCGGCAGGTACAACGGCAGCCAGCCATAGAACGCGGCCGACACGAAGCCCAGCAGCCCCGCCGACAGGATGAAGTCGATGTTGTAGTGCGTGTTCAGTCCGTAGAACCCGACCATCGTGATGCCTGACAGCACGCACAGCGTTGCGTACACCGGTCGCCGACCGAACCGCTCGCCCAGAACCGCAGCCACCACGCAGCCCATCGCCGCCCCAATCGACGACGATATCTGAATCCATGCCCGTCGCACTTCCGGGGGCACGTCGTCGCCCGGTAACGTGTTCACCCACATGTACATCCACATCAAACCCGCCCAGGTGGCGAGCAGCGGAACGCCACTCAATCCGGCCGCGAGAAGCATTCGCCCGAGCGTCTGGCGTTTGGCCTCCAGGGGTAGATTACAGCGCCTCAGGTAGCCCCACGCCGGCATCAGGTAACCGACAATCACCACCACAAGAGCAAGCAGCGATCCACCCACGCGCACGGCTAACGACAAGTCAGGGGCCGACCACAGCGCGATAATGCCGAGCGCCGCCGCGGCTCCGATTAACACGCCAATGAGGTCGCGGCTCGACCAGAACGACGCGGCCCCGGCTGCCTTCCCCTTCGCCCACTTCTCAGATTCGGGAACAAACAAGCGGACGAAGAGCGTCAGCAGCGCCGGGACCGCACCCACGAGCATGAGTAGCCGCCAGTTCCCATTCGCGGTGAGCGCAGCGGCGAGGTCGGCGGGCACTCCCACGGAATCGAGCCAGACCGGCAAGTCCTGCTTCACCCGACTCAGCGCCAGGGCGATGCCGCCGCACACGGTATACCCCAGGTTGCCGAACGCGCCGATCAGCCCGGCGAGCCAGGCGCGCGAGGCGTTCGGCCAGACTTCCATGACCAGCGCGACGCCCAGCGCCCACTCGCCGCCCATGCCAAGCGCACCAAAGAACCGCAGCACGGCGAGTTGCTGTGGTGATTGCGACGCGGCACTTAACCCGCTGCAAATCGAGTACACGAGGACGCTAACAGTCATGGCTCGAACGCGGCCGATCTTGTCGCCGAGCCAGCCGAACAGCACGCCGCCGGTCGCCGCTCCCACCAGGAAGCACGCCATGACGATGCCGTACCAGCGGTTAATGCTCTCCGTGGTCGCTTCGCTTCTGAGGAGTTCACGGAGAGCATCGCGGCCGACGAGCGGGAAGAGACCCATTTCCATGCCGTCGAACATCCACCCGAGCAGGGCTGCGAGTAAGGTGAGGTTGCGGCCACGGGCGGAAGTGGGGGAAGTCATCAGCGAGGCTCAAGAGGTGAGTGCGGGTTTGGTGAGCGGTCAGTGTCAGCCGACTGTTCTACGTATTGACGAGCGGTCGGTGTGAATCGGCTGTTCTGATCGCGCTGCAAGAACAGTCGGTTGACACCGACCGCTCGCCAGGAACAGTCGCTCACCCCGCCTTAGCCTTGCGGCCCTTGATGGGCTTCTCGCTGTCGGTGGGGACCGCGACGCCGTCGATGAAGCGTTTCGCGTCGGGCAGCGCGTCGAGGAACACGCGGCCGTAGGGTTTGGTAAGAATGCGGGGGTCGAACAGCACGACGATACCCGTGTCGGTTGCCGTTCGGATGAGCCGGCCGAAGCCCTGCTTCAACTTGATGACGGCTTGCGGCACCTGGTAATCCATGAAGGCGTTGCCGCCCGCCGCGGTGATGGCTTCGAGCCGGGCTTCGGTCAGCGGGCGGTCGGGCACCGCGAACGGCAACTTCGTGATGATGACGTTCGACAAGGCTTCACCGCGCACGTCCACGCCCTGCCAGAAGCTATCCACGCCGAAGAGAACGCCTTTCTTGGCGTCGCGGAACTGCTCCAGGAGTTTCGGCGCGGGCAGGCCGCTGCCTTGAACGAAGAGGGTGTAGCCGTTGCGGGCGAAGAACGGCCCGAGTTGCGCTGCTGCGCGGTTCAAGAACGTGTATGACGTGAAGAGTACGAAGGCGCGGCCCTGCGTCTTGGCAACGTATTCCGGGATGCGGGCGAGCACTTCCTCTTCGTACTTCGCGGCCATCGACGACGGGTCCGGCATGTTCTTGAACAGGTACAGTTCGGCTTGCTTCGGATAGTCAAACGGGCTACCGAGTTGCTTGGTGTCGGCGTCTTCGAGGCCGAGGCGTTGTTGGCACAGTTTGAATCCCGATTCGTCGCCGGCGGCGGAGAGCGTCGCACTCGTGAGAATGACCGTGGACACGCGGTCGTAAAGTTGTTCCTTCAGCGCGTCGCCCACCTCGATTGGCGCGCTCGACAGCGTCACGCGGGGGACGCGGCCGGGTCGCACTTCCACCCAGTAAACGTGGCCTTCGTGCTGCTGCCGGAGCCACTCCTTGAGGGAACCGGCCATACTGTTGAGGCGGTCGCCCCGGCTGGTGAGTTCGAGGCGTTCTTCCTCAGCGTCGCGGTCCTTTGCGAGCGCGTGCAGTTGCGACCCGAGTTTGATAAGTTCTTCCGACAAGTGATCGGGAACGATGCCGGGTTGGCGCACACGGCCGGTGCCCTTCGGCTGCGCGAGGTTCCACTGATACACGGCCGTGAAGAACGTCTCGCTCGCGTGCCGGGTGGCTTCGAGTTGGGCTACCGCGTCGCCGTCGCCGAGGGTAGCGAGAATTCCCTTGTTGGTGCGTGGCGCGAGCAGTTGGTTCAGGATGTACTCGACGCCGCCCTGCGAGACGCTCAGCCCGAGGTAATCGGCGGCCACGTCTTCGAGTGTGTGCGCTTCGTCGAAGATGACGGCGTCGTAGTCCGGAAGTAGCCCGCCGCCGGAACGCCGTAGGGCGAGGTCGGCGAAGAATAGGGCATGGTTCACTACCAGGACGTTCGCCCCGAAGACCCGCTTCCGCGACTGGAAGTAGAAGCATTCCGCGTGGCTCGGGCACTTGCGGCCCAGGCAATTCCCGCTGTCGCTTTGCACCAAGTCCCAGACGGGTTCGTAAGGTTGCACCGGCAGGTCGGACTTGCTGCCGTCGGTGGTTTGCCGCGACCAACGGCCGATCTGCACGAGTTGATCGACGGCCGCGCTGGTATCGAGGAGCGAACTTGCCTTCATCTGGGCAGCGCGGAGGCGGCGCAGGCTCAGGTAGTTCCCGCGACCCTTCACGAGAACGGGCCGGAAGTCGCCGGGCATGATCGACTGCAGGAACGGAATATCCTTGCGGATGAGTTGTTCTTGCAGGCTGATGGTGTGTGTCGAGATGACGACCTTGAAGTCTTTCTTCGCGGCAGCCGCCTGGATGGCGGGCACGAGATAGGCGAACGACTTCCCGACGCCCGTGCCGGCTTCGACGAGCAATTGCCGCTTGCGCGCGATGGCGTTCGCCACGGCGTCGGCCATGTCCAGTTGTTGTGGGCGGGCCTCGAAGGCCGGCAACTTCTTCGCTACAAGCCCGTCCGGGCCGAGTACTTTGCGTGCGTCCATTTGGGAATTGTCGCCGATTCCCCCCAGGTGCGTAAAGGCCGGTTGTTAAACGCAACGAAACGGGCGGGTGAGAACCCCGGCAAGCCGGGGGCTAGATGAGACAGCCAGCCATTTAGCCCCCGGCTTGCCGAGTGTCTTATTTCGCGCAAGGCGCTTCGTTCTTCATCACCTCGTACAGGCAGTCCGGGCAAATGCCGTGTGTGAGGTGGACACGGTCGTCGGAAGCGATGTGTCGCCAGCCTCCATCCACATATACCTTCCTGCACCACGCACACATCGGAACCAACCCCGCCTGAGACTGATCATCAAAACGCACCTGCCCGTCTCGTGAGACCGTCTCGGCAAACCTCCGCAGTATCCCAATGAGGAGTGCGGGATCGACGGGCTTGACAAGATGACGGTCGAACCCCGCTGCCTTGATCCGGTAGCTGGCCTCATCATCGCTCGACGCCGTGATCGCTAATAGTTTGAGTGGTCGGCCCGCCGCCCGAAGCTGGATGCCCACCTCATCGCCATCCATCCCCGGCATGTTCAAGTCGATCAGACAGATATCGGGATGAAGGGCTTCGGCCTGGAGAATGGCCGACCGCCCATCGTAGCAGGCCCACGCCTCGTAGCCGAGGATGAGGAGCAGTTCGGCTTGGGAATCGGCCACATCGTGTTTATCGTCCACGCAAAGGATGCGTGAGGATGGGCCGCGGACCTCGTGGTTCACGTTGTCACTCGCTGCGATTGGTCGATGCCTGGGATTAACGCTAGTTGGGGGATAGAACAACGCTATGCAACTCGCGGACCATAGCAAAAATAATCGCATCGACAGAACCAGGCAGCCCGCCTAACATATGGCAAGTGAACGAGAGATGGCCAATCCGAAATCATTCTAGATTGCCCATCGAAGTTCGTGTGTCTTTGCCTGCGCAGCCATTTGCGCGGCATGTGACACCCTGCTTCAACTCTGGCCGCTCGAAGTGAAACCTTCTAGCGGCTGCGGTTCGGCTTGCTCGATCCAAACACAAACGGAGAGAAGGTCATGGAACCTTCGAGAAGACCAGTCTTACCGATCAGTCATGGCGACTGGCAGGTGTTGCGTTCGCTGGTGCGGGCGAAGCGTCGTCCAATCCTCGGGAAAGACTTGCGGTTGAACCCGAGTCGGCGGACCAAGGACGGAACGTTCCTCTTCGAGTTGGTGAAGCGCGAACTCCTGGAGGTGGTTCACAAGGAGAAAGACCCCTTCCTTTGCACCTTCACACTCACGGAATTAGGCCAACACGCGGCGGAATACGGTGAGTGCGAATGGATCTCGCCGAACTGAGTGGGTCAGGCGCGCCAAGTGGCAAGCCGCCACTGCCGGCGCTAAGAAGTGCCTTTGGGTGCGACTCAATATCGCATTCATAAGGGATCATTGGTGTCAGCCAACACTGTTGCGTGGCAACCAGCCGATTACGCCGGGTTCTTCACACCCCCCGGCAAGCCGGGGGCTATCTGAAGACGCCGGCAATTCATTCGATGTCCACATACACCACTTCCTCGGGATGAGTCGGATCGATGATCGCCACCCGGCCACGGAACCGACCGCGAAGCCAGGCTCGCAGGTGGTCCGGGTTGCCCGCATTCACGCTCGGGAAGTCGGTGGGGTAACGACCCGAGTAGCCATTCACCACCGGCACGTTGGCGTACAGCCCGATCCACATGGCGAAGATGTCGCCGTGGACGTTGTTCGGGCCGTAGTGGGGCAACACATAGGCCGCGTCCGCACCCCGGAGATGCACGGCTACCCGCGCCGCCTGGGGGTAGTAGTCTTCTTTCACGAAACTCTCAGGCACCGGCCCAATTTGCTCGAACACGAGGGCACCCGAGATCACAGATTGCACGGCCCAGCGCAGCCAGCGGTTCGAGAGCCGATTGGTCGCCAGGTTCGCCCACACCATGCCCGCCAACCCACCGAAGAGATACACGAGCACATACACCCGACCGACAACCCGAATCGCCTGCCCACCGGGAACGTGCCGTGCCCACTCCCACGCCGACGCTGACGATGCCCCCCACTTCAACGTGAGCAGGAACCACGCCAGCGCGGCCAGGAAAGCCGCTGCGACCAGCGTCAATTCCGGCCGGCGACACCCAAGCAGCCTGCCCACCAACGCCGACACCCCACCAACGATCATGAGCAAGTAGATGGCGAACCCACTAAACAGTTGGCATTCGTGGTGTGGCAACTCTTCGGGCAAATGCGGTCTGAGAACTTCCTTCCAGGGGTAAGGCTGGTTCTGCGGCCCATTCAGCCAGGAATCCCACGTCGGTGCCATGTTGAGGCACTCGGCATAGTCCCGGCCGGTGTCCAGATTGACGATCACGAAGGGCGCGAAGTACGCGATCAAGGCGAGCGTCCAAAGGACGGTGACACGCGCAAAGGCCCACTTCCTCGCACGCACCGCACCCCAGAGCCGACTGCACCCACCGGGACTCAGCACGACCGCCACCGGGATGAACACCGTAAGCCCGACGACAAGGAACCACGCCGTATACACGCAGGTCGCCGACTGGAGGAACACGGCCGCGAGCATCCGGTTGAGCGGCTTGAGGTCTGGCGCGGTGACGAACTGCCAGGCATAGTAAACAGCGACAGGCATCCAGAACCGCGGGATCATCTGCTGGTGTTCGCTGTAGTAAACCTGAGCAATCCCCCACGCCCAGACGAACGCAGAGCCAATCGTAAGGATATGGTCGCAGCCGAGACGCCGAGCCACGACCGCGAACGCTACGAAGTTCAACCCGCTCATGGCGATCTGCCACCACTGGTAAGCCAGGTCGCAGGGCATCGCCACCCGCAGTGCCCAGTAAGCGGGAGCAACCCCGAAGAGCGGCTCGGAGTACCAGATTGTCCACTTGGTGGGAAAGAAGCACGGGGGCGACGCGAGCGACCCACGGTAGTCGGGATCGAACACGGCCCGCCAGGTATGTTCGAGGATGTAATGGTTCAGCATCCCGTCCCCGGTCTCAGTCTGGGTGCGGGCAAATCGGCTGTCGAACGTCGGCTGGAACGCCATGTACAACCCACCGCACAGGACGGCACCGTACACGAAAGCTGTAGCGAGGGTTTTCATGGAGAATGGATGTTGGAGGGCGGAGTAACGGTCGCGCCAAACGCGATCCGAGGCGTTGCGATGTGCTAGCGATTCGGTCGCCGGAGAGCAACTCCGGGCGACCAGGAGACTTTGCGATGTGCTTCGCGATACCGCGAGTTCGCCCTTCAATTACGCGAGGTCGAAGAGCAAGGTTTCGCCCGCATCCAGCCCCGTTACCGTCACGCTTGCTTCGTCTTCAACGGCCACGCCGTCGCCCGCGGTGAGGGGCGTGTCATTGACGGTAACGGCTCCCGCGGCGACATGCAGATACGCGGCGCGGCCCGGTCGCAACGAATGCGTCACTGTCTGCCCGGCGACCAACCGCGTCTGATAAACGCGGGCATCTTGGTGGATCGGCAGCGACTCCGCTTCTCCATTCAAGATTTCCATGTCGCGGTGTGGGTAAATCGGGAACCCGCCTCCGACCGCGACCAGGTCGTCGTTGATGACCCGGAGTGTGCGGAACTGCATGTGCTTTTGGTCAAAGTATTCGCCGAACGAGAACGTGTGTCGGCTGTCGAGCCAACCGAAGTTCGTGTGACCCCGTTCAGCACCATTGCGAATCGTGAGCATGATTGGCATTCCCAGCATCACCGAAAGTAAGGCGGTGACACCAGGAAGTACCGCGACGGCACAGCGGGCTTTCAGCCTTCACTTTTCACGTCAATAGTCGTCCCCGATTACTTCGCCACCGTTGCGGGTTGCCAGTGCTCGCCAAGTGGTCGCCGTGATGGAATTGCGCATGAACCGCACCGAACCATCCATGAGCACTGAGTTTACACCAGCCGTGTGGTAACTGCGGGAGGTCACGGCGGCGTAAGTGTCGCCCGTGTTCGTTTCCGTCGCACTCACGAAATCGACGTCGTAGGTGGTGCCTCCGCTCGAGTATCCGACGAGCGTGTTTGGTGGGAAGACTGCGGTGAATCCTGTCTCGTGAACCTTGCCATCAACCCATTCGACGTGCATGTATTTCGCGGGGTCGAGCGCACCCAGCGAAGCCCCGGCAAGCCCAAACGGGGGCGAAGCGCTCAGCGTGGCGGACGACGATGGCGCGGGCGTGGTCGGGAATGTCAGCGTGGTGGGCGTACCAGAAACTCTCGCGGTGAAACCCTTCACCTCGGAAAGCCCCAGCGTGTTGCTCATCCCATCGACAAAGTCCGCCGGACGATACCCATAATTCGGGCCGAACGCCCCGTCGCCGGTTCGCATGCCGGCCAGTTTGTTCGTGAGCACTGCCCATGTGCCCTGGTTCTGCGCGTAGTTCAATGTCCAGTACTTGTTGCCGAAGGTCGCGTCGGTGCCGTAACCCCGGTCGTTAATCTCGCTCGGGCAGATGAACGCGGCGACACGCTTTGACGAAATCCCAGGCTGAACGTTGTACCCCATCGTGAAGTCGATGTTGCGGAAGAGAGCTTCCTGTTCGATGTATGGGAGAATGCGGGAAAGCCCCGACCAGGCGACCGTTGCGGCCACCGTGCTGCCGTTGGAAACGTAAACACCATTGGGCGGCAACCCAGTGTTGGCGTCCATGTAACCGTGCATCGCCAACCCAATCTGCTTGAGGTTGTTCGCGCACTTGATACGCGAGGCAGCCTCGCGGACCTTTTGGACCGCAGGCAAGAGTAGCCCAATCAGCACCGCGATAATGGCGATGACGACGAGCAACTCGATCAATGTGAAACCCTTCTTCCGGTGCATTGCATAACCTCAAGCGGGGAGTTGATTGGGTGGCGGGTTTGGGTGGGGCCTTTGCTGAACGTCACTTGGCAGCGATGTCCACGACGAGCGTGGCATAGTGGCGGGCTTCGTCGTACTTCTTGCCGTCAAGTTCGCCTGCTTTGGCCTCGGTGAAGCGAACCCAGACGCCGTAGCGGCCGGCTCCCGCGAACTCCTTGGTGAAGCCGTCCTTGTCCGTCTTTGCTTTCTCTTTCTTGCCGTCGGGCAGAATCACGGTTGCTTCCGCGTCAGCGACAGGCTTGCCCAGTCCGAACAATTGGAACTTGACCTTCCCATCAGTGGCGATGGCCACCAGTTCGGCCGGAATGTCGCCGAGTTTCCCGCCGTTCGCGGGGATCGCACCCAGGACGGCTTTCGGGTGATAGGCGAGCAGGTAGGGCTTCGCGTCGCCCTTCTGCATCACGCCGTAGGGCACCGTGCCGAACGCGATGCGTGCCCCAGAACCGGGCACCGAAACCTTGAAGCTGTGCTTGTCTTTCTCGAAAGTCGCTTCGGTGACTTTCCCAGTGGCGTCCTTCACCTTGAGCTTCAACCCGGCGACTTTGTCCATCGTCACGGCTTCATCGGCATCGAGATCGTCGCTGAACACAACCAGCGCCTTGGCAGCGTCCTTGGCGTCCGGCACGATGAACAGGAAGTGAGCGTGCGCCGCTACCGACGCGGCGAGTAATCCGAGAACCACACCCAGAGTGCGGAACATAATTCACCTGTTGGAAGGAAATAGAAGTTACGCAGTGGCCCCAGGGCTTCACAAGACGGCCCTTGCAGGGCGAAGCCAGCTAAGGGCCTTTCCGCCCCACGGAGCCGACGTTTGTAGGCCAGGGCGGAAGCCCTGGGCTGCCTGGCAATACCGATTCAACACATCACGGGGCGGGGACGGCTTCGCCACGGGCGGCCAGTTTGATGACTTCGACGGTATCCACGTTGCTGCCGCCACCGGCCCCGCCAACGAGGATCACGGTGTCATCGCTCAGGGGAACCACTCGCGCGACCATCCGCTTCGTCACGGCCTCGCCGACTTTCTCCCAGGCGGTGCCAGCCTCAGTCAGCCGGAAAACCGGCCCGGCCGAGGTGTTGACGACCAGACGGCCCTTCACCGTGGCGGCCGCGGGGGAGAACGCGACGCGATCCGTGCCGGGCAGCGCAGGCCCACCCGACCACTTGCCCGTCGTCACGTCCAACACATCCACTCGCTTGTCACCGCCATCGGCTCCCAACCCGCCAATGACGTACACCTTGTTCCCTACGGCTGAAGCCGTGAGTGCCCGCCGTTTGAACGGTTGCGCGATGCTCTTCCACTCCGGATTTTTGGAGGCGAGATCCATAACGAGCGCCGTGTCGTGCCACACGGAGTTCAGGTCTTTGCCCTTCATGTGCCAGCCGCCGACGACCACGAGTTTGTCGCCCGCGACGGCCACGTCGTGCGACGACCGGCCGGCAGGCAGCGCGGGC
>Ga0105049_10010724_pt1 | contig 10512 bp, 6 predicted proteins | sample MAT06_FD_78087 | JGI IMG/M metagenome (GOLD analysis project Ga0105049, IMG submission 78087) | Freshwater microbial communities from Lake Fryxell liftoff mats and glacier meltwater in Antarctica - MAT-06 | ecosystem: Environmental > Aquatic > Freshwater > Ice > Liftoff microbial mat | place... | reverse complement strand
CGGCGCGCATCCTCGAGCGCGGTGACCGCCTCGGCGCGCTCGACGATCAGCGCGATCCGCGCGGCGAGCTCGCGTGCGACGAGGTAGGTATCGCGATCGATCACGCCATCCGTGATCGAGAACGCGCCGACCAGCGCACGCTCCGCGCCGAGCGCCGGGACGATGAAGCAGCCGGGCACGTCCTTGCTCGCCGCCACCAAGCGGGCGTCGGAGGTCGCCGTGATCTCGGCGCAGACCTCGCGGCGTAGGGGCTCGCCATCGCGGAGCTGCTCGGTGAGGGCAGGGGGCAGGGCGGTCGCCGCGAGCCATGTCACCTTCGCACCCTCGGCGATCGCGGCGATCCGGCGCGTCGCCTCGGCGATCGCGGCCATCGCTTCGCCGGGCAGGCGATCGCCTTGCACGCCGAGGCGCTTGGCACGGCGGTCGTCGAGCCCGGCGAGCACGCGGCGCTCGACGCGCGGATACAGGGCGCGCCCGACACCTGCGAGTGTGAGTGGCACGAGCGTGCAGCCGACGAGCAGCGCCTGCTGGAGGTTGCCGGGCTCGGTCCACGCGAGCGACATCCAGATCGACGCCCCGCCACCGAGAACGACGACCAGCGCGATCGTCGCCATCGTGATCACCTCGGCGGCGGCACCGCGAAGGGAGAACAGCTCGCTGCGCAACACGACCGTTCCGATGACCACGAAGCTGACCAGCGTTGCAAACGTTGTCTCGGCCCACACCGCCTGCTCGAATAGCCCGATCAGGGGCGCCAGGAAGTACGCGCTGAAGCCGAACGCCCAGCGGAACCACAGCATCGCGATCACCGTGCGTTCGCTGCGCTCCCGGGTCAGCCGCCACGAGCGGAAGCCGAGGACCATGATCAACGTCGTGATCGGCGCGAAGAACAAGAACTGCGTGTACTGCAGCAGTAGCGAGGTCTGACTCTCGACGATCGCGGTGATCGCGGCACCAACGGCCCACGTCAGGAGCAGCCCTCGCCACTTCCAGCTCATCCCGGCGCGACGGGGAAACGGCACGATGAACTCGACGGTGAGCACCGCGAGCGCGATCGTCGCCACCGAGCACGGCACGGTGACCGCGGCGTCGATGATCGCATCCCCGGCGAGCACGTTGAGGCCGCGCCACGCGGTCATCGCGGCGTCGACCATGGCGAGGATACCGAACGCGACGTTGTCGCGACGGCCGGGAGCCGCGCGGATCACGAGCGTGGCGTAGGCGGCGCCGATCGCGGCGATCGCGAGTGGGATCAGGCCCGCGATCACTTCTTCTCCTCGCGGGGATTTCGCAGCCCGGATTCCTCGATCTTGCGATCGAGTGTCGGGCGCGAGATGTCGAGGATCGCGCACGCGCGGCGCTTGTTCCACTCGGTGTGTGCGAGCACGCGGATGATATGGACACGCTCGATCTCGCGCAGCGTCGGCAGCGAGCCCCCGGCATCGGCCTCCGCGCCGGCGATCAGGTGCTCGGTCACGCCGAGTTGCAGCAAGGTCTCGTCGAGCACGTCGCCCTTCGCGAGCACGACGGCGCGGGTGAGCATGTTCTCGAGCTCGCGCACGTTGCCCGGCCACGGATGGCCCTGCAACCGCGCGAGCGCCGCCGGCGTGACGTAGCGAACGTCCTTGCCGAGGTCGCGGTTGATCTTCGCGAGCAAACCCTCGACGAGGACCGCGATGTCGCCGGGTCGATCGCGCAGCGCCGGCAGCTCGATCTCGACGACACGCAGCCGGTAGAACAGATCCTCGCGGAACGTCCCCTTGTGCACCATCCCGGAGAGGTCTCGGTGGGTCGCGGCGATCACGCGCGCCTCGAGCTGCAGCGACTTCGCATCGCCGACGCGCTCGAATGTACGCTCCTGCAGCACGCGCAGCAGCTTGGCCTGGAGCTCGAGCGGGATCTCGGCGATCTCGTCGAGGAACAGCGTGCCCTTGCCCGCGAGCTCGAAGCGGCCCGGACGATCCGCGACCGCGCCGGTGAACGCGCCCCTGACGTGTCCGAACAGCTCGCTCTCGAGCACACCGGGCGCGAGCGCGGTGCAGTTGACGGCGACGAATGGCCGCTCGCGATCCGCGGACGCGCTGTGGATCGCCTTCGCGACCAGCTCCTTGCCGGTTCCTGACTCGCCCGTGATCAACACCGGTGCGCGCGTCGTCGACACCGCGCCGATCTGCTTCCAGACATCGCGGATCGGCTGGCTCTTGCCGAGGATCGCGCCCGCCTGGGTCTCCTCCGCAGCGCGCGAGACGAACTCGTCGAGGTTCGCGCGGGCATGCCGGCTCTCGAGCGCGCGCTTGATCACCGCTTTCAGTCGCTCGATCTCGACCGGCTTCACCAGGTACTCGTACGCGCCGAGCTGGATCGCCAGGACGGTCGAGCTCATGTCGTCGCGCGCGGTGACCACGACGATCGCAGGTGCATCGCTGCGCGGCTGCAGCGCGGTCAGCACGTCGAACCCGCTGCCACCCGGCAGCCCGAGATCGAGCAACACGACATCGACCGTCACCGGCGTCAGCGCGGCGATCGCACTCGACGCATCGATCGCGGTGGTGACCTCGAAGCCCTCCGCGGCGAGAAACTTCTCGAGCGTGCGCCGGATCGATCGGTCGTCGTCGACGATCAGGATGCGACCGGCGGGAGTCACGTCGCGGAGCCTCCCACGAGCCGTGCCGCCGTAACTCGTTGATCTGGCGTCATCATCCGCCCTTGAAGGTAACGAAACGTTGCCACGGACGGCAAAAAATCACAGCAGACCTCGAGGTTTACGAGATTTCTATAGAACAGTGATTCAAACAGTGTCACGTTGATTCGTGGACGAACAGTGGACCCTCGCGGAGCTGGTGGAGGAAGCAGCGGCGCGGATCGTTGCACTCCTCGCGCCGAAGAACGGCCAGGTGCGCGCGGTCCCGGACGATCGAACGATTCGCTATTACGCCACGCTCGGCTTGCTCGATCGGCCGCTCGCGATGCGCGGTCGCACCGCGCTGTACGGCCGTCGCCACCTCGCGCAGGTGGTCGCGATCAAGCGCCTGCAGGCCACCGGTCGTAGCCTCGCCGAGCTGCAGACGCTGTGGTCGACCATGGACGACGTCTCGCTGACGCGGATGTCAGGTGTCGCCTTCACCACGCGCACCGCACGCGCCGAGTTCTGGAAACACAAGCCAGTCGCCACCTCGCCCGCGCCGGTACCACGACCCGCACCCAAGGTCGTCGATGACAGCGTCGAGCTCCGGGTTCAGCTCGCGCCCGACCTCACGCTTTCCATCGCCGTCCCCGACGGCATCTCGCTGCAACCCGCCGACGTCCGCGCACTTCGCGCGGCCGCGGCACCCCTGATCGAGCTGGCACGCAGGCTCGGAATGCAACCTGGAGGAGACCAATGACTGCACTGCCCATGACCCTGATGACCGATGAGGAAGTCGCGCGCTTTGGCCGTGATCGCGACGCCGGTTTCGGCGCGCTTCGCACCGAGCGCGGCCTGTTGCCGCTGGTGGCGATGGACGTCCAGGCGCGCGTCGCCGGCGTGATCGCCGCGGTCGAGCTCGCGCAGACCTTCGTCAACACCACGGGCATGGCGATCGAGGCGACGTACATCTTTCCGCTGCCAGATCGCGCGGCCGTGCACAGGTTCAAGATGGAGGTCGCGGGACGCGTCATCGACGGTGTCGTCGAGGAGCGCGGTGCGGCACGCGAGCAGTACGATCACGCGGTCGCGCAGGGTCATCGCGCGGCGATCACCGAGGAGGAGCGGCCAGGCGTGTTCACGCTCCGGGTCGGCAACCTGATGCCCGGCGAGTCCGCCACGGTGCGGCTATCGATGGTCGGCCCGCTCCCGAGCGACGACGGCGAGGTCACGTTCCGGTTCCCGCTCGTCGTCGCACCTCGCTACATGCCGGGCGCGCCGCTCGGCGGTGAGCAGGCTGGCCCCGGCAGCGCCGGTGATACCGATCTGGTCCCCGACGCATCGCGGATCTCGCCGCCGGTCCTCCTCCCCGGGATGCGGAATCCAGTGCGGCTCGGGATGCGCGTGATCCTCGAGGATCGCGAGCTCCGCGATGTCAGCTCGAGCTTGCACGCCGTCACCACGTCGAAGCGCGACGCGCTGGTCGTCGAGGTTCAGCCCGGCGAGAAGCTCGATCGCGACTTCATCCTTCGCTGGCACATCGACGGCGCGGCACGATCATCTTGTCTTCGCTCCAGCCTGATCTGCGCCGACGACATCAGCGGCGCCGGCGGCACGTTCATGCTGACACTGGTCCCGCCGAGCACGGTCACGATGGCGAGCACGCCGCGCGACGTGGTGTTCGTGATCGAGCGCTCCGGCAGCATGCGTGGCTGGAAGATGGTCGCGGCACGACGAGCTGCGGCACGGATGATCGATTCGCTGACGTCGCGCGATCGGTTCTGCGCGATCGCGTTCGACGACGTCACCGACTGTATGCCCGAAGCAAACCTGGTCGATGCGACGGATCGCAATCGCTATCGCGCCGTCGTCGAGCTCGCGAAGGTCGAGGCGCGTGACGGTACGGAGATGGAGTCGCCGCTGCGGCTCGCCGCGAAGATGCTCGGTGCGGCGCGTCTGGAGCGCCAGCGCGTGATCGTGCTCGTCACCGACGGTCAGGTCGGCAACGAGGACCACATCCTGCGCGAGCTCGCGCCGGAGCTGCGCGGCATCAAGATGTTCGCGCTCGGCATCGATCAGGCCGTCAATGCCGCGTTCCTCAGGCGGCTCGCGAGTGCGGGCGGTGGCCTGTGCGAGCTCGTCGAGTCGGAAGATCGGCTCGACGCGGTGATGTCGAAGGTGCATCGCCGGATCGGCACGCCGATCGCGACGGAGCTCACCTTGCGTGGCACCGGGCTCGAGATCGATCCCGCATCGGTGGCGCCGAAGAAGCTCCCCGACGTCTACGCCGGTTCGCCGGTGACGATCCTCGGTCGCTATCGCCGCACGGCGGGGCAGGGCGCGGGCATCGAGATCGAGGGCACCAACCTCGGAGATCCGATGCGCGAGACGATCCTGCGCGCCGCGGACACGTCACCCGCGGCGTGGCTCGCCGCGAGTTGGGCGCGCGCCGCGATCCGTGACAAGGAAGACCTCTACGCCACCGGTCTACGTGGCGGGCTCGAGCACGAGATCGTCGCACTGTCGAGGACGTACGGCGTGCTGTCGCGGTTCACCGCGTTCCTCGCGATCGATCGCTCCGAGGTCGTCAATCGCGGCGGCGTCGTGCAGCAGGTCGTGCAGCCCGTCGAGTCGCCGGCGGACTGGAGTGGTCCCTCGATGGGTGGGCAGCACGTGAACCAGGTGATGGCGAGGTCGAACGTCAGGCACGCAGGCGCACCGGAGCAGTCCGGCGCGATGGTGTCTTGTCTGGGGCCGATGCCGGGAGCCGCGATGGGTCGTGATGGAGGAATGCAGCCGCCTCAGATGTCACATCCCCCGCTCGGCGGACCGGAAGAACTAGACGGGTTCGGCGGTGCTGGCGGACCGTTGGCAATGTCGAGCGCTCCGCCGTCCAACGCGGGCGGTGGTCCGGGGATGCCGCCGTCTCGTGGTCTGGCGAGCGCCGCATCACCGATGCACGAGGCCGGGCCGACCTCGGACGCACCGATGATGAGGCGTCCACCGTCGCCGCCGTCTCCTTTTTGGGCGATCAAGGGATCGAAGGCGCCGATGCCAAGACCCGGATTCCTCCAACCACCAATCGTCGCGTCGTCGCGTGCATCGCGTGAGGTCGAGGACGGCCTGGCGCGTCACCCCACACAGTCTGTGGACACGCCGTACCTCACCACGCTCGGGGCGCTCGCGCGCGAGCTCGACGCCCAGGGTCGTGGTCGGGTCGACACCGCGGCGATCAGGTTGCTCCGGCAGCGCCTCACCGAGTGGATCGAGGATCTCCGCTCGGTCGGCAATGCGAACGATCTCGCGGCTGCGGTCGAGCAGCTCGTGCAGCGGTTGTCGGGTGCGCTCACGCTCGTCGCGGATCTCGCCGGCGAGACCATGGCGATCTCGGACGAGCTCTCGAAGCTCGCCGGTGGAGCGCCGCCGCCGCGCGCACCGGGCCGCGCGTTCTGGAAGTGACTGGAAGTGACTAGAGACCGCTGAGCTTCAGATCCCCGACCTTGGCGCGGACCTTCTGCATGAAGGCCGCGCCGGGGTCGGGTTTGTCGTTCTGGTAGCCCGCGTCGAGCTCCTTGTAATAGGCATGCTGGCGGAACGTCATCACCTCGAAGTGACCGAGCAGGTGCGTGATCGGAAACCGCGCCGTCAGCGCTCGCACGAGCGCAGCGTTGGCCTCGACCTGTGCGTCGGTCAGGGGCCACCGCTTGTCGTCGCCGACGTTCTCGATCCCGATCGCGATGTGATTGAGGCCGATGCAGTGCCGCGCGAATCGGGTCTCGGGCTGGAGACGGTAGATCGTGCCGTCACGCTCGATCACGTAGTGCGACGATACGTTCACCGTGCCCGCCTTGCGGAGCTCGGGCCGGCTCGCCTCGATCTCGACGTTGTCCATGTACTCACGCGTCGACTTGCCCGAGCCGCCAGCGGTGTAGTGCAGCAGGATGACCCTCGGCTCGATCGCCAGATCCTTCGCCGCGCGGTCGCTGTGCGCACGGCGATACCCGAGCGTCAACGCCTCGCGTTTCGTCGACCACTTCATCGGTGCGTCGATGATCGTGATCGCATGCGGGGCATCGATCGCGACATCGATCGCGATTGGCACATCGATCGCCACGTCGATCGCTACCGGCGCATCGACCCGCGCGGTCGGTGTTGGCCCCGAGGGCTGCGACTTCGAACAGCTGAGGACGGTGAACAGGACGAGCGCCCGCACGTCAGCGCTTGGGCTTCTTCTTGAGCTGCGCGTGCACGGTCTGGTTGTTCTGCTTCGGCGTCACCTTCGAGGACTCCATCGCGTAGCCCTCCTTCGAGAACGTCACCGTCGAGAGCTCGAACGCGGGCAGCCTCATCGTCGTCGGCGTCACCGCGACCTGCTTGCCGTTGATCGAGATCGCCGCGCCGGCGGGCGACGAGCTGACCTTGACCGAGAACATCAGCCTCTGGAGGATCACGCGGACCTTGGTGATCTCGGTGATCTCGTTGGTGGGCGTCACCGGTCGTACGACGTTCGCGAACCTCTGCTTGCGCACCAGTAGCTTCGCCTCGACATTGCACGGCAGCTCGAGCCTGGCCGGGGTCGTGCCGAGCACGTTCTTCGATCCCTGGATCAACACCTCGGCGCCGGCGGGCACGGTCGTGACATCGACGGCGCAGATCGGCGTGGGCTCGACCACGATCGACGCATCGCGCGGCGGCGCGGGATTCACCACGGCGTCGGGCGGGAGCACGACTACCTCGGCCTTCGTGGCATCGATGGTCGACGTCGCGGCATCGGGCGGCGGCGCGACCGGCTCGTCGCTCGCCTTCTTGCTACCACCCGCGAACATGATCAGCAGCACGATGCCGGCGGCGACCGCGACGCCCGCGCTGATCAGGATCACGAGCAAGCGACGGCGCCGGCGTGCCTCGACCAGCGAGGTCGAATCGCCGACCGGGAACGCGCCGCTGCCCGAGAGATTCGCGAAGTTGCCCGACTCGCGGAAGAAGCCGACGCCACCGTCGGTGACCAGCCGCCCGGGCGGCGGAGTCGGCATCGCGACCAGCTCCGACGGCGAGACCGGAAACGGCGGCGCGGTCAGCGAGCCCGGCACCGGCGTCGGTCGGCCGAGCGCGCTGTTGCTGATCCGCGGATCGACCCCCGGCGGGAACGGCGTCGGGGTGTGATCGATCGACGCCATCATCGGCGCCATCGATCCGGGAACCGGCGTCGCGAGCCGCAGCCGCTCGACCTGCGGACCGATCAGGTCGACCTGCATCGGCATCGACTGCGCGGGAATCAACGCGGACAGCGTGGCCGGTCGTGGTGCGCCGTGATCCGGTTCGACGAGCGGCGCGTCCATCAGCGTCGGGTCGATCTGGACCTTGGGCTCCTCGCGCGGGAGCGCCTTCTCGGCGGGCGCGGCTGGGAGCGGCTCCCTCATGATCGAGCGCGCGACTGGCCGGAGCTCGGGCGGCGTCTCCGGCGTCGGCTTGGTGCGGGTCTTCGGCTTCGGCGGCTCGTCGGGCTTGACCGCGTCGACCTTCGACGGCTCCGACCAGCCATCAAGCGTGTCGGGGTCGAGCTGGATCGTCCAGTTGCCCGTGAGGCGTCCCGGCTTCGCGACCATCGCGTCGTCGGTGGCCTGCGCGACTGGCGTCAGCTCGCCCGGCACGCGCTGCGCGATCGTCGGCTTGTCGACGCCCGGCGTGATCGTCCAGTCGCCGCTCGGCGTCGGCTCCTCGATCGTCGGCCCCTTGGTGGATCTCGGCGGTGCCTCCGCGACGATCGGCTTGGCAGGCGGATGCGAGACCACCGACGTGACCACGTCGTCGATCTCGATCGGCGCGTTGTTCTCGAGCGGTTGCGGCGCATCGATGATCTCGACCGGCGCGAGCTCGAGGCTCGGCTTCGGGACCATCGCGAGCTCGGTCTTGCGGATGTCGTCGGGGATGATCGGCATCGCCGTCTGATCGGTCGGCTCGTCGAGGTCGGGCTCGAGCGAGCGCGCCCGCGGCGTGCCGATGATCGGTGGCGCGGGGACGACCTGCGCCGGTGGCGGGGGCGGTGATGCGCTGCGCGTCGTGGTGAGTAGCCACCCGGGCGTTGGCGGCGGCGGTGGGACCGCGGCCATCTCGGTTGGTGTCAGGGGTGCCGGCGGGACGTCCATCGTCGTGGTCGGGCCTGCGTCCGGATCCGGCGGGATGGCAATCGTCGTCGTCGCCGGTCCTTCGACCGCGTCGAGCGGCGACGTCTTCGCCGTGGCCATCTCGACGGCGGCATTCGCGAGCGCGACATCGAGCGCGATCCTGGCCGGCTTGAGATCGCCGATCGCGACGGCGGGCATGGTCGCGGAGTCCGGCCCGACAGACACCGGATCAGCCGGAACAACCTTGGGCACCGGACCGGTCGGTGTTCGAGGCAGCGGCGCCAGCGTCGGCATGGTCGGCGGAAGGCTCGGCGTCTTCGGCCGCACCACCGGCTGCGCGCCGCTCGCGGTTCTCGGTCGCTCCGGTGCGGTGCTCGGCGTGTTCGGACGCGGCGCGCCGACTGGCGGTACCGACGGGACCACGAACTTGGGCCCGGCCTTCGGCGGCATCGCGGTGGTCTTCTCGAGCGCCTCGAGGTCGCCGAGCGCGGTGCACTCCGCGAGTGTGACGCTGGCGTCGATCCGGACCGAGGCGGCGGGCGGCACGGGACGTGGTCCGGCGGGCAGCTCGATCACGCGCGGCGCGATGCTCGGTGCCGATGGCTTCGCGGCGAGCCGTGCCCTCTCGAGCTCGATCAGCACGGTCTTGCTCGCTTCGTCGAGCCCGCCGAACCGGATCGTCATGCCGACCCGGCCGTGGAGCACCGACGCGATCTTCGACGAGCTGATCACCTCGGCCTCGCCCTCGATCAACACGCCACCGCCGGCGAGCGTCAGCGCGAAGCGGCCGCGGCGCCCGGCAGGAATCGGTTCCGCGATGGGCACGAAGAGGCTGCCGCGATCAGCGTAGCGCCTGAAGGCAGCGACGAATTCTTCGCCTGTGGAACAAGCGGAGACCAGGTAGATCGGAGCCCCAGTCGTCACCTGCGCCCGAGTGTAGGCCAGCGCCGCCGAACAATGTAGTTCGTTGTCGAGGTCCGAAAACAACGAAGGCGCCACCTTGACGGGGCGCCTGTGGTTGCGGTTCGCCTCGCAGGGCGACCTGTCGGGACTAGCCGATGTGGAAGTCGTGCGCGCGGACCGTCTTGCGACCGTTCTCCGCGGCGCGCTTCGCCGCCGTGTGAACCAGCCACACGACGTAGTTGTTGAGACCGTCGAGCGCGTCACCAGCGGTGTTGCAGCCCGCGTCCTTGATCATGGTGCGAACCTTCGACGAAACGAGCAGCATCTCGACGGGTGCTGCCTTGCCTTTTTTTGCCTTGGCCATCTGAGTGTCTCCTTGAAAGGAGGCTCTTTTACACCCGCACTTCGGGATGAGAAGCGTAGATCGCCAAAAAACGGCCAGGATCGGCGGTTTCGCGGGATCTATCGGCCAAGCCGCATCACGAATGTGTCGGGCTTCGGAATCCGATCGTCCTCGGAACGCATCGACTCGAGCGCCGGTGTGACAGCTGCGAGCGAGAACCGATAGAGGCCCGCGACGACGATGTCGCCCTTCGGATCGATCACGACACCGCGTCCCTGATCGTGGTCCTTGTCGCCCCACGTCTGCACCCAGACGACGTTGCCGTCGGCGTCGTGCTTGACCGCGAACACGTCCTTGTTGCCGGCGCTCTTGCTCTGCGGCAGCGTGGTCCTGCCCCAGTCGACGGAGCTCTGGAACCAGCCGGTCATCACCGTGTTGCCGGCGGCGTCGGCGGCGATGCCCCAGCCCACGTCCTCGCGATCACCACCATACGTCTTGGCCCACGCGAGCTTTCCGGT
>Ga0105049_10010721_pt1 | contig 10512 bp, 13 predicted proteins | sample MAT06_FD_78087 | JGI IMG/M metagenome (GOLD analysis project Ga0105049, IMG submission 78087) | Freshwater microbial communities from Lake Fryxell liftoff mats and glacier meltwater in Antarctica - MAT-06 | ecosystem: Environmental > Aquatic > Freshwater > Ice > Liftoff microbial mat | place... | reverse complement strand
TGTCGACTGGGCGAGTGCCCGGCATTCGCGATGGTGTTGGTGAGCGTGGCGAACTCCGATTCACGGACAGCAGAAAAATCTTATACTTCATTGTATTGGCGACTTACCTTATATGATAAACCGTAAGACACGTGCGCCGCGCGCTAACGCAGTCCCTGTGAGCAGGTCTTGTCCGGCGCGCAAGGGCGCCTAAACTCGCGGTGCGGCCGAGCGGCAACGCTCGTCCCCCTCAATCGTCCCAGGGATGTGACCCCCCGTCGTATCCTGACCTTGGCTCTATTGGCGCTCAGCGCCGCCGCCTGCACCGGCGCCACCAAAGGCATGCCCCGCGGATGGCCCAAGGTGGTCCTCGCCGCCGACTCCTCATGCCCCACCGTCGCCGGTCGCTATTTCGATTCGTCGGAGCCCATCTCCCTGCTCATGGCCAAGCTGCGCGTGCCGTACGACAGCACCAACGCCGACCAGGCGTACTTCGAGCTCGCGGGCAATGCCGACCAGGGGCTCACGGTGACGGTGGTGTACCGGGACAGCGTGTCGAGCACGGGTGCCATGCAGAAGGGCAGTGCGTGGTCGGGCGACTACTACTGCGACGGTGGCTGGCTGCGTATTCCCGATGGGAGTGCGCTCTCGCACTGGGATCAGGACATGAAGACGCGCAACTTCTTTCCCAAGCGTCACGCCATGCAAATCGCCCGGAACACCGACGGAGCGCTGGTGGCTCGCGTCGACTTCACGGACTACGACGAGATCACCGTCTGGTGCGGCGACGGGTGCAAGGGGATCCCCATTCCGGGCACCTTCACCACGAAGTCGGTGTGGACGATGGCCGAAAAGTTCGACCCCGAACTACCCACGCCGGTGGCGCGCGCGCGCCAGCAGATCATCGATCAGGACGAGGCGGCGCTGGCCCAGGCAAAGACCGACCGCCTGTATCAGGAGGAACAGGCGCTCGAGAACGGGCCCGTTGATCCTCAGGAGGCCATCGTTCGCACGCGCGCACTCTCGGCCTTGGTGCCCGGCATGCTGCTGCGCGGTGTGAGCTCGCGCGGCGCGGGCTGGCATTTGAGCGTGGAGTTCGACGAACTGTATCAGCTGGAGCAGTTCATGGAGCGTCTACAAGGGTCTGGTCCGGTGGCCGAGTTGAAGGTGGCGCCGTTGTATCGCACACGCACGACCACAGGACGCATGACCGACGTGGTGTTTATTCGCTACGAGTGAGGGTGACTTGCCGTCCTGCGTGGTCGCGTAGAGGTGTCTTACATGGCCTCCCCGATGTTCGACGTCAGCCAGCTCTGCTCGGAAGGGCGAACGCAGCTCGCCGAGGACCGGTGGGACAATCTGCCGGATTGGCAAATACTGCTGTCGAAGGCCCAGCAAGCGGACTGATTGCCGGCAACGCGGTTCTTCACGAGATTTCAAGTGTGAGCGATCCGTCCGATATTCGTCCCGATGCCCAGCGCTTGGTCGATCAGCTTCCCGCCGATGCGAACTGGGACGACCTCGCCTATCAAATATTCGTGCGACAGGCCATCGATCAGGGCGTCGCCGACGCGGACGCTGGGCGCATCGTCGAGCATGAGGTCGCGTTGGCGCGCGGGCGAACGCGTATTCGCCGCACCTCCTGATGTGGTCGCTCCGATGGACGGAGCGTGCAGTCGCACTTCTCGAAGCCATCGTTGCCTACATAAGTCCGACCTCGCCGGTCTACGCCGAGGGGTAGTCGCCCGAATCGATCAGCGGTTGCCATTGGCGCGCGTACAGCCACAGATCGGAAAGCCGGTGGCGGAGATCGACGACATTTCGATCCGCGAGTTGGTCGTTCCGCTGTATCGCGTGTTCTATTGGACGAAACCATCGAAGTCTTGGCGATCGTTCATGAACGTCGCCACCTTCCGAACACGTTGTAGCCACCGCTCATCGCGACGGATCGAAGGAAGAGCTCCGCAGCGCGTGGAATCCGCGCAACTGGACCGCATCAGGCGCGTGTGATCGCACCGCACCGCGAGCGCATAGTTCCGAGAAAACATCTGTCAGTGGTCGCTGGTATGTTCAAGGAAACCCGAGCCCGGAGAATCCTATCGTTACGCCGTCTGAACTCCTCAACGCGTTGGCCTTTGCCGCCCACAAGCATCGGCTACAGCGCCGGAAAGATCCGGACGCGTGCCCGTACATCAACCACCCGATTGCGCTCGCTGCGGTCCTCGCCGATGTCGGTGACGTATCCGATCGCGTGACGCTGCTCGGCGCGATCCTGCATGACACCGTCGAGGATACCGAGACGACGTTCGAGGAGATCGAGCACGCGTTCGGCCCCGAGGTTCGGCGTGTGGTGGAGGAAGTGACCGACGACAAGCGACTGCCCAAGGCGGAGCGAAAACAATTGCAGGTGGAGCATGCCGCACACATCTCCGATTCAGCAAAGCTGGTCAAGCTCGCCGACAAGATCTGTAACGTGCTCGACGTGGCACAATCGCCGCCGGCGGATTGGTCAGTCGCGCGTCGCCTCGAGTACCTCGAGTGGAGCGAACGCGTGGTCGCGGGCTGCCGTGGTGTGAACGAGGTACTCGAACGCCATTTCGATGACGTGCTGTCGAAGGGACGAGCGATTTGCACGAAGCCTATCGCAACACCACCGGCGTGTTGACCGCGGGCACGCGCGTGAGTGCCAACGCCGCCACCTTCACGCCAATGTCCCGGCCCGCCGTGATGTAAAACCGGTAGTGCAGCCCAGCGTAAATGCGCGAGATGCCGGCCTCGACCACCGCGTATCCATCATCGCCTTCGATGACGGTAAGAGACCCGACAGCACGGGCGTGGAGATCGATGGGTCGATCTGATACGGGCGGCGGTCAGGGCGCGCACTTCGGCCAGGTCGGCGGCAAATGCGGCTGAGGTGACCGCAGGCGGAGCCACGTCTGCGCGATCCGGGCGGCGCGGTTCGTTATAGCAGCGGCAGCTTTCTGAACGACAGTATTCTCATCCTCGACAGCTTCGGCCAAGAGAGACTGACGTGGCGCTCGATCAACGGCGGACCGTCGCACGCGCTCACGCAGCTCGACACGTTGCGTCACGATAGTGTGCATCTGCGACCGTTCGCGCTGGGTGATGATCGCACGATTGTCTTTATTGTGGCGCGCGGTCGCTCCGGACCGGGGGCCCTGAGCGGTGAATTGGCGCTCGCCCGCCTCGATCCCGGCGCCCGGACACCGGTCACGTACACGCCACTCGGCATCGACGCGCAGATCGCCTTCGCGTATCACGATGGGTGGATTCTCTGTATCCGGCGTGATGCGCGCGCGCTCATGGCGACTCGACTCGATCTGGCATCGTCCCGCAAAGTCGGGCAGCCGGTCGTGGTGCTCGAGCAAGAGGGTGGTGGCATCGATGCGGCGCGGCTGGCTACCCATGTGACGTTGCTGTATTCGCACCGCGTGATGCCACAGAACGCACCAGTGCTCGTAGATTCGACGGGAGCGGCCACACTACTCGTAGCGGGACTGAGCGGAGTGTTCATGAATCCGCGCGTGTCACCCGACGGACGTCGCGTCGCGGTGCAGCGTGCGAGGGCCGAAGGCACGGACGCGTGGGTCTACGACATCTCGAACGGCGCACAGGCTCGAGTGACACGCTCGGGCTCCGTACTCGGGCCGGCGTATGGGCCGGACGGACGCTCGCTGGTGTACGGCTCGACCGTTGATGGGCGCGATGCGCTCTGGCGAATACCAGTAGACGGTAGTGGGCGTCCCGAGCTACTGACGGAAGCGTCAGGGCTGTTCGCGGCCAGCCCGAGCGGGGAGCCCAACCTGCTGCTCTTTCAGCGTCGCGTGAATGGCGTGTGGAGTATCTGGCGGGCGCCGATGTCCGGCGAACTCGAACAGCAGGTCGCTGATGTATGCCGAGGTGACGGGTGGTACGTCACCGACCATTGCGCGTCGACGTATGCTCTTCGCCGACACATTCGACGGTGACATGCCGATGCCGCATCGCAACTACGACGTCATGCCCGATGGTCGGCGGTTCGTGATGATTGCGCCCACGGGTGACTCAGCGCCGCAGACCATTGTGGTGCTCGATTGGATGCAGGAGCTGCGCGCACGACTGTCGGCGAACAAGTAGTTCGCAATCCCGAGACCTGACCTGTCAGCGAATCCTCAACAGGTCATACGAGTTTGACAGTTACCGCCGCTTTCCAGTGACCGCGATCCACTCTTCGAGCGCGACCACCCGCGGATGGGTTGCACCGTAACCATAGCGCATCGGGCGCCGTGACCGCTGTGCAAGTGCAACCGCGCCCGTGGTGTCGCCGAGTGCCAGCACCGCACGTGCCTCGGCGGCGAACGCGTTGCCGACAAAGGCGCTCTGCGCCAACGCGAGCGAGTCGACACTTGCGGCCTCGCCCGCATCGTGTGCCAGTGTTGCGGCCAAGCGCGCATTACTGGTGGCCAGCGCGTACTCGCTGGCTCGCACCAGCGCGGGTGACATCCAGCTTTCGTTGCGCTTCGATGGCGTGTATCCCGCCGACCGAAGGAATCGTTGCACCGAATCGAGGGCGAGTGCGGTCTGCCCGGTCGCGTCGAGCAGTGCGCCGTGCAGCAGCACCGGCTGCATAAGACTCCGTGGTCGCGGTGGCATCTGTGCGATCATGGGCGCCAGTGCCGTGTTCATGCGCAGCGCATCGTCCACGCGTCCGGCGCGTAGTGCCGCTTCGCCAAGCGCGACGCGCGCTTCGAGGATCAAGGGGGGCGGCAAGTGTCGCGCGGTGTCACGGACAATCTCATCGGCGAGACGACGGACACTGTCCGCCATTTCCATTCGCTGATACGACAGCATGGCGCGCACGAGCAGCGGCGCCGGGACCTCCGCCGTACTACCCGCAGGGTGCACGCGCGCAATCTGCGTCTCGAGCATGGATCGCGCGGTCATGAATTCGCCGACGGACAGTAGCGTAAAGGCCAAATTGGACGTGATGACCAGGTACCCTTCGGACTCTCCCTTCCCGCTTCGGGACATGGACGCCACGAGCTTTGCCTGTACGACCGAGGCTTCGCGCGGATAGCCACTCTGGAGAAGGACACTGGCCAGATTGTTGAGCGAAACATCGTAGTTGCTGCTGAGGGTGTCACCGATGCCCTCGGATATCCCGACCGATGCTCGCAGGCGGGTAACCGCCGAATCGAACTCCTGCCGCAACACGAAACGAGCGGCCGTAGCCGTGTTGCACGCAATCTCCGCCGGCGCCGCACCGCCCGGACTCGCGGCGAGCAGCTTCGTAGCCTTCGCCAGCTCTGCCTCTGCCGAGTCGATGCGCTCGGATCTGAACATCACCCACGACGCCAGGCATCGGTTCTGCGCTTCGGCAAGCGGGTCGTCGGCAATCCGCGATTGCTCGGCGGCCTGTAACTGCAGCGCAGACTGCTTCCCAAGGTCGTTCATCGTGCCGTACCGATCCGCCAGCATCGCCAGCACCCTCGAGTGGATCTTCGGCTCGTTGCGGAACTGCTTGGCGACCATCTCCTGAATGCGCGCAAGTCGCTGGTCTTCGGTCAGCGTACCGTCCCCCGATTCGACGAGCGTGAGCAGTTGCAACTGCACATCGCTGATCGCCGAAGAGTATCGCTCGTTCAGTGTGGCCGCGTCTCGCTCCTGCTGCGCAATGCGCATCTGATTGCGAGAGACCACGGTCGCGCCGAGCAAGGCGACCGCCACAGCAGTACCTGCCGCCACGGCAATACGGTTGCGTCGCACGAAACGTGAGAGCCGATACCATGTGGCGTCGGCGCGTACGCTCACCGCTTCATGGGCCAGATAGCGCCGGAGATCGTCGGCGAACGCCGCGACGGACAGATAGCGTTCGGCCGGATTCCTCCTGAGCGCGTGCGCCAGAATGTTGTCCAGGTCACCGCGGTACTGCCGACTCAGGCGGTCGGTCGAACTTCCCCTTCGCTCGGCGGCGATACGCACGTCGTTCGCGGTGCGCGCGTTCGTGGACTTGATCGCTTCGCTGACGGGCATGGCGTTGCCATCGAGAATGGCGCGAAACGTTTCAGCCTGTGTGGTGGCACCCTGGGCCGTAGGATGCGCGCCGGACAACAGCCGGAACAGCAATACACCCGCCGCGTACACATCAGTGCTCGTGGTGATCGTTTCGCCACCGATCTGCTCTGGCGATGCATACGCCGGGGTCAGCGCGCGACCGCCCGTTGCCGTGAGCATCTCCGCGTCATCGCCTTCGAGCAGCTTGGCGATGCCGAAGTCGAGGAGCTTCACCTCGCCCGCAGCCGTGACGAGAATGTTCGCTGGCTTGAGGTCGCGATGAATGATCAGATTCGCGTGGGCGTGGGACACCGCGTCGAGCACACGCAGAACGAGCCGGATTCTGTCGTCCGGCGTGAGCGCGTTGGCGTCACAGTACTCGTCGATCCAGACGCCTTCGACATACTCGAGCACGAGGTACGGCTGTCCGATCGTCGAGATTCCCGCGTCCAGCAGCCGCGCGATATTGGGGTGTGACAACTTCGCCAGGATGTTGCCTTCGCGGCGAAACCGGATGTCCGCGCCACCACCGACGAGCGAAATGTTGAGCAGCTTGACCGCGACCGACCCTTCAAAGCGCCCATCGCTTCGGTGGCCCAGCCACACCTGTCCCATACCGCCGTGTCCAAGCGGTCGGTCGAGCACGTAGTGACCGAGTGCCATGCCCGCCAGCGTAGGCGGTTGATTGCCGAGCACCGTTTCCTGGATGTTCTGCTCGAGAAATCCCGCGGCATCGGCCGAGATTTCGCGCGCGAGGAACTCTTCCACCTGCGCGGCCAACTCAGGGTCTGTCGTGCGCAGTGCGATCAAGTACTCGCCGCGCGCCGACTCCTCGAGCTCAAGGGCGGAATCTACAGCTGGTCGCAATCGCTCCCAGGTACGCTTGTCGTATTGCACTAGAGCTCCGATGGTGGAACCGCGTTGCCAAGGGCCTGAACAGATGAAAACAAACATGGCCTCTTTGCGCACTTCGTGCTGATATCGGGGTGGGTGTAGTCACTGCGACGAATAAACCCTCGTGATGCGCACCACACCATGCTATGTTCTGCGCTCGCCGCTCAGCATCGTGCAGCGCCCGCAGGGTATCCGCTTCCTCTCGCATCACCACCGCATGGACGATAGCATCGCCGAACTCATTCGTGACGCGGATTCGGGTGACCGGACCGCCGCCGACCGCTTGTTCACGGCCATGTATGCCGATCTCCATCGACTCGCGGAACGCCAGCTGTCACGCCACAGTGGGCAGCTCACCCTCGGCACTACGACGCTGTTGCACGAGGCATACATCAGTATGGCCGACCGAGAGGGCGCGTCGTATCCCGACCGCGCGCACTTCATGGCGTACGCCTCTCGCGCCATGCGCGGGCTCGTGATCGACTACGTGCGCAACCGCCGGGCACAGAAGCGGGGCGGCGAGTTCCATATTACCGGCATCGACACGTCCACGCCTGCGGCATCCACCGACGGCCCTGACCACCTCGAGGCGCTCGGCGAGGCGCTGAATGGCCTCGCCGAGTTGGATCGTCCCCTCGCCGAATTGGTGGACCTGCACTTCTTTTGCGGCTTCGCCTTTGGCGAGATTGCCGCGATGCGTGGGGTGTCCGAACGCACGGTGTACCGCGACTGGCGGAAGGCGCGCCTCCTCCTGCGTCGCACGCTGCTGGACGAAGAACCCGATCCGGGCGCCCTCGAGCCGGGCTGATGTCAGTCCGGCCCGGTGTTTTCCGATTTCGCTGGTAAGCGGTCACGTCACGGAGCCGCGCCACCAGAACTCGGAGCACCGCATGTTCAATTTCTCACGCCGTTTACAGAGCGCCATCCAGCCGATGTGTCAACGTGCGCTCGAGCTCGACGCGTCGGAGCGCGAGGCCTGGCTGGAAGAACTCCGCGCCGACTGCCCCACGGTGGCTCGGGAATTGGAGCGGTTGCTACAGCCGATGCTCCAGCAACCGCTGGAATCACACTCCGCGTTCGGCACGACGCGGGCGACGAGCATGGTCGCGCCCGGCTCGCCCGAACATCTCGGCCTGCGCTACTGATCGGCGCGTTATGGCCGTGCCGCCGGGCAACGGCCGGCGGTGTCAGCTCCCGCCGTCCGTTTCCGATCTCCCAAGCAGGGGAGTTCTGGGCGAGACGGACAACGGGGGCGTCATGTCGGGCATAGTCATGGTGACGAGCGTGGGCGTGTGTATGGCGATGCTCTATGTGGTGCTCGCGGTCGTCGTCGCACACCTCTTTACCACGCCGCGTCGCGTGCAGCCCGCAGCGCACGACGGCACCATCTACGAGCGGGTGCAGTTCAGCGCACGTGGCGAATCACTGCAACTGGTCGCCTCTTATCGGCGCGCACCGAACGCCACGGGCGTGGTCATCCTCGCGCACGGGCGCGACGCCTGCCGAGGCGAGGAACTACGCGGAACGACGGTGTCGCTCGTGCTCGAGCTGGCCTCGCGCGGTTTGAGCGTGATCATGATAGACCTGCGCGGACACGGCGAGAGTGATCGCGCCCGGCTCACCTTCGGACATCGCGAGCGCCGTGATATCCTCGGAGCCGTCGACTTCCTGCTGAATCGTGGCTACGAACCAGGCCGCATCGGCGTACTCGGCGCCTCGATGGGAGGCGTGAGCGCGATTGCCGCCGCCGCTGACGAACACGCCATTGGCGCCTTGGTGACCGATAGTGCCTTTGCCTCGCTGCACGAGGTGCTCTCCGCGCAGTTCACCCGTCTCACGCACCTTCCCACGTTCCTGCTGTCGGGTGCGCTGCTCGCGGCGCGTGTGCTGACTGGTGAAGATCTGCTGCGCGACCCGCCCGCCCAGAACATGTTGCGCCTGCGCGGCCGGCCCACGCTGGTGATTCACGCCAGAAACGACCCCTTCGTGCCGGTACAGCATGCGCGCGTGTTGGCGATGGCCGGAGAAGGCACCATGTGGATTACGTCGGGTTCTCGACATCTGTGCTCGTTCGGTATGGCGGGCCGCGAGTATCTCGACAATGTCGGCGGCTTCTTCGCGCAACACTTGTGCGCTGACGTTTTGCCGACCGTGGCGATGATGCACCCGATGGCCAGTGTCGCATGAGGTCGACTACCCATTCGCGAGAGGCGTCGGTCTAACGGTCGCGGCCACGCTTATGCAGTTTGCGATACGAGGTGCGCCGCGACCGCCAATACTTCTCTGATCCCGGCCCGCTCCAAATATCGCACGCTTGCTCGACGCCGAGGTGACCGAGGCCGGTCAGCCGTACCTGGTGATGGAGTACGTGGAAGGCGTGCCGCTCGATGTGTACGCGCAGCAGCAGCAACTCACGCCAACTGCGCGCATTCGCCTCGTGCAACAGGTGCTGGAGGCGATCAGTCATGCGTATGCGCAACTGATTGTGCATCGCGACCTCAAGCCGTCGAACATTCTCGTGCGTCCAGACGGGCGGGTCACGCTGCTCGACTTCGGCATTGGCAGGCAACTCATTCTCTCGCCAACCGCGGCCGAATCCACCGTGACCGAGGCCGGGGCGCGCGCGCTGACGCCGCTGTTCGCATCGCCGGAGCAACTGCGTGGTGATGCGATCGGTACCGCCAGCGACACGTACAGCGCGGGCGTGGTGGCGTATCAGCTCCTGACAGGCGTGCATCCTACGGCCGGTGAGGGTAAAACGACGGGCGATATCATACGCTCCACGCTCGAGACGGAGCCGCGTCGAACTGAGCTCGGCGATCTCAATACCATTCTTCGACAGGCGCTCAAAAAGAACCCGTGCGCGCGCGTCCCGACGCGTTGAGCTATCGGATGCGTCGACTCGTGCAGCGCAATCGGGTCGGCGCGATCAGGCGCTTTTTCAGTCGGAACGCGCGGAAACGATTCGCCAATTTCAGACCGTGCTGCTGTCGCAGATCAGCACGACCCCACTCAGTCTGCAGCTGTTGGACAAGGGTGTGCAGACGTTCGAGGCGGAGCAGACCACCGATCCGCGCATCACGGTATCACTCTTGATGAATTTCGCGGATCGCTATTCGGAGCTCGGACGCCCAGAGCAGGAACTGTCGCTCTTGCTCCGCGCCGATTCCGTTGCTCGCACATCCCAGGACGCGTCAACGAAGTTCGCCACGGCATGTACACTCGCGCTTCACTATGCCGACCAGCATGAAATCGATCCCGCACAACGTGAGATATAACGGAGCGACGTCATCACCGCCGCTACCGATGGGGACATCGTACCTCTGGACCACGTCACCTGTTTGATGGTGCGCGCGCGGGTACTCGACGAGCAGAACGTGCCGGACTCGGCCCTGGTCCTTACCCGACAACCCGTCGCCACGCTCGTCGCGGCAGGGCGCGACAACACCATGCAGATGATCAGTACGCGCGTCGTGCTCGCCGGGCGTCTCGGTGACCTCAATTTCGCTCGGGAAGCCGTTGCCGAACTGGAGTTACGACGACGCGCGTTGGCCCGTATGGGTCTTGATGGCTCGCCCCCGTCCT
>Ga0105049_10010720_pt1 | contig 10513 bp, 10 predicted proteins | sample MAT06_FD_78087 | JGI IMG/M metagenome (GOLD analysis project Ga0105049, IMG submission 78087) | Freshwater microbial communities from Lake Fryxell liftoff mats and glacier meltwater in Antarctica - MAT-06 | ecosystem: Environmental > Aquatic > Freshwater > Ice > Liftoff microbial mat | place... | reverse complement strand
CGGCGTGCTCCCCGAGCGCGTCGACGCAATTCTGCTCGACGTCGATCACTCGCCGACGTTTACGCTCGACCCCTCGCACGCTGACCTGTACACGGTCGAGGGGCTGCGGCGACTCGCCGCGCACCTTCGGCCCGGGGGAGTGTTCGCGCTCTGGTCAGACGACCCGCCCGAGCCCATGTTCCTCGACGCACTACGTGCAGTGTTTGCGACGGTCGATGGGCACACAGTGACTTTCGACAACCCGCTGACCGGGGGCACCTCGCGCAACGGCGTCTATGTCGCGGTGCTTGCGTCGGCGTCTGCCGAGTCATAACCTCGAAGCGCCGAGAGGGGGTGCGGTGTTTCGAAATCGCGATGATGCGGGTCCGCAGCTGGCCGATGTGGTGGTCGACCTGCGTGCCGGGCCACCCCGATGATGCGGCGCGCGACCTGCCTGAGGCTGACGAACTGCGCTCGGTCATCCTGTCGCGGAGTTTCAGTGCTGTCGGCAAGTTCTACGCAAACTTCGACCAGGTGAGCGACGCGGAGGTTCTCGCGTTGCTCCGCGAAGCGCGCGAGCGGTGAGGCCCTAGAAGACCTTGCCGGGGTTGAGAATGCCCCTCGGGTCGAAGACGGCCTTGATCTGACGTTGCAGCTCCACCTGGGCATCGCCGAGCTCGTCGGCGAGCCAGCGGCGCTTGAGCGTGCCGATACCGTGTTCGCCCGTGAGTGTGCCGCCGAGCGCGAGCGCAGCCTCGAACAGCTCGCCCGCTGCCGCCCACACAGTCTCGGGCACGTCATTACCCGTGTAGATGAGGTTGGGGTGCAGGTTGCCATCGCCCGCGTGCGCGACCGTCGGAATCGGGATGCCGTGGCGATCGCTGATGACCCGGATCGCCTCGAACATCTCGGGCAGCCGCGACCGCGGCACTGCCACGTCTTCGATGAGCACGTGGCCGAGCGCCTCCATAGCCGGGTGCATCGCCCGGCGCACCGCGAGCATCCGTTCGCCCTCTACGGGGTCGGTGGTCATGCTTGCCGTGCCGCCCAGGTGAGTGATGATCGCCAGGGCGGCGCGCGCCTCGGCCTCGGCGGCCTCACCGTCGGTCTGTACGAGCAGGTGCGCGCTATTCGGTGCGCGGTCGAGTGCACTGCCAAGTGCACTGTCGGGTAGCTCGAGGTATCGCAGAATGCTCGCAAGCGCGAGCGGGTCGAGCAGCTCCATGGCGGCGGGGCGGATGCGGGCCGCGGTGATGGCCGCCGAGGCCGCAGCCGCATCCTCTATCGTGGCGAAGTAGGCGCCGATCGTTGCGACCGCACCCGTCGGCAGGGGAGTGAGCTTGAGGGTCGCGCCGACGATGATGCCGAGCGTGCCCTCCGACCCGATCATGAGCGCGGTGAGGTCGAGGCCTGTCACGCCCTTGACGGTGCGGTGCCCGAGTCGCATCAGGGATCCGTCGGCAAGCACGACGTCGAGACCCAGCACGGCCTCGCGCGTGACTCCGTATTTCGCGCATAGGAGCCCGCCCGCGTTGGTAGCGATGTTGCCGCCGACCGTCGAGATGGTGCGACTCGCGGGGTCGGGTGCCCAGCGCAGCCCGTGCTGTTCGAGCGCCTGATTGAGGTCGGCGTTCAGGATGCCCGGCTCAACCACCGCGAGCTGATCAGCCTCGTCGATCTCCAGAATCTGGGTCATGGCCGCCGTCGAGATCACGAGCTCGCCGCCGCCAGCCATGGCACCCCCCGTGAGACCCGTTCCGGCTCCGCGGGGCACGACGGGCACGCGATGCTCGTGCGCAATACGCATCACGGCCTGAACGTGCTCGACGGTGCGCGCCGACACGACGGCTAACGGTTGCCCAGTGGCACGCTGCCCCGACTTATCGCCGCGCGCGGCATCGAGTACTGCAACGTCGGTCGAGACAGCATCGCCGACCGCCGCTCGTAGCAGTGCGACGACGTCGGTCATACTCGCACGCCGGGGGCCGCAGACGCGGTGTCACTGTCGACACCGCTGGGGCCGAGCAGCGCTTCAAGAAACAAGCGACGGTACGGCTCTGGATTGACGTCGAGCACGACCGTCGCCGGTACCGCTCCTCGGGGGGCTGAGATGTCGGCACCCTCCATCGTTCGCAGGTCAACAACGGTCTGCCCGCGCGTTGCGCCAGGAGCCAGCGCCACCTCGACGGGCACGCGCCGGGTGACGAGGGGCCCGGCGTCAATTGCGGCGCACACGGCTCCCGCATCGCCGATCGCGACGCGGTCGTCAGCGACGCGATCCTCCGTTGCGTCGATGCCGATCAGGTGGGTGAGCAGTGCACCCGCCAGTCGCGGAGCCGGTTCGAGGGCCGCGCTCAAGCGATGCGCGTCGTCGTGCGAGACGGCGACCTTGTAGAACGGCTCGAGTCCGTACATGAGCACGTCAAGCCCCTCGCTGAGCACAACGGCGGCGGCCTCGGGGTCGTGCCACACGTTGAACTCGGCCGCGGCCGTCGCGTTTCCGGCACCAACGGCTCCACCCATCATGACGACCCGCGCGATGCGCTCGGCCACCTCGGGATGCATGCGCAACAGCAGGGCGATGTTGGTGAGGGGGGCCAGGCTGATAAGCGTCACGGGCTCGGTGCTGTCGAGCAGCGTACGGCGCAGCAAATCGACCGCGTGCATCGCCACGGGCGTGCGGCGCGAGTCGGGTAGTCCGAGGTCGGCCAGGCCATCGGCGCCATGGATGGCGGCCGCGTGCTGCGGCTCCTCGAGCAGGGGTCGGTGCGCGCCGGCGGCGACCGGAATGTCGGCGGCGCCGGCCGCATCCAGTACCCGCAGGGTGTTCGTCACGACTTGGGCGAGCGGCGCGTTTCCGCCCGTGCACGTGATCGCGCGCACATCGAGGGCCGGATGCCGCACGGCCAAGAGAATCGCAAGGGCGTCGTCGACTCCGGTATCGACGTCGAGGATGACGGGCTGTGCGGATGTGTGCGCGGACGTGTGTGCGGGTGTGTGTGCCGGTGTGTGTGCGGGTATGTGCGCGGGTGCCATGGGCGTGGGCCTTATCGGTTTCGAGTGCGGTCAGTCAGCCAGAAAAGCCCGGCGATCATCAGCAGGGTCGCGGCGATGAGCAACCCTGTCGTCGGTGAGGTCTCGACGTATCGCGACACTGCCCCTGGCGGCACGGGAGGGCCGGTCAGAGCAACTCGGAGTGCGCCGATCGCCACCCCAGTGCCGACCAGCGCGAAACCGAGCCCGATGCCGGTGAGAGTAATGCCAGCGTCGCTACCGCGGGCGAGGCGGCGCACGCGCGTGCGGGTGAAGGCGATTGCCGCGGCGACCACCACCAGATAGCCGAGGGTGAACGGTTCGAGCATGGCCACGAGCGGTGACTGACCGAACAGGGTCAGGCGCACAACGATCGACACCGCCACGGCGCCCACCGTCGCCAGCATGACCCAGCGGAATCGCTGGTCGATCGACTGCCAGCGAAAGACTGACAGCAGTACGGCCGCCGACGCGAACCACAGCACGGGTGCCACGTCGACGTAGAGCAACAATAGTTCGCCCGGGCGGGCGAAAACGGTGTCGCCAATACCGAGCTGGAACGCGAGACCGACCACCGCGGTCGCCACCAACGAGCTCAGAAGCAGCACACGAGCGACCGATCCGGAGCGGGTTGGCATGCCCCCGACCGGAATGGGGGTCGGGGGTGCATCATCGCTCATGACCCCGATGCTAGGTCACGCGCTCGGGAATACGGCGCCTCGCGCGGTGCTCAGATGAACAGCGTCGTGGTCGACTCTGAGGCCTCACCGAGGAACGTCGCGACGCCGCCCAACTCCACTCCATCCATGAGGTCGCTATGGGCGATGCCGAGCAGGTCCATGGTCATCGTGCAGCCGATGAGGCGCGCGCCGCCGGTATGCGCTGAGGCAATGAGTTCGGGCAGCGACGGCACGTTGTGATGCTTCATGACGCTCTTGATCATCACCGGCCCCATGCCGGCCATGTTCATGGTCGACAGCGGCAAGTGCTGGGCACTGGAGGGCATCATCATGCCGAACATTCGGTCCATCAACTTCTTCTCGCGCTTCGGCGGCTGCTCGCGTCGCAGCGCGTTGAGCCCCCAGAAGGTGAAGAACATCGACACCTCTTCGCCCATCGCGAGAGCACCATTGGCGATGATGAACGAGGCGAGCACCTTGTCCATGTCGCCCGAGAACACGACGAATGAGGTCTTGCCCGGGCCGTTGACAATGCCGCCGCCGGTACCGCTGCTGATACCTCTGCTGGCCGGCCGCGCCGACGCCATCGTGCCCGCGCCGCCCTTGCGAATAACGGCGACGTAGCCCGGGCCTTCCGGCTCGATTGAGACGAGCTGGTGGCCACTGCGCTTCACCCAGGCAGGGGCATCCGATGCAAATCCCGGGTCAGAGACGTGCACGGTGACTTCGTCGCCCGCGTTCGCGGCCGTCACAGTCTCAGCCAGGCGCATGATCGGGCCGGGGCAGGCCAGACCGGTGCAATCGAGATCGATGGATGCGCCGACGCCGGTCGGGGCGAGCGCGAACAGCGAGTGCGTCTCGGCGTAGTTCTCCATCGGCTCGCGTTGCGCTGCCACATCGGGCTCGTCGAGCTCGTGCCAGGCGCGGAACGTGGTTGAGCCGCCCGACAGAGTCTTGAGGTCAGTAAATCCGCGCTGCCGCAGCGAGCGATACGCCAGGTACGACCGGAATCCGACGGCGCAGTAGAGCCGGATCGGGGCACTGGTATCCCAGTCGCCGCACACCGACCGAAGGGTCGCGAGCGGCACGTTCTCGGCACCGGGCAAGTGCCAAATGCCGAACTCTTCGGGCGTACGCACGTCGATGACGCGGGCGCCCTCGACCGCTGCCGGGTAATCCTCGGCGTACCAGAGCTCGAGGTCGCCCCGAACGACGTTGCTCGCCACGAAGCCCACCATGTTAATCGGGTCTTTCGCCGAACCGAACGGCGGGGCGTAAGCCAGCTCGAGCTCTTCGAGGTCAAAAACCGTCAGCCGATTGCGCACGGCAACGCTCAGCACATCGATGCGCTTGTCGACCCCGTCGAAGCCCGCAGCCTGGCCGCCGAGCACACGACCCGTCTCGGGGTCGAAGACAACCTTGAGGTGCATCATGGCGGTGCCGGGGTAGTAACCCGCGTGGCCCGAAGGGTGCACGTGAACCGCGCGGTGCGGCACTCCCGCCGCGATCAGCTGGCGCTGGGTTGCGCCCGTGCCCCCCGCGACCATGTCGAACACCTTGACGATCGAGGTGCCCTGCGTTGAGTGGTATTCGGTGTCGCGACCGCAAATGTTCTCGGCGGCGACGCGCGCCTCTCGATTAGCCGGACCAGCTAAGGGCGAGAGCCCCGAGCCCGGCAACACGGTGCTGGGGGTCTCGACAGCGTCACCGGCGGCCCAGATGAAGGGGTCAGACGTGCGCATGTGTGTGTCGACGGCAATGCCGCCGTGTGCGCCCAACTCAAGGCCTGCCTCGCGAGCCAGAGCGGTGTTCGGCCGTACTCCAGCTGACAGAATCACGAGATCGGCGCGAAGCACCTCGTGGTTGGTCAGTTCGACGTCGATGCCACCGTCGGCTTCGCGCAGCGCCGCAGCGCCGGTCTCGAGGTGTACGGCGACGCCTCTGCTGCGCAAGTGCGACTCGACTGGTACCGAGAGTTCATGGTCGATGGGCGGCAAAATCTGGTCGGCGAGCTCCACAACATCGACCTCGGCGCCGCGGTGCCGCAGATTCTCGGTCATCTCGAGCCCGATGTAGCCCGCGCCGATCACCACCGCACGCACGGGGCCGCGGCGGCCGGAGGCTGCCTCGGTAAGCAGGGCATCCAGCTGCGCCTTGATCTGGTCCATGTCGCCCATGCGGCGCAACACGTGCACTCCGTCAAGGTCAATGCCGGGAATCGGGGGCCGCACCGCCTCGGCGCCGGGGGTGAGGGCAAGCGCATCGTACGACTCGGTGTATTCGGTGCCGTCATCGACTCGGCGCACGGTGACGGTCTTGGCGGCGCGGTCGATCGACACGACCTCGTTTCCGACGCGCACGTCGAGGTCGAGGGCTTCGCGCAGAGATTCGGGGGTCTGCACGAGCAGCCGGCTGCGGTCGGTGATGACTCCGCCGATGAAGTACGGCAGCCCACAGTTCGCAAACGAGACGTGGTGGCCGCGCTCCAGAACGATGATCTCGGCGAACTCGTCGAGACGACGGGTGCGGGCGGCAATGGAGGCTCCGGCGGCGACTCCGCCGACGACGACTAGTTTCACGGGGTTCTCCTGACACGGGTTTCTCTCAGGCTAAGGATTCGGTGTTCGGCCCGACCAGTGTCGAAAGGCCCTTCTTTAGCGATGGGTCACGAGCCCAGGCCGAACGGCCCTAGCGTGTTGAGCATCACCCCGACAGGCTGGGGTCATGACCGTTATCGAAAACTCCCGCCTGGCCATCATCGGAGCCGGGGCTGTCGGCTCGTCCCTCGCCTACGCTTCCCTCATTCGCGGGTCTGCGCGCGAGGTGGTGCTGTACGACATCGACGCCCCGAGGGTCGAAGCAGAGGTGCTTGACCTCGCCCACGGCACGCCGTTTACCGGTTCGAGCACCATCACCGGAGGAGCCGACCTCGATGTGATCGCGGGGGCGAACGTGGTGGTCGTCACCGCGGGAGCCAAGCAGCACCCCGGCCAGAGCCGTCTCGACTTGGCGGGGGTCAACGTGGGGATTCTGCGGTCCCTGATGCCCGAGCTCGTGGAGCGTGCGCCGAACGCGGTGTACGTTCTCGTGACGAACCCCTGCGATGTACTCGCGGTCGCCGCGCAAAGTTTCAGTGGGTTGCCCGCCGGGCGCGTGTTTTCGAGCGGCACCGTGCTCGACAGCTCCCGGCTGCGGTGGCGACTCGCTGAGCGCTTCGATGTTGCCCCGTCGAGCATCCACGCGATGATCGTCGGAGAGCACGGAGACAGCGAGTTTCCGCTGTGGTCACAGAGCCGCATCGGCCCGATCCCGATTCGCGAGTGGGTTGATGCCTCTGGTGACTCGATGACCGTTGAAGGGCTCGACCGCATCGCCGACGAAGTGAAGAACGCCGCCTACAAAGTGATCGCCGGCAAGGGTGCCACCAACTACGCGATCGGGCTCTCGGGCGCGCGCATCGTCGAAGCCGTGTTGAACGACGAGGGCGCGATTTTGCCCGTGAGTTCGGTGCTCGACAACTATCGCGGCATCAGTGGCGTCGCGCTCTCGGTGCCGAGCATCGTCGATGCCGCCGGTGTCTCGCGAGTCATTGAGGTGCCGTTCTCTGCCGAAGAAGAGCGACTGCTGCACACTTCAGCAGAGGCGATTCGCGAGTCGCTCGCCGCGCTCGACCTCAGCTAGCTCTCAGCGAGTACTGAGGCGAGGCGGTGCGGGGCGTTGCCCGCTCAGTCGAGATCGTCGTCACCGGCGTCGCGCCCCCGAAGTCGCTCAATGAGACGACGATCTCGCTTGGTGGGGCGCCCCGCGCCGCGCTCGCGCAACACGGTGGCCGGTCGTTCTTCGCGCGGCAGCGGGGGCGGCGTCAGGTCGTCGAAGTTGAGAGCGGCCAGCGGGGCGCTCGTGCGTTTGGTGATGATTCCCGTCACGACGACGGTGCGCTCACCCGACGGTGCGAGGGCGCGCACCTGGTCGCCGATGCGCACGAGCTGAGCTGGTTTGGCTGACGCCCCATTGACCTTGATGTGACCCGCCTTGGCCGCGGCCGTCGCGGCCGAGCGCGTGGCGTACAGGCGAATCGCCCACGTCCACGCATCCACGCGTGCTCCCGCCACACCTGAATTCCCGGTCACGCGGTCAGCCTAGACGCGCTTCGGCTTTGACGTCGGCTTTGACGTCGACTTCGGCGATGGCGTCGGCGGCGCGCACGAGTGAGAGGTGTGAGAGGGCTTGCGGAGTGTTGCCCATGTGGCGGTGGGCGTCTACGTCGTACTCCTCGGAGAACAAACCGACGTCGTTGGCGAGACCGACGATGTGGTCCATCAGTGATCGAGCGTCCTCGAGGCGCCCCGAGCGGGCGTACTGCTCCACAAGCCAAAAACCGCAGGCAAGAAAGGGATGCTCGTCGCCGGTCAACCCGTCAACCCCGCTTGAGGTGCGATAGCGCAGCGGCAGGCCGCCGCGCAGCAGAGTGCGTTCGATCTCGGCGACCGTCGCGAGCATCCGCGGATCGTTGTAGGCCACATAGCCGATCTGGGCAAGTTGCAAGAGTGAGGCGTCAACCTCGGTGGTGTCGGCGTGCTGTACGTAGTGTCCACGCTCGGCGTTGAATCCGTCGCGCTCAATGTCGGCCTCAACCTCGGCACGCTGCGCGATCCAGCCCTCGAGGCGTCCGTCAGAGCCGTCTGCCCCATGCTCTTGAACCGCATGAATTCCGCGATCGAGAGCCGCCCACAACATGGCACGTGAGTGTGTGAACATCCGTCGTTCACCGCGTATCTCCCAGATTCCGTTGTCGGGCTGACCGAGATGTTTGCCGACGAACGTCAGCAAAGCCACCTGCACCGACCACGAGAATTCATCGTCGATGACCCCCAAGTCACGGGCGCGGTCGAGCGCGATCATCACTTCACCGAAGACGTCGCCCTGATATTGGGTATAGGCACGGTTCCCCACGCGCACGGGTGAGGAATCCTGGTAGCCGGGAAGGGAGGGCACCTCCCACTCGGGCAGCCGGCGTTCACCCGAGAGCCCGTCCATGATTTGCACATCGTCGGGGTCGCCAGCCAGAGCCCGCAGCAGCCACGCCCGCCATTGGGATGCCTCTTCGCGATAGCCGTGCAACATGAGTGCTTCGAGCGCGAGTGCGGCATCCCGAAGCCACACATAGCGGTAGTCCCAGTTGCGAGAACCAATCACGCCACCAACTGCGGGTGCGCTCGAGTTGCTCGTCAGAATTGGTGCTCGACGGAGCCTGTTCGTGTGCGGGGAACCAGGTCATGACGGTGTCGACAACCTGGTCCGCCGCGATCGTGAAACGCGCGCAGTGCGCATGGTCGACTGGCGCAAATCGCATGCCGCGAATGACGACTGCGTCAGGGCCAGCGACGGCCAACAACTCGGGTTCGTCTTCGGTGCCGGTCTGACGCATCCAGGGCAACGCGGCCGCGTAGTCGAAGCGAATGCGCAACACCTGCGCCATCTCGACGACGCCAGAGATGCTGCGAACGCGTCGCACGAGGTCGGCGCGCCGGTTGCCGCGCGGCATGAAGTCGGTCACCTCAACTTCGCCGGCTTCGGTCACCCAACGGGTCACGAGCACGAACGTGTCGCGCTCGTAGTGTCGGCTCGTGCATGCGTCAGCACCCACTGGGGCGATGTGCCAATGACCGTGATCGTCGTTGCCCAGAAGGCTCGCGAACATCGAGGCGGAATCGAAGCGCGGCATACATAACCAGTCGATCGAACCGCGCCGGCCCACGAGGGAGCCCGTATGGCAGTCTCCGATGAGCGCGTAGTCCTCGATGGCTTCCGGCAGGGGGGTCACCCAAGCAGACACAACTGCTCGCGGGGTCAGTTCGGGCGGCTAGGGTGACCGCATGTCTACTGCGTTGATCACCGGAGCGACCGCCGGAATCGGTGCAGAATTCGCTCGGCAACTCGCTGCGAGGGGCCACGACTTGGTCATCGTGGCGCGCGACGCCGCACGACTTGCCAGCAACGCGGCCACCCTGCAGCACGAGTTCGACGTGCACGTCGAGGCGCTGCCCGCCGACCTGCTCAGCGCCAGCGGTCTTGCTGCGGTCGACCGCAGACTCGCCGACGAGCGGCGCCCGATCGATCTGCTCGTGAACAACGCCGGCTACGGCATCCGCGGCGAGCTCGACGAGAACAGCCTCGACGATGAGAAGCGCCACCTCGACATCCACGTCTCCGTGCCCATGCAGCTCACGCAGACGGCGCTTCGGGGAATGCTCGCGCGGGGGCGTGGTCGCATCGTTCTCATCGCGAGTGTCGCGGCCTTCACGCCGCGTGGCACCTATTCGGCGGCGAAGGCCTGGGCGGTCATGTTTGCCCGCGGCGCCAACCTCGTCTACCGCGATCGAGGCGTGAGCGTCACGGCCGTGTGCCCCGGTTTCGTGCGCACTGAGTTCCACGACCGCATGAAGGTCGGCACCGACGGCATTCCCTCGTTCCTGTGGCTGCAGCCGCCGACGCTCGTGCGACTCGCCCTCCGGGGCATCGACCGCGGTCGTTCCGTCGTCATTCCGACCGTGCGCTATCGGCTCGTCGCGGGGCTCGCCCGCGTGCTGCCTGACCGGCTCGGTGCCGCGGGGCGGTTCAGCTCTCGCGACTAGCCGGCCGCGATCAGCGGGCCGACACCAGTTCCGTCGGCGCTCGACTCGGCGGCGAGCGAAGCCTTCCAGTTGACGAGCCCGCGCACGATCGTGCTTGAGTCGTCGGCGAGCACCTTCATGGCATCGGCGGGTACGAAATAGTTGATCGCCACGAAGCCCCGCACGCGTTCGTCGGGGTCAGCGGCG
>Ga0105049_10010716_pt1 | contig 10514 bp, 8 predicted proteins | sample MAT06_FD_78087 | JGI IMG/M metagenome (GOLD analysis project Ga0105049, IMG submission 78087) | Freshwater microbial communities from Lake Fryxell liftoff mats and glacier meltwater in Antarctica - MAT-06 | ecosystem: Environmental > Aquatic > Freshwater > Ice > Liftoff microbial mat | place... | reverse complement strand
GGAATTGGAATACCTGCAAAATGCCATCGACAATCCCCAGCGTCCTTTAGCCGCGATCATTGGCGGATCGAAGGTATCTAGCAAAATCACCGTGATCGAAAGCCTGCTCGAAAAAGTAGACAAGCTACTGATTGGCGGCGGAATGATCTTCACCTTCTACAAAGCTCGTGGCCTGAGTGTTGGCAAATCGTTGGTTGAAGATGAGTTTTTAGAATTGGCTCGAACCTTAGAAGTCAAGGCTAAAGAAAAAGGGGTCGATTTGTTGCTACCCACGGATGTAGTTGTGGCCGATAACTTCGCCCCCGATGCCAATGCCCAAACCGTCAGTGTGGAAGCGATCCCCGATGGCTGGATGGGGTTAGACATCGGCCCCGACGCCGTGAAAGTCTTCCAAGAAGCCTTAGGTGAATGCAAATCAGCCATTTGGAATGGCCCCATGGGTGTGTTTGAGTTTGATAAATTTGCCGCCGGCACAGAGGCGATCGCCCATACCCTGGCTGACCTCACCAAAACGGGCACAATCACCATCATCGGTGGTGGCGACTCCGTGGCGGCTGTCGAAAAAGTGGGCTTGGCCGACCAAATGAGCCACATCTCCACTGGCGGGGGTGCTAGCCTCGAACTGCTCGAAGGCAAAGTCCTTCCTGGCATTGCCGCGCTCAACGACGCCTAACCCCCCTAAATTCCTAGTCCGTTAAGGTTCATCAGCCCCTCTAACATCCTGATTCTGCTCTGGGAGAGGGATTTAGAACAAGGGCAACACCGCCAAAGCGGCTGAGAAATAGATCCAAATCACCTAAAAAGCGTGGCTCCTGGAGGAACCACGCTTTTTCAATCGGCCTCAAACCAGTTTCCAGCCTCAAACCGGTTTCTAAAAGACCAGATTCTACAGGCGTAGCCATGATCCATAGGACATTTACCTGTCATTCCCGCGCAGGCGGGAATCCATCCTGAGCGTCATGCAACCCATGGATTCCCGTTTCCACGGGAATAACGCTAGTATGTCCTAATCTTTGTGACTATCGCTATAAAAACGGATTTGTAGCCAGATATGCCACAGCCTAAGACTACAGGTGGGTCAATACAGGAGAAGCCAGATGAGCTATCTCTGGAGCTTTCATCGCCGCTGCCGGAAAAGCTCCATTGATCTTGGCGTAGGAGTCTTCCAACTGAGCCGTCAGTTGAGTGGTGCTGGCATCATATAACTGCGTCAACAACTTGGGATAGAACCCAATCCCAATAATGGGGATCAGGAGGGACGCAATGATAAAGATCTCACGGGGTTCGGCATCTATGAGCATCTCATGCTCGACCAACTCCTTGTTTTCGGAGCCATAGAAAATCTCGCGCAACATGGAGAGCAAGTAGATAGGGGTGAGGATCACGCCGATCGCCGCGAGGGTCACGATGATGACCTTAAACGTCAGGTCATAGGCGGGGCTAGTGGCAAAGCCCACAAACACCATCAGTTCGGCCACAAACCCACTCATCCCCGGAAGCGCCAAGGACGCCATCGAGCAGGTAGTGAACATGGCAAAGATCTTGGGCATCTTGCGCCCAACCCCACCCATTTCATCCAAAATCAGGGTGTGGGTGCGATCGTAGGTTGCGCCCACCAAGAAGAAGAGGCTGGCTCCAATTAACCCATGGGAGACCATTTGCAACACGGCACCGCTCAACCCCAAGTTGGTAAAGGAGGCGATCCCAATCAGCACAAACCCCATGTGGGAGATGGAGGAGTAAGCGATTTTACGCTTTAGATTGCGCTGGGCAAACGAGGTGAGCGCCGCATAAATAATGTTGACCACGCCCAAAATAATCAGGATGGGCGCAAAGTATACATGGGCGTCGGAGAGCATTTGCACGTTCATCCGAATCAAGGCATAGCCGCCCATTTTCAGCAAGATCCCTGCCAGTAGCATGTGGACGGGGGCAGTGGCTTCGCCATGGGCGTCTGGCAGCCAGGTATGGAGGGGGAAGATTGGCAGTTTCACGCCATAGGCAATCAGGAACCCGGTGTAGGCCAGCAACTGAAACTTCAGCGGATAATCCTTCGCCATTAAGGCCTGCATATCAAAGGTAACGGTATCGCCGTAGAAGGCCATGGCTAGGGCGGCAACCAAGATAAATAGCGAACCCCCTGCGGTGTAAAGGATGAACTTAGTAGCCGCATAGAGGCGCTTTTTGCCGCCCCAAATAGAAAGCAGCAAATAGACGGGGATCAGCTCTAGCTCCCACACCAAGAAGAACAGCAGCATATCTTGCACGGCAAACACCGCAATTTGGCCGCCATACATGGCCAAAATCAAGAAGAAGAAGAGGCGCGGCTTCAGGGTGACCGGCCAAGAGGCCAAGATCGCCAGGGTTGAGATGAAGGATGTCAGCAGGATCAGGGGCATGGAAAGACCATCGGCACCCACCGACCACTTCAGGTCCAGCATGGGCAACCAGGTATAGCTCTCGACCATCTGGAGGCCAGCAATGGAGGGGTCGTATTGGGTGTAGAAGCCGTAGATCAGGATGGCAAAGTCAACCAAGCCGACGACCAAGGAATACCAGCGGATGGTTTTGCCATCTTTGTCTGGGATGAAGGGAATTAGAAGAGACGCTGCAATTGGCAGCAAGATGACGGTTGTTAAGAAGGGAAACGTCGCGGTATCCATGGGTATCTTGTAGATGGAAAAAGGGAGTTCAACAGGCAAGGGGGAGGGTTCTAGAAGGCGCTAGAAAGGTTTGGCAGTGTTGATCTAGAACGGAAAAGGAGATTTTTATGGAAACGCGGGTGGGGTCGTAAGGCTGGGGGTTGGTAGGGTAGGGGCGATCGCCCCTACCCTACCCCAAATTTGGCTAGCACCCTGTGCTTTAGGTCACCCCAGACACGAGCACCAGCCCTAAGACAGCACCAAACACAATCAGCGCATAAAACTGCACCCGGCCATTTTCGAGGTACTTCAAGGCTTCCCCCGTCACCAGGGTGACAAAGCCAGCCAAATTGACCACGCCATCTACAATCCGGACATCCACCTCCAATACCTGGCGCGCAAGGCGACGGCTACCTTGGATAAAGACCACCGTGTAGATTTCATCGACATACCACTTGTTCAACGAGAAGCGGTAAAGCGGCTGAATGGCTTGGGCGATCGCCCCTGGATCAATCACCTTACGGGCATACATCAAAATCGCGAGGGTGATGCCGATGAGGCCGATCCCCACGGAGCTACCCGCCATGGCAATAAACTCACCCCACTCAAAGTCAGCGGGCACACCCAAAGCGGTCACAGCTTCCACCACTTCCCCAGGGGGATGAATAAACGCCTCAAAGTAATTGCCAAAGGGCGTTCCCACCAAGCCCAGCAGCATAGACGGCACCGCCAGGATCATCAGCGGCAGCGTCATCGTGATGGGCGACTCGTGGGGGGTGTCGCTGTGGTGATCGTCATCGTGGTGATCGTCAGAATCTGCCGGGTATTCCGCCGTCAGCTCCTTAGGGTTCATGGCTCCGGGGCCAAAGGCTAACCCCAATTTTTGTAATTGCTCTGTTTTGATCTGCTTTTTGATCGTGTCGTTCGTGCCCCGAAACTCCCCTTCAAAGGTAGAAAGGTACATCCGAAACATATAGAAAGCCGTGATCCCTGCCGTCAGGAAACCCACCGCCCACAACCCAGGGTTGACCCGGAAGGTCGCACCCAAAATTTCATCCTTCGACCAAAACCCAGCAAACGGAGGCACACCACAAATGGCCAGGGTTCCAATCAAAAACGTGATCGCGGTGAAGGGCATATATTTGCGCAAGCCACCCATCAAGCGCATATCTTGCGCCAGCACGGGGTCATGCCCCACCACGCCTTCCATCCCATGGATGACAGAGCCTGACCCCAAAAACAACATAGCTTTGAAGTAAGCATGGGTCATCAGATGGAAAATGCCAGCTCCGTAGGCTCCAGCCCCCATCGCCATCACCATGTAGCCCAACTGCGACATGGTGGAATAGGCCAAGCCTTTTTTAATGTCGTTTTGGGTAATGGCGATCGTGGCTCCCATGAAGGCCGTAAAGGCTCCTGTCCAAGCCACAACATCCATCGCAACCGGCAAATGCTCAAACATGGGGAACATCCGCGCAATCAAAAATACGCCAGCGGCCACCATGGTCGCTGCGTGGATTAGGGCGGAGATTGGCGTCGGGCCTTCCATGGCGTCGGGTAGCCACACATGGAGCGGAAACTGAGCAGACTTCGCTACGGGGCCAAGAAACACCAAAATGGCGAAGAACGCAGCCAAACCAGCACTGAGCGCACCGCTCTCCACCAATTCATAGAGGCGTTCACCGATCACTTCAAACTCAAAGCTGCCCGTTGCCCAGTAGAGCGCCAACATGCCTAACAGCAAGCCAAAGTCTCCCACGCGGTTCGTCACGAAGGCTTTTTGGCAAGCATCGGCGGCGGCTTTGCGGTCATACCAGAAGCCAATCAAGAGGTAGGAACACATCCCTACCAGCTCCCAAAAGATATACACCTGCACCAAGTTAGGGCTAATCACCAACCCCAACATAGACGAGCTAAATAGGCTGAGATAGGCATAAAACCGAACATAGCCAGGATCATGCGCCATATAGCCATCGGTGTAGATCATCACCAAAAAGGCAACGGTCGTCACAATGACGAGCATCAGCGAGGAGAGGTGGTCGATGGTATAACCCATCTCCAGGTGAAAATCCCCTGCCGATGCCCAGTCGATGTATTGCAAATATGGGGCATGACCCTGGAGTTGGCTCCAAAGCAAGGCAAATGACAATACCATCGCCATCCCCGTGAGGGAGACGATGAAGATGGAACTGAACGATCGCAGTTGAATGGTGAATTTGCTGTAGGAGATCAGTCCTATCCCCAGCAGCGTCGCGCCTGCCAATGGCAAGACAGGAATGAGCCAGGCGAGTTGATAAAGGGAATCCATAGCGGGTGTCTGCTTAGCTGTCTGCTTACAAAGATTATCTGTTTAAAAAATCTCTTCAAAAAATTATCGGCTTCAAACGGCTGCTCTCAAACAGGATCAAGCTCTTCAAAATGATGGCCTCCATAAAATTGATGGCATCAATCCAACCTGTAACATTTTAGAACTTCCAAATTAAAACCTCCAAACCCTGAAGCAGGCTGCTTTTGTTTTGACAGACCTCTCGGTTGAAATCAGGATCCACATAAACATTGACAACCATAGGGTAAAGCATCCTAGACCAAGGAGAAGCGGGGAAACAGGGTGTCTCCCCTAGTACTTAAACTTTTGTAAGTATTAAGTATAGTGAAACAAAACCGTTTATATTTTGGCACAGCTTCGGCAGCCTCACTCAGGCCATCCTCCATGAGCTTTGGGTAAATGATTGGGGGCAAATAGCGCATTATCAAAGCTCTCACCATATTGCCAGGGCGGAGAAATGCAATCCGTGCGTCTACAACAGTCTCTAGGAGCTTTGGCAACTTTTAAGGATCAGGGAAGGATGAGGGAAGGATGAGGTCAGGGCGTAGGCGACGGAAGCGATGAGGCATCAAGGCAGGGATCGTCTCCTAGCAAGACAAGAAACCCCATCAATCGTTCTCTGAACCCTTTTAAGAGAGGCTCTTAGGGGTAGTCTGACGCACCCCAGAAGGTGGATACCAGCAGGGAAACGACAAAAGGGAAACGATAGAAAAAGATATTGAAACGCTAACACTATTCTCTTTTGTTTTTTAAGCGGTGACTGGATGATAGGTGGATAATCCACAGGGTTTTCGGGCTATCGAGATCTGCGGGTTCTAGCTTGATGGCTAGATTTTCGCTAGATTCAGGAGAGGGATGCGGTAATCCCTCTTTCCGGTCATTTCAGAGACTTGCATTAGAACGATAAGATAAAGATGGCTCATTCGTTTGCCAAAATCTTGACGATGGCTGGCGATCGCCCTAGCGAGCATTTGACCTCGTCTAACGTCACCGATTGAACGGCTACTATGCATTGCCCACGGGGAGAGAACCTGTGCTAAAGACCCTTTCTGAAGACTTTCGCATCATTTTTGAACGTGACCCTGCGGCCCGTAGCTGGCTGGAGGTGATGACATGCTACCCAGGGCTGCAAGCCTTGGTGGTCTATCGGTTTGCCCATTTTCTTTATGCCTTGGGGCTGCCGGTCATCCCGCGTCTTATTTCTCATTTTGCTCGGTTCATCACCGGCATCGAGATTCACCCTGGCGCAACCATTGGCCGTGGCGTGTTTATTGACCATGGCATGGGTGTGGTTATTGGCGAGACGGCGATTATTGGCGACTATGCCTTGATTTATCAGGGTGTGACCTTAGGCGGTACGGGCAAAGAGGGCGGAAAACGCCACCCTACCCTGGGCGAAAACGTCGTTGTTGGCGCAGGAGCCAAGGTGTTAGGCAATATCTTGGTGGGCAACAATGTCCGGATTGGGGCTGGGTCTGTGGTGTTGCGAGATGTCCCTTCAGACTGCACCGTGGTTGGCGTTCCGGGGCGTATTGTTTACCGCTCTGGAGTACGGGTTAATCCGCTGGAGCATGGCAGCTTACCTGACTCAGAAGCCCAGGTCATTCGAGCTTTAGTCGATCGAATTGAGGCCCTAGAGCAAGATCTCAAGGATATGCGTGATAACCAACCCCAACGGGTGGGCGTTAACTCTGCGTCTGTCGCCCTACTGGATAGCCGGATGTTAGCCAGCAGCCAGCATGGAGAAGAAATGGAGCGATCGTGCGATCGTGTGATTGGTGAGTTTTTGAACGGCGCTGGCATCTAAACCTAAGCGGCTGGGGCATCTGAGACAATTGGATTGTTGAATATACCTAGATTTCAGGTCATCATCTGAAGATAATTTTGTTGCCTCTAGCTGGGGGAGGGCATAGGGAAAAGCTATAATCGAGTTAAGTAGTTAGTATCTTTCGATACAAACTACTTTTTAGTGTCAAGCTTTTTAGCGATCCCAGTTTGGGAGGTTCCTGATATGAGCCGTCTGACTACTCTTCCAGATCTGTCGTCTATTTCTCAGCAACCGATCTCCCCATCCCCCCTCAATCTTGAAGCCACTGTCTTTGATTTTGATCAGTGGGCTGTGGACGTAAAACGCCAAATGATTGCATCCTTAAAGCGCAAAGGAATGCCTTAAGGGGATGAAAGGGAACCGCTATATCGCAGATCGCCTCTAAACTAGCGACCGCTGACAGATGGGGGAGCAGCGGTTGACCAGATTGGATAGGTTGAGGGCGATCGCACCCATAATCACCTTCATTGAATCGAACCTCACCAATTGGCCGCTGACGCACCTGATTCTGTACATCATTCACCCACTCATTTAAGACTGAGCCAGATCCAATAGATCTGGCTTTTTTATTGGAGTTCCCAGAGAAGCCTAATGGAGCTTCGGCGTAGCCCTGCAAACGAATCAATCATGCAACGGAACATCCACGCCGCAATATCTGAAAAATATCTGAAATTGCTTTACTCCGCTTCGAGGAGAACTTCCGGGGCTTTACTCTTGTCATCCTTTGGGCGGTTATCCACGGGTTGCGGAGCCAGCACCTTCAGACCGGCTGGAATACATTCAATTTCAACAGGCGTCGTGCCAATGATTTCTCCATCTAGCACTACTTTCTGGGGGGGTTCTGCCACTAGGGTAAGGCGTTCGGTTTGCAAATGCACGACATTTTGATGCTCAATCCCAGTTTTGACGACGGCGGCTCCAAACATCCACAGCATCGTCGTTAGCCCTTGCAGCTTTGTTTCTGCCGACGCAATGGTGACATCTAACTTGCCATCATTGTGGATCACTTGACCACCGCCCTGAGCCAAAACAGAGGTTGCAGGGGCAGCGTTGGCAATGGTGATACTATTTGCTTCGAAATTGTAGACCTCGCCACTAGCCTCAATTCGGGTTTGGAACAGGGGTTGCGTATTCATGGTTTGCCAGCCCGCCATAAAGTATGCCAACGCGCCCCATTGTTCTTTGAGCGAATCATTGGCTAGTTCGACGGTTTCGGCCTCGTAGCCCACACCGGCCAGAAGGATCATCGGCAAGCCATTACAGCGCGCCACATCTACCTCACAGATATTGCCCGCCAAAATCACCTGGCAGGCGTTACGAATGGGCGACATCCGGGGCAAGCCGATGGCCGCTGCAAAGGCGTTGGCGGTGCCCCTCGGGATGATGCCGAGGGGCGTGTTAGTGCCAATCAAATTACCAGACACCGCAGACACCGTGCCATCGCCCCCGGAGGCAATTACCAAGGAGGTGCCTTGGGCGATCGCCCCTTGAACCACCTCATCAATATTGATCCCCGGTTCGAGGGTGTGCACCCGCAACAAGAAATGAGACGACAATAACTCTTGAATGAGGGTGAGTTCTTGCTGAGCGTTGCCCTGCCCAGCGCTAGGGTTGAAGATCAAATCGGCAACCTGCTTCCTAGCCAACCCCAACAGCAGCATGTCTGCGGTCGCTGAGTTCGTTGCGAGGGGGATGTTATACAGGTTGCAAATTCGCAATAAGGCATGAATATCCGGTTCATGGGGTTGGGCATGGAGGGGATCGACTAAAAACACCACCGCCACCACATCACCCGCTAGCACCTCATTGGCGATCTGGGCATCTCCTCCCTTTGGCCCCGACAGTTTGCAATCAACCTTTAGCTCGGTTGACTGTTGGATGCGTTGCCCCGTGGTGCCTGTGGCGATGAGTCGATAACGCCCTAAAACCGGACGGTGCCGTTGGGCAAATGCCACAATCTCGTCTTTTTTAGCATCGTGGGCAATGAGCGCGAGGGTTGCAACCATGGGTCAGCACAAAAAGGGATAGTGGAGAAGCGGAAAGGGACTTAGAAACCTGGCAGGATAAAAGCCCCAAACGATTGCAAGTGGGAGACTGACCTAGGCCGATGGGGGCGGCGAAGAGTCTTGATCCCCTGCGGCATCAGACTGGGAAACCGATGGGGAATCGTCCCAAAACTCTGAGTCTCCCCACGGGTCTGCTTCCGCCGGGGGCGCAGCGGATGAACCACTCTCAGATAGCGATGCCTGCGGACTAGAAACCGAAGCATAGCCCTCTGGCGGATCTTGCGGGGGCAATTCTGGGGTCGCATCTGGACTCACGACTGTTTCGGTCACAAGGACGGGGATCGGTCGCGGGGGTGAGTCATCAGGGGAGAGCGTCCAGCGATCAAGCACATCAATGATTAAGACTTCACGCAGCAAAATTCGCACTAAGATCAGCAAGGGAATGGCTAGGAACAGCCCCAAAAAGCCAAAAAATGAAGCAAATACAATTTGGGCTAACAGTGTAATGGCTGGTAGCAAAGAAATTTTTTGCCCCATCACCACAGGCACTAAGATAAATTGCTCTAATTGTTGGATAACCAGGTAGGAAATCAGGACGGCAAGGGCTTTCCAGGGAGCGTCGAGGAGGGCGATCGCCACCGGAGCGACCGTCGCCAACACAGGGCCAACATTGGGGATCGCCTCTAGCAGCCCTGCCAGCAGAGCGTTTGCAAGCACCAACCGCACCCCTAACACCGACAGCACAATACCGCTAGTCACACCAATCACCACCATATTGATAAAGGTGCCGATAATCCATTCCACCAAATCGGTTTCGCAGTAGGTCAAGATCTGATCAACCCGCTGCCGATAGAAGGCTGGAAACAAGCGCAAAAACCCATGCCGGTAGGGTTGCGGGCTGAGGGTCAACATGACCGTCAACACCACCGCAAATAGGGTGCTTAGGGTGACGTTAAAAAACCCAGAAAACAGGCGCAAAAAGTTATTGGCTAGGTCGGTCGCCAAGGGGCTGATTTGTTGAATTAAAGCTTCTACGCTGGGCAGTAGGTCTACGGTTTCTCCTGGAAGTTGCGCCAGGGTTTGCCTAACCCATCCTTCGAGTTGCTGCAAACCTTGGGGAACCAAGCGGGTCAGTTCTTGCAACTGTTCGAGGAAGGGCGGCACAATCAAGGCGGCAAACAGCACCATGAGCGCCAGGGTTCCACCTACCCCAATAAAAATGGCCAAGCCCCGCTGAATGCCAAAGCGCTCTAGGCGTTTCACCAACCGATTGAGCGCGGTAGCAAAAACAACCGCGACAAACAGCAGCAACATCAACTGCCGAATTGACCAGAGGATATAGATGGCAAGGACTAAAGCCACCAGCCCTAACCAGGCTCCGAAGGTCATTCCCATTTGCATAAGACTGGCACTAGGGGTGAAGGGTGAACAGACAGGGCAGGACGCGCAGGGCGCGATCGCCCTTCTCCAAAACTATCGCCCTTTGCCAAAACCATGGAAGGCAGCCAGAACACTCTATACGAGTGCCAGCAAATCCCACACCAAGAAACTCCATCCAGAATAGTGCTTTTTGCTTCAGATTCTGACGATCCTTGATGATTTTTGAGGGGATTATCTCTGCAAGGGCGATCGCCACCCCACAAACTATAGCTGTAGACAGTCTGGTTGAGATATTTTCCAAAGGAAGGTTCGAAGGTTCGAAGGTTGGGAGG
>Ga0105049_10010715_pt1 | contig 10514 bp, 4 predicted proteins | sample MAT06_FD_78087 | JGI IMG/M metagenome (GOLD analysis project Ga0105049, IMG submission 78087) | Freshwater microbial communities from Lake Fryxell liftoff mats and glacier meltwater in Antarctica - MAT-06 | ecosystem: Environmental > Aquatic > Freshwater > Ice > Liftoff microbial mat | place... | reverse complement strand
GAAAATCCAACCTTTAAAGATGTAGTGAAATGTTTTAAGAGGGCTTTTGGAGAATTATCCTTTGATTTTACTAAATTAGAATGGTATTTTTAATTTCACAAATCACATAGGATGGCTATAGTAAACAGCCGTTCGTCATCCAGAAACACGAAGATTAGATTTATGACAAATAATACAACATTTACTAACGACCTTCTAATCTGGTCACATTTCATCAAAGCCCAAAGGAAACTTATTGGAAGGCTTTGCGCCCCCATTAATATTATAAAAACAGAAAATAAAATTGATACGAAAGGTTTGCTTAAGGTAGAGATAGACCAAGCAGTTAATACCAAATCAGTTCTTTTGTTAATAAAAAAACATTTCCCCAACATACATGATGAAGACATTTTCCTTGAAAAAGGATACTTCCTGTTAGATAATGATGCACTTCCTAATAACAAAAAGTTAGAAGAATTTGCTTTAGACGCTGAAAAATATTACATCGAGTTTAATCCTTTCCCTACTATTGAAGGCGTTATTATAGATATAAATTCTCCATTTGATGAACTTAATAGTCTGCTTAATTCTAAACAGATTGAGGTCGAATTTAATAAGGATGGAGAAGTATTATTAACCCAACGGGGAATTGACCTTTTTGACCAACAAAATAGATTGAAAAGGGAAAATAAAATTGGAGCAATATATCCAATCAAGGTTGCCTACGATAAATTAATGGCAAATGCCGTCATAGATTTGTTAGCCCAATTGAATATTTCTAAGGAAAAATTTAATATAAACCCTTATGAGTATAAGATATATTCTGATGAAGCAATCCTGACTAAAGATGCCTTTTGTAAATTAAATATGATGATTGGGCTTGTGATGAAGAACTGCATTCTTAGAATTGAAGTTAATCAAAATAGTTTTCAAGGAAATTGGCAGTTTTGTCATTTGAAGGATGAATTAAAAACTGATGCGAATGGTAATAACTACTATGATTATTACACATCAAGTAACAATGCCGTTTTTGAGGGCGAACCTATAAGCAATTCTGATTTTTTCATGCTTACTTATTCATCTATAATATCCTATTATGGTAAATCTGGAATAAAAAAAATCAGCAAACGATATGTATTTGAGTATAATCCTAATTTTACCTACTTTGATGGGATAAATAATATTGAACTAAATGACGAAGGTTGGGGCAAAATAAAGGGAAAATTAGACTTGAATAGATTTTGGTGTAACACATTGGGTAATACAATTTCGTTTGACTTTGAGAATCAAACTGAGTTTATCCATTGTTACGAGCAACTAAAGACATTTGATTGGATTGAAATAACAGATTATAAAGATGGTCATAAATTTAAAATTAAACCAATTGTTCCAAAGAGGTTTGAAGAAATTAAAATAGAGTTACAAAGTAAGTTTAAGTTCATTAAATTTAAAGAAGATAATAGTGGACAGAAAATGCTTATAAGATATAGTTATAAGTTGTCGGAAGATGAACAAGATGCAAAACTTAGATTTCTAAACGCACTTAATGAATATAAAAAGAAAGGTTTTGAATTTACATTAGAACAACAATTTAAAATCAAGTTCATTGTAGAAGTAAATAAGTCATTAAAGGATTTTGAGGAAAATATCAAATTTAATAAAATTAGAGGTGCTGAAATTAAATATAATGACAACATCATTGGCACGCTACGAAGAGCTAAGTTTCCAATATTGGAATTGCAAATAAATTCAGATTATATTGAGAGCCTGACAAGAATGTTGTTAGAAGAGCCTCAGCTATTTAATAAGATAGAACCCGTATTAACTGGTGAGATAGAAAAGGTTGTACGCTTAGAAAACACAATTAGGAAGTTAGAATCGGGAGGGGCGAATCTCTCTAATCCCAACATTGTGAACTTTATTTTTGATAGTAGCAAAGCTAAGGCAACTGAAAACCTAAATATTTTTGAAGAAACAAGTACTGAATGGCAGGAATTGGAACGAACCAAACTTTCTTCAAACATCAACAAATCTCAACTTCATGCGGTATTAACCACCTTACATTCAGAGGAATTAGCCATAATTCAAGGCCCTCCAGGGACTGGCAAATCAACAGCGATTTCTGAAATAATTTGGCAACATATTAGAACAAGTCCGAGTCGCAAAATACTATTAACTTCAGAGACTCATTTGGCTGTTGATAATGCAATGGACAAATTAGCGTCACCTTTCACTAACCTTGTTAAACCTATTCGGTTTGGAAAGGAAGAGAGCCTTGAAGAAGAAGGCGCAAGATTTTCACTTTCACGAATTCAATCCTGGGTAGATGGAACCGACATTAACCCATTGGTCAATGAGAATGGGGTATTTAGCTGGATGAATTGTATTTCAGCGAAAAGTGTAAAAAATGCAGGCGAAGAAGAAGGGATTGCTGAATACCTAAATGCTTGGAGATTGTCATTGAATAAGCCAAATGGAAGGATAAGAACAATTTTTAAAAACGCTTATCTCGATCATGTGAATGTGATAGGAGCAACTTGCAGTTCAATAAGTGAACGTACTTCAGAGGGTAAACTATCTACATTTTTAAGAAATTATTGCAATGTTTTTCATCGTGACCTCTATGAAACCTTGCAATCAGGTGTTGCAGACAAGTATATCTATCAACGAATAAATGAAGTCAGAGTTGATTTCGATGTTGTTATCATGGATGAGGCAAGTAAAGCAACCCCGCCAGAATTTGCTCTTCCGTTACTATATGGAAAGAAGTCAATCGTTGTAGGAGATCATAGGCAATTGCCACCAATGTTAGATGAAAATGATTTTGCTACAACTTTAGAAATGCTTGGAGAGAAAAGCCTTGCTCAAGAATTCCGTAAGCAAGATCATAATATCTCTCATTTTGAGAAGCTCTTTTTGAACCCTAAAATTAGCGAAAGTATTAGGGCTTCATTTAATGAACAGTATCGAATGCACCCACATATTAACGAAGTTATAAAACAGTTCTATATTCAGGATAAGGGTTTAGATTGCGGATTAGACCCATATCAAGTTGACGACCCTAATCTAAACAATCCTGTAAGCCGTTATCATGGTTTTTACAGTGAAGGATTTATTTCGCCTCAAACCCATGTTATTTGGGTAGATGTTAGTGACCCGGAAGTATTAGAAGGTACATCAAGGGTGAACTTTGGTGAGGTTGAGGCATGTAAATCCATTTTATACAAATTAATGAATGCCGACGGCTTCAACGAATTTCAAAATCACTGGGCAAAGCCAGAAGACAAGGAAATCGGTTTGATTAGCTTTTATGGAAGACAGTTGCATTACTTACAGGAAGAGACAAAGCAGTTTGAAAAAATTGTTCCACTTAGGATTAGAACAGTTGATAGATTTCAGGGGATGGAACGTAATGTCGTAATTGTTTCAATGGTACGCAGTAATATAATAGCAGGAATAAAAGGACAAGAACCGGACTTTATTAGTTACCCAGAATTGGGGTATTCCAATCAAGAAAGTCTTGGGTTTGCAGAGTTTCCAAACCGACTCAACGTTGCTTTATCAAGGGCAAAAAGACTTTTGATAATAGTAGGGAATGCTACTCACTTTTGCAAGCATTCGGTATATAAGAACGTTTTTGACACAATAAAAAATTCAGAATTTGGTAGGGTAATTGATTATAAAAACTTTAACCAACCTAATTCTATTTTAGTAAAAATAGCCTAACATATAATGGAGTTGTTTTCCCAAATGAAGACTATTCACTTGTTAGTATTATTGATGCTAATTGGCGGGTGGAGGAATACTTGGGCGATATTATTTTTAGAGAAGCATATCCAACAGATGATATTGATTTTGCATTTTGTGGGATACTTAATCATTTTGGAGGAATACTTCCCAAACTTGAGTTTGCTAATCTCTTAGGTCTTTCTTTAACTGATGACCCTGAAAAGCAGTTGTATCGGGATAAAGCGGAAGAAAGCATTTTGGTTGAATTGCTAAAAGAACGAGTTACTTTCGGGTTAATACAGCATAATGGAAAAGCCAGTCATGGTGATGATTTGATTGAACTTACAGTTGAAGGACAACAATCAATAAGTAATAAAACAAAATACAGGTATTGGGAAAGTAAATTTAAATATTTTAGGCATTTATTATTCTCCGATAATAGTGATTTTGATTTTTTAACACATTTTAACTTACAGTCGAATTTACCGCTCAAGGTTGAGAACACTAATAGGAACCTCAATTTTGAAATTAAAACAAGTTTTGATTATCAATTGGGAAGCATTCAACTTACTCAATTGTCAGAGGGGAAATTTGAATTAATCAATGTAACAAATGTTACTAAGATTGGAAATAAATTACCAACTGTTAGGTATGCCTTACTAAGGGGTATTGAAAACATAGATTTAGTAATAGTATTGAAGGAAAACAAGATTCAAGAAGAACTAACTGCTATATTAAATGATGAAGTAAATAAAAATTACAAAAACGAATTGGTATTGAAGTGCGAATTTAAAGCACTTTTAGACAATGCAGCATCTATTATTGATGGCAAAACTATAAACCGCTACTTAAACCTTTGGAATAAAAAGGAATTATTTAGTGATCCAAGGTTATTGTGGTCAGAGGATTATCTGTGGGAAGTTTTTGATATAAATTTTAATGCAAATGACTGGTATGTAATTTCAAAGGAAGCCCCAATAGGTATTTTAGAAGAAAAGGTTTCTAAATTTTATAATCGTGTAAATTGGGCTGTTTTATCTGAGAGATTACCAGAGACCTTTGTTTTTGCACAACTTTATACTGAAGGATACTCCTGGGATTTTGAAATATTATCAGGCAGAGATAGTGAATTTGTCTGGTTGTTAATCAATGAGATTGAAAACTATAACTCAACGGTTGTAGTTGAAGAAAGCATAGCACCAAATTGGGACTTTTTATTAATTACCCATCAATTTTCTGATGAGAGAATAAAATACTTAATAAGTCGAAAATTCAATCTTGATTTCATTCATCTTTCCAAGAAAGAGCCTGAATTCGTATTGTCATGTTTGAAAGAGATTGACAAGGTTAATATTAATAACCTTGAAATTGAACAGAAATATAAAACTAATTGGGATTGGAAATACATTTCTGAAACCTGGAATGTTTTAACAATATGGATAAATATAGAACTTTTAGAATACAAAATAGATTGGCATACATTTTTGAGTCGTACGTTTTCTAATGCGCAATATGCAGATACATTCCTTAGAAGTATAGAATTCAAAGAAAAAATATTCACGCATAGGGACAAAATTAGGCCAACATTCAGACAGGAAAATTTTTATTGGAATGAACAACTGATTGATCTTTTTAATGATGTAGGAATACTCTTATGGCAATCTAATCCAAGGCAGCCAGGTTTTGAATGTAACCCATCAATTGAATGGACTCCAAATCTTTTAAAAAAGTACACCCCCTTTATTACAACTGAAACGGGTAAAAAACATATTAGCAAATCAATCAAATCATGGGATTTTATTTTTGTTGTCCCTGAATTTGATTGGCATTGGGACGAACTTTCTCGAAATCAATACCTATTACTCAATGATTATATTTTTTCGACCTTTCGCGGGTCATTAAATTGGGCAATAATTTCAGATCGTATTGAAGAAGAGTACATTTTAGAACATCTCTTTAGTTTTGATTGGGACTTTGAGGTGTTAAGTATCGCTAAGAGTGATAAATTTATTGTGAATGCTTTAAATCAAAACGATTCTATACTTCAAAAGAATTGGGATTGGAAGCATTTGAGCAAAAGGTTAGATAAGGAGTATATTATTAGCAGCTTTTCAAAAATTAATAAAGAGTGGGATTGGTCTTATCTAACAAGAGAGAAATTTACCAAAAATGAAATAGTTGAGCTTTGGACTACAACAGTTGATTTTTGGGATTGGAACTATCTTTTAACGAACTCTTTCTCAGTTACTGAGATTACCGATGATGAATTTTTTATATTGGTAGCATCCTGCCTCAATCTTATTGAGGACGAAGAACAAAGAAAAAACTATTGGTCAACATTGACAAAAAGTGTCACACCAGAGTTCTTAGCAAAAAATGACTTTGAGTATATGAGGCTTCCCATTTTGCAGTGGGATTGGTCTTACTTATCTAAACATCCAAGGTTTGAATTTACCATTGATTTTATTCAAAAATTTATACGCAAGTGGGATTGGAATATTTTATCTAAGAATAGAAAAATAAACTATGATTGGACATATTTGACGACGTTTAATCAGTTTTGGAACTGGAGTTATATTTCTGAATTTAGCACATTCATTTTTAAGAACAGGAAATTAAATATAGTTACATTAAATAGATTTCGGAGACTTATTGATTTTAAAGCGTTTTCCCATAGAAGGGATATTGATATTGACCAGCAGCTTATCGAAGACTTTAGAAATGAGGATTGGGATTTTGCATATTTGTCAGGTGTGAAATCATTAAAGCCAACACATGATTTTTTGGGACGATATTTAGATCGAAACTGGGATTGGAAAATACTAAGTAAACGTATTGACTTAAAGGTAGAGGCAAAGCAGAATGAAGAAGGGAATTTAATACCTCAAAAATTCATTAATAAATTAATATTAGAGTTTCAAGAAAAGGAATGGGATTGGCAATACCTTTCGTCAAGGAATGATATTCAATTTAGTTTTGAATTTCTTGACGGTCTATCGGGTAAAGATTGGGATTTTAGAGCAATTTCAAGAAATAGGCAAACAGTTTGGACTACCGAATTAATTAAATTCATCCAGAGGAATAACATTGAGGTGGATTGGGACTATATCTCCGAAACTAACGAAGTGATTTATAAAAACCCTGATAGGCTTGAATCTTTAAAAAATTATCTTAATTGGGATAAGCTTTCAGCAAATTCTAAAATCGAAATTGAGGAAGACTTGTTGATTCGGTTCACTGATTATTGGAATTTTAAATTATTGACTAAGAGGCCGGAAATAGCCACCAAGGTTGAATTTTTTGTGAGATTTAAGGATAGGCAATGGGATTGGGATTATTTTACAGAAAAATTTGCTTCTAAAATTGACCAGCCAATTTTATCCTATCTTTCCGATAAAATTGGCTGGAAGTCTTTGTCAGGAAGTCACTCTATGCACATAACAAGTGATTTGATAACTGAATTTAATGAATTCTGGGATTTTGTAGAACTCTTTAAACAACGAAATAGATTTACGGCTGATGTACTTCATGTACTACAACCTTATTTTGACCAACCTAAAACAAGGTTTTTAATTAACATTGATTTACAGCAAAGTCCCTGGAAGGGGTACGTTTACCATTTTGCACATTTATCAAATGCTTCGGAAATAATTAAGCAAGAATCCATTAAAAGCAGGCATTTGGCTAATCAGGTAAGCGATAGTGCAGGTAGCGTTGTAAACCGAAGGCATACAGCACATGATTTTGCTCGATTTTATTTCAGACCTCAAACAGCAACCCAGTTTTACAATGAAAACTTAGGGCATGACCAAAGTAGTGAATACTATGGAAGGGCTGCGAATTTAGGTTATCCGAAATGTCCAATCCCCATTTTTTTTAGAATTCAATTGGAGGAAATATTTCACAAGCATTTTAATTATTGTTTTGTTAGTAATGGCAACATGCAAACCAACTATGCCGAAGTATTTCCCATCTCTAATCAAGCGATTGCAAGGTTTGATTTTGAAAATGTATATTTACAAATGGAGAATGTCCTAAATGAAACCAAATCACATTTTGGTCTTGAATTTGTAGATAGGCACATATTCATGGCTGAACTTAATAAAAGAATGAGCGCGTACAAAAACGCGTCTCAGCAAGAATTTTTAGTTAAAGATGAACTTAGTTTATCAAATCTCCAAACACTTGAAATTATTTGCCAGTCGGAAACAGATAAACAGTCTCTCATAAACTTAATCGGGTTAGAAAATCCATTTACTGATAAAATAGTTGTTGAAAGCCGGGGTGTTTATCATAATAAAAATAGTCGTTTTGAAATTAAGGCGAATGAGTTAAGTTTATCAATCTCTACCACCTTCAATGGTATTGGCAGCATAATTGTGAAAATTAACAGCGATACTCACATTAGTAATATTGAAGGGGATGTCTATCTGAATAGATTAAAAGTAATTGAAGGCGGTAAATACCTAAGTGTTACCTTTTCCGAGCCTTCTGAATATCAAGTATTTTTTAAAGATGAGAGTAAAAGGGAATGGTTATTATATTCTACCTTAAAAATATTTGATTATGAATCTCCTACAAAAGAAGTAGTTGTATCAGATTTTCAACCTGAAAGCATTATTCGGTTTCTTAAATCTATTGACCATTCTATTCCTTCTATTTATAATGAAAAAGTAAGGCATTATGTTTTAGAAAAACACACCCTATTAGTAATGAACGAGTTTGAAAAATATTTTTCTAATATGGATATGCCAATAAACCGTGACGTGTTCCGGTTTATGTTAGCTTTGCACGATATTGGAAAGCCAAAAGCTTTTTTAGAGGGAAACAAGAATAATCAGTATAAATATACTGTCGAAATAGTAGATAGGCTGAAAGGTTATTTGCCTTTCAGTGAACAAGACGTAAAAATCATAGTTGCGCTTATTAAAGATGACCCCATTGGACAATTTTTGCAATCTATCATTAATATTGAAGTAGCACGTAATAAAGTATTGCAGTCGGCAAGTGAGGTAAATTTGGACAGTAGCACCTTTTTTCGACTTTTAACCATTTATTACCAATGTGATGTTAGCAGTTATACTGAAGAAGCCGGTGGAATGCCATTCTTGGAACATTTATTTATTTACAATAATGGAAAAAAATTATTTAATAACGAATCAAAGCGAATAGTGTTTTCTCCGAGAATTGAAAATATGTTTCTTGAACTCCAAAAATCAGTGGAATATGGAATCTAATATCAAAATAATTAAAGGGAATATATTTTCATCAAACTGCCAAACCATAGTTAATACAGTTAATTGTGTTGGCGTTATGGGTAAGGGTATTGCATTGGTTTTTAAAATGCGATACCCCGATTTGTTCACAGAATATCAGAAACTGTGTAAGAGTAAGGAGATAAAAATTGGCAAAGTTTGGCTTTACAAGACCGAAAGGGATAAATGGGTATTAAACTTTCCTACTAAATTTCATTGGAAGTATGATAGCAAGCCTATCTATTTAGAAAGGGGATTGCAAAATTTTGTTGATACTTATCAAAATACTGGGATAACATCAATTGCTTTTCCACTTTTAGGAACGCATAATGGTGGCTTGGAGATTGAATTTGTAAAAGACCTTATGCTAAGGTATCTTTCTAAATGCCATATTCCAATAGAAATATATGAGTATGATCGGACAGCAGAAGATGACTTGTTCCTTGATTTCAAAAGTAAATTTCTTTCTTTAAACTATGAACAGGTAAAAACCGATTTAAAGATTAGAAAGGATAAATTCAATCTATTGGTTGAGTGTTTGAATGACCCTGGAATAAAATCAATGATTTCATTATTGAGTAAAGATGGACTTGGAGAAGGTACGATACAAAAGTGTTTTGATTTTGTGAATCGTTATAATTCATCTCAATTATCATTTTTCTAATTTTTGTATCGTACCGTTCAAAACGATTAAATAAACGCATCCACCTTGTCCACTTCTTCGTTAGCATATTTTTTGATATAGTGTTGTGTAGTTGCGATGCTTGCATGTCCAAGTGCCTGTTGAATGAGTGGCACGGATACGTTATTTTGAACCAGAATATTCGTGTAAGAGTACCTGGCCGTGTAGGAAGTCATTTTCTTTTTGAAGCCTAAGATTTCAGAGATTTCCTTCAATTGGTCGTTGAAGACCTTGAGTGCATTTCTTACATGGTGATACCTGGCCATTGCCCTTACAGGTGCGTTGTCCATGATGGGAAACAGGTACACTTCACCGATATACTTTTCGATGATTTCAGAGATTTCCGGTGTGATTTTGATGGAATAGAGCTTGCCCGTTTTTTGTCTGATATAGTTCAAACGTCCGGCAACCATGTTGTCCACCGTCAAGTTGCATAGGTCAACAAAGTTCAAACCTCTTGCTCTCAGCAGGAAAATGAAAACATCGTAACTGTGTTGTAAGTGCGGGTATTTGCCAACCGGAAAAGTTTTCAACCTTTCAAGTTCATCCATTGGCAAAGGTTTTGGGTCGTAGTCATTTTTGAGGTGGGAAAAGGAATATTTGTTCTTGTTGAATTGGGTAGCGAAAGGGTACATTTCCGGGTCAAGCAACTCCCTACTGTATATTCCGGTCCATCTGACCCCCCTGTTTCGGTTTCATCTGACCCCCCTATTTCGGAGCTTTGACCCCCCTAAATGTTAGTAACATTTCGGAGGTCTGACCCCCTAATTTAAATGTGGATTTATACGGAAAGAATCGCCAGTTTTCCATCTAAAAAATGGACTGATGGCAAAACAGAAACGTATGGATCAGATCAAAAACATACTGCG
>Ga0105049_10010713_pt1 | contig 10514 bp, 8 predicted proteins | sample MAT06_FD_78087 | JGI IMG/M metagenome (GOLD analysis project Ga0105049, IMG submission 78087) | Freshwater microbial communities from Lake Fryxell liftoff mats and glacier meltwater in Antarctica - MAT-06 | ecosystem: Environmental > Aquatic > Freshwater > Ice > Liftoff microbial mat | place... | reverse complement strand
TGGTCGGCACCGCCCACCGTCTCGATCACAGCATCCATACCCAGACCGCCGGTAAGTTCCTTGACCACATCCTTGACATCGTGCTGCGTTGTCTCCACCACATGATCGGCCCCCAGCGCCCGCGCCATGGCCGCCTGTTGCGGATATTTGACTGTAATCAACGTCTCCTTAACACCATTCGCCTTGGCCACGGCCAAGCAGAGCAGCCCAATTGTGCCACCACCAATCACGGCCACGCGATCCTGATAGGTTGCGCGCGCTTGGGCCAGCGCGCGTACCCCTACGGCCAGCGGTTCGACCAGCGCGCCGGCTTCATCACTCATGCTAATAGGAATCTTAAAAAGACCAGAGGCGTGTGCCGTTGTATATTCGGCAAAGCCGCCATGCAGTTCATGCGAAATGCCTTTGCGCGCCAGACATTGATTATAGTGTCCAGTTCGGCAGTAGACGCACTCACCACAATGGGAAAAAGCTTCGATCACGACGCGTTCGCCCGGCGCAAAACCGGTGACACCCTCGCCAACTTCGGTGACGACACCACACGTTTCATGACCGTGGGCCACCGTATGCGACTGGTCCCAATGACCAAAATAGCTATGCAGATCGCTGCCACAGATGCCTGATTGCTTCACGGCGACCACAACATAGCTAGGCGGCGGCGACTGCTGTGCCACGTGCTGAACGCTGATTTGGCCGATGCCGGTAAAGATGCCCGCTTTCATGGTGGGGTGCTTGATCATGAATCGTTTGTCCTTTGTGATTAGCCGTTAGCCATTGGTTATTGATTATTCGTATTCCTTTATCGTCCTGCGTGCTCAATTGCACTAAAACTCGCGCTTTACCTCAGCCAGCGCGCCTTCGGCGGCAGCCAACACACGATCCATATCCGCTTCGGTATGTGCCGCAGAAAAACCGTGGTGGGGTGAGGGATGGAAGAAAACACCACGCGCAATACACCCCTTGATAAAGGTCAATTCCATGGCGCGATTTTTCTGAGCAGCTTGGCGATAGTTGGTCACCGGCGCGTGTACGCCAAAATAGAGACCAAAGCGCGGTCCCAGGTATTGCAGACGCAGCGGCACGCCACTCTGCTCAATCAAGGCTTGGAAGCCCGAATAGAAATGTTCGCCAACCGCGTCCATCCGTTCATAAAAACCCGGCGTGCGATATTCAGCCAGCGCCGCCGACGCAGCCAGCACTCCCGTAAGATGGGCCAAAAAGGTGCCACTCATTTCGCTGGTACCCAACGGTTTCAACCCTTGCATCACCGTGCGCGTGCCCGCCAACGCGCTGATCGGCATCCCCGCGCCAAAGGCTTTGCCCAACACACAGAGATCGGGCGTGACCCCCAGATATTGCTGTGCGCCACCAGGACCCATACGGAATGCAGTTAAGACTTCATCAAAAAAGAGCAGCACACCATGCGCGTCACACAGCTCGCGACAGCGCTGGGTAAAGCCAGCTTCTGGCAGAATACAACCCTGGTCGTAGTTGACCGGCTCCATGATCAGTGCCGCCACTTCTTTACCGTACAGGGCAAAGGCTGTCTCTAACGCCGCCACATCGTTGAAAGGCACAACAATGATCTGTTCACTGTTATGTGCGGGCATACCACCTGATTCTGGATAGGCATGAGGCGCATCCACCGGGCCAGCCGCGCTCAGTGGCGGCGACACGCTATAGTTGAGCGCGTCACTGTAGCCATGAAAGTGGCCCTCGAACTTAATAATCCGTTCACGCCCCGTAACGGTACGCGCCAATCGCAACGCGTGCATGACCGTCTCTGTACCCGAACCGGCAAAGCGCACCATCTCGGCGCAGGGCACCATGTCACAGACCTGTTGGGCCAAGACGGTATGATGCTCACTTTCATAGGAACAGATAATGCCCAGGTCCAGCGCTTGGGCCACTGCGGCCTTGAGCTGCAGATGGTTGTGGCCCAACAGCGACGCGCCATGCGAGGTACACATATCGACAAATGGTTTGCCATCCAGATCATAGACATAGGCACCTTCACCGCGCGCCACATAAAAGGGCCGCCCGATGGCACGGTTGACGCGGAAGGAGGCGGTCACCCCGCCGGGCAACACTTGCTGGGCGGTTTCGTAGAGCGTTTCAGCACGATTTGTCTCAGTACGATTTGGCATGGTCGTAACAAACTTTCCGATCAAGGTGATAGATTTATGGTTGCGGTAGACTATCGGGCCGGAGTAACGACCAGATGGTAAGATAGGGGGGTGCGACTGATTTATAATGTTCCCAAGTACCTGGCGCTGGATTCGGCTCCGTACTTGTGGCCTCGCGTAGCCGGACAATCATCAAGCGATTGGCCACCAGTTCATTGATCACGGTGCTCAAGGTGTGGCGGAATTCGCGTGGACTCGGCATCTGCTGCCACCCACCATCCGCATCTTCAATGTCCCACGTCGGATAGTAAGTCGATGTTTCAAAACCGTCAACATAGGGATGGTGGAGCAGATAGGTTTCGCCATCCCAAGCCTGATCATCGACACTTTGTGTGAAGGGATTGGCCCATTGCAGTTGATAGAGACCACCGGGCTGCAATACGCGCGCCACTTCGCGAAAGACAGGCTGCACCGTGGGCACAAAGTTGATCGAATAAGCTTGATAGACCAGATCAAAGCTGGCGTCGGCAAACATCGACAGGTCACGCATATCACCTTGGACGGTGCGCACAGGATATCCATAATGGGCAGCGGCTTCCTCATCGCGTTGCAATTGGGTCGCCGACAAATCCAAGACCGTGACCGCCGCGCCCAGCAAGCCGAACATAGCCGACTGTTGCCCACCCCCCGTTGCCAGACAGAGCACTTGCTTACCAGCCAACGCGCCAAACATAGTTTCCGGATCGAGCCGTTGGCGCGCAATCGCTGGCGTCAAATCCAAGAGTGGCAATGTAAATTCTACGCGTGCGCGCGCCAATTCATCCCAACGCGCTTGATTGTAACGGGCCAATTCATCCATAAGATCAGAGAGATGCTGGCATTGCCGTCAACTCTTGATTAATCACACGCCAAAAGGTGGCAACTGCGGAAACCTGATCGTCAAAGAAATCCTCAAAAAATCTCGGTTCGTTTAGAGCGGGAGGATAGGCATATCGCTCACCATCAGCACCATACTCAGTTACCCAGTCGCGCGGTTCGCGCGCATCAATCAGTTCAAGTTGATCACTAGGGTAGAGGAAAGGTCGGCCCTGATCATTTAAGATGCGATAATCGTCAGCTTCAATTCCAATCACAGCATAGGGCTGTTGTGGGGTTAAATCCGGGTAATTGGGATTTCGATCGCGCAATTTTACAATCATTTTGGAGTCACCTGTTTCCGTTTCAATTCAAAACGTCCAATGCCATGATGTTCGTACCAGTGATACTCGTACTGAACATGATCAATTTCAAAACGGGGACTGCTTTTCTTCACCCAGCCAGACTTTGTGCCCCCATAACTTTCGATCAGGCGATTGAGTTCACGAATGCGATTTCCTTTAGCGATCACCCCTTGAGTGGACAAGCATTGCTCTAGTCAGCTCAGAAATCGTCTATCTCCTTTTGTAACTGTTTTATTATAGTCAGTCTACATGGCTAAGACAACCCCAGATCAGCGCTTATACCCGCGTCCAGTTGCGCCAACGCGGTCGCCATTTGGCTAGGTTGAGTCGCTGCACAGCCATCAGCGCACTGGAGAGCACCAGTGCGCCACCCACCCATTGGAGGGGCGAGAAGCGTTCATGCAGAAAGATCAAAGACCAAAAAACGGTCAATAGAGTCTCCATGGGCGTCAGCAAGGTCATCTGGCCACCGCCAATCCGATCCACCGCAGAGACGAAGAAGAGGCGGGCCAGAAAAGTGCTCAGAAAGGCCAAGGCAAAGATCAGCAGCCAACTTTGTGCGCCCGGCGTTTGCCACTGCACCCCCCAAAGCGCCCAATAAATCGTGACAACGGTGGTCATGCCTGCCGAAATGTAAAAGGAGACGGTGCGGAAATCTTGGCCTTTGAGATACCACTGCAACATCACAATCTGGCAGGAAAAACAGAAGATCGAGGCCACCAACAACACAATCCCGTGCGGATCGACGGTGCCGCCCGGCCCGATCAACAAGTACACACCACCCAGGCCCAAGCCCAGCCGGATCAGATGGCGATAGGTAAAACGCTCGCCGCGCAACGCCAAGAGCGACAGAACCACCAGGGGAATTAAGGAGATGATCATCGAAGAAAGGGACGCATCTACCCGCTCTAGCGCCCAGAAAAAGAACAACATGCCCAACCCATTGGTCGCGCCCGCAAAGCTTGTGACCAAGAACGTCTGACGCGAAACCTTAAAGAGTTGCGGATTCATCAAGAGAATCGTCAAGCCAAAAAAGAGCGTAGCCAGAGAGAGGCGCAACACGAGCAACGTGGTGGAATCCATCCCAGCCAGGATGACGCCACGCGCAATCGGCGGGGCAAAGCTAAACGAAAACGAAGCGAGGAGCGCCAATGTCCAACCAAACCAAGCGTTACTGGTCCACGTTGCGGGCGCATTACGTTTGACGGCTTGCATGAAATCACTTTCTACTAGAAACGCGCCGCTTTGCAAAGCGGCGCTTACCCGAAAAATGCCTATTCCTGGCGTTTATTGTTTAACGCAAGACCATGCTAAACAAGGCTACCTACCCGGAACAGGCATTGGCGACCATCCTTAATCCTGTTTAAACAAAGGCTGCCCTTCGCGACGATCACGGTAGCCATGGACGATCAGACTGGGTCGCCCAAAGCTTTGGCCGCGCGTCTGCTGGTTCTGGGGATCGCGATAGCCGACACGCACCATGCGTCGAGGTTGCTTGGTCGTATTAATATAGGAGCCATGAATGGTGTTGATGCTAAAGACGACTACATCACCACGTTTGGCCGGGACAGGCACGGTATCTTCCAGCTTATATAGATCCGTGGGCAGGTGTGGCGAGCAGGGTCCCGCTTCGGTCTGGGTAATGTGGGTTAGCGCGCCCTCTTTGTGCGAGCCAGCCAGGAAACGGATCTCACCATTTTCGTGGAAGGTATCGTCGAGATGCACCAACACATCGACATAGCTGCCGTTGACATGTTCGTAGAAAGGTTGATCCTGGTGCATGGGGAAAGGATGACCCGATTGAGGTGGCTTGATGTGCATGGTCGAATGATGCAACTCGACACTGGAAGCCAGCAGCTCGCTGATCGCTTCGGCGAGTTTTGGATTGGTCACCGCGCGACACCACGCGGCAGAGTAGAAATGGAGATCATGCATGGCCGTCAGTTTGACCTTCTTTTCGGTCTCGGGGTCCATGTAGGCCTGGCGCCACGGGCCACTCCAGCCGGCGCTGGTGATCGCCCAATCTTGCACCAAGCGGTCGAGTTCATCGGCCAGTTCATCGGTTTCGGCAGGGGTAAAGACTTGGGGAATACGCAGATAGCCATTGGCATGATAAAACTCAATCTGTTCTTGCGTTAACATTGGTTCCTCCTCACTTGTCGCTAAATCAGTAATCTTTGTAGAAATGGATGGGAAGCATCAAATTTTACGATATCAGCACTGTAGCATCACTGTAGCAGCACCAGATCATCAGCGTAGGGCGCATATAGCCCTGGGGCAGCGTTTCTATTTATCTTGCTATTCGTCTTGATTATTACACGTTTGTCAGCAAAATCTCGCGTTGTTTCCCTATCGATTCGCTCTATAATCATCAGCAAACGCAGCAACCTTACTTGTAGCGTGACCACACCAGAGGAGATAAGCACATGCATGCAGTCGGAAATGATGGGCACAGCCGTCAATCTATAGGAACAGGCCTACGTACCAGCATCATCAGCGTAGTGACCTTGATCATCAGCCTGAGTTGCTATAGTGCCGCCTTTGCTGCCAATCCGCCGCCGGTCCAACACTATTATGTGCCGCTGCCCGAAGACCAGATTTATCAAGCGCTCAAGGCGATCTATCCCAGCAATCAGACGTGTCCTGCCGCGGCCAACGTTGCCAACCCGATCAACACCTATATCTCAATCTCAGTCATCTCCGACAGTACGATCATCTATTACGATCACTGGGAAGATGGCTTTGAAATCGATGTTGCGCGGCCCCAACAGGCAACGACCCAGATCTGGGGTGATGGTAATCCCGCCAATGGTGCGCCGCCCCAGCTACCGGGCGATTTGCTGGGGGCAGGCACGGTGATTGTGCTCGACAATGCAGTAAATATCAGCACCTTGCGCGCCGTCGTTGACTTTGATGGTGGCGACCGCGTTTCGGCCAGCAATGCCATTGCCATGACCCGCGCCGGGTGGGCTACCGGCTCGAGCACCCTGTTGGCTGGTGCAGTAGAAGTATACGATACCAATAGCTGGGGCGCTACTTTTGAAACCCCTGTCGGTGCGAATCTTGCCTACAATCAACTCTTTGAATACAACTCGCTAGCCGTCATGTCCGCCACCGATAACAACACGGTGACCGTTGATTTTAACGGCGACGGCGCGTGGGATGGCTTCACCGTGCTCAATCAGGGTCAGAGCTACCAAATCAATAGCGGCACCCTCGGCACGATCGATATTGGCACCAAAATCGCGGCCAGCGCGCCCGTTCAAGTCTATATGATCACCGGCGACGTCTGTGACACCTATGAATCGCGCTGGTATACCCTTTTCCCCACCGAACGCTGGAGCAGCAGCTATTATAATCCTGTTGGCACCCTTGCCGGGGATGGGACCACCGTCTTTGTCTACAATCCCGGCCCCAACGCTATGAATGTACAATGGCAAACGGCGGCGGGCGCACAACCGGCGATCAGCGTTGCCCCACGCACGACTGGCCATGTGGTCGTGCCCAATAACTCGGGGTCCCATTTTTATACGACCGACGGCGCACCCTTCTTGGCCGTGGCGGCGATTGATTCGGACGGCCCGGTCAATACCAATTCCAAAGCCGAATGGGGCTTGGCGATGGTTCCCGAACGCATGTTAACCCAGCAGATCATGGTTGGCTGGGGGGCCGGGCGCGATCCACTCAGCAACGTCAATCCGAATGAAAATGGCAGTCCCGTCTGGGTGATTCCAGTTTTTACCAATGGTTTCAGCGGGCCGGTACCGATCTGTGTGGATTATAATGGCGACAATGTAGGCCCACAAACAGATTCGTTGGGGCTGCACTATGATCAATTGCTGTCGCTCAACCAATTTCAGTCGGCCAAGGTCTTTGACAGCGATGGCGATCAGACAGGCATGATCCTCTATGTTTGCAATCTACCGCCAAGCGATATTCTCAAGGTAAAATTGGCCGCGGCGTGGGGTCAAGCGCCCGGTCAAGCGTCGGCAGATGAGCCGGGGCTGGATCTGGGCACCACGGCACCACCGGCGGCTTCGTTCGCCGTGGGCAAGGCCGCCGAGGTCATTGTCGGTCAAAATCACGACGGCGAGGCCAACCCCGGCGACACACTGCTCTATACTATCGTGATTCGCAACACCGCCCGCGTGCCAATCGACAATGTTATCCTGCGCGATGAAGTGCCGTTACACACCAGCTATGTGATCAGCCCCAGTCTCTTTAACAACAATGGCACCCTCTATGTCCTGCCCGATAACGCCAGCGGCACCCCCTTTCCGCTTGACGAAGGTGGGATCAACTTGGACACATTGCCGGTGCAGGGTGTTTTTACCGTCACCTTTCAAGCGCGCATCGATAACCCCTTGCCACCTGAAGTGACGCGGGTGCGCAATGTGGCAATTGTCACTGCCAACGATGAAGAAAAACAGGCCGAAGTCGAGACGCCGATTGATTTCGATCCGGGGTTGACGATTGAGAAGGCAACCAATGGCGCAGATGCCGACACACCGACCGGGCCAGAAATTCAGGTGGGTGATCCAGTTACGTGGACCTATGTCGTGCGCAACACCGGCCCAATTACGATCACGAATCTCAGCGTGACCGACAGCGTGACCGGCGTGACGCCCGTCTATCTGGGTGGTGATGCCAATGCGAATGGCATCTTGGAAACAACCGAAACCTGGACCTACCAAGCAACCGGCGTTGCGATCCTTGGTCAATATAGCAACATGGGCACAGTCCAGGGCACAGACGCCGACGGCGATCTTGTCAAGGCGCAAGACCCCAGTCACTATGTAGGGGTCGAGCCGGCGATTCCCGCGATTGAGATTGTCAAAGTCGCGTCTAGTGATGTGGTGACACGCGGCGCAACCGTCGTTTACACCTATACCGTAACCAATGTGGGCGATGATCCGCTGCATCAGATTGTGGTAGTCGATGATCAATGCAGCCCCGTCACCTATATAGGCGGCGACAGCAATGGCGACGCGATCCTTGCGCTGACCGAAACGTGGATCTACACCTGTTCCACAGTGATTATCCAGACCACCATCAACACGGCAACGGTGACAGGGTTGGGCTCTGCCGGCCAACCAGTGACCGATCAAGATACAGCGATTGTTGTGGTCAATATCTACTTCCTGCCCATCATCAACGCGCCTCTGGCGCCGCCGCCGCCGCCGGCCCCTTGCCCACCGCCCAGCGGCTGTCCACTGCCCGAACTCGATCATCCCAAAGGTATGGCGGTCCACGAAGGGCGCAATCTGCTCTACATCACTAGCCGCGACAATGATCAGTTGCTAGTGGTCGATCCGCAGACCAACATGGTTATCTCGCAAACAGTGACTGGCGATGAGCCATGGGGCGTGGTTGTCAACGAAAGCACGGCGCGTGTCTATGTCAGCAACTATGCCAGTGGTGATGTGTGGATCTATGACGCCACGTCCCTCGCCCTGCTGACCAAACTATCAGTCGGCGGCAACCCGGCCCTGCTGGAAATTTTACCCGGCTTGGATACGATCTTTGTCACAGTGCGCGCCAATAGCCGCGTCGCCATCATCCACGGGCTGACGCTGACTGGGGATGTGACATCGGGTGGCTCCGGCCCCTTTGGAATTGCCGCGGATCCAGTCAATAATCGCATCTTTGTGAGCCATCGCGATTCGCGGCACCTGGCGGAAATCCGTCAGAGTAATGGCGTATGGACCACCAAGGCGACGACGCTCATGCCCGAAGGTACCACGCCCTTCGAGCTGGCCTATAGTGCCGCGCGCAACCGGCTCTATGTCGTCTATGCCGATAGTGCCTCGCACTGGTTTGTGGATATCTGGAAGCCCGAACTCAATGCCCAGTGGGGACGCGAGCGCACGTTGGCCGTAGGTAATGGTGGCAATGTAAAAGCACCCGAGGTCGGCGGCGCAGGGTTGATTGTCAACCCCACCACCGACCATGTCTTCAACGTCAACACGGCCGCCGGCACACTGAGCGTGATCAGCGGCAGCAGCGAAAGCGTGATCGCCACCGTCGTCACCGGCGCGGATCCTTTTCCGATCGCCGTGAATGCCACAACAAACATGGTCTTTGTCGGCCTGCGTGGCAACAACGCGCTGGTGAAGCTCGCGGATAACTTTGGCGAATAGCAGGTAATACCAATACTGATCACGCCATGGGCGCAACGCAAAGCGGTGGTTTGGTGGCGATGGAAGAAGGCTGGGACTTTGCCACCCTCGCCGAACTCGCCAAACGCAGCCATCAACTTGCGCCGGTGGTGGGCATTGAAGGGGTAACCTTTGGCGGCGGCCAGGTGATCGTGCGCAATCCCAACAACGGGGTATTGGTTGGTGGCAGCGAACCGCGCATGGATGGGGCAGCCGTGGGCTGGTAAAGTGGCTATGATCTTGGTCGAGTTTGCGCGGTTGAAAATGATTGACAGCATAGCCGAACATCTCTATACTGCAAGCAGTGTTCTGTCTGTTTGAGAATGAGGTAAAGGAAATACAATGCGTAGTTTATCTGTAGCACGCTGGGTTGGGCTGATCGTTGGCGTTTTGCTGGTGCTGTTGGGTGGTGTGTGGGCGTTGCAAGGCATCGGCCTTTTATTGGGCTCACCGATGACGGGCGTCTCGTTCTGGATGTGGGCTGGGATCGTGCTCGTCATTGGGGGCATTGTGCTGATTGCCGTCAGCCTGCGCCGCCGATCTAGGTAAACAGACCATGTTTGGTGGGCTGGGCGACTTACCCCGGCAGCAACAATTCGGATAGCGGCACGAAGGTATAGCCGTTGCGCTCCAGAAAGTCAAGAATGCGCGGCAGCGCTTCGGCGACGATGGGGCTCATATCGTGCATGACGACGATCGCGCCGGGGCAGACATTGCGGGTAACGCGATTATAAACGTCATCGGCGGTAATCCCTTCGACCCAATCGCTGCTGTCGACTGTCCACCCGATCAGTTCGTAGCCCTCTTCTTGGGAGACGCGGATGATCGTTTCATCCAACGCGCCAAAGGGTGCGCGAAAAAACGGTTTGGTGCTCGAGCCAGGCGCGGCGGCTTGCACGGTTGTCTCGGTGCGATTCAGTTCGTAGCGCAGTTCCTCTTCACTCATGCCTTGTAAATTTTCATGGCTCCACGAGTGATTGGCCAACTCGTGACCATTGCGCAAAATGTCG
>Ga0105049_10010712_pt1 | contig 10515 bp, 6 predicted proteins | sample MAT06_FD_78087 | JGI IMG/M metagenome (GOLD analysis project Ga0105049, IMG submission 78087) | Freshwater microbial communities from Lake Fryxell liftoff mats and glacier meltwater in Antarctica - MAT-06 | ecosystem: Environmental > Aquatic > Freshwater > Ice > Liftoff microbial mat | place... | reverse complement strand
TGATTCAGGCCAACCAAACGCCAAATCCGCTCAGTCCTTATGGTGAAAGCAAGCGCCAAACCGAACTGCTTTTGGAATCCATTGAACCGGGCTTTCCTTGGGTGGTCGTTCAGCCAACTGCCGTGTATGGGCCTTGGGAGCGAGATATTCTAACTTTCATCAAATTGGCTAACCAAGGTTTGGAGGTAACGATTGGCCGACAATCTCAACGCCTGAGTTTTATCCATGCTACGGATGTTGCCAACGCTATATTTCGGGTTTTGGAAACGAATAAATCCATTAACCACAGAAAATTCATTTTATCAGATGGCAATGCATACAGAACGGAAGACTTAGGTGCTGCCGTCCGGGAAGCTTTGGGCGGAAAAAAGACGATAAAAATTCGCTTGCCGCTTGGGCTGGTAAAGCAGGTAGCGGGAATTGCAGAAACGATTGGACGCTGGCAAAACAAAGCTTCCGCCCTGAATCGAGAAAAAATTCCAGAGCTGGCAGCCGAAAACTGGCATTGCGATGCCTCTCCTCTCTTTGAAGAACTATATTTCAATCCTGCATTTGATTTGCATCGCGGCATACACCATACCGTGGAATGGTATAGAAAGGCAGGTTGGCTATAAGAAAACGCTCCATAGCGCTATAAAAATCATATTACAGTCTTGGTTATGAACCATTCTAACCCATTTTATCGCGTGAAGTACAGCTTACTGCTTTTGGCCCTTTTATCCACAACTTGGTTGGCAGCTCAAAGCATACCAACTACCGTTCATGGCAAAGTGGTGGATTTCCGTACCAACGAAACATTGCCCTATGCAACAGTTCAGGTAAAAAGCATTAACCTAGGTACCCGAACAGACTTAGATGGCAATTTTTTACTTGAAACATCTACGCTAATAAGTCAAATACAGGTAGCTTATGTAGGATATAAAACAGTGACGATCAGCATAAAGCCCGGGCAACACAATGAAATTATTGTTCGACTAGCTGAGGCTACCGTAACCTTGAATGAAGTAGAAATCCGTCCTGAAAAATATCGTCGGAAGAACAATCCCGCAATCAATCTGGTAGGCCAGGTATTTGCGCATAAAGATCAAAATCGCAGACAAGGGCTTGATTTTTACAATTATGAAGCCTACGAGAAGCTACAATTGGACATCAACAACGTTACGGACAAGTTTCGGAATCGCCGTTCGCTCCGTAAGTTTCAATTCATCTTTGAAAATGTAGACACCAACGCTGTCAATGGCAAAATTGCCTTACCTGTTTATTTGCGGGAGCGTTTGATCAGCGTTTATTACCGCAAAAATCCGAAGTCTGAAAAGGAGTTTGTCTTGGGAGAACAGCAAACCGGATTAAAAGGCTATTTGGAAGAAGATGGTATATCCGCTTACCTGAACAACCTCTATCAAAATATTGACATTTACGATGCCAATATAGACCTCCTGAGCACTCAATTTGTTGGCCCATTGTCAAGTTTGGCGACATCCATCTACCGGTTTTACATCATTGATACCATTGATTATCAAGGCTCTAAATACGTTGATCTATTTTTTGCACCCAGTAATAAAAATGATCTGGCATTTGTAGGCAACATGTTGGTTTCCCTGGATTCAACCTATGCTGTGCGAAAGGTACAAATGGGTATTTCTAAAAAAATAAACCTAAACTGGGTTTCAGATTTACACATAGAACAAGAATTTGATTTTTTCGGAACGGGAGAAGACCGTCGGCTCATGTTGGTCAAGGACGAAATCTCTATGGATTTTCAAGTGCTAAAATCTGAAAAAGGACGAAGTGTTTTGGGGCATAAATCCGTGTCTTATCAAAATTATACCCTCAATAAGCCCTTGCCCGACAGTCTGTTTCGAACCAAACTGACCACGATTGTTGATGAAAAATCTTCACAACGTGATGCCAGTTTCTGGGCAAATCGCCGCCACAATCCACTTTCAAAAACCGAATTAGGTATTTTCAATATGGTGGATAGTGTGCAAAATATACCTGCTTTTCGGCGGACTATGGATCTGGCGGTATTGCTAATGGCCGGATTCAAAAGTTTCGACTGGTTTGATCTGGGACCTGTCAATACATTTTACAGCTTTAATGACATTGAAGGGTTTAGACCTCGGATAGGCGGACGGACCAATGGCCGTTTGGCCAAAAATATCTTGCTCGAAGGCTATGCGGCCTATGGATTTAAGGATGAAAAATGGAAATATTATGGTGGTTTGACTTACGCCTTTGCCAACAAAAAACCATTGGCATTCCCGATGAATCAAATGACCGTATCCTATCAGAACGAAACTCAGATACCAGGTGAAAGCCTTCAATTTGTTCAGGAAGACAACATCTTACTCTCTTTTAAGCGGGGGGTGAATAACAAAATGTTGTACAATCGTGCCTTGCAGGTAGAGTACATTCGGGAATTGCGTCGAGGATTGAGTTATTCCCTGACATTCAGGCAAGTACAAAAAACCCCAGCAGGCACCTTGCTGTTTGATTATCAGAAAATTGGTGTGGAAGGGTCTCTTTACCAAGCACAGGTTGCGACGGCTACCTTGGGATGGTCGATTCGGTTTGCGCCCAATGAAAAATTTTATCAGGGTAAAACTTATCGGATCCCGATCATAAACAAATATCCGATTTTTCAACTCAATTTTCAGGCAGGTTTAAAAGACGTGCTCGGAGGAGAATATAATTATCAGACCCTGGTGGCTAAGATGTCCAAGACTTTCTATATCGCGCCACTCGGCATTTCTGAATGGTCTTTTGAAGCCGGGCGGGTATTTGGCATCGTTCCTTATCCCTTATTGGAAATACATCGCGCCAATCAGACGTACTCTTATCAATTACAGGCATATAACCTGATGAATTTTATGGAGTTTGCCAGCGATAAGTATGCCGCTTTGAGCATCCAACACAATTTTGGCGGTTTTTTCTTTAATAAGATCCCTTTGCTACGTCGGTTGAAATGGCGGGAGGTAGCTAGCTTTAAAGGCCTGTATGGCGGGTTAGATCAAAAAAATATACCCAATAGTTCCAATAGCTTACTTCGTTTTCCGGTAGATGAACTTAACCGAACGGTCACAAACACCTTGGAAAACAAGCCCTATATGGAGGCTAGTTTAGGTATTGCCAATATCTTCAAACTTTTCCGGGTAGATTATGTGCGTCGCTTAACTTATACTGATTTGCCTGATGTTAGCAAATGGGGTATTCGGGCGCGTTTCAAATTGGATTTTTAATCACAACGACTTCTTCAAAGTGTGGCACACCTCGCCAAGCGTAATTTAGGTGTATCACACGTTAGTGAACATGCTCACTTTTTCGAACAATGAAAAAACTACTGCTCTTCCAGCTCTTATACTTTTCAAGTCTATCTATTCAAGCTCAGGACTCCTACCCTACCCCCCCGGATGTGTTCCAGCGGCTATTTTATATTCAGCGTACCGGAAGTCCGAATACCATAGTCTATGATGCAAAATTTGGTGCTGACGGGCAGTTTCAAAAAGATCAACCCATTGATGTATACTGGTTGCGTTTTTCAGAATATGGACAACGGCAGGATTTGAATTATTTGCAACGTACACTCGCATACGGCGTAAATGCACGCATGGCTGAAAGCTCCAATGAGTACATTTTTTACCTGGTATCCTATGCTCAACGAAAGTTTCGCCTGAAAAAAGACGCCCAGGGCCGTCCCGTAGCAGTCATGATGCTGAATGGAAAAGAAGTTTACTTAAAAAGGGTATTTATAGATCTGGAGCCCACACTTTTTGGCCTGAAGCCCAATATTCATTTTGTAGAAATATTTGGCATAGAAGTTCAGACCGGTCGGATGGCCTATGAAAAATTTGTGCCTTAGTTCTACTTTGTCACTTTTAAAATTCATCAAATTTTTTGCCCGCGAATTGTCATGTCGCAGCGAAGCGTAGACATCTACACAACCCAGGCGCTGTCTAGAATCCCTTTGCTAAGGAGATTTCGGTAAAATTGGGTTGTGTGGATGTCTACGCTTCGCTGCGACATGACAATTCAAGTTTATAGTGACAAAGTAGCATTAGGAACGGGTCGCAAATAACCTTACTTAAGCTCCTTCACTTTCATCAATTTTGTACCAGTCCATTTGTATACCACAATCCCAAATTTTTGTTGGCTGCGCACCATATCATTGCCCTTTTCTTCAAATTCAGAATGGTCATGCGTCACCACAATATGGTCGCCAATACCGCCGCGCTGACTCGGTAGAATAAACTCTTCCGCATCATAAAACACTCCACCGTCACTGACGGAAGAGGTTTCGAGCACCTTTGTCATTTGATTGTTTTCCTGCCAAAACAAGAGATTGTTACCAGATGGATAGCCACAAGCGGGGTAATAATAATTGACCGATAGCACGGCTTTTACTTTTGGAAAAGATTCAAAAACTACTTCAAAACTTGGATAATAGGAAAGGTCGCCGTTGGTCATAAATTCGCATTTAGAAAGCTCTATGCCGTTTTTTGCCGCGCGTACCTGCACTGTAATCTGGTGTTTGGCTTCGTCGTAGGCCACCACTCCGGTCAGGTATTGCACCCCTGCATTAGGCATATACTCCTCGTTCGGAGTTTGTATATTGGCTAAAGCCAGGAAGCCCCCCCATAGGTAGCCAGTCCTTTCCGGGGTAGTTTTAGTACGCACCATTACCCATGGTAATTTCACCCCACGAAGTAAAAGTGAGTCCGTGCTGACACTAATGATTTCCACCGATGCAGCAATGGGAAGTTTCATGATGACATTGGACTGTGTGCTGGATTTTTCGCGCAAATTGGCATCCGAAACCAAGGTAAAATATCGATTCCCAACGACAAATCCTTCCAAGGAGCCATCAGAATGCATCCAGCTATCGGGGTTTGCGTCTTGGGCGAAAAGGAAGGTAGCTGCCAGCATAGCCAACGTGGTCAAAAGTGCTTTTTTCATAGTAGGAGAATCTTTGTTAGATTAATGGTCGCAAAAATAGCTTGTTACGTAGTTACTTTTTTTGCGTTTTTCCGCTTCCGCAAATCCATGTACTTTAAAACAGCATCTTTGGAGGTGAACCAACTGCGGCCTTCCTTAAAAGCATCAATTTTCCCCCGCCTGGCCAACAAACTGATGTATTCCTGACTGTAGGGGAAATCTGGCTCGCTTACGATGTCTGTAATGGATTGGTATTGATCGTAAGTATTGGTAAAATTACTTAAATAGATATCCAGGGAACGCTCCAAAGCCTGTAAAACCAATAATAACAATTTCCCATAATCACCTTTATTGGCTTGGTTTAATGCATCGTAATACTTCTTCCGATCATTTTTCAAGATGATTGCTGGTGGAAAACCGGCTTTCATTAGCAATAGATTGAACATCAAACGAACCGTTCGGCCATTCCCATCAAAGAACGGGTGAATCCATACAAAGCGATGATGAAAAATAGCCGCCTTTATTACGATATCCAATGGCCCTGTTTCAACGTTGACCCAATGGATTAATTCTTCCATCAGGGCATCTACTTTGAGCGCATTGGGCGGTGCAAAATTCGCGCCTGATATCCGTACTCCGGAGTTTCGATACCTTCCCGCAAATTCTTTTTCAATTTTTTGCAGCACCAACCCTTGTACACTCAAAATATCGGCCGCCGTCAAAACATACGACTTAGTGACCAATTCCTCCACAAACTCGATGGCCTCCTGGTGATTGACAGCCTCAAAATGCTCGCGCAAGGATTTGCCCCGGATAGTCAATCCATCTTCAATGACCATTTTAGTCTCTTGAAGCGTGAGGGTATTGCCTTCAATGCTATTGGAATTATAGGTCCATTCTAGGGTCAGACTGTTTTTAATATTCTGCAAGGCCGCGGCGGGGAGCGGTCTCAAGGCATCCAATTGGTGCTTTTTTTCTTGAATTCTGGCCAGGTATTGGTCTAGCCCGTCGAATTGATATGGGTAGTGTTTCCATTCCATTACACAAAGGTATGGCTTTAATATCGGTAATTTAATTTTTTAAATCTATCCGATATTATAAATTGGTTTGGCCAACTCTTAAGGAACGGGTAAATAATAACTTGTTACTTTCCCGTTCCTAAATCACAATTGATACAAAAAGCCACAATTCTCACTTCCTTTGTGGGCAATCAATTTTCAACAGCATGAACGGTCATTTTTGTACAATTTTACTCTTTTTATCTCCTTTTTCCCTCCCAACAACTGGGTTCACTCAATGTGATCCGTTCTTTCCAAAAGCATTTAGTCCACGTCCTGCGAATTATGATATTCGTGTGACACTTGACGACGACAGCAAAACCGTTGACGCTACGCAAACCATCAGATTCATCAATCAATCGCCCGAGCCCATCCGTCAGCTGCGGATGTACATGTACCTCAATGCGTTTAAAAACACCGAATCTTCTTTTTTAAAAGGTGCTAGCAACATTTTCGGCCAAGCCTATACCAACAGAACCCAAAAAGAGTGGGGCTGGATTAATGTAGAAAAAATCGAGCGGGAAGGCGGGGCGGATTTAACCAAAAACATGCGGTACATTCAATTAGACGACGAAAATAAATCCGACCAATCGGTACTTGAAGTAGACCTGGATAAGCCCGTTTTACCTGGAGAGACCGCTGTTTTTCAATTAAAATGGCGCGCTCAAATGCCCAAAACCATCGCAAGGGCTGGATACAGCAAGGATTTTTATTTGTTCTGCCACTGGTTTCCTCAATTAGGGGTCTTTGAGCAAAACAAGTCCGGGCAGTGGGATTGGAACTGTCACCAGTTTTTTAGATCAACCGAATTTTATGCAGATTTTGGCGTGTATGACGTCCATATTACCGCTGACAAAAAGTTTGTAATGGGCGCATCGGGGTGTTTGGTGGATGAAAAAGACAATGGCAATGGCAGCATTACCCGACATTATCACGTGGAAGATGTAATTGACTTTGCCTGGTCGGTGTATCCACGATTCACCGTGCAGGAAGATCATTGGAAGGATGTGCAAATCAGGCTCTTGATTGCCCCGGAACATGCTAATTTAGGGCCGCGTTACCTGCATGCACTCAAATTTGCGCTCGAATACCTGGACAAACACGTTGGAAAATACCCCTACCCTTCCATTACGGTAGTTGATCCGCCTTTTCACGGACTGCGTTCCGGGCTAATGGAATACCCGACTTTGATCACGGTTGGCACTTTTTACGGGATGCCTTCAAACATTCGAATTACCGAGTCTTTAGTAGTCCATGAGTTTGTGCATCAATATTTTATGGGCATGGTTGCCTCCAATGAAAAAGAGGAAGCCTGGCTGGATGAAGGTTTTGTTACCTATTTTGAAGATCGAATCATCGATGCCGCATTTGGCGAAAAACAATCCCTGGTAGATGTTTTTGGGTATAGTTTTGACAATCGCGAGCTCACTCGGCTAGAATATACCACCATGGCGAATCCCAGAGAAGGCACGGTGGCTCGCCCAGGCTGGGATTTTTCAGATGGAAATTTTAAAGCACTGATTTACAGCAAAACAGCCACGACACTCCGAACCGTCCAAGCACTCATTGGGCTGGAAAAAATGGACAAGATGCTTCAAGTCTATTTTGAAAAATGGAAATTCCGACACCCGAAAGGGCCGGATTTTATGGCTGTCTTGAAAGAAAGCTTAAGCACCGAACAAGACACCCTTTACGCTCGTCAGATTTATGATTTGTTCGAAAAAAGCATTTATCACGCAGAAGTGTTGGATTATGCGGTAGCCCATATTTCTAACGACGAAATACCCGCCATACAAGGGCTTTTTGGCAATAGTGATTCAACTTTTACGTATCAAAATGGGTCTGAGACCCCCGCTTTTCATGCTAAGGTAGAGATTCAACGCAAAGGGGATTGGGTATTCCCGGTAGAGGTTTTGGTCACTTTTGAAGATTGTAGCACGCAAGTACTTTATTGGTCGGGAGTGGAAGGTTCGAAGACTTTTGAATTTAAGAACGGTTTGAAAATCGTATCGGCCCAAATTGACCCCATGCAAAAAATCGCCTTGGATGTTGATCTGAATAACAACAGCATGACCCTGCAACCAGCAAAAGCCACGCTCTGGAAATATGCAGCCAAGGCCATTTTCTGGGTCCAAAATTTATTACAAACGATCAGTTTTTTAGCCTAACCCTGAATATGCGCAACGTTTTTCTATATAGCTTTTGGACCGGGATAGCGCAATGGCGGGTATCGGCCATAGTTTACTTTTTTCAATGGTGTTTAGCCTTGACTTTGGGCATGCAGGCACACAGTGTTTTGGAATCCTCTATTGGCCAATCGCTGGAAATCAACAAACTACTGACCAATTATGACCATACTGTAATCACCGATTTTCTAAAAGTACACGGTGCCTCGATCACGCCTTTAATTGGCCAATTGCGCTGGTTGCTGCTGACTTGGCTACTTTTTTCGGTTTTTATCAATGCGGGGATGTTGTTTTGTGTATCCGGGGAGCCGAAAACCACAAAATCCTCAGGACGAAATTTTTGGCAGGGGGGAGCCGAGTACTTTTTTCCGTTTTTAAAAATCTGCTTACTATTTCTGTCCTTCACGCTCGTTTGGACGGTCTTAATCTGGCTACCTGTGGCCTTGTTTTTTCAGCGTTTACTGGAGTATTTTCCTTCAGAAAAATATTTTGTCTGGATAATAATTGGCCTATTGGTAATTTACCTGGGCGGGCTGGCTGTACTTTTTCTTTGGTCAGTAATCAGTCGTCTGATTAGAATCAATGCCAAAGCATCCATAACCAAATCAATAGTTAGTGGCTGGAAAGTTTTTTGGAGGAATAAACGTGATTACCTAGGCTTTATAGCAGGTTTTTTAGGAATACAATTGGTGTTTTTAGCCATCTATTGGTTGCTGGAAGCATTTACAGGCATGACTTCTCCGGGGCTAATTCTGTTCCTTTTTATGGTGCAGCAGGTCTTTGTGTTTTTTAGGATACAGATCCGGCAGATGATGTATGTGGGAATTAGCAGACTCGCGCAGCTGGTAGCCTAAGATCGTGTTGGGAAACTATAAAAATATTTTTAGACTAGACTAAAAAATAAATTATCCTATATTTGCCCTAAATTTAAGGTATTCAAAATTTAGTGCAAATATGGTTTTTATACAAAAAGCGCTTCTCATTCTCCTTTTTGGGGCTATTTATTCGCCAATATCCGCACAGGCCCAGCATTTTTTTAGCGGAAAAGTAATCGATGCCTTGACTCGTGAGCCCATAATGGCCGCTACAGTAGCCACCGAAGACAAGCGCGGAGGAGCCTATACCGATACTTTGGGGCAGTTTCGGCTTCAAACAAAATCCGGAAATGAACACATTCTTGTAAATATTAAGTGTATCGGATACAACACTTGGGAAGGAAAACTCCACCTCAAGTCTCCCGATCAAACCATCCTCCTGGAGCCCTCCGAAAATGAACTCGGCACCGTGGTTATTTCAGCAACCATGAAGGAGGTAAGCAAAGACGCTTCGCCAATCCCAGTGGAAATCTATACGCCCCGATTTTTTCAAAAAAACGCTACTCCTACGTTTTTCGAAGCCCTTACCATTGTAAATGGGGTACGACCTCAACTAAACTGCAATGTTTGTAACACGGGCGACATCCACATTAACGGCATGGAAGGCCCCTACACCATGGTCACGATTGACGGAATGCCCATCGTGAGCGGCCTCTCCACGGTATATGGTTTAAGTGGGATTCCAAATGGAATGGTGGAGCGCATTGAAGTAGTCAAAGGACCTGCAAGTACCTTGTACGGATCGGAGGCTGTAGGCGGCATGATCAATGTAATCACCAAAAGCGCCTTGACTGCGCCGCGCTTTTTTGCGGATGTGTTCGCGACCTCGAACGAGGAATTGAACGTAGATCTGGCAGTGGCCGGACGCGTTGGAAAAGCACATAGTTTGCTGGGAATAAATTATTTCAATTTCCACAACCGTCTGGATATCAACGGCGACAATTTCACCGACGTGACGCAGCAAGATCGAATCTCGGTGTTCAACAAGTGGAATTTCAAACGTAAAAACGACCAAATCGCTTCCCTTGCAGCGCGTTATGTGTACGAAGATCGTTGGGGCGGTGAAATGAACTGGGTGCCTCAATGGCGTGGTACAGACAGTATTTATGGTGAAAGTATTTATACCAATCGCGTCGAATTTTTGGGAAAATACCAGATTCCCATCAAAAATCGTCGCGTGATGATGGATGGCTCCTGGAACCTCCACAATCAAAACTCCGTGTATGGCACACCCGTTTATCTCGGAAAACAGGAGGTAGCTTTCGGCCAACTGACCACTGATTTGCCCTTCGGGGCGCGCCACGATGCACTGCTCGGTATCGCGCTACGCTTTACAAAATACGATGACAACACACCTGCCACCTCCTCCATCAATGGGCTTGAAAATCTGCCCTCTAAGGTTTGGCTGCCCGGGATATTTCTTCAAGATGAGCTCGAACTGAACGACAAGAACATCTTGCTCCT
>Ga0105049_10010707_pt1 | contig 10517 bp, 5 predicted proteins | sample MAT06_FD_78087 | JGI IMG/M metagenome (GOLD analysis project Ga0105049, IMG submission 78087) | Freshwater microbial communities from Lake Fryxell liftoff mats and glacier meltwater in Antarctica - MAT-06 | ecosystem: Environmental > Aquatic > Freshwater > Ice > Liftoff microbial mat | place... | reverse complement strand
CGATGTTCTGCCTCGAGCCGCTGATCCTCGGCCACGGACTGCTCGTTAAGAACGACGTCGCCTTCGCCTTCATCGGCATGCTAGCCGCCTGGGCCATGTGGCGACTGTGGCTGACGGGTTCGCCTTGGGCACTGGCAGCCCTAACGCTGGCGGTCGCAGCGGGTGTGACGACGAAGTTCACGGGAATCGTCCTCGCCGGCGCGGTGGTCCCCGCCATGCTCCTCGCCCGCGCACTCTCCCCCGAGCCATGGACCCTGCTCCACTTACACCTACCCACGCGCCCCAGGCGGCTCTTGGCTGCCGCCGGCGTGTACGTCCTCGTCGCCGCAACGTCGTATCTCGCCATCTGGGCCGTGTACTCCTTCCGGTTCGAGCCCAGCCCGGCTGGGTTTCGCTTCGACATGCCAGGATTGGTCAACCGCACCGCCCGTTTGGCCGTCGTCGCCAACCAAGCCGAGCGCGCCCCCGGCACCGACCCCATCATCGACAACGCCGCAGTCGCCGCCTATACCCCCTCGCTATTCGTCCGCACCGTCCTCTTCGCTCACGCCCACCGCCTTCTCCCCGAGAGCATGTGCGCCGGCCTGCTCTTCACCTACGCCTCCACACTCATCCGCCCGACCTTCCTCCTCGGCGAGTACTCCGAGGTCGGGTCGCGGATGTTCTTTCCAATCGCCTGGGCTGTGAAAACCCCGCTGACGACCATCGCGCTGACCCTGACAGGCATGGTCGTTCTCGTCGCCCGAAACCGGTGGCGGGAGTACGCCTTCCTCCTGATCCCAGCCGTGATCTTCGCGACGGCCGCCGTCATGAGCAGGCTGAACATCGGCCTGCGGCACCTCTCGCCGGTATACCCGTTCCTAATGATCGGCGTCGCGCTGCTCGCGGCTTACGCCTGGCGAACCCTCCCCCGCCGTGTGGCCCTGCCCGCGCTGCTGGCGGCGCTGGTCCTGCTCTGCATCGAAGTTCTCCCCCACCGCCTGCAGTACATCCAATTCTTCAACCTCGCAGCCGGCGGCAGTCGCGGCGGCTTGCGCATCCTCTCAGACTCCAACCTCGACTGGGGGCAGGACCTGCACCTCCTCGTCGACTGGCAAAAGCGCAACCCCACCGAGCGCCTGTTCGTCATCTACTTCGGACCGACCGACCTCCGAGCCGCCGGCTTGCGGGCCACCAACGCCCCCGGCTCGTGGGCCCCCGGCCCGCAGCAAACCCCCACCCCCGGCAGCGTTCTGGCCATCTCCGCCTCCCACCTCCAAGGCACCTACTACCTCTCCGCCCTCCGCCGGGAAGTGACCGCCTGGCAGAAACAGCAACCCCTGGAAGTGCTGGGTGGCACCATCTATCTCTACCGGGTTCCGTAGATAGCAATCACCACAGAGCTTCTAAAATTGGGGAGAAAACGCGGAGAGGACCGGTTCCCGCGGACTTGCACGCACTAGGCATGTACAGACAACGCATGACAGGGGTCGGTTTCCTTCACAGCCCGGCGAGGCCATTGAATGCCTGTATTGCAATTGCATTGTGTGTCCGTGACCGGTCCGTGGCAGTCGATGGCAGTCCGTAGCCACCTAGCTTCTCCACGCTTTCTCCGTGCCCCCCGTGGCTACGTGGTGGACCCCCGACCTATTTGAACTTCGCGACTTGGGCCTTGGCGGCGGCGACGACGGCTTCGGTGTTGAATCCGAACTTCTTCTGAAGCTCTTTCAGTGGCGCGCTCGCCCCGAAGGTTTTCATTCCGATCGTCGCGCCGTCCGAGCCGACGTACTTATGCCACCCGAACGTGCCGGCGGCTTCGATCGAGACGCGGGCGCGGACCTTCGGCGGGAGCACGGAATTGCGGTACGCCTCGTCCTGCTCCTCGAAGAGTTCCCACGAGGGCATGGAGACGACGCGGGACTTCACGCCCTCGGATACGAGCTTCTCGTGGGCCGACACAGCCAGCCCGACCTCCGTGCCGGACGCCATCAGGATCACGTCCGGCTCGCCCGTCGGCGAAGCGCAGTGCAGGACGTACGCGCCCTTGGCCAGGCCGCTGGCCGGGGCGAACTTGGTGCGGTCGAGCGTCGGCATGTCCTGCCGGGAGAGCACGAGCGTTACGGGGTGGTGCTTGAGTTTCATGATCACGCGCCACGCCTCGACCACCTCGTTGGGGTCGCCGGGTCGCATCACGATCAGCCCGGGAATGGCCCGCAGCGAAGCCAGGTGCTCGATCGGCTGGTGCGTCGGGCCGTCTTCGCCCACTCCGATGGAGTCGTGCGTGAAGACGTAGATGACGGGGATTTCCATGATCGACGCCAGTCGGATCGTGGGCCGCGAGAAGTCGGAGAACACGAAGAACCCCGACCCGTACGGGCGGACCTTCGTTAGCGCCATGCCGTTGAGGCACGCGCCCATCGCCAGCTCGCGGACGCCGAAGTGGAAGTTGCGGCCGGACCAGGTTAGCGGCTTGGGACCGTGCTCGTCGACGGTTTCACCGTCGGGACCGAAGTCGCCGAACTCGTTGCCACCTTTCTCGCTCGGCGGCCCCAGCCGCGTCAGCGTCGACGGCGCAAGGTCCGCCGAACCGCCGATCAGCCACGGAACCACCTTCGCCAGCGCGTTAAGCACCTCGGAAGAGCTCTGCCGGCCCGACTTGCCCTTCGCGTCCGCCGGGAACTCAGGCAGCGCCTTTTCCCACCCAGCCGGGAGCTCGCGCTTCTGCATCTCCACCATCTCGGTCGCCAGCGCAGGGAACTGCGCCGCGTACGCGTCGTGGAGCTTGATCCACGCGTTGCGCAGGTCTGCCCCGCGCTTGCCCATGTTGTCCTTGAAGTGGTCGTACACGCCGGCCGGGACGTGGAACTTCTCCTTCGGCGGCAACCCGTAAAACGTCTTGGCGCCTTCGATCTCGACATCGCCCAGCGGCGCGCCGTGCGCCTTGTGCGAGCCCTGCAAGGTCGGAGCCCCGTAAGCGATGGACGAGTCGACAATGATGAGCGTCGGACGACCCTTGGTCTTCTTGAACGTGTCGAACGCCCTTTTGAGCATTGTCAGGTCGTTGGCGTCGCCCACGCGCTGAACGTTCCAGCCGTACGCGATGAACCGCGTCGCCACGTCCTCGCTGAAGCTCCACCGCGTGTTGCCCTCGATGGAGATGTAGTTGTTGTCGTAGATCCAGCAGAGGTTGTCCAAACCAAGGTGCCCCGCCAGCGACGCCGCCTCCGACGCCGCGCCCTCCTGCATGCACCCGTCGCCGCCCAGCGCGTACACCGAGTAGTCGTACATCGTGAACCCGGGCTTGTTATACCGCCCCGCCAGCCACTTGCCCGCCATCGCCATACCCACCGACGTGGCGTACCCCTGCCCCAACGGACCGGTCGTCGTCTCGATCCCGCTCGTCCAGCGGTACTCGGGGTGCCCCGGGCACTTCGAGTCGATCTGCCGGAACTTCTTGATGTCGTCCAGCGACACCGACGGGCTGCCCACGACCTCGTACTTGCTGCTCACCGATTTCACGCCCGTCAGGTGCAGCATCGAATACAGCAGCATCGACGCATGGCCCATCGACAGCACGAACCGGTCGCGGTTCGGCCAGATCGGGTCCGACGGGTCGAACGCGAGGTGCTTGTTCCACAACTGATACGCCACCGGCGCCATCGCCATCGGCGTGCCAGGGTGCCCCGAGTTCGCCGCTTGGACCCCATCCATGCTCAGCGACCGGATCGTGTTCACCGACATGTGCTCAATCGAAACCGACATGGCTCTCTCCTTGATTAGCCGCCTACCTACCCTGAACGTCACCCTGCGAACCACAACCCAACACCATCTCCCCGACTACCACGGACGTGCATATCTCAGCGCCACAACCGCATGCACCAAAATCAGAACCAGCATCGCCATCGACAGCGGAACGTGCACCCACAGCCAGCCGTGCAGCAAATACTGCGTCTTCCGCTGCCGCTCCAACTGCCGCCGCTCATCGACGATCGACTGCAGGTCGTTGATCACCTCGTGAATCGTCAGTGGCGTCTGGGCCCGCAGCTTGTCGAACTCCGCCGGCGTTGCCACGTTGGCGTTGTACCTCGGAGCCAGCGCCGCAACGACCTCACCCTTGTAAAACGCCTCGACCTCCGTCGCCCCCGGCGTTGTCGCCGCCGTCGCCGAGGCAACCGCCATCGCCACCCCGGTGCCCCCCGCCGGAATCGCATCAAGGTCAAACTCTCCCTCGACCTTCCGCAGCGTCACCGACTCGACCTTGGTCATCGCCTCGGACCTCAGCTCGCCGATCACATGGTCGATCTGCTCGAAGATCGTCTCGAACTGCACGTCCCGCAGCATCTTCCCCGGTAACAGGTTCTGAAGCACTAGCCCGAGGATCCCCGACAGCTCGATGGCGATGAACAGCAGCATCAGCGTCACCGTGATCCACCCGCCCCACAGGCCGTCGCGAAACCCCGCGTGAAACAAAATCACCGGGAAGCTCAGCAACCCGAACCAAACGTGCGCCTGCAGCCACCAGTACACCCGCCCCACACGCAGCGTCCGGAACTTCTTCCGCGGTGTCAGGGCCATCGCCAGAAAGATCATCGCCGTCCCGATCACGCCATAGATCAGCCCCGGCCACGTGCCCCCCGACGGCCCATTGAGCGCACCGCGGTGATACGGAATGTACGTCACCAAACACACCGCGAAGATCGCGAGGCACACCCACAACCACGGCTTGGAGTCTCGATTAAGCAGCATAAGTTTTCGGGTTAAAAGCCTTTTCCACCACGGAGACTGCGAGGGCGCGGAGACACACGGAGAGAGCGGAAAACTCAAGGCCAAAAAGTCCAGGAGTCGCATCTCCTCCAAGACCCGCGCCTCGCTCCATTCTCTCTGTGTTCATCTGCGTTCTCTGTGGTTAGCCGACTTCGTTTTTCTCCGTGCTTCTCCGAGTTCTCGGCGTCTCCGTGGCGAATCAGATCGTCGTCTTCTGCCCCGCGAGGTTGGCTCCGAGAAGGTGTTGGTCGAAGAAGGTCTGGCCGTCCACGCGGTGGGCCGCGTCGTGCGGACAGGCGTATACGCAGCTGGGGTCGTCGTTTTCCGTAAGGCACTGGTCGGTGCACAAGTCGCACACGGCCGCCTTCTTCCGGGTTTCCGTCCGCACCTCGCCGTTGCTCAAGTCGCGCACCTCCACCTCGAACGGGTGCATGTTGATGTTCCCGTACGGACACTGCTCCGCGCACCGCCCGCACCCGATGCACCAGTCCTCGATGATGATCTCCAGATCGTTCTTCCGCCGAATGCTCCCCACCGGGCACCCCACCATGCAGTACGGATCCCGGCAGCTGCGGCAGCTTGTCGTCACGAGATACTTGTCGTAACGAATCCCGTCCCGGATCAGCCGCGACACCCCATCGTGCGCCTGCGCACACGCCCGCACGCACTCGTCGCACCGCGTGCACTTCTCCAGATCCAGAATCAGCAGCGACTGCGCCTGGTACAACCCCTGATCAATGTACTGCGGCAGCGACATCGTCTTGTTCTGGCTGGCTTTAACCTTGTTCGAAGCCGCCCGCTCGTGGGCGACCTGCTCCAGCTCGCCGCGGATCTCGTTGAACCGCCGCGTCATCTCGTTGAAGTCGTCTTTCGACACCCGCACGAGCTCCACATGGTCCAGCGCCGAGCAGCTTGCTGTCCTCTCGCCGCCGCCGAGCAGGCCCATTTCGCCGAAGTACTGACTGCGCGAGAGGTAGCTCAGCACGATCGACTGCCCGTCGGCGTAGCTCTCGAACACCTTCACATGCCCCATGCGCACAAGGTAAAACGCGTCGGCCACGTCGCCCTGTTTGCAGATCACCTCGCCCGGCGCGTACGTCACGAGTTCCACGCGGTTGCGGAGGTAGTCGATGAAATCCTGCGGCAGCTTCCGCAGGATCGGCACGGACCGCAGGTGGTTGTCCAGCGCGCGTTTGCGGTACTTATCCTCCATCTCGGCTTTGAACTGCTTGTTGCGGCGGAGAATGTCGAACGAGTTCCGCAGCATCTCCAGGACCACCGTGTCCTCGGCCGCACGGACCGTAGCCGACCTCGGTTGAAAGTTCAGGCAGCTCGCCTCCCCGATCACCTCGCCCGATCCCACCTGCGCAATCGGCTTGCCGTAATCCAGGTCCACCGACGCGTCGATCGGGATGTACCTTTGCTCGCTCATTCCCGCCCGCGGCTTCTCGTCGCGGCCCATCAGCAAGCTCGTCATCCTTTTGAACAGTCCCCCGGTTTTCTGCTCCGTCCGCACGTGCGCCATCGACGTGTCAAGGTAAATATCTACCTTGCCGCTCTCGATATAATATGCCGTCGAGCCGAAGTCCCCCTGTCGGCAGATGATCTCACCCTTCTTGAACAGCCGCCGCACCACCCCGCCCTCGCTGCGCTTGAGGAAGTTGCTCGAAATCCGCGCAAACATCGGGATTTCCTGCAACTGCTCCACCGACAACGGCGACCCATAGGGCAACTGCGTCGGCACGCCGCCGGAATACGTGATCGCCCCCGTCGGGCAGTTGATCATGCACTCGCCGCAGTTGTGGCACGACGAATCCCCCATCGGCAGGTTCGCGTCAAACGTAATGCTCGTCAGCGACCCCTTGCCCATCCGCCCGATCACATTGAACGTCGCCGTCGAACACGCCCGTACGCACCGGTCGCACAAAATGCACGCGCTGTGGTCGATGGCGATCTGCGGGTTGGAAAAATCCGTGCCCTTTGAAAACACCCGCGGAGTGAACGCCGTTTCGTGTCCCTGCGCAGCGGTTATTCCGAACTTCTCGCCGATCAATTCCAGTTCGCAGTCGTGGCTCTCCCTGTGCCGTTCGCACGGCTGGGGGTGCTCGGCCAGCATCAGTTCCACCAGCGTCTTCCGCGCCGACTCGACCCGCTTGGCTTCCGGTGTCGCAGCCGGGTCCGCCAGAGCCCCCATCCCGGTCGTCACCACCATCCCCGGGTCGCACGCCTTCATGCACGCCGCCGTGTACACCCGCCCCGCAGGCCCCACCGTCCCGTCCTTCTGCCGCATCTGCACCTGCACAGCGCAAACCCGGCAAACCCCGACCGGCGTCATCCCAGGCTTGTGGCAGAGCACCGGAACGGCATTGGCCAGTTGCTGACTGGCCTCGAAGATCGTCGTCCCCTCGGCGACACTGATCTTCTTCCCGTCGATCTCAAGCTCCACCATTTTCACGGGCGATCCTCCGGCTGCCAAACCTCCCGCCGTTCCAACTGTTGTACTGCTCACAGGTGCCTCCCATTGCTCGTCAACTGCACCGCCGGTCCGGCCAGCTCAGCCGCCCGCCTGGCACCCTTGTCCGTCGCGGCCTTGATATCCTCAGGGAAAAACTCCATCAACGACAAAATCGGCGACGGCACCACCTGCCCCAGCCCGCAAATGCTCGTCAACACCATCGTGTCCGCAAGCCGAGGCACCGCCTCCAAATCCCGCTCCGTCGCCGTCCCCTGCAGCAGCCCGAAAATCAGGTCCACCAGCTTCTGACTCCCCACCCGGCACGGAACGCACTTCCCACAGCTCTCGTTGCGATAAAACCGCGTAAAATTCAGCGCCAGATCCAGCATGTTCCGCGTGTCGTCCACGGCCACCACCGCCCCCGACCCCAGTATCGCCCCCACCGGTTTCACCCGCGTCCCCCAGTCCATCTTCAGGTTCATCATCTTCGCCGGCAGCAGCCCGAAGCTCGGCCCCGACGGCGCGAACGCCTTCAGCGTCCTCCCCGGCGGCGGCCCCCCAGCCAGCACGTTGATCGCGTGCTCATAAGTCGTCCCCATCGGAACCTCAAACACCCCGGGATTCCGGACATCTCCGCTCACCCCGATCCACTTCAGCCCCTCGCTCCCGTTCACCCCAAGCCCCTTGAAGTGCTCCGGCCCCTTGCTCAGTATCAGCGGCACGTACGCGAACGTTTCGACGTTGTTAACCACCGTCGGCTTGCCCCACAGCCCGCCCTTGTACACGATTAGCCCCCGGTCAAACCCGACGTCCACCGCCTTGTTTCTCGGCTGGCCCCGGTGCCCCTCGATCGCCTCGATCAGCGCTGTTTCCTCCCCCTGCACATACCCGCCCGGCGAGACAAACACCGTCAAATCAAATTTCCGCCCCGTTCCCAGCACATTGTCTCCCACCAGCCCCAATAGCCGCGCCTTCTTCAACTCATCCTGCAGAATGTGAATCTGCTCGTGGTACTCGTGGCGACAATAAATAAACCCCGTGTCCGCCCCCGTCACCAGCCCCGCGATCGTCATCGCCTCAATCACCAAATACGGCAGGTTCTTCAGTATCTCCCGGTCCTTGAACGTCCCCACCTCGCACTCGTCCGCGTTGCAAATAATGTATTTCTGCCCCGGCGGCTGACCCCGCACCGTGTCCCACTTCCGCGCCGTCGGAAACCCCGCACCGCCCATCCCCTTCAGATTCGCTGCCGTCAGCTTCGCCAGCACCGCCGCCCCGCCCGCCCCCCCCCCGCCCGCTCCGCCGATGTCTCCGCTCGCCACCAGCGCCTTGAGCGCCCCGTACCGCTCCTGCTCCCGCGCGTACGGATCGGTCTTAAACGGCCCCTTCACCGGCTCATAGTGCCTGTGCGGAACTTCCTTCCCCGTCACCGCCGCCTCGCACGACGCCACCAACTCGTCCATGCTCACCCGCGCATGCACAGCGTCATTGATCAGCATCGCCGGGGCGCCATCACACTGCCCCAAACACGAACAATGCTTCACCTCCACCTGCCCACCCGACGCAGCCGCCATCGCCTCCAACTGCGCCTTCAGCTTCGGCGCACCCTTCATATGACACGAAACGTCCCCACACACGTGCAACGTCGCCCGCGGCGGCGGCTTGAGGCGGTAAAACGGGTAAAAACTCGCCACCCCGTGCAACTCGTGAACCGGCTTGCCCAATTCCTTGGCAAGCTCGTTGAGTTCCCGCGCGGGAATGTACCCAAACCGCTCCTGAATCTCGTTCAGACGTGAAATAACCACGCTGCCCTCTTGCCCGAAGTCCCTGAAACCAACAACCCTTCACGCAGGCCAAGCGCCATCCCCGACGCCCAACCGAACCGCCACACTAACCCCGCGCCGCCAACTTGTTCAAGCTCATCCTCCAATTCTGTTACCCTTTCCCCTCCTGCCGGTAACCCCCACCACCTCCGCACCCCGAGGCCCAATACCGAAATGTCGTCACCCACCTTCCACGCCGCCGCCGCCATGAGCGAGTCCAAAGATTCCGCCGCCGCCGCCTCCGAAGCCGTCTCCGCCGCCCTCGCCCAACTCCCCCCGGCCACCCCGCCCCGCCTGGCCCTGCTCTTCACCACCAGCCGCCACGACCCCGCCGCCCTCTCCGCCGCCGCCCGCGCCCTGCTCCCCCCCGACTGCCTCTTTTGCGGCGGCTATGTCGTCGGAACCATGACCCGCACTCAACTCGCCTACGACGGCTGGCAGGTCGGCGTCGCCCTCCTCGCCGGTGACGAAATCCCCCACCTCTTCGCCGTTGAACCCAACCTCCCCGGCCGAGAACACGACGTCGGCGCCGCCCTCGGCCAACAACTCGCCAAAAACGCCCTCTCCCCCGCCGACTCCCTCCTTCTCTTCTACGACACCGTCAAAACCGTCGCCGGCGCTCCGGCCCTGAACATGGCCACCCCTCTTCTGGCCGGCCTCTCCGCCACCTGCCAAATTCCCCCCCGCCTCGCCGGCATGGGCATGATCGGCGACATGCAGCTCCACCCCACCTTCCAGTTCGCCGGCGACCGCGTCCTCCAGTCCTCCGCCATGGTACTCGCCTTCCGCCCGCCCCTCCGCCTCGACACCGTCATCCTCCACGGCTGCAAACCCGCCGGACGCTACTACGAAATCACCCGCACCGACGGCCCCGTCGTCCTCGAGATCGACCACAAACCCGCCCTCGACGTCATCGGCGACATGCTCGGCCCCGACGCCGGCCTCTCATGGGAAGACTACGCCTTCTTCGTCACCCTTGGGCTCAACCGCGGCGACCCCTTCGGCCCTTACCGCGAGGAGGACTACGCCAACCGCATGTGCATCGGCATCGACAAAGACCGCAAGGGTCTGGTCATGTTCGAAAACGACCTCGTCCCCGGCATGAAGGTCCAGCTCATGCGCCGCAGCGTCGAAACCTCCTACATCCCCGCCCGCGTAGCCGCCCTCCTCGACCTCGCCAAGACCCGAAAACCCCTCCTCGCCTTTTACATCGACTGCGCCGGCCGAGCCGCGACCTACTCCGGAATGGACGAAGAAGAAGCCCTCCAAGTCCAAAACTCCCTCCCCCCCAATCTCCCCCTCCTCGGCGTCTACTCCGGCGTCGAAATAGCCCGAGTCGGCGGCCACCCCCAAGCCCTCGACTGGACCGGCGTCCTCTGCCTCCTCAGCTCCGACTGATTCCCCGCCCCCCACAATCCCCCACAGGGAAATCCCCCCCTTTCCGCCCCCCCCCCCCCCCCACCCAGCGACCCCCCCTCCCCAAGCGCCGCCGCACT
>Ga0105049_10010703_pt1 | contig 10520 bp, 6 predicted proteins | sample MAT06_FD_78087 | JGI IMG/M metagenome (GOLD analysis project Ga0105049, IMG submission 78087) | Freshwater microbial communities from Lake Fryxell liftoff mats and glacier meltwater in Antarctica - MAT-06 | ecosystem: Environmental > Aquatic > Freshwater > Ice > Liftoff microbial mat | place... | reverse complement strand
TCGGATCACATTTACTGCCACAGATTGGACGGTGCGGGAAATTTTGCGCGAGATGCTCGGCGAGGAATATGTGATCAAAAGCAACGGCCAGTATCTGATTTTAAAACGACAAAAACAGGCCAAAAGTGAGGTCAGCGGGGTAATCAGAGCCACAAATTCGAGAGAACGGCTGGCTAATGTCACCATCTATGACCGCAAGACTTTGCGCGCAACCACTACAGATTCAAGCGGTTATTACCAATTAAAGGTAAAAAAGAAAACGGAGTTGGTGGTAGTCAGACTCGGGTACCGAGATACTATTTTGCAAGTAGCCTCCATATCGCCGCGATATCGGAATCTGGAACTTGCGCCTGTTCCGATTCCCCCAGCGGATTCTTCCACATTGACCGAGTCCATTCGTAAATCGCTGCAAAAAGCTGCCACAGAACTGGATTATTTTTTCGAAGCCAGCTTGGACAAATGGCACGATTTGAATGTTCCGGATACGCTTCAGCGGAGATTTCAGGTGTCGTTTTTGCCGATGATTGGCACCAATTACGTGCTGAGCAAGAAGGTAACAAACAATGTGTCAATCAATATTCTGGCTGGGCAATCGGCGGGAGTTCGGTATTTTGAAGCGGCAGGATTGGGGAATTTTACGAAAAAAGAGGTACAGGGTTTTCAAGGGGCCGGCCTGTTCAACCTCAATCGGGGCCGCTGTAATGGCGTTCAAGCAGCTGGATTGTACAACCAAACCTCGGATACTCTGGCTGGAGCTCAATTTGCAGGCTTGATCAATATTGCCCGAATAAGCCCCCAATTTTCCCTGCAAGCTGCTGGGTTAATCAATATTATTCGGAGTAATGAGGAAGATACGGCCAAGGTCTCAGAAGCCAAATGTGTGCAGTTGGCCGGGATTGTGAATAACGCTAAAGCAATGGAAGGGGTACAGGCCTCCGGCTTGGTTAATACCGTCCGAATCATCAACGGCGTTCAGGTGGCAGGCTTAGTCAACAACGCCCAAGCCATAAAAGGAGTACAGGTTTCAGGGCTTGTCAACCGTGCACGACGCATCAAAGGGGTGCAAATTGGCCTCATCAATCATGCGAGTGAATTGCATGGGCTGCAAATCGGGCTTTTGAATCGTTCAGGGAAGCGTGTGTTGCCCTTCTTTAATTGGGGAAAATGAGCGCGAAAAGATTTAGCCAACATCAAATTCTACCCGCTTGGCCCAATGACGTAACATATATCACAGTTCTAGAGTCATCTTTGTCCAAAACTGTTGTTATTTTGCCATGGTAATAAGTAGTAAGAAAATAAACCGCAGAGCCACAAAGGCACAGAGATTATGATCATCAACACTCCGCAGTAAAATAAAACTAATCGCCGCTGCTAAACTTTAAATCGCCCAACACAAATCTTAGTAATTCAAAAATTAAGCATCATGCGAAAACTCTTTTCCCTGCTCCTTCTTTGCTCCTTTGCGCTTCAACTTCCTGCCCAAACAGTCCCTTCCGTTCAGGAAGCCTACAAAATTTTCCAAAACAAGTGCGTTTCGTGCCACAGCCACGCTACACCCGCAGGAAACCTGGATTTAGAAGGGGTTGGTTCTACCGAATTACTCCGTGCCCAAAATGTATCCGCCAAACTGGTGAATGTAAACCCCACAAACGCCTATGCCCTGAGCAAAGGCTACAAGCGGGTGTATCCTGGCCGCGCTGACCGAAGTTTCCTTTTCCGAAAAATCAACCGGGAATTAGAGCCAACTATAACATCGCTCCATGCCAATGAAGGCGATGCAATGCCAAAAGATTTTCCAACCAATTCGCTCACTTCGCTTGAAAAAGAGATTATTCGTCAATGGATTCTCTACGGCGCAAAAAGCACGGGCGTTTTGTTTAACAAAAGTCTGGTGGAAACCTTTTATAATGTTGGTGGCGAAAAGTCATTCCCTGATGGGCCGCCACCTGCTCCGGCAGCTGGCGAAGGTTTCCAAATCAAAATGGGTCCATTCTTCCTAGCGCCTGATGACGAAGTAGAGTATTATCAAAAATGGGAAATGAACCTGCCTGCCAATGTGGAAGTGAATGGCCTGGACTTTAAAATTTCGCCCTTTTCGCACCACTTTTTGCTTTATAATTTTACGGGAAGCGGTGCTGCATCTATCCCTGCCGGCTTACGTCTGAATGCGGATCACAGCCAGATCAACCTCGTTGCAGCGGTCCAAGAAGCCACCGAACTACGGCTCCCTGGCAAAACTGCTTTTAAGTGGGATAAGAACATTGTGGTTGACTTAAATTCTCACTATATCAACTACTCGCTCTCAAAGCCTTATCAGTGCGAAGCTTACGTAAACATCTATACCCAAACGCCCGGCACTGCACCTCAGGAGATGTTCGCCGCTTTGCTTGTAAATGGCAATATCCCCATAGCGAATAGTGGTAACCTCATTACCTATTCCCAGTCCGAATTTGAATTTGGGGCCGATAGCATATATGTCTGGGGCGTGATGGGCCATACGCACAAATATGGCAAGGGCTATAAAGCCTGGAAACGCTTGGCCAACGGACAAAAAGGCGACTTGATTTACGATGCCTCTTGTCCAATGGGGATGCCTGGATGCCCGACCCCGTTTTACGATTATCAACACATTCCTATTCGATATTGGGAACCCTTGTTGCCCCTAAAATGGGGCAATGGCCTCATACATGAAGCGAAATGGATTAATGACGGGCCTGTTCCCGTAAATTTTGGCGCTACTTCCGACGACGAGATGATGATACTTATTGCGTTCTACACAGAGCAGCAGATCACCATCGGCACCAATGAACCGGGAGATCAATTCGCTGAACCCAAAATCATTGTGTCTCCGAATCCGACCAATGGCAGTACCAATTTCAGGCTGCCAGAAGGTTCGGAAAGCGTACGTACTTTCCGACTTTTCAATCTCACGGGGCAAGAAGTGTTGCGCCAAAATGATTTGCAGGGCAACCAGTTTGACCTGGATTTGAGCCGACTGACGCCTGGGATTTATTTTTTCGATGCCGATGGACGGCAGGGGAAACTGGAAAGAATATAGGATGAAGAAAGTGGTGGTACGACTTGAAGCCGTGCCACCACTTTCTTTTTTACCTTTGCCGTGAATTTTAAATCACCATGGCAACACCGCGCACTGTCGCTTTCCACACACTTGGCTGCAAACTTAACTATTCAGAGACCTCCGCACTGGCCCGGCTCTTCGAATCGAGCGGTTATTTGCCTGTCAAATTTGAGGAAGAAGCCGACATCTATGTGCTCAATACCTGCTCTGTAACGGAACAAGCAGATCGGGAATGCCGGAAAATTGTGCGGCAGGCCATGCGTCGCCAACCCGGCGCGTTTGTGGTGGTGACGGGTTGCTACGCTCAGCTTAAACCGCAGGAAATTGCCGACATTCCGGGGGTGGATTTGGTATTGGGTGCAGGAGAGAAATTCCGAATCCTGGATTACGTTGATGACCTATCCAAATCGCAAGGCAAAGGCATGATACGCGCTGGTGAGGTGCGCGACGTGAATACCTTCACTGCCTCGTTTTCTTTTGGCGACCGCACGCGTTCGTTCCTGAAAGTACAAGACGGTTGCGATTACAAATGTTCATTCTGTACCATTCCTCAAGCCCGTGGCGCAAGCCGTTCTGACACGCTGGAAAGTGCAGTAGCAAATGCCCGGCAAATTGGCCAAATGGGTACACGGGAAATTGTGCTGACAGGGGTAAATCTGGGCGATTTCGGCAACGGTACCGCAGTCATCGAAGGGGAACGCCCAAGAAAAGAAGCGCTTTTTGCTGATCTGGTTGTGGAACTCGACAACGTAGAAGAAGTCAGTCGCTTCAGAATCAGCAGTATTGAGCCGAATTTATTGACCGACGAGATCATTGCATTTGTGGCAGAAAGCCAACGGTTTATGCCACATTTTCACATTCCACTACAATCCGGCAGCGATAAACAACTCCGAGATATGCGCCGTCGTTACCGCCGCGACTTGTACGCCGAACGTGTAAACTTTATCAAAAAACGGATGCCTCACGCCTGTATCGGATGCGATGTAATCGTGGGGTTTCCAGGCGAAACCGAGGAGGATTTTTTGGAAACTTACCAGTTCGTTCAAAATCTTGACCTCTCCTACCTCCACGTATTCACTTACTCCGAACGTGCAAATACGCCAGCTGCTGAGATGTCGGACAAGGTTCCCGTAGAAGAACGGCGCCGCCGCAACCAGGCCCTGCGTGGCCTTTCGGAAATGAAACGCCGGGCTTTTTACCAGCAACATATTGGCACCGTACGTCCTGTATTATTGGAGCACCACCGCGACGCTGCTTTACTAAGCGGTTTTACCGACAACTATATCAAAATCCAAATCCCAGTCGAAGGCGGCGGTTTGAACGAAATTAAACCCGTTTCCCTTCAAAAATTGAGTGCTGACGGAGAAGTTGTTGTTGCTAATTTACCCGTCGTAGCCTTGACGTAAGTTTACCCGCCGTAGCCTTGGCGTAAGCGGTTGCTCAAACGAAGCCTTGACGAAGGCGGGTTCTCAAATTTAACCTCCCAAAAAAACTTATCCTCATACCTACTTCTACATCCTAATTACCTGAGGCCAAAACCCTCAAGACAATATTCTGTTATGCCATCCTCCCCAGTTCATAGTTCATAGTTCATAGTTTACCATTCAAACCTATGTGGCAAGAAAAAAATAACAAGCTCCAAGCCTCCTTTCAATGCAAAGACTTCACTAAAGCCTTTGCTTTTATGACCGAAGTGGCTGCCGAAGTAGAGCGTCTCGACCATCATCCAGAATGGAGCAATATGTGGAACAAAGTAGACTTCACGCTCTGCACCCACGACGCCGGTAATACCGTCACCCAAAAAGATCGCGATTTAGCTGCGGCAATTGACAAGGTTTTTACAAAATACCGATAGGGTCGTTTTACTTTTGCGGCCTGAATTACGTCATTTCGTCATTCGTCATTTCGTCATTAGCACATTGACCACATTCATGACCGACCATTCTCCTGTTTTCAACGCGCATCCGCAATACATAGAAACCATGTACCGCAATTGGCAGGCCGACCCAGCGTCGGTTGAATCCGATTGGCAGGCCTTTTTTAGGGGCTTTGACTTCGCAGGCAGTGCTGCAAATGGGCACAACGATGCAGGCGCTGCTTCTGGCACTGCCGTTTCTGACCTTAAAAAAGAATTTTCGGTCGTAAATCTGATCTACGGTTACCGCGACCGTGGACACACGCTTTCGACTACAAACCCGATCAAGCCACGCAAAAACCGTCACCCGAAGCTAGAATTGTCCGATTACGGGCTTTCAGATATTGATTTGGACACCCGCTTTGTGGCTGGTTTTCAGCTCGGTATGCCGAATGCAACGCTTCGTGAAATCATAGCGCGATTGAAATTGATCTATTGCGGCAACATTGGGTTTGAGAGCACTCACGTGTTTGACAAAACTAAGCGCGAATGGCTGCGCCAGAAAATCGAAGGGCGCAACCTATCCACCGACTTCGGCTTTTCGCTGGAAAAGAAGAAACGAATTTTGGAAAAAATCAATGGCGCAGTGGGCTTTGAACAGTTTTTGGCCACCAAGTTTGTGGGACAAAAACGCTTTGGTCTGGAAGGCGGAGAAGCCACCATCGCGGCCCTCGATGCAATGATCAACCGCGCCGCTGAAACCGAAACACCCGTGGAAGAAGTCGTAATCGGCATGGCGCACCGTGGCAGACTCAATGTGCTGTGTAATATTGTGGGCAAAACCTATGAGCAGATTTTCCGTGCATTCGAAGACAAAAGTATCCCTGACCAAAGTTATGGTTCGGGCGATGTGAAATATCACCAAGGGTATTCTTCCCAAACTGAAGCCTTGAATGGGCGCACCGTTTATGTCAAACTACTTCCCAATCCCAGCCACCTCGAAGCCGTGGATCCGGTGGTGGAAGGCTTCAGTCGGGCCAAACTTGACATTTTGTACAAGGAAGATTTTGACCGTGTGCTGCCGATTTTAATCCACGGCGACGCAGCTTTGGCAGGCCAAGGTATTGTATATGAGGTGATTCAGATGATGAGCCTTGATGGGTACAATACCGGCGGTTCAGTACATTTGGTCATCAACAACCAAATTGGTTTTACGACGGGATGGGAAGATGCGCGTTCGAGTACGTATTGCACGAGCATTGCTGAGGTGGTGCAAGCCCCCGTTTTCCACGTCAATGGCGACGACCCGGAGGCCTGTGTTTTTGCGGCAGAATTAGCGATTGAATACCGTCAGGCATTCAATACTGATGTGTTCCTCGACCTGGTTTGTTACCGCCGAAACGGCCACAACGAAAGCGATGAACCCCGCTTCACCCAGCCTGAAATGTGGAAAATCATTGAAAAACACGCTGACCCTCGTACCATTTACAATAAAATACTCCAGGCCCGCGGCGACGTAGACGAAAAACTTGCCAATGACATGGAGGCCAAATTCAAGGCAGACCTCCAGGCACGCCTAGACAACGCTCGCCAAACGCCACTGCCCTACACATATCAGGAACCAGAACTTCATTGGAAAGCACTGACCAAAACAGTAGCCGACCAGGATTTTCAAGAAAGCCCGGACACAGGTATTCCACGCAAGACGATTGATCAATTGATCAACCATTTGTTGTCTTTCCCTGCCGGGTTTACCCCGATTTCACAAATCTCCAAACTCACTGAAGCCAAAAAACAATTGATTGCTTCCGGTAAAATTGACTGGCAGCTCGGCGAGCTTCTGGCCTACGGATCACTTCTGTTAGACGGGCAGGATGTACGCATGAGCGGGCAGGATGTGAAACGTGGAACGTTTAGTCACCGCCATGCCTGTATCATTGACACGAATACGTATCAGGAAGTCAACCGTTTGGATGGCATTGCGGAGAAACAGGGCAAGTTCCGCATCTTCAATTCCCTGCTCAGCGAATACGCAGTGTTGGGTTTTGAATATGGTTATTCGCTCTCCACGCCTGATGCCTTGGTGATCTGGGAAGCACAATTTGGCGACTTTGTAAACTGTGCCAGTACCATCGTAGATCAATTCATTTTTGCAGGCGAAAGCAAATGGCAGCGTATGAGCGGACTCGTGATGCTACTCCCACACGGTTACGAAGGCCAAGGTCCGGAACACTCTTCCGCCCGTCTGGAACGCTTCCTGCAAGGTTGCGCCGAGAACAATGTGACCGTAGCAAATGTGACTTCGGCCAGCAATTTTTTCCATTTGTTGCGCCGCCAGCAAATACGCCCCTTCCGGAAACCACTCGTGGTGATGTCGCCCAAATCGGGCCTGCGCGCGCCCTTCAACCTCGGCGAAATCAGCGAACTAGAAACAGGCAATCGTTTCCGTGAACTGATCGACGACGCATTATTCGATGACGACAACGCTCCTTCGGCAAGCCTACGGTGCCTAAAAGTAAAAAGAATGCTCGTTTGCTCAGGCAAAGTCTATTACGATCTGCTCAAAAAGCAACAGGACGAAAAACGCGAAGACGTGGCCATAATCCGCCTGGAACAGATTTATCCCTTCCCAAAAAAGCAGTTTGATGCCCTGCGTAACAAGTACGCAAAAGCCGAACTCATTTGGGTACAAGAAGAGCCCGCTAACATGGGCGCTTGGAGCCATATCGCGGTCACCCAATCAGAATACGGTTGGAAATATGCAGGCCGTCGAGCTGCTGCATCGCCAGCTACAGGTTTCCCGAAGGCGCATGAAAAGGAGCAGGGAGATTTGGTTGGGGTTGCATTTGGGGGCTGAAAGGGTCTTTATTGATTGTCATTTCGTCATTAGGGTCATTTCTTCATTTATCGTCATTCGTCATTTATCGTCATTTGGGTCATTCGTCATTTATTGACGCAAAAGCCAAGGGTGACCCCAATGACGAATGACCTAATGACAATAAATGACGATAAATGACGAATGACCCAAATGACGAAATGACGATAATGACAATAATACCGAAACCATGTCCCAAATCCTCTTCACCCACTCCTATTTCTACCGCTTCGACCCAAAGCAGTGGAAAAACGCGCAGCCTTATCCGCCCTATGGCACGTTATGTGCAGCGGCGCTGATGCGCGAGTGCGGCTACGAGGTTTCTCTGTTTGATACGGGATTAAAACACAATGCAGCAGAACTGCTCCCAGTCCTCGAAAAAGAACGCCCGCGTTACCTCGTCCTCTACGACGATGGGTTCAACTACCTGACCAAAATGTGCCTCACACGTATGCGAGAGGCTGCATTTGAGATGATTAAAATAGGCAAAGCGCAGGGCTGCACGGTTATTGTCAACAATAGCGACAGCACGGATCACTATGAGGAATACCTGCAAAAAGGGGCTGATTTTGTAATTCTGGGAGAAGGGGAAGCAACGCTTCGGGAATTGATTTCGACTTTGGATGGGGAAGTACAATCGGCTTTTGACCAAATCCCAGGCATCGCCTACACCTCAACAATCCTCAATCCTCAATCGGCAATCAACAATCAAAAAGCCACGATCGTCAATCAAAAACGCCCCGTCATCCACGACCTAGATTCCCTTCCGAATCCAGCCTGGGATCTCGTCGACATTGAATCTTACCGCCAAATCTGGCTCCAAAACCACGGCTATTTTTCCCTCAACCTTGCCACCACCCGCGGCTGTCCGTACAAATGCAACTGGTGCGCTAAGCCCATTTACGGCAATCGCTACAACTCCCGCAGCCCGGAGCGCGTTGCGGCAGAAATCGAGATGCTCATTGATCGCTACGGCGTTCGATATTTTTGGATGTCTGACGATATTTTCGGCCTGAAACCCGCCTGGACGCAGCGTTTCCGCGAAGTGGTTGAAGCGAAACAACTGAAATTTCAATACAAAATCCAGAGTCGGGTAGACCTGCTCTTGAAAGAAGATAATATTGATGCCTTGGCTGCTTCCGGCCTGCATCAAGTATGGGTGGGCGCAGAAAGCGGCTCCCAAAAAATCCTGGATGCAATGGATAAAGGCACCAAGGTCGAAGAGATCGCTGAAGCCACTAAACTTTTGAAAACGAAAGGAATAGAAGTCTGCTTCTTCCTCCAATTCGGTTATCTCGGCGAAACCAAAGAAGATGTTGAATCCACCATGCGCATGGTCGAAGCCCTCCAGCCACACGACATTGGCATCTCGGTTTCCTATCCGCTTCCCGGCACTAAATTCTACGAAAAAGTCCGCTCCATGCTCGGCGAAAAACAAAACTGGGAAGTCTCTGACGACCTCGCCATGATGTACCCCGCCACCTTCCAACCTGCTTATTATCGCAGGCTTCACCGGCTCGTACACAAGCGATTCCGACTTCAGCAAGGCCGTGCCGAGTGGCAAAAAATACTGGCCGGACAAAAAGCAAACCTGCGCCGTGCATTCCGAGCATTATATTATGCACCCGCCGCCACTGTGGATGCATGGCGGCTTCAACGACTGGAAAAACCCGTTTCCAATGCCTAAACGTAGTAATGGCGAAACCAATAAGGTTTCTGAGAACCGTATTGTTTTAGAGGCTTTTGACGCCATCGCGCATGAATATGATGCGGCATTCAGCCACACGGCGGTGGGGCGTTTGCTGCGAGAGCGCGTTTGGGCAATCGGTAGCACGGCCTTTAGGCCGTCGGGAGAGGCGGCGTTTACGCCGCTGCTCAAGCCGAAACATAGCGTCGTAAACGACGCTTATCCCGACGGCCTAAAGGCCGTGCTACCAAGAGTACTCGAACTCAACTGCGGCACCGGCGAAGATGTCATTTGGCTTGCAAAACAAGGTCTTCAAGTATTGGCCACCGATGCCTCGGCGGAAATGGTCGAGCTTGCAAAAGTTAAAATAGCGCGGGCAGGCTTGGCTAAATTCGCCAGCGTTCAGGTTTGTACTTTCGCAGAAATCGAACATTTACGTGAAGAAAATTTTGACCTCATTTTTTCCAATTTTGGTGGATTGAACTGTGTTTCACCAGAAGAATTAGCAAAATTAGGCGTAGTTCTTGCCCAAAAGCTAAAACCTGGCGGGAAATTCATCGCCGTTGTTATGAGCCGTTTTTGTTGGTGGGAAACGCTTTATTTTCTCCTAAAATGGAAACCTCGGGAAGCCTTTCGAAGATTCAGCAAAAAACCAGTGGAAGCGCGACTTGACGCTCGAACGACGGTCTCCACCTGGTACTATTCGCCTGCTGAATTTCAAAAACACCTCCAGTTCAATAGTATAAGATCAATTATAAAGCCCCTCGGCTTTTGGCTGCCGCCTTCTTACCTGAACCCATTTTTTGAGAAAAAGCCACGCTTGCTGGGCTTTTTGAACTTCTTGGAGCAAATACTCACCCCATCTTGGATGGCATCTTCGGCAGACCATTTTTTGGTGTGCCTGGAGCGTAAGGTGAAAATTTGACAAATTAGCTATACCAATCCCTCACGCAGCAAATCGTGCAAGTGCACAATGCCCAAAAAACGCCCATTTTCTACCACCAAAAGCTGCGAAATGGAGTGC
>Ga0105049_10010702_pt1 | contig 10520 bp, 7 predicted proteins | sample MAT06_FD_78087 | JGI IMG/M metagenome (GOLD analysis project Ga0105049, IMG submission 78087) | Freshwater microbial communities from Lake Fryxell liftoff mats and glacier meltwater in Antarctica - MAT-06 | ecosystem: Environmental > Aquatic > Freshwater > Ice > Liftoff microbial mat | place... | reverse complement strand
TTGCCGGCTGAATCGAGGACCTATGTAAAGCGGTTTATTGCTACACATTATATTATGGAAGGTTCGGGTGGAGTAACTACCACTGGGGGGGCAACATCTGGAATAGCTGACTTGTCTTCAATCGATATTAACAGGACAAACTATTCTGGCAATACTGCTAAGCAAAATCCATACAATACCAAATCTGCATTATCACCCGAACAGTTAGTAGATGTTGAAATGCTTTCTATTTCAGGTAAATACAATTCACTAATCATTGCTAAAAATCTGGCAATTGACATTGCTCTTTTCAACCATTACAACCCAAATTTTGATGCCACCATGTCATCTACAGGCAATTATGATCTTCGGTTGCCTCCAGACAAAATGCAATTGTTTGTTGTAAACAAATATCCAATACTGAATGAATCGATCCAGGCACTGCTGAATGGTGCAGTTGTGCCACCCAATAAAATTGTTTATCCCAAAACAAGCCCAAAGAAAAAGTCCTGATTATTTCAGCAGCCTAGTACTTGTTTCATACTGGAAACTTTCAGTAAACATTCCTTGTATTCTTCTTCCGCATCACTATAAAATGTAATGGCACTGCCTGCCTGGAATGAGACATACTTCTCTTTCGCATTGTACAAAATACTCCGGATCACTACGTTGAAATCTGCATTTCCTTCCGGGGTTACATATCCAATTGCGCCCGAAAACAATCCCCTCCTTGTTTGCTCATAGCGTTCAATTATTTCCATTACCCTTTTTTTTGGGGCACCTGTCATACTTCCCATTGGAAAAGTCGTTTTTACCACATCGATCCAGTCTGCACCGGCATCTAGTTCGCCGGTAATCGTACTGATCATTTGGTGAACCTGTGGAAAACTATAGATGCCAAACAATTCTTCTACCTTAACTGATCCCTGTTTACAAATTCTGCTCAGGTCATTCCTCACCAGGTCTACCACCATTACATTTTCACTTTTTTCTTTTTCGCTGTTAAACAGGTGTTGCCTGCTTTGTTCATCCAGTATAGGGTTTTCTAAATTGCGTTTAGATGTTCCCTTTATTGGTTGTGAAAAGATAGTGTTTCCCGTTTTCTTAAAATATCTTTCAGGGCTGGCGCACATGCAGTAATGGGCGTCTAATTTATAGAAGGCTGCAAATGGATTGGGAGAGATGGCGATCAGCGAGTTGTAAACACTCAAAGGATGAATGGTAGCCTCATTTGCATAAAACTCCTGGCAAAAATTCACCTCATAACAATCGCCTCTTAAAATGTGCTGTTGTATTTTTTTTACGGTAGTAATATAATCCTCGTGGGGTATTCTATTTTGAATGTTAAGTGGAGAACCTGCCTTACTTTCAATACCAGCATCGGTAGCATTGATTGATTCAAATATTATTGCAGCATCATCTTCACAAAAAATCGTAAGTCTGTTTTCATTTAACTGTAGTACTATTTCCGGAATAAAAAAGAAGCCATCCGGAAAATGCAGGCCATCAAAATTGCTGGAAGTTAATTGCTCGGTTTCATTTTTAAGATCATATCCTAAATGACCAAAAAGCCAATCCTTTTCGATACTGCAAAAATCTTTTAAACTACCAAAGGCAGCACCTGCTGACAAAGTTATTTTTCGCCTGCAACCTACGGCCAACAGGCATTCAAATGCTGGCGTTTCAAAATGATATTGGCTGTTATCCAATAAACAAAAAATGTTGAACGGTTGTACCCAGTTCAACATTTTATTTCTGAATTCAGTAAAATTATTTATTGGAAAATAAATCGATTTTTTCACTTAATTATTTTTCTCTGCCGGTATTTCGAACTTCTCCAAAGCTAATTAAAAATCATCGTCATCATCAAAACCAGCACCTCCGCCATCAAGGTCATCAAAGCCCAGATCCTTAAAGTCGTCGTCAATTTTGAAATCATCTTCTTCATCTTTTGCTGCCTTTTTTCCAACTGATTTTTTTGCAGCAGATTTCGGAACATCAAATTCGTCAAAGTCCGGATCCCAATCATCGGCATCATCTCCCTTTTCCCAGTCATCGGCTTCTTCTACATCATCTACGTCGTCATCGTCATCATCATCATCCTTACTTTTTTTTGAAGCAGCCTTTCCTTTTTTTACGGGAGCAGTTTCTTCATCCAATTCGTCATCATCGTCATCCTCTTCGTCTTTTTTAGATTTGGGAGCTGCTTTTGCTGCTGATTTTTTTGAAGGAGTCTCTGCAAGTGGAGTCACTTTTTTTTCTTTATCTGATTTAGTAGCCATATATCAACTTATTAATGCTGTAAAATTTCTTATTGTTTTTTTAATAGCCAAAAAAAAAGGCATCTTTTTTTTATTTTTATTCTTACGCCAGTATGATCTGGTCTCTACCCGGTCCATTACTGATGTATTTTACCGGAACCTTTAAAAAATTATTGATGTAATCAATATAGGTTTTCATGTTCTGCGGTAAAGCATCGTACTGGGTAATGGCGGTGATATCAGTCTTCCAGCCTTCAAAGCTTTTATGTACAGGATCAATTTTTACTCTATTCATTTGAAAAGGTACATAATTTTTTTCTTCACCATTTACATTATATCCATTACAAACTTTTAATTCAGGCAGCGAATCAAGTATATCTGTTTTAGTCATGATGATCTGGGTAACACCATTAATCATACAGGCAAAATTTAAGGCTACCAAATCAATCCAGCCACATCGGCGAGGTCGCCCGGTAGTTGCGCCGAATTCACTACCAATTTTGCGAATCAGTTCACCCGTTTCATCATCCAGTTCAGTTGGAAAAGGACCACTTCCTACTCTTGTGCAATAAGCTTTTGAAACTCCATACACTTCCTTTATTTTCTGCGGTGCTATGCCAAGACCAGTGCAAACGCCGGCAGAAATCGTGTTACTGCTTGTTACAAAAGGGAAGGTTCCAAAGTCAACATCAAGCATGCTTCCCTGTGCACCTTCTGCCAACACTTTTTTGCCTTGTTGTATTTTGTCGTTGATGAAATATTCGCCATTTACAATCTTAAAGTCTCTCAGCAGTTCAATGGATTCAAAGAATTCATCTTCCCAGGTACTAATGTCTTCCTGGAAATTATAATTGTCCAGTAAACGCTGGTGTTTCAATCTTATTTTAATGTACTGAGAAGTAAAGCTTTTATCAAGTAAGTCACCCACTCTTAAACCGTTGCGACCGGTTTTATCCATATAGGCCGGACCAATACCTTTTAAAGTAGAACCAATTTTTTCAATACCTTTTGCCAGTTCACTTGCCTTATCCAATGCCCGGTGCGTTGGTAAAATCAAATGTGCCCTTTCGCTGATGTATAAATTCTTCTTGTAATCAATGCCCATGGAGGCTACTGTTTCACATTCTTTTTGTAGGGTAACTGCATCCAACACCACACCATTGCCAATCAGGTTTATTTTGTTCTCGTGAAAGATACCACTTGGTATTTGGTGAAGTACCACTTTTTTCCCGTTTACATATAGCGTGTGACCAGCATTTGGACCACCCTGGAAACGGGCAATTATATCATAATTGGGAGCAAAATAATCTACTATTTTCCCCTTGCCTTCATCACCCCATTGAAGTCCTAAAATTACGTCTACCATTTTTTTTTGTTCGTTTATGTTTTTTATTAGAATCTATTAGCCAATGACTTCTTTACCAGAAAGGCTTATGTCACAATCCTGAAAGAAGGGGCAAAGCCAAACACCATTTACCTGTAGGCTTCGTTAGTTACTTTAATGCAAAAAACAATTCAGTCTTTCCTCCAGAAATTATAATCCGGCGGTAAAAATAAATTGAAATATAACAACCACCTAAAATGATATTTATTTGTTTAAAAATTGGGGAGAAACTTCAATAGCCAGCCTGGAATGAAACCGGGAATTCAATACCCAATTGAATTGCGTTTCATACTAAACTGTTCGCCTGATCTTGCTGTATTTATAATTGATTTTAAAGTATTGGAATAGCAATTTGGTGATCGGCTTTATTTTTTTTCGTCAGTTTTTTATGCAGGAGTAAAATTGTTTATCTTCGAATTCTTCATGAGCCAATTATTTTCCAGAATAGCGATTTTATTTTTTTGCGTGCTTTGCCATTTGGCAACTACAGCCCAGGTGTGTACCGGCTCCTTAGGCGATCCGGTGGTAAATGTAACTTTTGGAGCAGGCTCAAACCCTGGTAATCCGCTTCAGGCTGCCAGTACTACTTATAGTTTCACCACTAATACTTGTCCTAATGATGGAAGCTACACTGTTGTGAACAGTACATCAGGTTGCTTTGGAAACAGTTGGTACAATATAACAGAAGACCACACTAACAATGACAATAGCGGTTATATGATGTTGGTAAATGCTTCCTTTAATCCTGGTGATTTTTACGTTGACACCGTAAAGGATTTATGTTCCAATACCAAGTATGAATTTGCAGCCTGGATCATGAATGTGCAGTACCCAACACAATGCGGCGGAAATCCAATTACACCAAAATTGGTTTTTAATATAGAAACAACAAGCGGGGTTGTTTTGGGTACGTATTCAACCGGCAATATCGTATCGCCTGGAACCCCGGAATGGAAGCAATATGGACTTTTTTTTACAACACCGATAAATACCAGCAGCGTTGTGATAAGACTTACCAACACAGCTCCGGGTGGTTGCGGTAACGATCTGGCATTGGACGACATTACTTTTCGCCCCTGTGGTCCAACGGTAACAAGTGCATCCAGCACCAATCAAAACAAGATAGATATGTGTATTGGCAGCACAACCAATGTTCCACTTTCTGCTACTGTGGGTAGTGGCTATATTGCACCATCTTTGCAATGGCAGTTAAGTATTGATGACGGAAATAGTTGGACAGATATTGCAGGCGCTACATCCCTTTCTTATATCGTTAATCAAACTACCATTGGTATTTATAAATATAGGCTTTCGGTAGCCGAAGGCACCAATATCAGCATTGCAAACTGCAGGGTTGCATCTAAGCCCGTTACAATCACCATTCATGATTTGCCCGTTGCAATTGCGTTGAGCAATAGTCCGGTCTGCGAAAACCGGGTTGTTAATTTATCGGCTTCTGGTGGTGTCACTTATTTATGGAGTGGACCAGCAGGTTTTAGTGCTACAGTGGCGGCGCCTTCATTCATTGCCAAGAACAATTCTTCGGGCCAATACAATGTAATTGTTACCGACCAGTTTGGTTGTAAAAATACAGCCGCTACAAATGTTGTTGCCAGTCCAAAACCTACTGCTGTGGTGAGTGGTACACAGCGAATTTGTGAAGGCGATTCTGTTCGATTACTGGCAAGCGGTGGCAGCGGGTATTTATGGTCGCCTGCTATTGGTTTGTCTGCTGTAGATATTGCCAATCCAATTGCCAAACCGGTAGATTCAACTGTTTACAGAGTTGTTGTTAGCAGTAATAGTAATTGTACCGATACCGCCACAGTAATAGTGAACGTAGTAAAACGACCAACTGCGAATGCGGGTCCGGATAAAATTTTACTAAAGGGCCAGTCGGTTGTATTAGAAGGAGCCGTTGGTGGATCAAACGTAAGTTTTTCATGGACGCCAGTAACCTATTTGAATAATCCCTCATTGGTACAACCAATTGCGACCCCCTTTAATGATATGTTGTATTCCCTGGAAGTAAGGTCGCCAGCCAATTGTGGTGTAGTATCCGATAACGTATTTGTGAAAGTGTACAATGATATTTATGTGCCATCAGCTTTTTCTCCCAACAACGATCGGCTAAACGACACCTGGCGGATAGAAGCGATGGTAGCCGTGCCCAATGCCAAACTAACTGTTTACAATCGTTATGGTACAATCATATTCGAAACTACCGGCAACAATAGAGAATGGGATGGCAGCTACAAAGGCAAGGCTTTGCCCGCCGGTTCATATGTGTATATGATTGATCTGAAAAACGGTCGGCCGATCAAAAAGGGAACAGTGATGATTTTGCGTTAATGCCTTTCCCAGCCTGAAATTAATCAGTTTAAATAATTCACCTAACTCAACAGTTGGAAACACTGGTTGGCTATCTCCAATTCTTCATTCGTTGGAACAATTAATATTTTCACTTTGGAATCTATCTTGTTGATTTCGTGAATTCCGTTGAATCGTAGTTCATTTTTTTCGTCATCTAAATTTATCCCTAGGTAATCAAGATTGGTTGTAACGAGTTTTCGGGTAAGTGAGTCATTTTCACCAACGCCGCCGGTGAATACGATTGCATCAAGCCCGTTGAGCACAGCCGTGTAAGAACCAATGTATTTGCGAATGCGGTAGGCATACATATCATAAGCTAATTTCGCCTCTTCATTACCTTTCTCAATTTCATTTTTAATGGTTCTCATATCACTAAATCCGGTTAAACCCAGCATACCGCTTTTTTTATTCAACAGGGTACTTACCTGTTCAATATCATACCCCAACTGGTTAACAAGATGGAAAATAACGGAGGGGTCAATATTGCCGCTTCGGGTACCCATGATCAATCCGTCTAACGGGCCAAGGCCCATGCTGGTATCTAAGGAATTTCCATTTTCGATGGCTGCCATACTGCAACCATTACCTAAATGAATGGTGATGATTTTGGAAGTTTCTTTACCAAGATATTGAATTGCTTGCTCTGATACATATTTGTGACTGGTGCCATGAAATCCGTAAACTCGTACTTTATGGGTATTATAAAATTCAGATGGGATAGCGTAGCGAAAAGCCTTTGCCGGAAGTGTATGAAAAAAAGCAGTATCGAAAACAGCGACCTGTTTTGCTTGCGTGAATATTTTTTCGGCAACTTCAATTCCAAGGTGGTGGGCGGGGTTGTGTAAGGGTGCCAATGGAAAAATTCTTTTTATTTCGTCTTTAACTTCAGGTGAAATGAAGGTAGTAACGGCAAGGTTTTCACCTCCATGAACTACCCGATGCCCCACTACTGTAATATCTGAAGGGTCGTTGATTACCCCAAATGTCGGGTGAGTCAATAATCGGGTAACTTCGGCTAACCCTTTTGCATGATCAAAAATTTCAGGCGATTCCGTAATAATTTCCTCTTTGCCATCAACATATGTTTTATGAATAATTTTTGAATTTGCCAATCCAATGCTTTCTATAATTCCATTGCAAATTACCCTTCTTTCAGGCATCCTGATTAACTGGTATTTGATGGAACTGCTGCCTGAATTAATAACAAAAATATTCATATTGATTGCTCTTTAAAATTTGGAATCTGTAAAAAAAATGCGATTGCAATAATAGTAATTTTATTGTTGTGCCTGGATAGCTGTGATTACTACTGTGTTAAAAATATCATCTACAGTACAGCCTCTGCTTAAATCATTTACTGGTTTATTTAATCCTTGTAACATTGGACCAATGGCCAACGCACCGGTTTCTCTTTGTACTGCTTTGTAGGTATTATTGCCGGTATTCAAATCAGGAAAAATGAGTACACTGGCCTGGCCTGCAACTGGGGAGTTTGGCATTTTTTGTTTGCCAATTACCGGGTCAACCGCAGCATCATATTGAATCGGTCCTTCCACTTTTAGATCAGGTCTTAAGGCTCTTACTATTTCTGTTGCACGACGTACTTTTTCAACATCTTCACCTTGTCCGGAAGTTCCTGAGGAGTAGGAAAGCATTGCTATTTTTGGCTCAATGCCAAACATAATACTACTTTCTGCAGATGAAATGGCGATATCTGCCAATTGCTCCGAAGTTGGATTTGGGTTTACAGCGCAATCTCCAAAAACCGTTACTCTATCAGGAAGACACATGAAAAATACGGACGAAACAGTTGCAATTCCCGGCTTTGTTTTTACAAATTGTAAAGCAGGACGGATGGTATGTTGAGTTGTATTCATTGCTCCCGAAACCATTCCGTCTGCATCCCCTTTGTAAACCATCATAGTGCCAAAATAGGCGCCATCGGTCATCATATCTCTTGCCATTTCCATGTTTACATTCTTGGTTTTTCGCAGCTCATACAAGGTTTCTACATAACCATGGAAAAGCGGAGACGCTGCCGGGTCTACTATTCTTACATGATTCAAATCAAGTGTAATATTCAATCGCAACAGGGTAGCGGTAATTTCATCCTTTTTACCTAGAATTGTTAGATCTACTACATCCTGTTTAATTAGTTTGGAAGCAGCAATCAATATCCGGTCGTCTTTTCCCTCCGGTAATACAATGTGTTTTTTGTTGAGCTTTGCCCGCTTTACCAATTGGTACTGAAACATGCGGGGAGTAATGCCTTCAGGCTGTGCCGTAACAATTCTTTTAACCACTGCTTCAGCATCGATGTATTTTTCAAAAGTGCTGATGGCCAATTCGATTTTTGGTTTATTGTCCGCATAAATCCTTGACTGCACGGCACCCACTTTATTCACTGTTTCAAACGTGCCTGATTCTACCTGGATCATCGGGATCACTGTTTCCAGTCCTTCCAGTAATTTAAGGATGGCTTCTTCTGGTTCGAGTCCTCCGGAAAGGATCATGCCAGCAACCTTTGGATAATTTTTTGAAAGATTGGCCTGTAACATTGCTACGATGATATCTGCCCGATCACCTGGTGTTACAATCAGGGTGTTTTCCTTTAACCGGGTAAGACAATTTCGCAGTTGCATAGCCCCTACAATAAAATGATCTACCTGGTTAGTTAACAAGTTATCTCCAAACAGCAATTTGCCTTTTACCGCTTCAAATATTTCCTTCATCGTAGGATTACTTAAATCCTTATTGAATGGAATTACTGCATTCAATACATCTTTAGGAAGCCGGGCATCTAAAATTTGTTTAAGTCTGTCTACATCCGCAAGATTAATTTTATTGGCGATTACAGATAATATTTTTACATCCTTATCATTCACAACCTGATAGGTAGATAAAATACTATTGGCAATTTCTTCCGGTGTGCTGCTATCGCCCTTGGTAATTAATATTAATGGTATTCCCAGGTTTTTTGCAATGTCCACATTTGAATCAAATTCAAAAGAAGCGGCATCTCCGTTAAAGCTGGTGCCTTCCACCACCACAAAATCATGGCTTTCTTCCAGTTTTTTAAATTTGGAAATGATATTGTCAATAATAAGGGAATTGTTTCCTTCGCTGCGATGCTTCAATAACTCATCATAGGTAAATGCAAAAGCATCAGTATAATCGAGTTTTAATCCAAATTGAGTAATGATGGTTTCAATGTGAATGTCTTTGATATCCTTCTCCGTCTCATTCACAATTGGTTTGAAGTAAGCGATGTTTTTAATCTTGCCTACCAACATATTCATTAGTCCTAAAGTAACTATAGACTTACCGCTGTTGGGTTCCGATGAAGCGATGTAAATGGCCTTCGACATATGTTGATATGTTTTTTTGTTAATGCGTTAAATTTCGGTAAAAATCGTTGAAAAATTATAAATGCTTCATGACATGAATCAGGCGGGGAACTAACATTGATTGCTTTTTGAATTATTAAAAGTATCTATTTTGAATGAGTTCTATTTTTCGATGTGCCGAAAGAATATTTTCTCTGTACGTTCAGCTATAATTTTTCTTTATATCGCAAAAGATTCTGGATTTTATTGAAAAAGTACCAATTATAAAAAAATATAAATATTATAATATTTCAATGTACTTTTAATTTCTTTAAATTTTAACCATAAAAAGATTATTTATGAAAAAAAAATCTCAGCCTATTTAGCACAGTATTCATTTGGAGAATACTGCCCTTCGTTTTCTCAGTTTCATATTTGTTCAATGTAAAAAAAGCAAAACTGAAATAAAGGACGAGCCGCAAATTGCAATAAAAGTTACTAAACTGGAGAAGTTAAAAGAATTAACCTGGCAAATTCTTTCTTTAGCAAAAAATGAAAATTTTAAAAAATTGGTATATGATGAATGTCGAACCCAAAAATATGGCGACTACTATGTACGGGTATTAGAGTTATTAGCAAGCCCAAAAGCAAAAGTTTTTATATCAAATGAAAGGGAAGTTTCTATCCTGAAAACAGTAAGTGAATTAAAAGTATTTGGGGTTACAAATCCTATAATCTTTTATCCTTCTATTGAAACCAAGGAAGATAAGGAATTTAAAGGCAAAATGACCCCTGTAAATTTCGTTGTGGATGAGGTTATCGGGGTTATTGATGACGGGGTTGGCGGCGGGGGTGGAAGTTATACTAATTATCAATATCCTGGTTACACATTTAACACTGATGGTCGGTTAAATTATGCTCAACAAATAACTGAAGAATTTGCCTGGGAGAATGATGTATGGGTTATTGGGGAAGAAGAAAATTGCTCTGAGGGAAATATGGTAGCGGCACCAGAAGATTTTGCAATAAACCCTTTACCGGAAAGACCTTAGGGAGTTCAAGAATACGGCGCAATTATTCAGGTTATCGATATAGGGGCACTTGAGCCATGGATTTCAGGAAAGTTGGAATTTAAGTACACAGTATTTAATACAACTGGGATAAAAATCCTTGGAACATTGGAACTTGGAAAAGTTA
>Ga0105049_10010700_pt1 | contig 10521 bp, 9 predicted proteins | sample MAT06_FD_78087 | JGI IMG/M metagenome (GOLD analysis project Ga0105049, IMG submission 78087) | Freshwater microbial communities from Lake Fryxell liftoff mats and glacier meltwater in Antarctica - MAT-06 | ecosystem: Environmental > Aquatic > Freshwater > Ice > Liftoff microbial mat | place... | reverse complement strand
GACTGGCCGCGTGATCGAAACCCGCGATTAGCTTAACTTCGCCGCCAAACTGCCCGGACAGGCGTGATTACCCCAATCCAGACTAGCACAGGGGCATAGCCGGATTTAAAGTGATGAAATCAGCCACTTGCAGCACCTGGAGGGTTGCAATCGATAGCATTCGGCTGGCTTTGAGCTTCGATCATTGCCAGCAGTTGCCGGACGATCAGGCCTGAATCAGAAGGTTTGAAATGCACGGTCAGATCCGGGAATCGTGCGGCTAACGCAGCAGGTAGCCCCAGTCCCGTCTGGATGATAAAGGGCTTGTCGAGTTCGATCAGGCGTTCGACGACGAGGGTAGAATCACCGTCCACCAAGTTTACATCCAGAATCGCGCCTTGCACGACCTTTTCGTTGATCAGGCGCAAAGCGCCCTCAGCTGTGTCTACCGGACCTGCGACCATACCGCCGGCATCTTCGATGGCAAATGAAAGGTCGAGAGCGATCAACACCTCATCTTCCAGCACGAGAATTCGACGGTTGGCTAGCACCTCTTGCACCTTGTTCTCACGGCCATGCGGACCATTGGCTTATAACTCGCTAATTACTTAATCGTTCCGCCAACATTGATATTTCAATGAAAAGTCCTTCTGGTCGCCAATCAAAATTAAGCTTTCCATCGAGCGAGCCAGCGATGCTGCGCCGTGCGAGCAGGCTACCAAATCCTTCACGTGCCGGTGCGCCTTTCACTGCAGGGCCACCGCTTTCCCGCCACTTAAGGGTTAGCCTGGTATCGGTGATTCCCCAGGAAACGCTCAAATGACCGGCGGGGACAGAGAGGGCGCCATATTTGGCGGCATTGGTCGCCAATTCGTGCAGGACAAGTGCAAGATTTGTGATGGCATCACCCGTAATGCGGGTTTCAGGCCCTTCAATCTCTATTCGTTCGGCGTCAAAATATGGTGCCAGAGTCTTTTCGACCAGGTCGCGCAACGTCGTTGTCCCAATCAGTTCACCGCCTGCAAGCTGGTTCGGACGGATCAGTTTGTGTGAAATCGCGAGCGCTGCTATCCGGCCGCGCACAGTGCTTGCCAGGTCAGCCGGCGTGGTTGCTCCTCGCGCGCTGAGACTGACAATACCGATGACGACCGCAAAGAGATTTTTGACGCGGTGATCGAGTTCCTGCAGCACCAGTGTTCGTTGCTGCTCGCTGCGCCGCAGTTCATCGATGTCGGTGTTGGTGCCAAACCAGCGCAAGATGTTTCCGATGTCATCGCGGACAGGTTCAGCTCGCGTCAAAAACCAGCGATAGTTTCCATCTCGACCGCGCAGCGGAAAGCTGTCCTCCCAGTTATTGCCAGTGTCGATCGATTGCCGACGTCTCGCCTCGACGCGAGCAAGTTCGTCGGGATCGTGAAGACTGCGCCAGCGATCACCCTGAACATCGGTTAGTGTTGTACCGGTGTAATCAACCCAGCGCCGGTTGACCCAGATAAATCCGCCGTCGCCGTCCAATATCCAGGCAAGTTGCGGGATCGTTTCGGCGAGCGCATGAAATTGCTGTTCCGCCAGGCGCAGGGAAGATTCGGCTTTCCGGCGGGCCGAAATGTCGGAGAAAATCACAGCCAGTTGGCGACTGTTGTCGTCGCCGAGCCGAAAAGCCAGAAGTTCGAGTAATTGCCCGGTCTCCAGAGGGCGTTCAAACCGCCTTGCTTCGCCGGTCCGCAGCACTTCATCAAAGGTTTCGTACCACGGCTGCGCTTCCGCAGGAAACGCTGTTCTCATGGTTTTGCCGATGACATCCGCGACGCCGGTGTGGACGGTGAACGCCGGATTGGCCACAATATAGATAAAGTCGCTAGAGTCACAGGCAGCGGTTACGACCTTTTCGATAATGCAGAAGCCTTCATCAATTCCGTCGAACAGGGTGCGATAGAGCAGTTCGCTCCGGCGCAGGGCTGCATCAACCGCGTGACGACCTGTCACATCGATGAAGGTTAGCACCACCCCGTCGATGACATTATGGACGGTGCGATAAGGGCGAACACGTAGAACATAGGTGGCGCCTGCGCTCTTCAAGGTCAGTTCGCGCTCTACGACACCAAGCTTTCGAAGCACGGTTCTGACGTCTTTCTCAAGCTCGGGATATTCAACGAGGCTGACGACCTCCGTAATGGGCCGACCAATATCAGCGTCTCGCAAGTGAAAGATATCGGTGATGCCGGGGGTGAAGCTTTTGACCCTCAGGCCCATATCCAGAAACATCGTCGCGATCTCGGTGCTTTCAAACACGTTCTTGAGGTCGCTGTTCAGGCTGACGAGCAATTCGTTCTTGCTCGACATCTCGGCGTTAATGGTCTGGACTTCCTCGTTGACCGATTGCATTTCCTCCTTGGCGGTTTCCAGTTCCTCGTTCGAAGATTGCAGTTCCTCGTTTACCGACTGATGCTCCTCGTTCGAGGATTTCAATTCCTCATTTGCAACTTCCAGTTCGTCGATCGTTGCCTGGAGCTGGATGCGGGTTGTCAGCAATTCCTGCTCGAGCGCTTTTACAGCGTCGACGTTGTCGCCATCTGCTTTAGTGACATCGTCGGCCTTGCTGCCGCCAGCGTCTTGAAACACCAGCGCAATACATCCCGCCTCGCCGCCGGGACTGGCAAGTACTTCGCCGATGACACTGACGAGGCGCAGGCGGCCATCTATCCTGATCGGGATATTATCATGCCGGGTTTCGCAGCTTTTGTCCCGCGTTTGCTTGAGCAACGTGCGTACTGCCGGGCGGAGGCTTTTCCGCAGGATATCGAACAGGGCGTATGTCGGCGCGCCGGAGGGCAGTTCGAGATACTGCCCGATCGCCGCCCCGGAAAAGCGCACAACCTGATCCGCCTTGTCTATAACGACATGCGGCGGATTGTACTTTTCTGTCGCGTGAAGCGCGCTCTTTTCGATCCAGTCGTCCTTGCGCAGCCGCGAAACGGGCGGGTGAAACGCTGGGTCCAGTCGCCTTCCGATTCCTGTCACATCGGGCAATGAGGCGCGATCGACCTCACGTCGTTCAAAGATGCGGTACTTCTTGTCACTGGTGCTGAACAGCCGGCCAACACGCGTGACCGATTCAGACGAACCAAGAAACAGCGCCCCCGCGGGTTTAAGCGCATAGTGGAAAGTCTGCATCACCCTGTCCTGCATCCTGGTGTCGATGTAGATCAGCAAATTACGGCAAGAAACGAGATCAAGCCTTGAAAACGGTGGGTGTTTGATAAAGCTGTGAGGCGAAAAAATGCACATCTCGCGGATTTCCGGCACGACACAATAATCGCTGCCGTCTTCATTGAACCAGCGGTCCAGGCGTTCTGCGGACACCCCGGAAACGGGCCCTTTATAACGGCCGAGCCGCGCCGCGGCGATGGCGCGATCGTCGATGTCGGTAGCAAAAATCTGCACCTTGGGTTTGCCGCGACAAGAATCCATGGCCTCGCGGACCAGAATGGCGATTGTATAGGCCTCCTCTCCCGTAGCGCAGCCTGGCACCCAGATACGGACCTCGTCATCGGCGCCTTTGCCGGCGAGCAACGGGCCGATAATCAAAGCCGCCAGCGCCTCGAAAGCGGCGGGGTCACGAAAGAATTGTGTTACGCTGATCAACAATTCGCGGAACAACATGTCGAGCTCGTCGGGGTCTTTGCGATAACATTCGATATAGGCAGCCGAGGTTTCAACATGTCGCACATGCATCCGGCGCTGCAGACGCCGCAAAAGCGTTTTTTCCTTGTACTCGCTGAAATCATGGCCGCTGCGTGCCCGCAGCGCGCCGATGATCGTGGCAAGTTGCGAGGCTTCGTCATGTCCGAAACGTTCCCCGTCCTTTCGGCCGGCCCCGTTCCTGTGGTCGCGATAGGCGATGATGCGCGCCGGCATATCCTCGACTGCCATAACCTCATCGACCTGGCCGGTTGCGGCGGCGCTTTGGGGCATTCCCGACATGGCGTGATGGTCGAATTCAGCCTGGGCGAGCGTTAAGCCACCTTGTTCCTTGATCATTGCAAGACCCAGCGTTCCATCGCTGCCGGTGCCCGACAGGATGATGCCTATGGCGTTTGCGCCCTGGTCTTCGGCAAGCGATTGCAGGAATGTGTCGATCGGCCTTCGATTGTTACGCGGCGGCGCGGGACGCTCAACCTTCAAACGACCTTTTTGGATCGTAAGCGTTGCATCGGGCGGAATTGTGTAAACGCGGTTGGGCTCGACCTCGACATCATCAACCGCCTCTACGACAGACATTTCTGTTGTGCGTGCAAGCAACTCGCTCAACATGCTCTTGTGGTCGGGTGAGAGATGCTGGACCAGAACGAAAGCCATTCCGGTATCGGCGGGGGCATTGCCAAAAAAACTCTTGAAGGCATCGAGCCCACCAGCCGATGCTCCAATTCCGACGATCAGAGACACTGCCGGCTTATCCTTTCGTCCACGATGCCCGCGCGGCGTTGGCTTTATTGTTAGACCCGTAGCCAGTGTTCCGCAAACGAGGGCCGAAACGATGAATAATCGGCATCGTCGCTTTGCTGAAAGCCACGATGCCGATGATTTGTTCCCTGTCGGCAGCTATGCCCATACTTGGGTTGAGATTTAACGAGGGATTGGGTCCCGTCGTAGTGACGAAGGAACGAGGACGAGACCCAATCCCTCAAAACCGAAATTGCCCACCAAGAAGCCTGCCGATCAGGTAGTGAAGGACATTCGCCGGGCAACCCGGCGGCGTTTCCCGGTCGAAGACAAGATCAGGGTCGTGCTGGATGGCCTGCGCGGTGACGGCAGCATCGCCGAGCGGTGCGAGCCACGGAAGGCCCAAAGGACATTGGGCCCAGAGCCTGTATTACTCTTAATCCAAGGAGTTCATGGAGGCGGGCAAGCGCCGTTTGGCTGGAGATGCCGCCCGTGCCGCCACCGCCGACGAGGCACAAGGTACCCCGCATCCGAGAAGCTCGAGATCATCAGGATCGTCGAGCAGTCGCATCTGCCGCGCCGGCGCACACTGGACCAGCTTGGATTCCGCGCCGAACCTTCTGCCGCTGGTATGGCTGCTATCTCGATGGTGGCCCGGAGGCGCTGGCCGATCGGCCACCGGTACCAAGCCGGGTGTGGAACCGCATCCCCGCCGATGTCACCGAGCCATTCCAACAAGAGCGCCAGGCGCCACCGCCTCCACCCCCCCGGCGCGATTCCCGGCTGGCGCGACTCGTTGCAGATGCAGGCACGACTCGAATCGGCCTGGAGACGATGGGCACTTTGTCGACCGCCCAGGCCGCAGCGTGGTTCGATTGCTGCCGCTCCACCCTGACCGATCGCATCAAGCTGAGCTATCTGGTGCCCGGTATCGTCGAGGCGATCCTCGCCGGTCGCCAACCGCGGACGGTCACCCGAAGCCGGCTTGCGACAATCGACCTGCGGATCGACTGGCAGCAGCAGCGCCGGATGCTCGGGTTTGTCTGAGCCGGGCTGATAAGCTGCGAGGAAAAGTCCGCAGCGGCCGATCCGAACCACCCAACCAACAGGATCGCTGGCGCATCGCGCCCGCTGTTGTTTTGCGCGATGCCGGGACGATGGCGGATATTGCGGCGCTATGAACCCCTGGCAAGCCGTCCATGGTCACAGGCCCGATGCAGCGGGTTCGGCAAAGCACGGGAAGTGCGGGGACGAAATTGCGGTAAATTCAATTGGTCCCGGAGAACTCCGGGACCGGCTGACTGTTTGGTGCGGCCAAGAAGACTCGAACTTCCACGGCCTTTCGGCCACAACGACCTCAACGTTGCGCGTCTACCAGTTCCGCCATGGCCGCACGACCAAATTGTCCGGGAAGCGTTCCCGTCCGGTAGGAGGGGGCGGTTAGCACAGGCTCGCGCATTCGCGCAACTGCCATCGCGCATTTGCGCAACTGCCACCGCGCGGCGCGTGAAGTCAGCAGCGGCGTGTTGCCGGGTGCCGAGGGATGCTGGCCAAGATATTGCCGCAAACAACGCCGTTTGATTGTTCAAAGCGGAGATTTGCCTTGTATTTGCTGCCCGGTAAGGCGCTGACGTGGTTGTTGCGCACTGTGCAATCGTCGCACGCAAAAACCGAAATCGCCGCTGGATAGCCGATGCGAATATCGTTGTTTTCAATGATTACGCCGCTAAATCCATCACCTCTGGGACCAAAGAAGTTAATGCCCTGTGTGTCGCCGTCGACGGTATTGCCGCGAATCGTGATGTTGGTCATCCGGCGCGTGTTCGGTGTCGTCCATAGCTGGATCGCATCGGGATGATCGCCATCCTTCCAAGTGCCATCTTTCTTGTCACCGGTCGGCTTTACCGGTGAAAAATCGTCGAAGCGACTGTTTTCGATCAGCACATCGCTTGTACCTGCAACATCGATACCATCGCTGCGCAGCCCGGTGAAGTTGACGTTACGGATAATAAGGTTCTGGCTGTCGCCGACAACGATGCCGTTCTTAGCGTCGGTGATCTTTGTGCCAATAAAGCTTATGTTCTGTGTGCGACGAATATCGGCCCCATAACTGCCGGGCCCGCTGCCGGTGCTGCCTTGGGGGGCTGACACGACGCCACCGCGCCAGATGATGCCGGCGCTGTCCCATATCTGCAGGCCCTGTACCATTGTTTTCCCGGCGTCGATTGTGACGGGCGGATCAAAGCGCTGGCCGATGATTTTGATAAGCGGGTAAGGCCCTGGACCCAATGCGACGACAACCCCCGGCTTCAAAACCGGGGGCGCGACGGCCAACGCAAGCGCAACAAAGAACATAAATCCTCCGGTAAGGCCGACGCCGCGACGTCAATCAGTTATAGCGCCGCAATTCTTTTTTGGCGATCGCAGCACGGTGAACTTCGTCAGGGCCGTCGGCAAGGCGCAGCGTGCGCTGCCCGGCATAGCCGCTTGCGAGGCCATAATCCTGGCAGACGCCGCCGCCGCCATGCGCCTGAATGGCGTGGTCATGGATCAGGCAGCTCATGTTAGGCGCGACGACCTTGATCATGGCGATTTCGTTGGCGGCGCCCTTGTTGCCGACGGTGTCCATCATGTACGCGGCCTTGAGCGTCAGCAGACGCGCCTGTTCGATGGCGATGCGCGAATCGGCGATGCGTTCGTGCCAAAGGCTGTGTTCCGAAATCGGTTTGCCAAAGGCCACGCGCGATTTTAGTCGCTTGCACATTTTTTCCAGCGCCCGTTCGGCGGCGCCGATGCTGCGCATGCAATGGTGAATGCGGCCAGGACCCAGCCGTCCCTGCGCGATTTCAAAGCCGCGGCCTTCGCCCAGTATCATATTGCCGACGGGCACCCGGACGTTATCAAGAATCACTTCGAAGTGGCCGTGCGGGGCGTCATCATAACCGAACACCTTCAACGGCCGCAGCTTGACGATTCCCGGGGTGTCGAGGGGCACGAGGATCTGGCTCTGCTGGGCGTGGCGGGCGGCGCTCGGATCGGTCTTGCCCATCACGATGGCGATCTGACAGCGCGGATCACCGACGCCAGATGACCACCATTTGCGGCCGTTGACGATATATTCATCACCCTGGCGCACGATCGAAGTTTCGATATTGGTGGCATCCGACGAAGCAACCGCCGGCTCGGTCATCAGGAAAGCCGAGCGCATTTCACCGGCCATCAATGGCTTCAGCCACTCCTGTTTCTGTTCTTCCGAGCCATAGGTGCGCAGTACTTCCATGTTGCCGGTATCGGGGGCCGAGCAGTTGAACACCTCGCTCGACCAACCAGAGCGGCCCATCAGTTCGGCGAGCGGCGCATATTCAAGGTTGGTCAGCCCCGGGCCCTTCCATTCGCCGACATCATGCTCACAGATGTTGAGAAACAGGTTCCAGAGCCCGGCCTTGCGGGCGACAGGCTTCAATTCCTCGATGACCGGCAGCACCTTCCAGCGTTCGCCTTCGGCGACTTCCTGTTCATAACGCTCTTCGTTGGGATAGATATGTTCGTCCATGAAGGCGCTGACGCGCTCGATCAAGGCTTTGGACTTGTCGCTATATTCAAACATCATGGTCGTTCTCTCCTACGGCTTTCGCCGCCGTCCTGTCATGGCGGGGGCTGCAAATCCAGTCAGAAGATGATGGTGGAATATGACCCTCCCATTTTTTGCATGGCAATGCGGGTATTCTCGCGCCCGACAGCGGGTCAATTTGCCCATTAAAATCAGTGAGTTGCAACAGTCCGCGTCGTTTTACCTAAGGTCTTTGCCTTGGCAAACCGTTCCGCGATTGTGCAAATGCCGCGGGCAAATGAACAGGGCGATCTTTAATGCTTCAGGTCATGGCAGCCGACGTGAAGACTGATCCGTTTCCGCATGTGGTGACGCCGCAAATCCTGCCGGCCGAGCTTTATACCCGGCTGCGTGCCGAATACCCCACTAATGTAACCTTTAAAACGAGTACGGGGACAACGCTCGGCCAAGGCAGCCGCACCGGCGTGGGCACGGGGTTTGATATTTATCACGGCGATACAGCCTATGCCGATCTTGTCGCCCGTTCGCCGGCTGGGACCGAGCTTGACGGCTTTGTCAATTCATAGGCCTTTGTCGACCAGTTCGTCGCGGTGTTCGCCGCGCATCTGGAGGCGGCCGACTGCACCGCCAATGTCGCTGCATCGCACATGCGCCCCGATTATTTCGAGCCGTGCTCGGCGCTGACCGACAAGATGACGATGGCCGACCGCTTCGCCGATGTCGGGCACAAGTTGTTCGGCAACATGCGTATTCGCGAGACCGACCTGTGCAGCCGGCTCGACATCCAAAAAGCGTTCGGTGGCTATAAAAAGCCGCCGCATTGTGACCGGCCCAACCGGTTGTGTTCGTTGATTATCTCTTTCACCGATGCCGTGGCCGAAGGGATCGAAGGCGGCAATCTGCGCGTTGACAAGCATCATGATGACAAGCCGGTGCAGAAATATGAACGCCACCCCGCCGAAAGCAACGTCGATATCGTTGCCGAACTGACCTCAGCGGAAAACCTGAGCGCCTGATTACCCTGCTCTAACAACAGTTATCACGGCGTCACCCCGGTGACCACCAAGGGGGCGCAGCGCGATTTCTTGTTTATCAACCTGTCGGGGCGCGTCGCCAACCTCTGGTAGACCCCGTCAGAACGGGCCCCTTCAGAACAGGCTGGTGCCGGCCGGTGTAATCGCCACGCTGCGCGCTTCGGGCGGAAAGCCAATGACGGTGCTGCTAAATTCGGTTTCGGTGCCGGCGGGCAGGCGGCGGATATGGGGGCTGATCGTCCAGCGCAGCGCAGTGCCGGTTGGGCCTGACAGGCTGGCGCGCAGATCGGGCACCGCGGCGGTCGCGCTGCCGGTGTTGCGAATAACCCCCTTCACCTCGAGCAACAGCCGGCCTGACGGCAATATCGTCGTTGTTCCGACCACCGAAATATCGAGCGACACCGGAGGCGCCAGCCGCGCCAATGCAGCGCCGATATAGGGTGTGCTGGCCAGATCGACCCGTCCGACCCATAGGCCCGCCGCCGTAATGGCCAGCGCCAGGCCCGCGAGGCCGGCGCCAAGATTGCGCAGCCAGGTCGATCGCAGCGGCGCATTACCCGCGTCGGCATTGGTATCTTCGGGCGTGTCGTCGCCATCGCCATCGCCAATCTCCAGCACAACTGGCGGCACTTCAGCAGCGGTGACCGGCGGCACCGGCATCGCGGCATCGGCCCAACGCGCGCTGATTTGTTCCTGCACGGCAACAAAGGCGGCTTCTTCATCAGCTTCGGTCATCGGCGGGCGCGGGCTTGGTATCGGCGGCGCCGCAACCTGCACTTCGGGTACCCAGCGATGCTCGCACGCGGCACATTTTAACCGCGCGCCGCGTGCCAGCACGGCATCGGGCAGTTTGTAGCGCGCGTCACAATTGGGGCAGGAAACGATCACGGGCACAGTCTAGACCGTCCGTGCGGCAAAGGGAATCACCCAGGCGCAGCAAATGCGATGATCGGCAGCGCTTGCCTCGCACGCTCGGCTCGGCGATAGCGGCGGGATGCACGATATAGCTTTCATTCGAAACCGTCCCACTAAGTTCAACCGACTTATGCAGCGGCGTGGCATCTCCGACGCCGCAGCTTCAATTGTTAAGGCTGATGCAGCCGTTCGAGGTTTGAAACTTGCGCTTGATGAAAAGCTCGCTCAACGGAACGAGTCTGCCAAGACATTTGGCAGTACCGTCGCCGTCATTGAGCAGCTTGTCGTTAGCGTTGAAAAAATGCTCGATAACGCTCTCTTTGAAGAGGAAATTAAAGAGCTAAACTTAGATTTAGAGAACCAAAAGCAGATTCAACAAGAGAATCTAGTGAAGTCTATGCAATATAATGCGATGATTCCGTTTTTGAAAGATGCTGTTGAAGCGGCAAAATTAAAACTGGAAGAAGAAATATCGCAGATTCCGAACTTGCCTGCGCCCGACGTTCCAGATGGAGATAGTCAAGAAAATAATTTAATTGTAAAAACATTCGGCAATAAACCTCATTTTGATTTCGCGCT
>Ga0105049_10010698_pt1 | contig 10522 bp, 7 predicted proteins | sample MAT06_FD_78087 | JGI IMG/M metagenome (GOLD analysis project Ga0105049, IMG submission 78087) | Freshwater microbial communities from Lake Fryxell liftoff mats and glacier meltwater in Antarctica - MAT-06 | ecosystem: Environmental > Aquatic > Freshwater > Ice > Liftoff microbial mat | place... | reverse complement strand
CCAGACGGCCGGCGGCACGGTGCCGGCCGAGATCACCCGCGTGAACGATCTCATCAATCGCTTGGTCGCGTTGCGGGCCGATTCACCCGACAACCGTGAATATCCAGTCACCTTGGCTAATGAACTCCTGTCGATTATCGTCACGGCCCACGATGTGCGAGCCGAGGGCGAACCGGATGCCCCTGCACGAGTCATTCACCTTTCCTTCGGCCAACCGAATATCGTGAATCGCAGCCTCCCCGTCTGGGTGGGGACTGCGACGAAGGGAGAGAAGCAACCCCGCGTTTCGCTTGTGGATGATCTCGCGGGCAATCCGCAAGATTCGTGGCTCGGTTCCTGGATCGCGCCCGACACGTTCTCCGCGATGTTGGCCCGCCCCGGCGTCGCCTATCGTGCCCCCAAACTGTTCGAGACGCCCAAGGATTCGCTCGAAACCATCACCGCGTCCGGGTTCACCCTCAAGAAGGACAACGGCGAGTGGAAGCTCACGGCTCCGCTTGTCTCCGAAGCCGACCCGGCCGGCGCTACTAAACTCGCGTTCACACTCGAAAACCTCACCGCTGCGGAGTTCCTGAGCGAAGCGCCAACGGGGCCGGAACTTGTCACCTTCGGCCTGGAGAAGCCCAAGCAAACAATCATCCTCAAGTTCAAAGAGAGCAAGGAAGATAAAGAGAGCAAAGAACCGAAAGCGGGCAAGGAACGCAAACTCGAAATCGGCGTGGCGCGGCCGGGGAAACCTGAAGTCTTCGCTCGCCTGGATGGTGGCGTTGTGTTCACACTCCCCAGCGTCACTGTAGAGCCGTTCACCGCCGGGGCCGTCGCGTTGCTTCCCTTGCGGATGTGGACCGTGCCCGGCGATAAGTTCCTTTCCGCCGAGGTCACCAAGTTCGGGGAAGTCGCCAAGGACAGCTTCACCATCACCAAAGATGGCGCGAATGCGAAGCTGACCGGGCCGTTCACGGCGACAGGGGCGGTTGTGAATGCCCGACCACTGACCGTCGCATTCAGCAATTTGACGGCTGTGAAGTATCACGCGCTCGCGGTCACCGCTCCAAACGAGTTCGGGTTCGATAAGCCGCTCCTTTCGGTGAAGATCACCTATTTGGGAAAGAAGCCGCCCGCCGATGTGGAAGTCTCCGTGTCGCAGACCGTGATCGTCGGCAACCTCACCGGCGATGGCCTGGGCCGCTATGCGAAACTCGACGCCCCAGATGCACCCGTGTTCATCGTCGCGCCGGGCTTCGTGGCGGCCGCCCAAACGCCGCCACTGGAATTGCTTGATCGCACCCTGATGAGTTTTTCGCCTACCGCGTTTACCGGAATCGCCCGAACAATGGGCAAGGACGAGTTCGAGATCGGGCAAGGGGCCGTCGTCGGTTGGGACGTACTGAAGCCCGCGAAGAATCGTGCGGATCAGCAAGTTGTGGAGGAACTCGCCGAAGCTCTGGGTGGCCTGAAAGCCGAGCGGATCGCGGCTTACGGCAAGAAAGATGACCTCTTCAAGAAGTACGGGTTGGAACCGGCGGTTGCGGTGGTTGCGGTCACGTTCGGCGACAAGGGCGAGACCAAAACGCTCCGCATCGGCAACCCCGCTGACCCCGCCCGGCCCGACGGCGACCGCTTTGTTACTGTCGAGTCGGCGTCGCCCGACATCGCCGTCGGGGTGCTGTCGGCGGCATCGGCAACCAAGTTGCTCGCGCCGGGGGTGGCGTTCCGGGACCGCACGCTCGCCAAGTTCGTGGACGTGGACAAGGTCGTTCTCGAACGCGGCGACCGCAAGGTAACCTTCACCAAAGTCGGCGGCATGTGGAAGCTCACTGAACCGCTGGCCGCGCCCGCTGAGTCGGCCGAACTTGATGCGCTGCTCGCCGACTTGGCCAAACTCCGGGCCGATTCCTGGGTCGCCGAGAAGGGCAAAGACCTGTCGGCTTATGGCCTCGACAAACCCGAGGCGAAGTGGACGCTCACCGATGGCGACAAGACCGTTCTCGTGCTGCTCATCGGCAAGAAAACACCCGATGGCCGCGTTCATGTGACCACCGACAAAGGTGGCCTCGTCGGGTTGCTCGATCCACTCCAAAGCGCTCGGCTGCTGGCTGAGTACCGGCAACGCCGCCCCTGGGAAGTGGACGCCCTGCAAATCGAGAGCATTGAACTGACCAAAGGCGAGGCGAAGTTCACACTCGCGCATCCCGGCGCGGTGTGGGTGGATGCCGGGAAGCCCGCGGAACTCATGGACCCGAAAGTCGTGAACGAACTGCTCGGCACGCTCGGCTCGCTGACGGCTGAGCGTTACGCGGTGGACAAGGACGCGGACCCCGTACTTTTCGGCTTGGAGAAGCCCGGAGCGTCGTACACCGTCGTGGCCAAGGGCGGTGCAAAAGCGATTCTAGAACTTGGCGGCGTGGTTGGCGGCACGGACGGCAAACAGCGCTACGCCCGTGTCGTGAACAAGGATCGCACCGATGTCTTTGTCCTGAGCGCTACCGACACGGCCCGCTTGATGCGTGACCGCGCCGCGTATGTGGTGAAGAAGTAGATTGGGGAAACGGCAGATAGCCCCCGGCTTGCCGGGGGTCTTATTTCGCTAAACTCCGCGCGGCCGGGATTGATACATTTGTAGAGCCAGCAAGATCAGCCACACACCAGGGGTTGCGCGAAGCGCTCCACCCCTGGCTACCGTCCGACGCCCATCCGGGCTAAAGAGGGTGAATGAGACTTGTCTTTGCAGCCCTGGAGAGGGCGACCGAGTGTGGCCTGGGGTTGCGCTGCGCTTCACCCCAGGCGGGCGAACGGAGAATGTCCTGACGCCAAACGCCTCAAGGCAAAAATGGCTCATTCCTAACCGCGCGGAGTACAAATGAAGAACCCTCGGCAAGCCAGGGGCTATCTGATTGAAAGCTCTCGGAGGGCACGGTTGTGATTCGGTACGCGGGGTATTCGGTCGGTTATGTGTGGGCGCTGCCGAACACGCTGCTGGGTGTGATGTGCTTACCGTTCACGTTGTTTTCGGGTGGGCGGGTGCGGTTCCAGTGGGGAGCAATGGAACTCTACGGCGGGTTCGCCGCGTGGTTCTTGCGGAACATCGCGGGTGCCGGAGCCATGACGCTTGGGCACGTCATCCTGGCACGCGACCGGGGCATGCTCGACTTCACCCGCAGCCACGAACACGTCCACGTCGGTCAGTACATGTGGTGGGGGCCGTTCTTCCTGCCGGCTTACGGGTTGTCGAGTTTCCTGTGCTGGCGACGCGGGTTGAACCCGTATCTGGATAACCGCTTCGAGAAGGTGGCGTTTGCGTTGTTCCCGTGCGACGGCGTGCCTCCTTAAAACCCGGCGTAAACGCCGGGCTAGATGAAAACCAGACGAACAAAATGATCCTGCACGCCAAGCACTACGCCACGGGGATGGCGATTGCCGTTACGGCCGAAGCGGACCACATCACGGACATCACTGCCTCAGATCAGAACCCCGAAGCCTGGGTCGCGCCGGCGTTCTTCGACCCGCAAATCAACGGCTGCCTGGGCATCAGTTTCAACTCGTCCGAACTGACCCCGAACGCGATTCGCAAGGTCGCCGACGTGTGCCAGGCGCACGGCATTGGAGCATTCCTGCCCACGCTCATCACGGGGAGTTTCGACGCACTCCGCCACGGGTTCACCACACTTCGCGCAACCATTGATGCCGACGCCGAGTTGGGCCGCCGGATGCCGGGCTTTCATCTCGAAGGGCCGTACATGTCCGGTGAGGATGGCCCACGCGGCGCTCATCCAAAGGAACATATGCGCGACCCGGACTGGGACGAATTCCGCAGGTGGCAGGAAGCGGCCGGCGGGCGGATTCGCATGGTCACGCTCGCGCCGGAACGAGCCGGGGCGCTGACGTTCATCGAGAAGTTGAACGCGGCGGGCGTTGTCGTTGCGATTGGGCACACGGCCGCGACCGGCGCACAGATTCGAGATGCGGTGAAAGCGGGCGCGAAGACCAGCACGCACCTCGGGAACGGGTGCCATGCCACGCTGCCCCGGCACGACAACTACATCTGGGAACAACTGGCGTGCGATGAACTCTGGGCGAGCATCATCACCGATGGGCACCACTTACCCCCACAGGTTGTCAAATGCGTGTTGCGAATGAAAGGCATAAATCGCGTGCTGCTCACATGCGATGCGGGGAGCCTCGCGGGGCTGCCGGCGGGAAAGTACCGCGAATGGGGCACTGACATGGAAGTGCTTCCCTCGGGCAAGATCGTGGTCGCCGGGACACCGTTCCTCGCGGGAAGCGGTCACTTCACGGACGTGTGTGTCGGCAACGTGATCCGCGCTGGGGGCGTGAGCCTGGCGGACGCCGTCAACATGGCGACCGAACGGCCGCGTGGACTGCTGGGCTTACCCGTTCCGACGCTCGAAGTCGGGCAACCGGCGGACTTGGTGGTGTTCGACTGGCAACCCGGCGGCGATGTGCGGGTTCAGACAAACAGATAACCTCCGACTTGCCGGAGGCATTTGGAGTGTTGATAGTAGGTCATTCGCTCCGCGAGTGACCATTTCTTTGTTCTGTGTCGGGAACACTCCAAGAAATGGCGACTCGCGGAGCGAATCGCCTACTTTCCCAAGGAAATCACTTACCGGCGACGGTTCCGGTCTTGCCCGAGATGGCGGCGAACAGCTTCGGGAACGCCTCGGTCAGTTCGGCCCCGGCTTCGATCACGACACGCTTCTCCTCGATCACCGCGACGCCATCGACCATCAGTTCGGCCTTCACTTCGTAGAAGTATTGACCGGCGGCCAGCGGCGGTGTCGTGAAGGACCGTTCCGTGCCCACGAGGTTGGTGAGCCGGCCATCCACGAACAACTTGGCGTCCGCCGGGAGTTTGAACTTCAGGTTCGCGCCCATCGGCTTCTTCGTCGTATCTTCGGGCTTCTTCATCGTATCTTCGGGCTTCTTCATCGTATCTTCGGGCTTCTTCATCTCGGGCTGGATGACGGCGGCCGGGGGCGGATTGACGTTCGTCACGTTGCCGTACACGGAGGTCGGGCTGCCGTAGATGGCCGGCTGGCCATAACCCCATCCGCCCGCGCAACCGTACCCGTGCAGCGTGTACGCCGGCATACCGATCGGCGGGCCCCACGACGACGCGCCGTAGCCACTGCCGTAGCAACTGCCCGAACAACCACCCCAACCGTGGCAAGAACTGTACCCGGAGCCGTAGCACGAACCGGAGCCGCCGCCGCACCCGTGGCACGACTTGTGGCTGCCGAACAACCCGCCACCGCTCCGCATTCCGGAGAACAGGCCGTGGTGGCTGGAACCGTAGCACGAAGACCCAAAGCAAGAATACCCGGAGCAACCGTAGGAACTCGGGTAACCCGTGCAACCCGCCGTGACGGCTCCGCAGCACCCGTAACTGACCGGGGCGGCGTAGGCGAGCGGGGCACCGTAAGTGACGCTGGGCGTTACGTCTGCCCCCGGCGTCAGGGCGGTCATCAGAATGAGGCTGTACATGGTCTGAAAATCCTCTGGTGCGGTGCGGCAAATTACGCCGACACAAAGGATGGTAGAATTGAGTCAAAAAGTCGTCAAAGGCAATATGCGGAATCTGGGATGATTGGCTGAAAAGGGCAATCCCTACGACCGGAACTGGGGTACGGAAGAATGTGAGAGTGGGGCTGAGTCAGGAGTGATGCGGTTGGCGTTTTGGGTGAGGTTTTGTGCGTTGTATCGTTCCCCAGGCCTTCGACCTGGGCTGACAGAAACGCCCCTTCAGGGCGAAAACCGGGCTTTCTCTCCGAGTCTGAAGGACTCGTTCTGTCAGCCCAGGTCGAAGGCCTGGGAAGCGATACCATTGCCAGCCGCGTTACTCCCGAGAGCGTAAACGAACCGAACTGATTCTTCCTCTCTCACACTCTCCACTCTCCACTCCCCACTCTGAGAATCACTGCCAGCCGCGTTTACGGAAGAGCCAACCGGCGGTCGTGAGCCAGGCGATGGCCAGCGCGAACGCTCCGAGCAGGTTGTACCAGTGATACCAGAGGACTTCGCCGCTAAGTGCCGCGTGCAAAATGCGTGGTCCGTGGTACTCAACCGTGACCCAGGGTATGCCTGGGATGCCGTTCAGCGAGCAAATCATCAGAATCATCGAAACCGACATCAGGTAACACATGCCGCCGAGGAATGCGGCCCGCTGTGTTTTAGCAAGCGTGGCGATGGTCATGCCGATGCCGAGGAATCCACCGCCGACCGCGATAAGCGAGAGCCAAAAGAACAGGCTCGACAGCACAGCAGGCTTGTAAATCGCCCCGAGCGTGGCAGCCAACAGGATACCCAGGCCGGGGTAGAAGATGAACTTCGCCGCGACAATCTCGGTCGGCGACGCGGGCGAAAGCGCCTGGGCAAGCAACACGCCGCGTTCGCGTTCCTCACAGTTCAGCGTCGGGAGCATGTACACGCACGCAAAGTACAACGCGAACACAACGAGACCCGTGGCAATCGCGGAACGGAAGTCGAGAACCTTCCCGCCGAGTCCTTTCCGGGTAATCGCGAGGTCCGGAACCGCGAGCGCCGGGCCGATTTGCTCCTGGAATCGCTTGTGCGATTCAATGACGAGCCAGGTACTCTCCGCATCGAATTTGGTTTCTGGAGCCGAGCCGCCGTTGCTCTTGGCCTTCGCGGCAAACGCTCGCCGGAGTTCCTTCCAGAGCCACGCCTCGTAGGGCGCGAGTGCGGTCGCGTCGCCGTCCGGATGCCAGACATCCACGCTCACCGTGGCGTGTTTCGTGGGGGATTTCTCTGCGGCAATCTGCTTGATCTGAAGTGCCCCGGTGCCGGTCGGGTAGACAATCAGCCCGTCGATTTGCTGGGCGTCGGTCTGCGGCCGGAATCGGATTTGTTCGCTCAACTCCGGTGGTTTGTTTGCTCGCAGGTGTTTGATGAGGTCGGTTTCCACATCGTAATCGATGAAGCAATACCGCACGCCGCCAACCATGCCCGTGCCGGCAGCCGCTTCCTTCGGTGCAAAAACGCTCAGAAGAACGGCCGACGCGACGAGCAGAAGCGCCAGCATCAGCCCGCCACGGTTGGCAAGGTGCCGCTGCCACTCCTTGACCAGTAGCGCCTTGATGATGTACCAACGCATTATTCTTGGCTCTCAGCTTTCAGTTTTCAGCGCTCAGCCAGAATCGGGTGATTGCCCGCGTTGCTGATCGCTGACGGCTGATAGCTGAAAGCAGAATTACGCCTTTTGCAGCAACAAGTCGAGTACCCAGCACCCGCGGAGGTGGGTGATGGTGGAGTCGCGGAGGTGATCGAGGATTTCGGCGTCGTTGCAACCGGCGTCTTGGACAGCGTCGGCGAGGTAGGGCATTCGGTCGTAGGCGCGGTCTTCGTAAATCCCGGTGGCGAGCGCCACGACGGTGGACGTGAGCCAGTCCGGGTGGGCGACGAGGTTTTCGCGGAACGGGTGCGGGCCGAAGATTTCCCGCAGGAAATGAGGCTGAATCAAGGAGGCTTCGTTGCCGCGTTCGCCCCAGTAGGTCGGTGCGCGGGCCGTCTCGAAGAAGGCCGTGCCGGCGTCTTCGTTGAAGAACACCACGTTGCTATTCTGGGCCGAACGCAGGCCACGCGGCGGCTTGTCCTTTTCGGCCCAACGTTCGACCATCGCGGCCCGCTTTTTGAGGCGTTGTTGCTCGGGTGGCGTGAGCAAGCGCATGGATTGCCAGTCCCAGAACACGGCGAGGTACAAACGCACCACGCGAGGTGTGGCGCGAGCGTGGTTCCGGACGAACTCGACCATCGGGAGTGGGTTCGTCTGGGCGAGCCACTCTTCTTCGGTCATCGCGGGTTCGGCTTTCTTCTTTCGCTTCGCCATATGTGAACCTGCCCGAGTTGCGCCCCGATTCAATCCCGTTCGCGGCCGAAGAAGTTCCGCAAGCCGAGGTACAGAATCATGCTGAGCGACCGGATGGCTTCGTTCCGGTTCACCTTGCTCGCGCCGGCTCGGCGATTCTCGAAGATGATCGGGTATTCCCCTAGCTTACAGCCCGCCTTGTGGCACCGGAACAGCACTTCTTGTTGGAACGAGTATCCGCGCGACCGGATTTTATCGAGCCGGACCTGGCGGAGCTTGCTGACGCGATAACACCGATAGGCTCCGCTCGCGTCCTGCACCGGCATACGGAACAGGAACCGCACCAACGTGTTCACGCTGCGCGAGATGACTTTCCGGGCCAACGGCCAGTTCTCGGTTCCGCCGCCCTTGACGTACCGCGACCCGATCATCACATCGTATTTGCTCATCCCGGCGAGGATGCCCGGCAAATAACGGGGCGGATGGCTGAAGTCCGCATCCATATTCTGAAGGAAATCGTAGTTATGTTCCATCGCGTACTGCATGGCAGCGATGGTGGCGGTGCCCAGCCCGAGTTTGCCGGGTCGCTTGAGGAGCTTCACGCGGGGGTCGGTTGCGCCAAGTTCTTCGACAATCTTCCAGGTGTTGTCTGGCGAATTGTCGTCGATTACGAGAATATCGGCGTGCGGGATAACCTTGTGAATCTCGGCGATGAGGGGGGCGATGTTCCCCGCTTCATTATAAGTAGCAAGCGAAACCAGGATGCGCGGTTCAATGAGTTGCGACTTCGTGGCGCTCGCCCCGGAAGTTCCGGACGGCTCGGACATGGGCGATACCTGCTTGTTTCCTGGGCGGTAGGTAAGCTATCTTTCTAGGGTATTGATCCCGCCGCGTCCGGTTTATGCCCCGCCGTTCCCGTTGAGAACCCAGATATGGCAACCGTCGATGTGTCGTGCCCGAATTGCGAGAAGACCCTGAAGGTTCCGCCTTCGGTGTTTGGTAAACGGGTGAAATGCAAGTACTGCGAGCAACCTTTCGTGGTGCGCGACCCCGACGAGGCAGTCGCCTCCGCGAAGCCCACCAAGCCCGGTAAGCCCGGTAAAGTGAGCGCGAAGCCCGCGGCTAGCCCGCCGCCGCCGCCCGCACCCGAAAAACCCAAAAGCCCGTTCCTCGACGATGACGACGAGGCAGACGCGCGGAAGATCGAAGTCGTCATTGATGATCTCGATCCGCGTTGCCCGCACTGCGCCCAGTTGCTCGACCCGCCAGACGCCAAGGTGTGCCTCCACTGCGGGTTCAACAACATGACCCGCGAACGGGCCGAACAGAAAACGGTTTGGCAACCGGACGCCCAAGATTGGATCATGCACCTGCTGCCCGGCATCATCGCGCTCGTCATTTGCATCGCGCTGCTCGTGCTCAACATCATCGCGTTCATCCAGATGCGCGAGTGGCTCGGCGGGTCGTTCCTCGAAAGCGACGATGTCGATGCCGCCGGCCGGAAGAAAATGCACATCCACCCCGGCGCGTTCAAATTCCTCATCCTCGGCATCTCGATCCCGATCTTCGTCCCCGCCGTCAAACTCGCCTACAAGCGACTCATCCTGGACTACCGCCCACCGGAACAGATCAAGAAGTGACGTTTAAGGTTTAACGTTTGACGTTTAACGTTAAGAGATAAAGATGTACGGCGTCGAGTGTTCCGCGATTCGAGATTGGCGTCTTAACATTAAACGTTAAACATTAAACATTAAACGTGAACTATGCTCGCCCAACTACGGACATTCGCGCTGGTCGGCATTGACGCCGTGCCGGTCGATGTGGAGGTGGACACAGCCCCGGCGCAGATGCCCAAGATGATTCTCGTAGGGTTGCCGGAAATGGCGGTGCGTGAAAGCGTTCACCGCATCGAGCGGGCGATGGTGAACCTCGGCTATCGGCTGCCCACGGGCCGCACTGTCGTGAACCTCGCCCCGGCCGATCTTCGCAAGGACGCCGGGGCGTTCGACCTCCCCATTGCCATCGGAATTCTCGTGGCCACGGGGCAAGTCGTGGCCGACAAACTCGACAACTTCGCGTCAATTGGAGAGCTTGCACTCGATGGCAGCGTGCGGCCGGTCCTTGGTGCGCTCTCAGTGGCAATGGAAGCGAGAACGCGGGGCATCACCCGGCTCATCGTGCCGGCCGCGAACTCACGGGAAGCGGCGGTTGTGCGTGAAGTCGAGGTATTCGGCGTTGCCTCGCTCGCGGACGCGGTTGGCATCGTTGTGGGGGCGTCCGGTGTGGAACCCGTGTCGCCGACCGTGGACGAAATGGAAAGCAAGTTGAACCGCTACGACATTGACTTCTCGGATGTGAAAGGCCAAGAGTTCGCCAAGCGTGCGCTGACGGTCGCGGCGGCCGGCGGTCACAATGTCATCATGCTTGGCTCTCCTGGTAGCGGGAAGACGATGCTCGCCCGGCGGTTGCCCACGATATTGCCGCCACTGACGCCCGATGAGAGCCTCGAAACGACCCGCATTTACTCGGCCGTGGGCCGGCTCCCGCCGGGCGAATCGCTCCTCAGCACACGCCCGTTCCGCAGCCCGCACCACACGATCAGCGACGCCGGCATGGTCGGTGGCGGCTCGATCCCTCAGCCGGGCGAAATCTCACTCGCACACCACGGAGTTTTGT
>Ga0105049_10010697_pt1 | contig 10522 bp, 8 predicted proteins | sample MAT06_FD_78087 | JGI IMG/M metagenome (GOLD analysis project Ga0105049, IMG submission 78087) | Freshwater microbial communities from Lake Fryxell liftoff mats and glacier meltwater in Antarctica - MAT-06 | ecosystem: Environmental > Aquatic > Freshwater > Ice > Liftoff microbial mat | place... | reverse complement strand
TCGTCGTCGTCGTCGTCGTCGTCGTCGTCGTCGTCGTCGTCGTCGTCGTCGTCGTCGTCGTCGTCGTCGTCGTCGTCGTCGTCGTCTGCTTCCTCTTCCTCTGGCTTGTTCGACATCGGATCGAGCTCGCGAAAGGCGTCGAGCTTGGCTGCGAAGTCGTCGACCAGGCCGAGGGTGGGCTTGCCCTCGACGAGCCCGGCGATCAGCTCGGCGAGGTCGCGCGAGAGCTGCGAGGGCACGTCGCGACAAGTCTCGAGCAGGTGTTCGAGGCGCGGGTCCTCGAACACGAAGCAGTGGAACAGCCAGTAGAAGGCCACCCACGGCTGATTCATGCGCTGTTGAACCCGTTCGAAGCGCGCATCGTCGAGCTGCGCGTACGTGGGATCGAAGATCGCGGCGGCGCCTTCGGGATTGCCGGCCACCAGGCGCAGCAACCAGCGGCTGCGGTAGAAGAAGTAGGCGGGCGGGCAACTCGTGCGGACGAAGTGAAAGCCCTCGGCGTGATCGGCTGCGGGATCGCCGTCGACCTCGTCGTCGCCGCGGGTCTCGTCATCGAGGACGCGGGTCTCGATGTCAGCCATCGGCGAGCGCAGCCGGATGCGACCGCGGAGGCGCTCGTACGCCTGCTCGAGGCACCGCTTCGACACCACCTCGCGATCCGCTGCGGTGACCAGCACGATCGCGTACGCGAAGTCGTCGAGCGTGCGTGCGACCGGCCTCTGGATCGTCTCCTGCGCCAGGCCGAGCGTGTACACCGCATCGGTCGGCGCGTCGGGCGCCTCGCTGATCGACGCGCAATAGCGCTCCAGCCCATCGCTGCTGGTGCCGATCGGGATCAGGCCCGAGGCGAGCGAGAACAGGCCCGCGCTCCGGCCCGGCGCCGCTTGGTGCTCGGAGATCAGCGCCTCGATCACGTTGCTGTCGGTGACCAGATCCGCATCGCGCGTGATCCGCATGCCGAGCAGCGCGGGCTGAGCGGCGAACGCGTCGTTCCACGCCTGCAACACGGCCGGCATCGGCGTGCCGTAGAGATCCTGGAATCGCCTCGCATCGAGATGACGGCGCGGCTGCGCGGGCAGCGGCAGCAGGAAGTGATCGACCGGTACAGGCGGCGCGGCATCGAACGTCGACACGATCCGCGGCAACACGCCCGAGGCGAGAAACCCATCGGGCTTCGCGGCGGCGAACACGGGATCGAGCGCGCCGGGCGCGCCGAGCGCGCCGAACGCGGGAACGGTGCGGTCGTTGCTCAACGGTTGCCCGCGCCAGTCGAGCGGCGTGCGCTCGGTCTCCTTGCCGTCCTCGACGTCGACGCGCAGCTGCCAGACGCGTGGATCGGCCGATGGGAACACGTCGTCGGTGCGGCCCTTCGCGCGGAACATCGTCAGCCGCTGGGCGAGCTGGCCGCGCTGGTACTTGCCCTCGCGCGCGAGGGTGCCATCGGGATGAAAGCGCCTGAACGTGCCCTGCAACCGACCCTTCGAATCAAACCGCGCCTCGAACAGCGGCGAGCCGTCGGCGCGGAACGTCCTCCACGGTCCGAACGGTTTGCCATCGACGAGCTCGCCGACCTGCCACCAGCCGTCGCGCAGCGAGTAACGAGCCGCACGCGGAACTCTCGACGGACGCTGGATCATTGCCGTCGATGGTAGACCAGGTCAAAGCAGCACGCGCAGCAGGAGCAGGCTGAAGCCGGCGAGCACGACGGCCGATGCGAGTCCGACATACAGCGCGCCGAGCCCGATGCGCGCGAGCCCCCGCAGGTCGACGCCGAGCCCGACTCCCGCCATCGAGATCGTGAGCAGGAACGTCGAGGTCTTGGTGACCAGCTCCGCGAGGACGACGCGGCGATCGCCGGCCGCCCACAGGATCGACTCCTCTAGGTGAAGCGTGAAGTTCGGGAGCAGGTGCAGCGTGCTCGCGATCGCGAGGCCGAGGAAGCCGACGATGAACGGCGGCACCAGCGTCTTGAGCGATCCGATCCGGGTGACGTGCGCGATCTGTTCCGCCCGCCGCTTCCTGCCATACCAGACCGCGAGGCCGATCACGACGGGGGCGAGGAGCAGCACGCGCGCGAGCTTGACGATGGTCGCGATCTCGCCGGCCTCCGGACTGTACGCGAAGCCTGCGGCGACGACCTGCGGGACCGCGTGGATCGAGGTGCCGGCCCAGACGCCGAACTCCGCGTCGTCGAGGCCGATCAGGTGGCCGAGCACCGGCAGCAGGAACACGGCGATCATGCCAAACAGCGTCACGGTCGCGATCGCGAACGCGGTGTCGCGCTCATCGGCCTCGATCACCGGTGCGGCGACGGCGATCGCGGAGCTGCCGCAGATCGCGGTGCCGATGCCGATCAGCGTTCCGAGCTTCTCGGTCACGCCGAGTCTCCGACACAGCGCGATCGTCAGCGTCAACGCGACGACGACGCAGACCACGCTGATCAACAGCGCCGCGGTCGACGTGCGCGCCATGACGTGGAAATCGAGCTTCGCGCCCATCAGCACGATGCCGATCGACGTCAGTGTCATCACCGACGTCCGGACCCCGGGCACGAAGCGCGCGGAGAGGCCGAGCGTGTTGCGGATCAGCATGCCGAGCACGATCGCGATCATCATCGAGTCGATCGGCAGACCCGAGAGGCCGTGTAGCTGATCCGCCGCGATCGCGATCGCGGTGGTCAGGACCAAGCCGGGTAGCGACGAGCTCAAATGATGAAGTCCAGCCGGTCTGGAGCGTCGACGCTCTGATAGCGGTCCCAGTTATCGGGGATGATCGTGACGACGCGCTTGCCGGGACCGAGCTCGCGCGCGATCTCGATCGCCGCCCACGCCGCCGCACCACCCGACGGACCGGAGCTGATGCCCTCTTCGCGAGCCAGCCGGCGCGCGTACTGGATCGCGACCTTGTCGTCGCATTGCTTGATGTCGTCGATCAGCTTGCGGTCGAGCACGCGCGGGATGAAGCCGGCCCCGATGCCCTGGATCGCGTGGGTGCCCGGCGAGCCGCCCGACAGCATCGGCGAGGCCGACGGCTCGACCGCGATGATCTTGAGCGCGGGAATCACCTCCCGGAGACGCGAACCGACGCCGGTGAGCGTGCCTCCCGTACCGACGCCGGCGACGAACGCATCGATCTTGCTCTCGGTGTCGCGCAGGATCTCCTCCGCGGTGCCGGCGCGATGTGCCTCGGGGTTCGCCTTGTTCTCGAACTGCAGCGGCATGTAGCAGCGCGGGTTCTTCGCGACGATGTCTCGCGCGCGCTGCACCGCACCCGACATCAACTTGCGTGCCGGCGTCAGCACGACATCGACCCCGTAGTGCGCGAGCAGCGTGCGGCGCTCGATCGAGGCGTCGTCGGGCATGCACACGATCAGGCGATAGCCTTTGACCGCCGCGACCAGCGCGAGCCCGATGCCGGTGTTGCCGCTGGTCGCCTCGATGATGGTGTCGCCCGGCTTCAGGGAGCCGTCGCGTTCGGCAGCCTCGATCATCGCGAGGCACGCACGATCCTTCGTGCTCCCCGCCGGATTGTGGCTCTCGAGCTTGAGCAGAACATCCGCCATACCGGATGCCATGCGCCGCAACTTCACCATCGGCGTGCCACCGACGAGATCCAAGACGGAGTCCGCGATCACGAGCGCACCCTATCGCAACAAGCGAGGTATAGACACAGCATGCAGCGCACGTTCACCGACCTGATTCGCGACGCGCGCTCGCGGATCACCGAAGTCACCTGCGAGGAGCTCGGCTCCCAGCTCGACCGCGTCGTCGTGCTCGACGTCCGAGAGGCGGACGAAACCCGCGCGTGCATGCTGCCCGACGCGATCGCGTTGCCGCGTGGTGTGGTCGAGCGCTCGGTCGCCGAACATGTCGCCCGGAGAGACACGCCGGTGGTCGTCTACTCGGCGAGTGGCGAGCGCTCAGCGCTGGTCTGCGACGCGTTGCAGCAGCTCGGGTATACGAGCGTGAAGAGCCTCGCCGGCGGCATCGAGCGCTGGCGGCATCTCGGCCTCTCCGTCGCGGGGGCTGCGCCGTCGCGGTCCTTTGGGGCAGCGTGTCGGTTGCCGGGCGCGAAGCTCGACTGGGGCGAAGTCCGTAGCGAGTTCGCGATCGTCGGCCGCCAGGTGCCAGTGCTCGGCTCCGGCGAGCGTCCGCTGGTCTATCTCGATCACGCCGCGTCGACGCACGCGCCGCACACCGTGCTCGCCGCGTTCGTCGAGTTCATGGAGCGTGAGTACGCGAACGTGCATCGCGGTACCCACCTGCTCTCGCGCAAGGCGACCGAGCGATTCGAGGAGGCATACTACATCGTCGCCGACTTCATCGGTGCCGAGCTCCGCAAGGGCTGCGTGGTGTTCACCAACAACACGACGCACGCGATCGATCTGTGCAGCCACGTGATGGCCGATCGGCCGGGTCGGGTGGTGACCACGGAGATGGAGCACCACTCGAACGAGCTCACGCATCGCCGGCGTGGTTCGGTGCTGCGCTGTCGCGTCACCGACGACGGCACACTCGATCTAGGCCACATGGAAGAGCTGCTGCGCAAGCACGAGGTCAAGCTGGTGTGCGTGACCGCGGGCTCGAACATCACCGGCGTGATGCCCGATGTTCACAAGATCGCGCGGATGGCGCACGAAGCTGGCGCGCTGATCCTGATCGATGCCGCGCAGGCACTCGCGCGTAACAAGCTCGACGTCAAGGCGCCCGATGATCTCGAGCACCTAGACTTCGTCGCCGCGGCTGGGCACAAGGCGTACGCGCCGTTTGGCGCCGGCTTCCTCTACGGGCCGCGCTCGGTGCTCGATGCAGCGCCACCATACATGCCGGGTGGTGGCACGGCACTCGCGGTCAACGCGCGCGAGGCCGAGTTCCTGCCGGCGCCGGATCGCCATCACGGCGGCACGCCGAACGTCGGCGGTGTGGTGGCGATGGCGCGCTCGCTGTTGTTCCTGCAGTCGATCGGGCTGCCGGAGATCCGCGAGCACGAGGTCAAGCTGACGCAGCGGATGCTCGACGGGCTGACGCGCGTGGGCGGCATCACCGTCTATGGTCCGCAAGCCGCGAGAGATCGACTCGGTGTGGTGTCGTTCAACATCGAGGGCGTCCCGGAGTTGCTCGCCGCCGCAGTGCTCTCGGAGGAGGGCGGGCTCGCCGTGCGCTCCGGTCGGTTCTGCGCGCACATCTACATGGATCGCTTGCTGGCGAGCCCGGTCTACAAGATCGGCGACGGCGCAGCACCCAACGGCGCGGTCCGCGCATCGGTGGGTCTGTACAACAACGAGCACGATGTCGATCGGTTGATCGAGTACGTCGGCAAGGTGCGCGCGCGAAAGTGGAGCGGGCGCTACCGGATGAAGGGCGACGAGATGTCGGCGGAGTTCGCCGGTCGCTGTGCGGATCGCTGGATGGAGGCGACGCACGAGGGTGAGGGTGGTGAGCTCGGCGTCGAGGTCGGCGCGCCGCGCGGCTACGAGTTCGAGATCCTGCAGCCCGACGGCGGTTGCCGCAGCTACCTGATCGTCGATCCCGAGACCAAGCAGGCCGCGATCGTCGATCCGTTGCGCGAGAAGGTCGACGACTACCTCGACCTCCTGCAGGCCAGGCGCTACCAGCTGGTCTACACGATCGAGACGCACACCCACGCCGATCACCTCTCGGGCTCGCCGCGGCTCAAGGATCTGACCGGCGCGAAGATGTTGATGCACGCGGGCACCAGCGTCGCGTGCGTCGATCGCGGGCTCTCCGACGGCGACATCATCGAGCTCGGCCGGTTGAAGATCGAGGTCATCGCGACGCCCGGCCACACGCACGACTCGCTATGTCTGGTGCTGCCCGATCGCGTGCTGACCGGCGACACGCTGCTGATCGGCGGCTGTGGTCGGACGGATCTGCCGACCGGCGATTCGTCGTCGATGTTCCATTCGCTGCAGCGGCTGCTGTCGCTTCCCGACGACATCGCGGTGTTCCCCGCGCACGACTACGATGGTCGTCGCGCGTCGACGATGGGGCGCGAGCGCAAGAACAACGCGCGCCTCAAGCTGCCGACGGTCGAGGAGTTCTCGGGCTCGATGAAGAAGATGAACCTGCCCACGCCACCGAACCTTGGCGAGGTGCTGCGCACCAACCAGCGCTGCTTGTAACAGCGGCCACGAGCGGCGCCATTCGTGGGCGATCGCGCGTCTCGCAGGGATTCTGGACGACCGACGCAGCGCAGGAAGCGGCTGCGGAATCCCGTGTTCGTTCGTCGTGTCGCTCTGAAATCAGACGTACGGCAGCGGGGCCGGCATCGTGCGCTCGGCCTGCGTGCGCATGTCCGGCTGGACCTTCTGGATCTCGCCGAAGCGACGACCACGCGTCACCTGACGGACGATCCACAGCGTCCAGATGATGCTGATGATCAGACCGAGGACGGCGCAGACCAGGCCGGCGATCGCCATGCCCTTGCCCTTGCCACCGATCTTGTTCGCCTTCGAGATGCCGAGGGCACCGAAGATGATGCCGAGGATCGCGAGGATCCACGCAGGCCAGGTGATGAAGAACAGCACCAGCGCGAGGATGCCGAGCACGAGGCCAGCGACGGCCATGCCGTTGCCCTGCGGCGGGCCGCTCGGTGCAGGCATTCCGCCCGGGTATCCTGGCGCGCCCCCCGGGTATCCCGGCGCGCCGCCGGGCTGATCAGAGAAGCCGTAGTTCGGGGGAGGTTGGTTGGTCGCCATGGCATTCGACGCTATCACCGCGCCAAGGCAGCGTGGTGGTCGACGAGACAGGTATTGTCGGCCGCCCGGCAGTCCGGGTCGTACCTCCCAAGGGGCACATGGCCACGAAGTTCAAGTTCGAGAACGTATATCGAGCACCGTCGGTCGCCGCCGTCCTCGAGGCGTACTGGGATCCCGACCACGCCGCGACGCAGGACAAGCTCGCGAATCTCTGCGACCGCGAGGTCGTCGAGGACGTCGAGGCCAACGGCGTGCGCAAGACGGTCTGGAAGGTCACGTCGACCCGCCCGATCCCGATGATCGCGAAGCCGTTCGTCGGTGGTGGCCGGTTGACCTACCTCGAGACGATGACCCGGCGCAGCGACGACCTCGTGGAGTCGACGGTGACGCCGCAGATCCTGAACGGTCGCGTGCACCTCGACTCGACGTACCAGCTCGCGCTGATTGGCGAGAACCAGGTGCGGCGGACCTACGCCGGGACGATCACGGCGAGCATCACGCTGATCGGCGGCCGGATCGAGAAGGGCATCCTCGAGGCGTTCGAGAAGGAGATGCCGACGATGACGAAGTGCACGCAGGACTGGCTCGACCGCACCGTCAACACGACTTAAACACGTGCGAGGAACTCGCGGATCGGCGGGTTGACCAGCGGGTAATCGACGAGGAACGCGTCGTGACCGTTCGGGGTCGAGATCTGGACATGGCTCACGTCCTCGACGCCCGCCTGCTGCATCGCCTCGTGGATGCGCGTGACTTCTTTCGACGGGAACAGCCAGTCGGTGTCGAACGAGACCAGGAGCGCCTTGCCGCGAAAGCCGGCGAACGCCTTGTCGAGCGAGCCGAACTGCTCCTCGAGATCCATCTCGTCCATCGCGGCCTGCACGCGGATGTACGAGTTCGCGTCGTACGCGCCGGCGAACCGTTGCGCCTGATGCTCGAGATACGAGTCGACCTCGAACTGCCGCGTCCCACCGCGGCGGCGCCGCCCGAACTTGCGCTCCATCGCCTGCTCGGAGAGGTACGTCATATGGCCGACCATGCGCGCGAGCTCGAGGCCACGCAGGTTGTCCTTGCGATCGTAGTAGTCGCCACCGTTGAACGCCGGGTCGGCCTGGATCAGCTTGCGACCGATCAGGTGCCACGCGACGCTCGCCACCGGCACCGCCGCGGCCGCGGCCAGACAGATGATCGAGCGCATGCGTCGCGGATGCAGCGCGGCCCACATCAACACCTCCATGCCGCCGAGCGAGCTGCCCACGACGGCCGCCAGTCGGTCGATGCCGAGATGTTCTGCGACGAGGCGCTGTGACTCGACCATGTCCTCGACGGTGACCGCCGGATAGCGCGAGCCGTATGGTGTGTCGGTGCTGGGATCGGTGGTCTGGGGCGCGGTGGTGCCCCACGGCGAGCCGGGGAAGTTGACGCAGATGACGAACCAGCGCGCGAGATCGATGCCCTTCTCGTACCCGATCAGGCCGTCCCACCAGCCGGGCTTGGCATCGTCGGGCGCGTACTTGCCTGCGGCGTGCGCACCCGGCGACAGCGCATGGCAGACGAGGACCGCGTTGTCGCGTGCCACGTTGAGCTCGCCGAACGTCTCGTAGACGATCGTGAACGGCGAGATCACCTCACCGTGGTGAAAGCGAAACCCGTCCGGCAGCACGAGCGACTTCACGGGCTCGCACAGGAACGTGTCGCCGATGCGCCGAAGCAGCGAGTGCACGGCGCATTCTTATCACGCGCGGCGAAAGCCGCACGCGGCAGGGACGACCTCGATGCGACGGGTCGCGCGCTCGAGGCCGGCGACCGCGAACATCGTCGGCAACAGCGCGGACATCACGAGGTGCTCGGTGCCGGTGACCGCCGCGAGTCGCGGTGGGCGTGGAGATTCCGCGCACGTGGTTCGCAGACTTGGTAGCGTGCCGCGCATGCTGCTCGTCGAGGACCCCGCGGTCGATGTCCCCACACCCACCGGCCCGATGCGGACGTACCTCTACCGCCCGGTGCCGGCGCAGGGCACGAAGGGTCCCGAGCGCTTCCCGGCGCTCGTCCTCTACAGCGAGATCTTCCACCGCACCGCGCCGATCCATCGCACCGCCACCATGCTCGCGGGTCACGGGTTCCTGGTCGCGGTGCCGGAGATCTTTCACGAGTATGAGCCCGCAGGGAGCGTGCTCTCGTACGACAAGCCGGGCACCGATCGCGGCAACCAGCTCAAGGTGACCAAGCCGGTCGCCGCCCACGACAGCGACGCCCGCGCGCTGCTCGATCATCTGACCTCGCACCCTCACTGCACCGGCGCGCTCGGCGCGATGGGCATCTGCATCGGCGGCCACCTCGCGTTTCGCGCGGCGATGCAACCAGACGTTCGCGGCACGGCCTGTTTCTACGCGACGGATCTTCACGAGGGCTCGCTCGGCACTGGTGATGATTCGCTCGCCCGCACGGGAGCCATCCACGGGGAATTGATGATGGTGTGGGGCCGTCAGGATCCGCATGTCCCCGACCAGGGCCGCGCGCTGATCAGTCGCCGCCTGGTCGAGGCCGGCGTGACGTTCACCTGGCACGAGCACAACGCACAGCACGCGTTCCTCCGCGACGAGGGCCCCCGCTACGATCCCGCACTGGCCTTGCTGAGCTATCGCCAGGTCGTCGACCTGATGACGCGCCTGTTGCGTTGACGCGTGGCATCCTGTGGTCATGTTGTCCTGGCGCGACGAGCTCGGCAGTTTGCTCAGACCCGCAGGTGGCGGCCTGCACCTGGTCTCGACCGGACGCGCCGCGCAGCTCGAGCTGCAACGCCGGCTCTACGGTGTCGCGAGTGATGATGAAGTTCGCGCGCGATTTCTCGCACAGCTCGATCGGATCCCGGCGGCGAAGGGCGTGATCCTCGGGATCCCGTCGGATGTCGGCGCCGGGTTCGTGCGTGGCGCGAATCTCGGTCCGCAGGTGATCCGGCAGGCGCTGCTCGCGCAGTTCCCGGATTGGCCGGCGCGCTGCGATGCGATGGGCGTCGTCGATCTCGGCGACGTGTTCTGCGTGCCGCAGCTGCTGCACGACGACATGCTCTCGGATGCGCAGCTCGAGGCCTCGCGTCGCGCGCTGTATCCCGACCTCAGCGACAAGCTGCCGGTGTCGCCGCTGTCGATCGCAGAGCGCGCGCTTGACCTGGTGTTCACCGTCAATCCGAAGGTCGCGCCGTTCATCCTGGGCGGCGATCACTCCACCGCGTGGCCGGCGGTGTCCGCGTTATCGCGCGCCCGTCGCGACCGGTGGGCGATCGTGCAGTCCGACGCGCACACCGATCTGCTCGAGCACCGGCTCGGCGTGAAGTACTGTTTCGCGACCTGGAGCTATCACGCGAACGAGCTGTTCCATCGCGATGGTCGCCTGGTGCAGGTCGGCGTGCGCGCGTCCGGCAAGGATCGCGGTCACTGGGAGACCACGCTCGGTGTGCGGCAGCTGTGGGCGGCCGAGTGCCGCGCGGATCCCGAGGGGTCGATCGAGACGGTGATCGCGCACCTCAAGTCGCTCGACGTCAGCGGCGTCTACTTCTCGAACGACATCGACGGCACCGACTCGAGGTTCGCCGAAGCCACGGGCACGCCCGAGCCCGACGGCCTCGACCCCGAGTGGCTGATCGCGTTGATCCGCCGGCTCGGACGCGAGATCGGTCTCGTCGGTGGTGACATCATGGAGGTCGCTCCGGCCCTCGAGATCCCGCGCGGCAGCGTCGGCCCGACGACGAAGCTCGCGGCGCGCTACCTGGCCGAGACGATCGACGCGACCTTTGCACATTGACGA
>Ga0105049_10010696_pt1 | contig 10522 bp, 8 predicted proteins | sample MAT06_FD_78087 | JGI IMG/M metagenome (GOLD analysis project Ga0105049, IMG submission 78087) | Freshwater microbial communities from Lake Fryxell liftoff mats and glacier meltwater in Antarctica - MAT-06 | ecosystem: Environmental > Aquatic > Freshwater > Ice > Liftoff microbial mat | place... | reverse complement strand
TTATCGCGAAGCAAAGACCTTTTTGTAGATTCTAATCGTAGTTTCGAAGAGTTAAATTGTGCTTTTGATGTTTGAAAACTAAGTCGAGATGTTTCAAGTTCTTGAGAAGATATTGCTTTTGCTTTAAATAACTGTTGCTTTTTAGTAAACAAACTTGAATCATAGGAAAAACGTTGGCTCGCAGCCAAAATGTCTACTTGTACCGTTGCTAATTGCGGTGAATTTAGAGCTGAGGCATTGTCTGCAAATGTTCTATTAGCTTGAGCAGAATTAACTAGAAATTCATTCCCATTACTTTTTAGATCAAATAGAATTGAACCTTTGGATACAGAATCACCTTCAGAAATATGAATAGATGTTACAATTCCAGTAACTGAAGAATGTATTTCCACCAAATTATGAGGCTTAACAATACCAGAAGCAAACACAGTTTCAACAATTATCTTTTTTTGAACTGTAATATAGTCTTGGTTTTCAGAACAACTAAGAATTAAAATTGATAGTATCAGAAAGGAAAAGAAGGATTTCATAATGATGTATTGAGTGTTATTTTGATGTAATGTACAGTTCGACTTCTTCCAAAAGAGCGAGTTTTACTTTTCTTGGAATATCTAACCAAGAAATATCGTGTTCAGCTCCGTACAATCCCCAAAGTAAATTGTTGTTACGCTGAACACCACTTGAAACTACTGTACTGTATACTGCAACGGTACCGATAGATTGAATGTCTGCTCTCGAAAAAATTCCAAATCTTGAAAGCATTGCAGTAGTTTTTGGACCAATATTTCTCATTGATACAATTCATTAAAAATTATAAAAAAAAGCATTCTTTGTAATACTTTTTAGAATGTATATTCCATTTGGTAGAGCTTTTGGGTCTAGAAAATGAATTGTTGGAACTGTAACTGTAGACGTTCCAGTTAATGTATATACTTTAATTTCTTCCATATCACCAAAATACATTTTTAACGAGTTAAAAGTATATATATAATTCTTTTCATCTTTTTTTACGGTTGTAACAACTGTATGGAAGGAATCGCAAGGACATTTATCAATAGTTTTATAACGATCGTTTGCAGGGCTAGTAGAACTGGCAATTGGATAAGGGTGCCCAATAGTTTGCCAATCGGAAATGTTACTTTTCCAAAACCACGGTTTTTTATCGTAATGGAACGATTGTGGTTGAACGCCTTGAGGATTAGAAGGATTTAAAGTGCCTTTAACCCTGTTTCCCCAAAGGAAATGATTAGAACCATTCAATAGAAATTGACCGTTCAAAAAGCCTGTATTCGTAATATCGTTAGCAATTATATTTTGTTTGTTCGACAGTGAATCTGCAGTTGTAATAATAAATCCATACAATTCTGCTTTGTTACGAAAGTATAAGTTGTCTGCTCCAGAAGGTCCCCAAAAATGATCGATAATTATATTCTGGACTATATTTCCTTCGAACAAATTTGCAAACGGATAATGTCCGTGAGAAGAAATATCACCTGAAAAATCAGCAATGGGTTCACTTCTTTTTGGTTCTATAGAATAATTATAAGCAAAAACATTCCCATTGGCACCTTGTTTTACCATCATTGAATGTCGTAGTGTTTTAAAAATATTATTTTCAATTAAACAAAGGTTGGGGTGTTCAGCCAAACAAACGCCATAACCACGAGTACCTGAACCAGTAAACTCAAAAGCATCTGAAATATAATTACTCGTAATTGAAATGTTTGAACTTTTACTTATAAAAATATGAGCACCAACAGATTTAATGCTTTTTACGCCTCGAACCCACGAGTTAATTGCATACGTAAATGCAAAATTATTCCCAGCTCCGTTTACTGCAGAATCTTTTCTGACAACGGAAAAACATTCAAAACCAACAGTTGAAATGGGAGTAAATACACCAATTTCTGGTGATAACGTAGATTCAACAGTAAAGCGTAGAGGAGATTCTAAAACTACTTCGGTATTTTGAATTGCTTTAATAGAAGATATATGACCTACAGAGTTTACTGCCCACGAAGCAGGTGCAACATCCCAAGTTCCATTTTCCATCCTAATTTCTGCCCAATCTCCAACTGACGGAATTTTAGAAAAAGTACCTACTATAACAGATGTAAATTTTACTGGTTGATTTAGGATACTTATAAATGAAGTTGGTGCATTTCCAGAAATAGAAAACACAGTACTCGCAGATCCTTTGAATTCACATTCAATGACAGATTCCTCAGCAGATACACCTTTAAAGATTATGCTATCTTTGAGAGATAATCCTTTTGAAAGTTTGAATGTACCGATAGGTATTCGAATAATTGTAAAACGACCCTTCGCATCATTTATAGCATCTTGAAAAGCGTTACTGTCGTCTAGTTCATCATTTGGAATTGCTCCAAAATCAGTAACGGAAACAATTCTTGCATTCGATCTATCAATAAAAGTATTCGTTCCAGCTTTCCCCCAGTCATACATTCTATCAAGGGGTAATTCTTGACCAAAAACTGAAGTATTGCAAAACAAAAACAACGCAACTAATTTTACTACCAAATATTTCATAGAATCATAGAGTCAAAATTTATAAATACTATACGAAACTACTTAAAAATAACTCAAAACAAAAACACCGATACTCTTTTAAAGAATATCGGTGTTAGAAATATAAGATTCTCAATTTGAATTTAACAACCTTTACCTGTTATTTTCCACTGATTCCAAATTCTCATTTGCTCATCAGTTAAGATGCTTTCAATTTTTCTGAAAAGTGGATCTAAACAAGCTTTTGTAGCTTCTTCGAATCTGGCACGAGCTGAACGCAATTCTGCTTGTTGATATTCTCGGGCAGCTTTTACCATTTCTAACATTACAGCTCTATCGTAGTCAGGTGAAGATTTGTATGCTTCAATTTCACGATATTTTTGATCCATTGTAACTTTTAAGTCTTGTAAGACTTGGCGATATGCTTCGCGAATTGGTTTCACGCAATCGTCTTGTTCTTTAAAGAACTGTCCAATTTGTCTACGTTGTTCTTCTGTTAAACGAAGGCAACGAAATGGTGGAGGTGTTTTTCTACCTGGACGAACGTTATCAGGTCGCTGAACACGAAGGCCTTCAACATCAGTCATTAAAGCATCTACATTTTCGTGTTCACCCGTACAAGGGTTTAAAATAGTGTTCCCTAAAACTAATGATTCTAACGATTCTGAAGTTAATACATCAGAAGTTGATACTGCTTTTTCGCAGCTTGTCATAGTAAATGCAGTTATTGCTACAAAGCAAAGCATCCCTAAAATTGATTTTACATTAAGATTTTTCATTTCGATACTCCTAGATAATATTCTATAATAATTTTTTCAGCTCAAATGTGGACTTTAGATATCATTGCCACTTTAAAACAATAACACAGCAATTTTAATTAAGATACAATTACGTTGAAATTTTTACAACTATGATAGATTTCTCGATAAGAATAATTTGTATACATATATCTTTTGTATTGTTTGGTCTAAATTTGACTTGAAAATAGTTTCGAAACATTCGAAATAATTCATAAGTATAATCACCTATTTTAGGATAAATACATAAGTATTGCAAAAGATTTGATATTTTTGCAATATTACAATTATTTAAAATGATATCAAAATGATACACAAGTTAATACAGATTTCAATTTTTGTCCTTCTACTAAGCACCCTAACTCATTCCCTTCAGTCACAATCTATATTAGATTCAACAGCATTATTTGTGAAAACAAATGGATCGCCAAATTTTGATATTGGGTATGCTATAGGCTGTGATTCTTCAGGTAATACGTATAGTTCTGGTCAATTCCGAGGTACAATCACTTTTGGTTCTATAGTCCTAACCTCTGCTGACCTTGCTTCATCTCTTGTGAAATATTCTCCAACTGGAGCGGTTGTTTGGGCTAAATTCTTTTCAACTCAAATTAATAACAGAGTAAAAGATATTTGGGTGGAACCGAATGGTACAGTTTGGGTTATTGGAAATTTTAAAAAAAATATAAATTTTGGAGATGGAGTTGAGTTATTAACTAATTCTAATAATGAAGTTGGTTTCATTGCAAAGTTTAATTCAAACGGAACATGTCTCCGAGCAAATAAAATTGAAAGTCAAAACTTTACTGCTGGAAAGGTACTAATTGAATCTATTTTTGTCAAGGACGATGGTTCAATTTTATTAAGTGGAGCTTTTATAGGGTCTGTTTCCTTTGAAAGTAATATTGAAATTAGTGGAATAGGCTCCATTGAAAATGGGTTCCTTGCACGATTTAATTCTTCTCTTCAAACAATTTGGGCTAAATCAATTACTTCAAACTTTTCATCAATTGTAATGAGCGCAGCTTTTGATAAGAATGATAATGTTGTTTGTGTTGGTGATTTTTCAGATACTGCCTCTATTTCACCACTGCTGTTTGTAGGTCAAGCTCGTTCTCAAGGATCAGATATTAGTGCCTTTATTGCAAAGTATAGTGGTGACGGTTTGCCTATTTGGATAAAAAGCTGTATCAATAGTTCAACAAAAGAAATTTTGACAGGAATTGCAATTGACAATAATAATTCGTATTATATCTATGGTTCTACTAACGGTGACACCGTGGGGATATCTCCAGCAATTATAACAGCAAATCATAGCATTGGTCAGGAACTATTTATAGCAAAAGTTTCAACATTAGGTGATGGCATTTGGTCTAAATCGTATGGGTCATCAGGTGATGATAGATCTGGTAGAATTATTATTGCACCTGATGGAAATTTAATCATCGTCGGTAAAATTGAACAAACTGCTACGTTTGGACCAACAAAAACATTGATATCTAGTGGTGGATCTGATGCTATAATTGGAAAATTTTCTAATTCCGATGGAACTCCGATTTGGGTACGAAAAATTGGTGCAGCTGGGAATGAATTTTTTATAGATGTTGATAACAACTCAAAATTTGGTTATGCAGTAACAGGTTCTTCTTCAGGCTCCTTTACCTTACATGGGAAGTCTCATTCAAATGCTGGTGGAGATGATATTGTTGTTTCAATTTTTGGAGAACTTAAAGTACCTATTGTAAATAGTCCTTTAGGTACTATTTCTAGAGTCATTGATACGCTTCGTTGGACAAATGCATTTGGAGCAGATTCATCATTTCATCAAATCCGAGAAAATGATTCTATAAGTGGAAATGAAATGTTTGCTGGTTCACGTTCAGTTTCCGATTCAACTCTTATCTTGCCTGCTTTACATTATGGTAGAAAGTATTTTTATAGATCTCGGTCTGGATTAGTAAGCGGATATCCATCTACAATTACAACTTGGAATTCTTTTTCTGTGGTTCCTTTACCTTTACTAAGCCCAATAAGCCCTTTACATTTAAGTACTTCTGTCGGATTACAAGTAGGACTTAAATGGCAAAAACCAATCTCTATTGTCGATTCTGTCCTCATTCAAGTAAAAAAGGACTCAATAGGAAATACTTTGTTTCAAAGTTATACAAAAACTAGAATTGATACTTCAGTATCCTTGCCAACGTTGAGCCATAACTCATCCTATTTCTGGAGAGGGAAAACTAAGGCTTCCAACGGCGATACAAGTGCTTGGACTTCTTGGTTTACTTTTACAACAGTAAATTATCTTCAACCAATTGTTGTTTCTCCTAAAAATGGTGCTGTCAATAGACCATTAATGGATACATTGCAATGGAAAGCACCTTCACAATTTATAGACACGGTATATGTTCAATTAAGAGCTAAAAGTTCTACAGGTTTTTTATTAGTTGATCGAACATATTTATCGAAAGATTCTCTTTTAATAACATCAACTATTCCTACTCTTTTAAACGAAGAATATGTTTGGCGAATACGCTTTGGTTCTAATCAATTAGGAGCAGGTTTATGGACAGAATGGAATTCATTCCAAACTATTCTCCCTGGAGGAACCTATAATGAGCTTTGTGCAAGTATAGTTGGTATTGTTACTGATGACGGTGGTGATTCTATTCAAAATGGAATAGTTACCGCTTGGCGAACCGACACATCTCAAGGTGTTTCTACCGTTTTCATTTTTACCGATAGTATTGTCAACGGTTCGTTCCATTTAAAAGTCCCTCAAGGTTCGTATTTAATTCTTACAACAGGAAGTGATTATATCACAAAATGGTTTCCAAATGTTAGTTCTCGAGCCGATGCTGTTGTACAAACAGTGTTTTGTTCAGATTCTATAGTTAGAAATTTTAATGTTACAAGAAACCCATTATCTGGACAACAATTAACAATTCGTGGAATTGTAAGAAGTAAAACTACGAATCTACCTTTAACTGCTTCCGTACAAATGACAGCGGTAAACTTAAATTTCCAAAGTATTGGAGCTAGTGTTTCTACTACTACCGATGCTTCGGGAGGTTATGAATTTATAGTTCCTGCATCTGAAAAGTATATTGGAACTTCGATTTCTCCCAACCATTCGCTACGAGTCTATGATACAGCGACGGCATTTATTGAAGGAAGATTTATCCGTTCAGGAATGACTGACCCTTTAAATGTACATTATTTCCTGAACGAAATTCCAATTGAAAACCAATCCAATGGAGTGAAGGGAAGAATGACCGATTCGTTAAATAATCCTGTAAATGGTAAAATTATTGCGTATCGATTTTCTACGCCTGCTGGTGATACAACTGTTCAAGCAACCTTCTTTTATTCAGTTGAAACAGACTCATTGGGGTTCTTTGAAGTAAAAGGATTAGAAAAGGGCAGTTATAAAGTTATGGGGATTCCCAATAAAAGTAATTTTGTACCCGGTTTTTACACGTTTACTTCTCCATTCTGTATTCCAGATTGGAACAATTCTACAACAATATTCATCCAAGATACTGTTGTTCAATTGAGAAAAAATATCATATTTAGAAAAATAAATGGCGACCAAGGTGCCGCTTCTTGGACAATTACTGTTGAGCAACGAACTGTTCCTTTACTGCACATTGAAAAAGACAAAGAACAACCCAAATCCACTATAACTGAGCCTGGTGTTATTATTACTTTGTTCGACAAAAATGGTGGAGTGAGTGATTATGCATTTACCGATGTAAATGGAACGGCAACGTCTTCTTCTTTAACAGTAGGAACTTTTGAATACGAAGCTTCGAAAGTTGGATTCCTTCCCAAAAAAGGTACAATTATTGTTACTGCCAACGGAGTTGTGGGTGGAACTCCAGTTATTGAATTAGAAAAAATCAAAAAAGAGGTATTCAATTCTGTTTCAATTGTCACAATAGATGGAATTTCAGTTTTTCCGAATCCAGCAACGGATTTGCTTATTATTGAAGATATGAAAAATGCAATTGCATTTGAAACGGTTTTAGTTCAAGATATACGTGGTAAAGAATATCAAATTCCGTTTGACATTCAAAACAATGGAGCGAGAGTTTCTGCAGATGTACGTTCATTGCCAATTGGGTGGTACACAATGTTGCTTCATTCTGCTACAGGAACGTTCTATTCCTATTCATTTGTAAAGGAATAACTACCCAAAATCAAAACAACCATCGACCGTAAGTAAAAAAGAAAAGGCTCTTCAAGAGCCTTTTCTTTTTTTTATTCTTTGGAAAATTTAGTACGAATACCCCTCCCATATTGTTGAAATTCAGGTAACTTTTTCTGCAAATTGTACTCAATCTCCTTTAAATGTTGCTTCATTTCACGTTCTTTTTTTAATAATTCTTCAAATGAAATCCTATAAATTTCAACTGGGTACCGGTTCCCATTTAAAATTACCGACTCATTCGATTCAACCGATTCGTGCATCATTGAACATGATGAACAAATAGTTGTTCTCACAGTTTTAGATGGATATTTCTTTGTCTTAACAACTCGAAATGTTTCACAACCACAACGTTCGCATATCATAACAGCTCCTCTTGGAAATAGAAATAGTAATAGAATTGCAACTGTAAAGACATTGGGAAGTAATATATATTTTACATATAGTAAGAAAAAGTAAAAATATTTAGGTTCAATATTTATTTAATATTTTGAAGTGAGATTATTTTTTACTATATTCGTGCTGAGTTATTTTAAAAATAAAAGGTGTATTATGGCGAAAAAAAATCATTGGGTTAAGGACGTTGACATAAATTCCCCTATGGATTTATACAATAGAATGTTGTTATTAATACGGTTAGTGTACATTAACTTCCCTAAAATGGCAAAAATTGTGGGCCGTTCTCAAGCGTCCTTTGAACGATATAAAACTACATTTCCTTCTGAATTGGTTTTGTATAATATTCAAAGAACTACAGGATTTTCAGCATTATTTATTCTGCATGGTCATGGATATCCATTAGCTAACAATCAAGCTGGTTTTAGAGCAAGAAACCAAGCGCAACAACTTGGAACTTTAGAAGAATTAGAATCTCTTACGAATGTTGGACCACCATTTGACACAAAAGATCCTACTTTTGATAAAAGTACAGATACGTATGATTATAAAACGTACGGAAAGTCTCAAAAGAAACTAGATACGAAACCATACGATTTTCTGTTAAATAGGAATTCTTTCAAACCTAATGACCTGTTAACTACAAAACATAAGAAACAGAGTTACGATGGTTTCAATATGTTAACTTCAACAGCAGAGTTGGTGCATATTCCTACCAAGTATAACCGACAGTATTCTCAGCAAGTAGAAAAACCGAGAATGTCTTTTTCGCAAGAAGAAGCCGAAGACCAAATGAAAAAGTTTTGGTTGTTAGATTCTAAGACTCCTTTAAAAATTGACGAAGCGATTGTAAGTGAAATACTTTCAATCCCAATGTACGATGTTAATGCTAAAGCAAATATAGGTTCACTTTCTTCTTTCGATGATTTACCTATTTCTACTGTCAAATTAGCTGTTGGTTTACGATTAAACCCAGAACACACTGTAGGGTTAAAAGTACGTGGTAATTCTATGCAAGATGCTGGAATACTCGATGGTTCTATTGTGTTGATTGACAAAAGTAAACAACCAAATAACGGAAGTGGAATTGCTTGTTTATTGAATGGGGTTTTGTTAGTGAAAATATTCGAAAAAAATTCAAAAGGATCTATTGAGTTAGTTTCTCGCTCGGAAGGTGTACAACCTATTCCTGTTTCTGAAAATGATACCTTTGAATTTATAGGAGTTATTCGAGCCGTATTATCGCATTGGAGTTAAAAAATTCTATAGTCTATTTTATTTTTAGGATATTTGTTAAAATCCTTATTTAAATTCTCAAAAATTGATGCAACATACATTCAAGTATACCTTTGAGCAGTCGCATATAAACTATGCACTGCTCAATACTTTTTTACGAAACTACCCAACTATTGAATGTTCTTTATTCGACGATAAAACCATTGAATTTAAGACTGAAAGTCTCACTGACTTTGAACGTGAGTCACTTCAATTAGATGTTTTGTTTTACGACCAAAATCCAACCTTACCCTTAGAAAACTTGTGTTCTCATTTGCATAATTATGCACCTAAAAATGAGTCCCAAGAAAATCTCTTGCAATTTGCAGAACGCCTTGTAGCATTAGAAGATGAAAGTATGGGTGCGGGTTTGTATATGTACGGAGCTGCAGGAATTGGCAAAAGTCATATTGCCGTTGGTATCAGTAAACACTTTATGCGAAAAGGTCTAAAACCTAATTTCCAATTTGCAGACCGTTATACATTCACAACAACGTTGCATTTAGCCCCGGGACAAGTATGGGTAATAGATGATATGAATAGTGGCTTTTCCATTGCTTCACGTCTCTTTAAACAAGTTGTATTAAACGCACACGAACGTGGAGGCAGGGTTTTTGTTACCAGCAATAAAGAATACAACGAGTTAATGAAGGAAATGTTCGTAGGCGATTCTAAAGCGAACCTTATTCGCTACGAAGACCGCACCAAAGGAATGTTCAAAATCTTAGAAGTAAACGGGGATTCCTACCGCCAAGCCAACGCCTGGTACAAGTAAAAATAGGTTCGAAAGGCTTTACGCTTTTAACTTTCTACTTTTCTTTTCTTTCACTGTAGTAAACAACGAAGCTGTATATTTTTCGAACAGTTCAATAAGGAATTCCATTCTTTTGGCTTCATTTGTGAAAGGTTGTGAATTTTTCATAGATCTTTCAAGTTGATAGATCTTATACTTTGTTCTTTCAATACAAAAGTATTTAAGTCACATTTAGGGATAATTAACTATTCGAAATATAATCATAAATGAAATCACTTAACTGTTCATTTTCATTATCATATTTCATTACAATTCTTGAAGTAAGTGTATTAACCCAGTTTTCAATCTCACCCTGAGAAGAAAAATGATTTAGAAAATTTAACTTTGAATTTTCATTGTTAAAATCGCCAATGTAAAAACAAATGTCAGTTTTAAAACTGTCTGCAAAATTATCTTGAATGTCATTCAAATAGTTTTCTAAAAGTGATATCTTTATATTAAGTTTTAACATATATCAGTAACTAAATGATACTCTTTTGTTTCTTTTGATTTGATAATTCT
>Ga0105049_10010693_pt1 | contig 10524 bp, 7 predicted proteins | sample MAT06_FD_78087 | JGI IMG/M metagenome (GOLD analysis project Ga0105049, IMG submission 78087) | Freshwater microbial communities from Lake Fryxell liftoff mats and glacier meltwater in Antarctica - MAT-06 | ecosystem: Environmental > Aquatic > Freshwater > Ice > Liftoff microbial mat | place... | reverse complement strand
TGCGCCTGGAGGAGGCGGTACGCCGGCTGCCAGTGGCAGTGGCCTGGAGCGGCCCGGCCTCGCCCTTCGCACCACGCGAAGAGGGGCCGCACCAGACCCTGGCCGCGGCCCGTCCCGCGGCGGAACCCACAGCCCGGCCCGCCGGCGATACCGTGGCCCGCACCGCCGCAGCGCCCGCGGCACCGCGCCCCACACAGCCGGAGCCGCCGGCCGCCACGCGCCCCAATCAGCTGGCCGATGCCGCGCCCCGTGCGCCCCGCCCGGCCCCCGCACCGCTGCCCGAAGCAGTGGCGCGCCCGGCCGCGCCATTTGCCATGGCGGCACGGCCTTCGCCGGCGCAAAACCTGCCGCCGGTGGCCGCCCCACCGGCGCCGCGCCCGGCGCTCACCGCTGCCGTCGCGCCCGCACCGCGAGCCCAACCGGGGCCCCAACCGGCACCGCAAATGCAGGCCGAAGCACGCCGCCCGCCCGCCTTGACCGCCGCCCGGGTGCATGACAGCGCCGCCCTGCCCGCCGTGGCCTCGCCCATCCGCCCCGCGGTGCTGGTACAGCGCGCCGATGCCGGCTCCATGCTGGGCGGCCAGATCTCCGCCATGGCGCCGCCGGTGCCGTACAACCGATGAGCGAACCGCAATCGCCCCCCCTGGGCCCGCAGGCCCCCAAGCCGGACAGCGCACCGGCCGGCCGCGCCCAGGGCCGCCCCATCGGCAGCGAACTGCGCAGCACCTGGCAGGGCACGGCGCCACAGGCGCGGCTCGCGGTCTCCTCCGGCCGCGTCACCATCGCCGCCGTGGTCTTCGGCGTGCTGTTCAGCGCGGTGGCGGTGAAGGTGACGGACGCCACCATCATCTCGCCCAGCCTGCCCCGCATTGCCACCCCCGCCGCCCGGGTGCAGGTGGTCGACACCGCCGTCAGCCGGGCCGAGATCACCGACCGCAACGGCGAGGTGCTGGCCGTCTCGGTGCGCGGCACCGCGCTCTACGCCCGGCCGCAACTGCTGGAGAACATCCCGCGCGTCGCGCAGCAGCTGAACCAGATCCTGCCGCATCTCTCACGCGCGTATCTGGTCGAGCGGCTGAATATGGACAGCAACTGGGTCTACCTCGACCGCTTCATCAACGAGGCGCAGCAGACCCGGATCAACGCGCTGGGCCATATCGGCCTGGGCTTCGAGACGGCCGAGCGGCGGCAATATCCCCGCGGGCGCGACGCCGCCCATGTGCTGGGCGCGGTCGGCGCCGACGGCCGGGCCCGTGGTGGTGTGGAACAGTGGTTCGACGAACGCCTGCAATCCAACCGCGCGCCGCTGCGGCTGTCCATCGACATCCGGGTCCAGCGCGAGCTGCGTGAGGCGATCGAGGCGCAGCGCGCCCATCACAGCGCGTTGGGCGGCGCCGCGGTGCTGATGGACGTCCGCACGGGCGAGGTGATCGGCATGGTCAGCAACCCCGATTTCCTGGCGTCGGACCTGACCTCCGCCACCGGCCTCGCCATGTTCAACCGGGTGACGACAGGGGTGTACGAGCCGGGCTCGACCTTCAAGCTCTTCACCGCGGCGATTGCACTGGAGGTCGGCAGCGCCACCCCCAACACCATCTATGACTCGATGCGCACCATCATGGTGCCAGGCCACCCCGGCATCCGCGACGACCACCCGGCCGGGCGCGCGCTTTCGGTGGCCGAGATCGTGGCGCTCTCCTCCAACATCGGCACCGCGCATATGGCGACCGCCGTGGGGCGGGTGCGGCACCAGGAATATCTTCGCCGTTTCGGCATGCTGGAACGGCAGAGCCTGGAACTGCCCGGCGTGGCCCGGCCGCTGTTCCCACGCGGCCGCGCCTGGACCGATCTCTCCTCCATGACCATCGGCTATGGCCATGGCATCGCGGTCACGCCGCTGCAGGTGACCACGGGCGTGGCCGCGCTGGTCAATGGCGGCATGCTGCGCAACCCCACCTTGATAGCGCTGCCCGAGGGCGAGACGCCCGAGGGGACACGGGTGATCAGCGAGCGCACGAGCGAATCGATGCGCCGCATGATGCGCCTGGTGGTCACCCACGGCACAGGCTCACGCGCTGAGGTCGCGGGGTATTTCGTCGGCGGCAAGACCGGCACGGCGCAGAAGCTGAGCGCCCGCGGCACCTATCTGACCGGTCAGAACGTGACCGCCTTTGTCGGTGCCTTCCCGATGAACGCACCGCGCTACGCGCTTTATGTCATGCTCGATGAGCCCAGGCCGCGCGCCGATGCCGGCGGCAGGGCGACGGCGGGTCTGGTGGCGACGCCGATGTTCCGCCGGGTGGTGGAGCGTGTCGGCCCCATCCTGGGCCTGACGCCGGAGACCGACCGGGCAGCGGCGATCCAGGCCAGCATGACCATGAGTGTGGGCGGCCGGCAGGCGCGCGTCGGGGTGCCGGCCGTGCCCGCGCCCGCCGCCGCAGCCCCGCGCGCAACCGCGCCCGCGGCCACACCGGCTTCTGGGCCGCGGGCCAATGCGCAGCCCAGCCCGCCGCCGGCCGGCTTCACGCCCACGCCGGCGCCAATCCGACGCACCGATGCCATCGTGCCGGGGCCGCGGCTTTCCCTTGCCAGCCACGCTCCCGCCCCCGGGGATGCGAACCTTGCGCCTCGATGAACTGATCGAGGGAATCGCCGAGACCGACACGCCGCTCGCCGGCGCGGCCAGGGCGGTGAGCGCGGATAGCCGCCAGGTGGCCGAGGGCGTGATCTTCGCGGCCCTGCCCGGGCTGCGGGTGGATGGCCGGGCCTTCATCGCGGCCGCGGTGGCCGCCGGCGCCGTAGCCGTGCTCGCCCCGCTGGGCACCACCTGGCCCGAGGGCGTGCCCCGCCGCCCGCTGCTGCTGGCCAGGGATGCGCGCGCCGCTCTTGCCATCATGGCTGCACGGCTGGCCGGGCCGCAGCCGGCCACGGTGGTCGCCATCACCGGCACGAACGGCAAAACCAGCACGGCGGAGTTCCTGCGCCAGATCTGGGGTGCCCGGGCGGCCAGCCTGGGCACGCTGGGCCTGGTGGCCGAGGGCTTTCCCGCCGGTGAGAGTCTGACCACGCCCGACCCTGTCTCGCTTCACTCCACACTGGCGGCGCTGGCGAGTGCTGGGGTTTCGCGCGTGGCCATGGAGGCATCCAGCCACGGGCTGGACCAGCGGCGCTTGGATGGCGTGGCATTGGCCGCCGCGGGCTTCACCAACCTCACGCGCGACCATCTCGATTATCACGGCAATATGGCGGCCTATCGCGCCGCCAAGCTGCGGCTGTTCGACACGCTGCTGCCCGAGGGCGGCGCGGGCGCCTTCAGCACCGAGGCCGATGCCGACACGCAGGCGGCGCTGCGCCGCATCGCGGCACGGCGGGGGTTGCGGCTGCTCAGCGTGGGCGAGGCGGGCGAGGATATCCGCATCGACCACGCCACGCCGCTGCCCGATGGCCAGGCGCTGGACCTGCACATTCTGGGCGGCCGCGTCACGATGAAGCTGCCGCTGCCCGGCCGCTTCCAGGCAGACAACGCGCTGCTGGCCGCGGCCCTGGCGCTGTTGAGCGGGACGCCGGCCAGCGCCGTGCTGGCCGCCCTGCCCCGGCTGGCCGGAGTGCGCGGACGGATGGAGCTGGCCGCCCGCCCCGCCGGTGCTGCCGCCTATGTCGATTACGCCCATACCCCCGATGCGCTGGAACGCCTGCTGGCGGCACTGCGGCCGCACACCCAGGGGCGGCTGGTCTGCGTCTTCGGCGCGGGCGGTGACCGCGACGCGGGCAAGCGGCCGCTGATGGGCGCCGTGGTGGCGCGCCTGGCCGACATCGCGATCATCACGGACGACAATCCGCGCGGCGAGGACCCGGCCCTGATCCGCGCCGCCATCCGCGCCGCCTGCCCTGACGCCGTGGAGATCGGCGACCGCCGTGCCGCCATCGCCGAGGCGCTGGACATGCTGCGCGCCGGCGATCTGCTGGTGGTGGCGGGCAAGGGGCACGAAAGCGGCCAGACCATCGCCGGCGTGACCACCCCCTTCGATGACGCCGCCGTGATCCGCGAGCTGGCGGCATGACCGCGCTTTGGACCAGCGCCGAGCTGCGCGCGGCCACCGGCGGCACCCTGGCGGCCGAGGTCGCGGTCAGCCGCGTGGGCTTCGACAGCCGGCAGGTGCAGCCGGGCGACCTGTTCGTGGCGCTGCGCGCGGCGCGCGACGGCCATGATTTCGTGCCAGCCGCCTTCGCCGCCGGCGCCGCCGCCGCACTGGTCGAGCACGGCACGGACCCGCGATGCCTGGTGGTGGCCGACACGCTGGCGGCGCTTCACGCGCTGGGCGCCGCTGCCCGGGCGCGCAGCACGGCCAGGATCGTCGCGGTGACCGGCAGCGTGGGCAAGACCACGGTGAAGGAGATGCTTCGCGTGGCGCTGGGCGCCTTCGGCCCCACCCATGCGGCGGCGGCAAGCTTCAACAACCACATCGGTGTGCCGACAACCCTGGCCGACATGCCGCGCGAGGCGGCTTTCGCCGCGATCGAGCTGGGCATGAACAACCGTGGCGAGATCGGCCCGTTGGCGCGGCTGGCGCGGCCGCATGTCGCCATCATCAGCAACATCGGCACCGCCCATCTGGGCAGGCTGGGCAGCCAGGCCGAGATCGCGGCGGAGAAGGGCGACATCCTGCTGGGCCTGGAGCCGGGCGGTATGGCGGTGCTGCCGGCGGACAGTGAATTCTTTCCCACACTGCGCGACCGAGCCGCACGCGTGTTGAGCTTCGGGATGAGCGGGCGCGCGGATTTCCGGCTGCTGGACTATGAAGGCGGCGCCGAGGATGGCCGCGCCCGCGTCGCCACGCCGGCGGGCGAGATCAGCCTTCACCTGGCCGCCCCCGGCCGCCATCTGGCGGAAAATGCCTGCGCCGTGCTGGCCGCGGTGCATGCGCTGGGGCTGGACCTGCCGGCTGCCGGCCGCGCGCTATCGGGCTTTGGCACCGGTGCAGGCCGGGGACTTCGCCGCACCATCCTGGGCGGCAGCGCATTGCTGCTGGATGAAAGCTACAACGCATCAGGCCCCTCGGTGCGCGCGGCGCTCTCGGTGCTGGCGGCCCAACCCGGCCGGCGCATCGCCGTGCTGGGCGACATGTTGGAACTGGGCGAACACGGGCCTGCCATGCATCTTTCGCTGGCCGCGGAGGTGGCGGCGGCGGCCGACATCGTCCATACGGTCGGCCCGCTGATGGGCGCCATGCTGGCCACCCTGCCGCCAAGCCGGCAGGGCCATGCCGCGCCTGATTCGGCCACGCTGGCGCCGCTGCTGCGGCATGCGCTTCGTGCCGGCGATGCCGTGCTGGTCAAGGGTTCGCTTGGCATGCGCATGGCCACCATCATTCAAGCCCTGGACAAGCCTTCATGATCCCGCTGCTGCTCGCACCGCTCTCGGATGACTTCATCCTGTTCAACCTGGTGCGCTACCTCACCTTCCGGGCGGGCGCTGCCTGCATGACGGCGCTGTTCATCGCGCTGGTCTTCGGCGGGCAGATCATCAACTGGCTGCGCAGCTTCCAGCGCGGCGGCCAGCCCATCCGCGAGGACGGCCCCGAATCCCATCTGCTGACCAAGAAGGGCACGCCGACCATGGGTGGGGTGCTGATTCTGCTGGCGCTGAGCGTGTCGGTCCTGCTCTGGGGCGACCTGCGCAATGGCTTCATCTGGGCGGTGCTGACGGTCACCCTGGGCTATGGCGCCATCGGCTTCTATGATGACTGGCTGAAGGTGACCAGGCGCAACACCAAGGGTGTGTCCACTCGCGGCAAGCTGCTGGCGCAGGCGGTCATGGGGCTGCTGGCGGCGCTGTGGCTGATCTGGCTGCTGCCACCCGGGCTTTCGACCAGCCTGGCCTTGCCCTTCCTGAAGGACACGCTGGTGCCCTTCTCGATCCTGTTCCCGTTCGTGGCCATGTTCGTCATGGTGGGCGCGTCCAACGCGGTGAACCTGACCGATGGGCTGGACGGATTGGCCATCGTGCCGGTGATGATCGCAGGCGCGGTCTTTGCGCTGATCGCCTATCTGGTGGGCAACCGTATCTTCGCCGACTACCTGCAACTGCATGCGGTGCCGGGCGCGGGCGAGCTGGCGGTATTCTGCTCGGCGCTGATCGGCGCGTCGCTGGGGTTTTTGTGGTTCAACGCGCCGCCGGCGGCGGTATTCATGGGCGATACCGGCAGCCTGGCACTGGGCGGCGCGCTGGGCGCCATTGCGGTGGCCACCAAGCATGAAATCGTGCTGGCCATCGTGGGCGGATTGTTCGTGGTCGAGACGCTGTCGGTCATCATCCAGGTCTTCTGGTTCAAGCGAACCGGGCGGCGCGTCTTTCTGATGGCGCCGCTGCACCATCATTTCGAGAAGAAGGGCTGGGCCGAGGCCACCATCGTCATCCGCTTCTGGATCATCGCCATGGTGCTGGCGCTGATCGGTCTGAGCACGTTGAAGATCCGATGAACCCATTCGCCGGGCAGCGGATCGCGGTTGTGGGGCTCGGCCGGGCCGGGCTGCCGGCCGCGCGCCGCCTGGCGGAATGGGGGGCCGAGGTGACGGTGTGGGATGACCGTGAGGCTGCCCGCGCCGAGGCCACGGGGCTGCATGTGGCCGACCCGGCCAAGGATTTCCGCTTCGATTCCCTGCTCCTCTCGCCGGGCATCCCGCATATCCGTCCGCGCGCCCATCCCGCCGCCGAGGCGGCGCGGGCTGCGGGCGCGCCTATCCTGGTCGATGTGGAGTATCTGTTCCGCGCGGTGCGGGCGGCGGGTTCGGCTGCCCGTTTCGCCGGCATCACCGGCACCAACGGCAAATCCACCACCACGGCGCTGCTCGGGCATATCCTGGAACAGGTCAGGGTGCCGGTGGCGGTGGGCGGCAATCTGGGTCGGGCCGCGCTGTCCATGCCCATCCTGCCCGATGAGGGCGTCTATGTTCTCGAAATGTCGTCCTACATGCTGGAACGAATCGACACTTTGAGATTCAACACGGCTGTGATGCTGAATCTCAGCCCCGACCATCTGGACCGCCATGGCGACATGGCCGGCTACGCCAGCGCCAAGGCCCGCATCTTCATGCGCGCGCAGGCGGCCGATACCTGTGTGCTGGGCGATGATGACGCTGCCACCCGCGCGATCCTGCCCGATGCGCTGCGGGTTTCGGGCGAGCATCGCTGCCCGGGCGGCATCTGGGCCGAGGATTGCGTTCTCCAGGATGAGGCGGGGGTGATCCTCGACCTCGCCCAGGCCGCGAACCTGCCCGGCAGCCACAACGCCCAGAACGCCGCCGCCGCCTGTGCGATGGCGCTGGCGCTGGGCGTGCCGCGCGCGGCCCTGGCCCTGGCCCTGACCAGCTATCCCGGCCTGCCGCACCGGGCCGAGTTGGTGGGCACCCATCGCGGCGTGCGCTTCATCAATGACAGCAAGGCCACCAACGCCGACAGCACTGCCCGCGCCCTGGCCAGCCACGAGCGCGTGATCTGGATCGCCGGCGGCACCGGCAAGGAAGGCGGCATCGAGCCCCTGGCCCCGTGGTTCCCCCGCGTGGCGCATGCCTTCCTGATCGGCCGCGACGGGCCGGAATTCGCGGCCAGCCTGGCGCGCGCGGATGTCCCGCACACGCTGCTGGACACCCTGGAACAGGCGGTGCCCGCGGCCGCGAGCATGGCCTTCGCTGGTGCCGCCGCCGTGGTGCTGCTCTCCCCGGCCGCGGCGAGTTGGGACCAGTTCACCGGCTTCGACGCCCGCGGCGACCGCTTTCGCGCCCTGGTCCAGGAGATCGCCTGATGGAAGTCTCACGCACCGATACCTCGATCCTGGGCCGCTGGTGGTGGGGGGTGGACCGCTGGACGATGGCGGCGCTCTTCGCCCTGATCATCATGGGCTGCATCATGGCGCTGGCCACAGGCACCTCGCGCATGCGCGACCTCTCGGCCGGCGCGCTGCTGATCCGCCAGTTGCTGTTCCCTGTGATGGCGGTGGTGCTGATCATCCTGATCTCGCTGCTCTCGCCGAAATGGGTCATCCGCTTCGCGGTTCTGGGCTGCGTCGGCGCGCTGGGGCTGACCGCGCTGACGCTGGTGATGGGCACCGAGATCAAGGGCGGGCGGCGCTGGCTGCACATTGCCGGCCAATCGGTGCAGCCCAGCGAATTCCTCAAGCCCTTCCTGGCCGTGGCCTGCGCCTGGCTGATGCTGCAGGCGCAATCTTATGGCCGCTATGCGGCGCTGGCGGCGGCCTTCATTCCGGTGGCCGTCACGTTGATCATCCTCAAGCAGCAGCCCGATGTGGGCATGGCCATGGTGATCATCGCGGTGTTCTTCGCCCAGGCTTTCATGGCCGGGTTGCCGCTGCTGCTGATCGCGGTATGCGGCGTGGCCACGCTGGCCGTCGGCGCGCTGGCCTACACGATGCACGGCCATGTGCGCATGCGCATCGACAACTACCTCAACCCGCCGCCCTCCGGCCCCAACATCACGCAGGAGGAGAGGTCGCTGCAGGCGTTCGGCAATGGCGGGCTGTGGGGCCAGGGGCCGGGCGAGGGCCGGGTGAAGGCCAACCTGCCCGATGCCGATGCCGATTTCGTCTTCGCCGTGGTGGGCGAGGAGTTCGGCCTCATAATCTGCCTGGCGCTGCTGGCGATCTTCGCCTTCGTGGTGCTGCGCGGACTGCTGCGGCTGTCGCATGAGCGCGACATGTTCGTGGCGCTGGCGGCGACCGGGTTGCTGACGCAGTTCGGCCTGCAGGCCTTCATCAACATGGGCAGCGCGCTGCGGCTGATCCCCACCAAGGGCATGACCCTGCCTCTGGTGAGCTATGGCGGGTCCTCCATGCTGGGCATTGCCATCGGCATGGGGATGCTGCTGGCGCTGACCCGCAGGCGGGGCCTGGGCCGCGAAACATCCTCATGACCGCGCCCATCATCATTGCCGCCGGCGGCACCGGCGGACATCTGTTTCCGGCCGAGGCGCTGGCGGCGGAACTCACCGCCCGAGGCGAGCCGGTGGCCCTGTTCACCGACGCCCGCAGCAGTGCCTTCGCCTCCACCGCCTTCGCCAGCGCGGAGCGCTTCGTGCTGAAGGGCGAGGGCATTGCCGGGCGCGGCATGAGGCGCGCCGCCCGCGGGGCGATGCAGCTCGCGGCCGGCACCTGGCAGGCACGCGCCATCCTCAAGCGACTGGGCGCGCGCGCGGTGGTGGGGTTTGGCGGCTATCCGGCCATTCCGCCGGCGCTGGCCGCGCTCAGCATGGGCGGCGGGCGGCCCATGCTGGTACTGCACGAGCAGAACGGCGTGCTGGGCCGCGCCAACCGCCTGCTGGCCAAACGCGCCGACGGCCTGGCGCTGTCCTTCGCCGACACGGCGCGGGTTCCGGAAGGTGCCAGGGTAACCCTGGTGGGCAACCCGGTGCGGCCAGCCTTGCAGGCGCTGGCCGGCCAGCCCTATCCCGGCACCGAAGGCGGGCTGCGGCTGCTGGTGCTGGGCGGCTCGCTGGGCGCCAGGGTGTTCTCGGACCTGGTGCCGGCAGCGGTGGCAGCACTGCCGGCCGAGCTGCGGACGCGCCTGGTCGTCACCCAGCAATGCCGGGCCGAGGATCTTGACCGGGTGCACGCCGCCTATTCGCAACTGGGCGTGCCGGCGGAGCTTTCGCCCTTCTTCCCCGATGTGGCGCGGCATCTGTCGCTGGCGCATCTGGTGGTGGCCCGCGCCGGGGCATCGACCATCGCCGAACTCGCCTGCGCCGCGCGCCCGGCACTGCTGGTGCCGCTGCCCAGTGCGATAGACGACCATCAAAGCGCCAATGCCCGGGTGCTGAGCGAGGCCGGTGCGGCGCGCCTGCTGCCGCAGAACGGCCTGACGCCTGAATTGCTGGCGGCCGAAATGGTGGGTTTCCTGAATTTCCCGGCGCGGTTGGAGGCGGCCTCGGCCGCCGCGGCCAGGATCGCGCGGCCGGGCGCGGTGCGTGAATTGGCGGACCTCGTTTTGAACCTGATCAAGGAACGCCGCTGATGCGCGCGCTGCCACTTTCCATCGGCACCATCCACTTTGTCGGCATCGCCCGCCGCGGCGCGGCCTTGTTCCGGGGGAGCCGCTGATGCGCGCGCTTCCCCTGTCCATCGGCACCATCCATTTCGTCGGCATTGGCGGCATAGGCATGTCGGGCATTGCCGAGGTGCTGAACAATCTGGGCTACTCCGTCCAGGGCAGCGACATCGCCGAGGGCGGCAATGTTGCGCGGCTGCGTGCCGCCGGCATTCCCGTCGCCATCGGCCACGCCGCCGAAAACCTGGGTGCCGCGCAGGTCGTCGTTGTCTCGACCGCGGTGAAGAAGGACAATCCCGAGGTTCAGGCCGCACGCATCCGCATGCTGCCGGTGGTGCGCCGGGCCGAGATGCTGGCGGAGCTCATGCGCCTGAAATGGGCCATCTCCATCGGCGGCACGCATGGCAAGACCACCACCACCAGCCTGGTGGCGGCGGTGCTGGAGGCAGCGAGGCTCGACCCGACGGT
>Ga0105049_10010692_pt1 | contig 10525 bp, 11 predicted proteins | sample MAT06_FD_78087 | JGI IMG/M metagenome (GOLD analysis project Ga0105049, IMG submission 78087) | Freshwater microbial communities from Lake Fryxell liftoff mats and glacier meltwater in Antarctica - MAT-06 | ecosystem: Environmental > Aquatic > Freshwater > Ice > Liftoff microbial mat | place... | reverse complement strand
CGACTTAAAAGTTGGAGAAACGGGGCGCTATATAAATCTTGGTGACTGGTTTAACTGGTGTTCTTATGCAGAATTGCGTGATGGGAAGCTCGGGTTAAAATATTTTCAGGAAGATGCTGTTTAAGATTTTGATTTTTATTCGTATAGTTCAGCCATTTTGAAAAGTGAGCATATTAAAATGCCTTTTCAATGTAACTGCTACCGATCTTTTCCAACCAAATTGTATTTCTCCAAGTTCCGTTTTCATTAAAAGCTTCGTTTACCAAATCCCAGCTAACTGCTCTTCCTTTAAAATGAGATATCATTGTTTGTGCATGAGATTTTAATAATTGATTCCACTCTTCTGTATTTCATCCACTAAACCCAACCTTCCATTGCAGCAATTGTTGGTGCCAAATGAGCGTGTGACCATGCAATCTTCTGTTGTTGAAGTCGCTATAGAAAGCTAAACTATCCGCCACAATCCAATAAAAGTTGATGGTTCAGTATGCAGGAATACAGGTTTGAAGATATTTTCAGCAGTAATGCTATTAAATTGGTTGACCGCTAATTTTTATTGGTCGGGTTTAAAAATAATTGTCAATATTAATAGCCGTACTAATTGGATAGCCGAAAAAAACATACAGACTTAAATTGCTGCCGCAAATCAAATGACCTTCCTTTTTAAATGTTACAAAGAGAACAGCACCAACTGTTAATATAACTATTTTAATTCCTTACTACCATAATCTAAAATCCTTTGGCAAGGCAAACGGAGGGATTATCATTAAAATCTTTCAGCTTACAGCAATATAGCATTAGTGGCCTTGCTACTATTCGATTTGTTGTCCGGCAGCTATTTTATTTCGTCAGTTTTCCCCTTTAGTATCGTAAGCGGTTTAGCTCTCAAAATCATCCAAATAAGTATAGAGAATACGAACGTCAGAACTGCGAATGATTTTTCAAAGTCGGTTCTGGCAAAGATGTTCCCAATCGTATTCAGAAGGAATAAAGCAAGAAAACCCCATAGTATTATGTTTACTGTCTTGTTCCTAAATCGAATTTTTACGTACTCGCCTTTCATTAGCAAAACAAGTCCAAGGAATAAGACGATCAGAATCGAGATTGACTCAAAAACATACATCTGCGAATCATTCTGCAGTCTTCCACCCCAGGCGATGTCGTAAGGAACGATCTTCGCGATTACAGACATATGGAACATTATTACCGCAGCAAGCAATATCAGCAAGATCTTTATTGATGTTTTATACTTCATGGTTACGCTAAAGTAGATATTTGTTTTGCTATGTTTTGTTGTTCAAGCGGATTAATTTTTCCGGTTTTTCTTAAATCCGCTAATGTCAATTCTCTGTTGCCAATATTGGCAGCAAGAAAATTAAATTTTATAAAATCACTTTTCCCTGGCAAGATTGGAATTTCTGGTTTAGAACCTACTATATCGTCAACAGTGGTAATATTTTCTATGAAAATCAAGGACTCACTTTTGTTTGTTACATGAAGCTTTAATCTTTGTGATTCTGTTGTGCTTGCAATTTGTCCCAAATCAAAGGCTAATAATAATAATTCTGACGATTTTTTAAATTCAATAGTGCTATAAGTTATGCTATCTAATTGTATTTCCTGACTATTTGCAATAGAACAAAGAAGCAGCAGTATTAGTAAAAATATTTTGGTCACATTTTAATCTTTTACATGGTTTCAATAAAAGAGCCAGATAACTAGCTGCCAACAGCAACGCCAGACGTTATCCCGGATTCAGCAACAGGTGACTCTTCAGAAACACCCAATTTTTTTCTTCCCGCAACCTCTTCAAATGTAGCCTGGTAGCTTGCGTGATTAGTATTCATCCAACGATCCCAGTGATTAAAATAAAGGCTGTAATTGCAGTTTACCTTGCCGTGATGCATATGATGATGGGTACTCGTATTATGCCATCTGCTCCAACGGCTTTTTAAGAACCAGCCTGGGAAAGTCTCAAATCCAAGGTGTCCAAGAACATTTAAAAAAGTCATGTAAAGAATAAAGATCAGCAACGCTATCGGATGCATCGGAACAGTAAACACAAGTATTGGAACAATGCCGGATTCTATTACCGCTTCTAAAGGATGAAATGCAAACGAAGCCCAGGGCGAAGGATTGTGACTTAGGTGGTGAACCTTATGCACATAGGGAAAAATGCTTTTATGATGCATCATCCTGTGCGTCCAGTAAAAATAGGCATCATGCAAAACAATAGAAAAAACAACACTGAAAATAAAATACGGCCAGCCATAATCACTTATGTGCCTATACATCGTGGTAAATCCGTGCTTCTCTGCAACAAAAATGAGCATTCCTACTACCGAAAAAATAACGAATGTTGATAAGGAATAAAGAATTTCACGGCGTATATGATGCGCCGCAGGAAAGGCCTCCTTAATTCTTTTGTGAAGGTATTTCGATTTCCAGAGCTTATAAAAAATTAACCATGCGATTCCTGCGAAGAAAACATATCGGACTACCTGCGCTATGAAAAGAAATATGCCCTGGTTTAGTGCTTCCATTAGTTTATTTTTTTCCTTTTAATAAGAGTCTGTCTATAGAGTCTCCTGATGTCGTTGCACTAGTCCGAAAAATGCTCATCCCGTCCTAAAGTGGGACTGCGCTCTTTTAGCCGTCGTGCCTAATCAGAAGCCTCTATAGTTCAGACTCCTGACTCTGTGGACAGACACTAATTAGCATGCTTCCGGGATAGAACTGTTCTTTCTCTGGTCCCGTCCGTTTACCTAACGCTGCAAAACAATTTTTCGAACCGAAACTCCAGCCGTTGTTTTTACCCGCAGAAAATAAATTCCCGGGGGAAATTCTAACGTTGGAATAACTGCAGAAGATCCTGTAATTATTGCTTTTTTTACTAGCTGGCCAGTTCCCGAAAATAGCTCTATTTCAGCTTTATCTGAGTTTATGGAAACATTCAACCGGTCGTTTGCAGGATTAGGAAATACAGAAAAATCTTCCGTCGCATCAATACCCTCAATTAACACCGTGGAAACACAGAAATCAATCGTGTCATTATCGAAAAAGGTTCCACCGGATTCCACTATTGCGCCCGCAGGGTCGAACAATGTAAACGAGCCATTACCGTAACCACAGCAGATTCCATCTCCTTCGGTGTCGTAAATGATGAACTTATAGCAGCCCACTCCAAGGCAAAGATCTTTGGTGGATAAGCCGTCTGGAAGCGATCCTGTCAAAAGACTACTCACGATTGCATTGTTCGCAGTATTAACTAGTTTCCAACTCGTTTCGCCCGGATAATCGTCGGCAATAATTCTCAGTGTGTAACCGGCTCCAACACGATTGCTAAAATTTGTCTCAACCGTATCATCCAACGGTGCCTGATCTGCCTGCCCATTTGGTAAATCAGACCAGGAAGTAAATAGCACATTATCACCGTAAGGCAAGGCAATACCCTGGAGCGTAACAGTTTCCGATTCGTTGGTAGCCAATGCTCCTGTCCAGTTGTACGTTTGAATTGGTCCGTTTTCAAACGAGTACTTAATAACAAGCGAGTTTAACAAATCACCACCCCGGTTCTTAATTTTTACAACAGGTACTACCTCGTTTGAATTACAGTAGTCACCAGAAGGAGCATCCACCGAAAGGACGCGGGCGTTTAATGCAAACTGCGGAACCGAAGCTTCAATGCCATCGATCGAAGCAACGTCACTATTATTAGGATCAAGCCAGTCTTTCAAACGCGTCGATGGCGAACCCCCCTCCCACGAAGTTATCAATCGTCCGAAATAATCATTTACATTGTTGTTACAGGAAGCTTCCCCTCCATAAAGTTGCCCGATGATCTGCTTGTTTTCGTTGTAAAGCGCCGATCCGGAAGAGCCTCCTTCAGTCGTCCCGTCTTCCCAATCGAAGATATGCCAGGAATCTGCATTATCAAAAACGTCAACCCCGGTCGCATTCGTATTAAATGATATTTTTTCCACATCTCCTGCAGGATGATGGATACATGTAGCTGTTGCAGGAGGATTGTTCTGTCGGGACCAACCCGAAAAAAACGCAGCATAGTCTGAAGGAATATCATCGCTGAGCTCAACAAGGCAAAAATCAGACTCTGGGTTACTCGCCCGCACTATGCATCCCTGAACGATATCTGTCGTAAATCCGTTCTGGTTTGGTGTGCACGTAGGGCTTTTATAGTTGAACATGAAAATATCAGTCGGCGACGGGCCACAATGATTGGCAGTAAGAATATAAGGAGTGCCATCATTGAGAGTGTTGTTAATAGCGGCGCCGGAGCAAAATCGTGAATTGTTGGCAGTTAAAAGCATTACGCTTGAGCGGATCTGATCGGACCACGGCTCTCCAACAGGACATTCCACATTGTTATTGCAGGACCCTGAATCGCCGAAATTTTTTGCTGCAGTCCAGAAATCCCGGTAGCCGTGAATGATATAGCTAAGATGGAGATCTAAAACTCCAGTTGAGGCCAGCGGTGATGAATATTCAATGATGATACGGTCTGTTGCCAATGGCATTGTTGAAAATGTTCCGTTACTATTCTCATTTGCTTCTGTGAAAGCGCCCAGAATCTGACTACCGTCTGCGTTGTAAATGAATAATGTTCCTCCTTGCGGAACGTCGTACCGGTCAAAAATCAGGTTAATGCTTTTTGCGTTATCGGAGACGACCATCAATCTCCAGACATTTAAATCATTTACGACAGCCCAACTGCCATGGGTTTCAGGGCTGATGCTTACAGGAACAGGAAGTCCGAACCGAAGTGATTTTTCACCATTCGCAGCGTTGATAGCATCCTCTTCAAGAAGCTGGTAATTATTAACCGGAGAAAGTTTGAATTTTGAAATTTCAGTATCGAAACCCTGCTTACTAAGTCCGGCCGGGTATCCTCCGGAACCTTTTTGCGCATTAAGAGAGAATGCAATGAGGGAAGCGAAAAATATGGTGTAGATTATCTTCATTAAACTGATGGATTATTTAACAAAAATAGTTGATTTTGATTAGCTAAGGGTTAAAATCCTTCACTACCGAACAAGCACAAGCAGAAAAGTTTTTGGGTAGAAAATGCAGGCAAAACCCTGGAATCTTCCATTCGGATCAAATGCGTTTTTTAGTTGGATTAATTAAATGAAAAGTAAATTTCAGATTCGTTTACTTCTTGTCCGGACATTCTCTAAAATCAACCGTCCATCGTTGAAAATCAAAATTAAACATCGCGGGCATCACTATCAGCGTGACTACGTTCTTAAATTCTTGTTTGCCTCAATATCTGACTTCTTAGAAGTCACCGACAAAGATTTCGTTAATTTTCAAATTCTTCCAAAAGTACCTCTGTAAGCTGTTTGGGGGTAATATTGGTTTTAATTGCGCCATTTCTTGCGATGGATATTTCGCCGCTTTGTTCCGATACAGCAATCGCGATGGAATCACTGTGCTCGGTAATTCCTACTGCCGCGCGATGTCTCAAACCCAGTTGGAAGGGGAAAATTGCATTTTCGGTTAATGGCAACACACATTTGGCTGCTTTTATCCTGTTGTCGGAAATGATAACCGCACCATCATGCAGCGGATTGTTTTTAAAAAATATCGACTCCAACAGATTTGGTGTAATTTCAGAATCTACACGTTCTCCGGTATTTGTGTAATATTTAAGGTCCGATCGGCGTGTTAGGACAATCAGCGCCCCGCATTTCTGGAGCGCCATCCGCTGACAGCCTTCCACAATAGCTTCGTAATTAAGGTTGGAATAAGAGGCGGTATTGAATTGGGAGAGGCCTTTGAAATTCTCCCGGTTAAAAATCCCTCGTGAACCTACCATCAGCAAAAACCGCCTTAATTCCTGTTGAAAAACGATTATCAGAGCAATAACACCAACTCCGATAAATTGACCGAGAATAGTACCAAGCAACTGCATTCCCATCGCTTTTACAAGAAGCCACAGAAGGTAGAAAAGAAGTATCCCGAAGAATATATTGATTGCCGTTGTTCCCCTTACCAGGTTGTAAAGCTGATAGAGAAGGAAGGCAACGATCACGATGTCAAAAACGTCGAGCCAGCGAACAGTTATAAAAAGCTCCATTTACAAACGGCCATATTCAAAACCATTGTAGCAATATAGAGATTATGTGTCGATTTAATTACCACTATCAATTAAGTTCTTTATAAGCTTTTAACAGCGTGATTGCTTCCATCGCAGGCTTCACGTCATGTACTCTCAAAATATCCGCTCCATTTTTAAGCGCGAGCACATTAAGAACCGTTGTCCCGTTTAGCGCTTCTTCCGGTGCAATATTTAATGTTTTGGTGACAGGTGATTTTCTTGAAAGCCCTGCCATTAAAGGACATTTCAATGATTTGAATTCGTTGAGATGCTTAAGAAGCATAAAATTATGAGCCGTTGTTTTCCCAAATCCAAAGCCAGGATCGATAATGACATCCGAAATTCCCTGCTGGTAAAGATCTCTGCAATTTGAAGCCAGATCAAAAAGCACTTCCTCAACAACATTTTTATAAATAGGTTCTTTTTGCATCGTTGAAGGAATTCCCTGCATATGCATTAACACGTATGGAACTTTTAACCGGACGATTTCCGCAATCATACCAGCATCAATTTTTCCTGCTGAGATGTCGTTTATCATATCAGCTCCCGCAGAAACCGAATAGGCCGCAACAGAGCTATGATAAGTATCAACAGAAACATAAACTTCCGGAAATTGCTTTCTAACCGCCTTTAAAACTGGCTCAAGCTGTTTCCATTCATCGTCCGGATTACTCAAACCCGCGCCCGGTCTGGAAGAAGTTGCGCCAAGGTCCAGGAAAAATGCGCCTTCTGAGATGTGTTTTTCTGCCAGTTCCAACGCTATATCAATTGCCCCTGCACGGCTGCCGGGAAAAAACGAATCTTCGTTCACATTGAGAATCCCCATTATCCGGGGCTCTTCAAAAGAAACTATTTTTCCTCTTAAACAGATGGTAGCTGGTATTGATGAGCGTGTTAATTTCGCGGCCGTGATTTCTCTTTCCATGGAACAAACTTCGGTACAATTTGATAAGGTTATCCTGCGGTGTAAAGATATTTTCCTTAAGAAGAATACCGATTACGGGACTTCCTGGAGGATACTGCGCCTTTCTTCTATTACTGATCAGCTTTTTATTAAGGCAACGCGGATCCGTGGCATTGAGACAAAGGGAATTCATATGATTGCCGAAGGAATCGCCCCCGAATTTGCCGGAATCATTAATTATTCGATCATGGCGCTCATACAGATGCAACTGGGAGAAAATGATCCTGTTGAAATGGAAGTTGAAGCTGCACAGGCGCTGTATGATAAAACAGTTGCGGAAGTAAAGGCATTGATGCTGCTCAAGAATCATGATTATGGTGAAGCCTGGCGGGAAATGCGGGTGAGCTCCTTTACAGATATGATTCTTGTAAGACTGATGCGCATCAAGCAAATTGAAGACAATGGCGGTGAAACGATTGTTTCTGAAGGCATTGACTCCAATTATATGGATATAATCAATTACGCTATTTTTGCCTTAATCCAACTTGAAGAGAAGGCCTGATAATTGCAAACCGCCGCAGCCAATTAAAAAAATTATGAATACACTTTTTAAGATCATCGTTTCGATTTGCCGGGTTTTCGTCGGTGTACTTTTTATTATTTCAGGACTAATAAAAGCCAATGACACCATTGGATTCGGATACAAACTGGAAGAGTATTTCCAGGTTTTCGGAACTGATTTTACAAGTGGACCGGACTCTGTCTTAGGAAAGTTCTTTCATTTTCTCGAATCGATGGCTGTTGAGCAAGCGATTCTGATCTGTATCGTGGAAATCTTGTTGGGCGTGCTGTTGCTTCTCGGAAAATGGAAAAAATTTACGTTGTGGATGTTGGCATTGATGATTGTCTTCTTTACGTTCCTTACCTATTATTCAGCACATTATAACAAGGTTACAGATTGCGGTTGTTTTGGCGATGCGCTTAAATTAACGCCATGGCAGTCCTTCACAAAAGATGTTGTTTTACTTGTTCTGATTGCCATCCTCATCGCTGGCTATAAATGGATACAGCCGATATTTTCTAAGAAAGCAACAAACATCGTTCTGGCTGTTTCAACGGTTCTTACCATTATTTTTCCACTCTACACGTTTGCCTACATGCCGGTAAAAGATTTTCGTCCTTATGCGATTGGAAATGATATTAAGGAAGGAATGAAAGGAGGAACGGAAGGAAAATATGAAACTGTGCTGGTTTACAAAAACCTTAAAACCGGGCAGTTGAAAGAGTTTACCAATGATGCTCCATGGGCAGATACATTAAACTGGGCCTGGGATTCAACGATTACAAAAGAGATGGTTGCTCCAATCCTTGCTCCTATTCACGACTTTTTGATTACCGACGTGGAAGGATCGGATTACACCGAAGACATCCTGAATTATAAAGGTTACCAGTTCTTCCTTGTAAGCAGAGATCTGGCGAAAGCAGACCGTGATATACAACCCGCAATAAATACGTTTGCCCAAAAAGCAGAAAAGGCAGGCATTCCTTTTTACGGATTAACTTCCGAAACACCTTCTGCGATAGATCAATATCGCCATGAAGTGCAGGCGATGTATGCCTATTATATTGTTGATGCAACTCAGCTAAAAACGATGATCCGCGCGAATCCTGGATTGATTTTACTAAAAGGTTCGGTGGTAAAGGGAATGTGGGGACATAACTCGTTTCCCGAATTTGAGGAAGTGCAGAAAATGATGCAGTAGAGGCCGAATATTTTCAGCCCGTGGCATTCTGAATAGTTTCAGCCCACGGCATTCTGAATAGTTTCAGCCCATGGCATTTCAATCAGCGCCGGATAAATTTTCCCACCCGATTTGTTGAGAATTTTCCCGTCGGCCTCCCGTAAATTTTCACATAGCGCCACTCGCTTTCTCTTTGTTTACAGGTTGTTGCACTGTTTATTTATCTTATTTTTCTACTGGATTAATTGTTGAATGTCCGGCAGCAACTAAATCCATACTATGAAATTCATTGAAACAACCGACAAATCAACCGGTGAAGAAATTAAGCTTTCTTATGGCGATTACGGTAAAGGTCAACCCATCGTTTTAATTCACGGATGGCCCTCGAGTAAGGAAATGTGGGAGTACCAGATCAACGACCTTGTAAATGCAGGATTCCGTGTAGTAAAATACGACCGCCGCGGATTTGGCAAATCCTCAAAACCGTGGGATGGTTACGACTACGATACATTTGCGGACGACCTTTCTGCTGTAATCGAGAAACTGGATCTTAAAGATGCTGTACTGGTAGGCTTTTCGATGGGTGGCGGCGAAGTGGCCCGTTACCTGAGCAAACATGGCAGTAATCGCATTGCTAAAGCTGTACTTGTTAGTAGTGTTCTACCCTACCTGCAGAAAGCATCCGACAACGAAGACGGGGTTTCGAGGGACGTATTTGAAGACATGTTAAAACAGATTAAGGAAGACCGCATAGGCTTTCTTGAAGGTTTCGGAAAATCCTTTTTTGGAGTTAACCTCATCAACAAACCTGTTAGCGCTGCCTACCTGGATTATTTCAGAAATCTTGCTTCAGTCGCATCTGCCCGATCAACGCAGGAGGCAGCAAAAGCGTTCGCTGGAACCGATTTCCGTCAGGATCTTAAAAGTTTTGACATCCCTACACTCATTATTCATGGAACAAGTGATAAAATTGTTCCAATTCAAGCCAGCAGCGACCTCACCGCCAAACTAATCCCGGATGCGATATATAAAAAATACGAAGGCGCGCCTCATGGGTTATTCTTTACCGAAAAAGAACAGTTCAACCAGCACCTAATTGATTTCATTAGCACTGGTGCTTTACAAGCCAACAGTTGGGATCAGGAAGCGGCCGTGCCTGTTTCCGGACAGGATATTTGAGGTCCTTTGGTCTTGAAAACCACTTTTAAAACCCCGACAGGATTCTTGGGAAAACCAAAAAAACTGCCGGGATTTTTCATGTCATTTCATGCTTGCTAATTTTTCAGTCTCTGTATAGGAAGGTTTAATGTCACTCCCTGATCTTACAGCTCAAACAAAACCATTCAAACCGAAATAACTGTTAATTCATTTAGCCTCGGAACTGAACTAACATTCACGTGCCGTTCTGCAGCTACCGAAAGGGCGGTATTTTTACCACTAAGCTTTATTCGGAGAACTGAACTTTTAGCTTGCACAAATGTGTCTGCGAAGCCCGAAACCCCGCCTATTGGGTAGGTGCTGTAGAGGCAGACAATTATCTTTTATAACTTTATTCCACTTTCATCCATTTCTTCACCAACCTAACTTGCTTACTTTGGTTTTGTAATTCCACAAAATAAATCCCTGCATTTAATTCGGATATCCCGTTTGAAATTGAAATTATTTTTTGATTAAATGTTTTTTCGATCACTGTTTTTCCTTGACTATCGCGAATAATTAATTTCACAGGCATTGGCAAATCTGTTGCGAAATTAATTTCCT
>Ga0105049_10010691_pt1 | contig 10525 bp, 8 predicted proteins | sample MAT06_FD_78087 | JGI IMG/M metagenome (GOLD analysis project Ga0105049, IMG submission 78087) | Freshwater microbial communities from Lake Fryxell liftoff mats and glacier meltwater in Antarctica - MAT-06 | ecosystem: Environmental > Aquatic > Freshwater > Ice > Liftoff microbial mat | place... | reverse complement strand
GTAGCTGCAAAACGTTAGCGGTAATTTTAGAAACGACTCAGACCGACAATGAAATACTGTTCAAAATGTGGTAAAATGCTTACCAAAAAAATAATAGACCAAAAAGAAAGGCTTTGTTGTATTGACAATAGTTGCGGATTTATTTATTGGAATAATCCAATTCCAGTAGTTGGAATTGTTGTTGAAACAGAAAACGGAATTGTATTAGCTCATAACAAATTAGCACCGAAAGGAATTTTTTCAATTATAACGGGTTTTCTGGAGACAGATGAAACACCAGCATTAGCTTCACAACGAGAAACCACAGAAGAACTTGGGCTTGACACAGTAGAAACAAATTTTCTTGGTATTTTCCCATTTCAGAAAGCAAATCAAATTGTTATTGCGTATCACATTGTTGCGAAAGGACAAATACAATTAAATGAAGAACTTGATGAAATTAAAATAGTTCAAAAATCCGACCTTTTGGGGTATTCGAAAAATAACAAATTTGAAATACAAGAATGGCTAGACAATTTAAATGTGCTAGCATAGAAAATAAAAACTACCGCTAACACGGGTTTTGCGTTAGTGGGCGGACAGTGCGAATATAAACATTTGAGCAATTAATAAACGTTGGTGCTGGCAGACAGTTTTCGGTTTCAAAAGCCCACCAACGCAAAGCCCGAAACCGTTATAGCCAATGGTAGGACGACCGTTCCAGCAACAACAGACCGACCAAAATTTAAACCTTATCTCATAGACAAACCATTTTGATAGTTGACCAAAAACATACAACCTATATTGTAACTGGACAGCGAGTAAACCGACACTTATTGCCGACCCTTCTGTATTTTTTATTTTTCCAACCACACATTTTTTTTAATTCAATTTTATGCAGACCCGCAAATGGCACATTGGCTTTTGCCCCTACCGCACAAAACCGATTCTTCGGTAAAAGCCAAAGAGCCGTTTCTTGCCATCGCACCCATAATAATGATGTTTCATATCTTAATTATCAGGCTTGTCCTGACTATACAACTATGAATAGTAATTTTTTGCAGAATTTTAGGCGATTTTCTGAATTATCTTTTGTATCATTGCTGTCAGGTTTATCCTGACATTGTAACTATGAAGAATAAATACATTTCAACACAATCAAACGAGCTTCTGACCTATTTCAACGGACAGAACAAGAATTGTTTTGATTATTCTTTGGCTTTAAAAGCTCTACCTAGCTCAAAAGAAAGTGCCATAAGAGAACTTCTTAGCGACATGACTAAAAGAGGACTTTTAATGCGATTAAAAGAAGGTATTTACTACATAATTCCATATGAACAAAATGCAGAAATGTTTATGCCCGACTGGCATTTAATTGCTGAACATTTAGTGAATGAGGCAAAACATTACATTGGTTATTATTCTGCTTTACAAATTCACAACCTGATTACACAGCCGTCATTGAAAGAACAAATCGTTGTTTCTAAACAAATACGACCTTCGGAAATTAAAATTAAAGAAGTTCCTTTTCAATTTATTTACCACAACGACAAACACTTTTTTGGGTCAAAGAAAATTTGGATTGACAGTTTCAATAAAGTCCAATGCTCCGACTTAGAAAAAACTTTTATAGACTGCTTATTTAAACCTGACTATGCAGGTGGAATTGTTGAAGTGGCAAAAGCAATCTTCACTTCAAAAGACAAAATCAAATACGATACATTACTTGAATATGCCAAGAAATTTGATTCACAGGCAGTAATAAAACGACTTGGATTTCTTTTAGAAATATTAGAAATCAACACCAATATTATTCATGAATTGCAAAATATTAAAACCGTCTCTTATGTGGTTCTTGATACAGAACTACCAAAAACAGGCAAGCGAATAAGTCGTTGGAGCATACAACAAAATTTGGAAACAGAAACGATTAAATCTGCTATTTATACATGATTAAACCCGGAGAAATACAGCAAAAGGCTAATGTAGTTGGTGTTCGTGACCAGCAAATTGAAAAGGATTACATTCTTTCATGGATTCTGTTTGGCATTGCCAAACATGAGCAACTCTCAAAGGCAATTGTTTTCAAAGGTGGAACAGTTTTAAAGAAAGTATATTTTGAAGATTATCGTTTTTCGGAAGACCTTGATTTTACATTGCTGAATAGCGAAATAAGTAACGAGCAAATTTTTACATGGTTTAAAGAAGTATTTGAAATCATTAAAGAAGAAGCAAATATTCCGCTTGAAATTATTGACAATAATGAACACGAAGATGGCGGCATCAACTTTTACATCAGCTACGTAGGTCCGCTTGGTGGACAAGGAAACAATAAAAAAGTGAAAGTAGATATTTCACGTAGTGAGCAATTGGTATTTGAACCTGTGATGAATGCTGTTCTTATTGGTTATTCAGATATGGAAGAACACACGCTTTTATGTTATCCTTTGGAAGAAGTATTGGTTGAAAAATTTCGTTCGGTTATGCAACGAATGCAAGCAAGAGATTTTTACGACATCTGGTATTTATTGGAAGAGCATGAAATGGATATTGATTTTTATGTGAGTGAACTTGATACCAAATGCAAGAGCAAGGATTTACTTTATACTGATTTTCCAAAAAAACTTGCAGAAAGATTGCCCCAATACAGAGGAAGATGGAAAAGCTCCATGAGTGAACAAATAAAAGACCTGCCAGACTTTGACCAAGTAGAACGGGAAGTGCTAAGACATTTAAAAAAGTTGAACCTGAAATGAGAAAATTGAAATTCATAGACTTATTCGCAGGACTTGGTGGCATTGCAGAACCGAATAAGCTATTTTTCGCCACAACACATAGGAATAACATGAACAATCTATATATTTAGTTGACATTTGTATGAACACTTTCACTTCAATAAAGGAACTACTTTCAACTCTTGTCAGGGAGCATAAACTCCTTACAGAGATGTTTGAAAAGCGTAAAACGCTTTCATACAAGTATGACCTTGCTTTAGTGATGGTTGATTACAACGAAGAAAGAATTCAGTATTTAATCTCACATTCCGTTCTCAGGCAAAACGGGAGTTTCTTAGAAATAGAGGAACAGTTCAAAGATTTCTTTGAACAAGTTTTAGAAGTCAATGAAGAAATAAATACTTCTTCTATAAACTCCAACATTCAGAATGTTAAAGAAAATATCCTCTACTATCTTAAAGAGAACAATGAAATAAGGAAATATGACTACCTGAGAAAAGTAAAAAATGCTTTACGAAAAATCGGCAACATCACTTTAAGAAATGTGGTTGACTTAAAACGAAATATTGACAACACTTTTAAGAACGAACCAACATACACAATCAAGAAATTAAGACTTGAAATCCTTGACAAGAAAAGAATTGACATTAATTCTTTCATTGAACAAACCTACAAGCTAATATCAGAAGAAGAACAAAGCTTCTTCAAATCTGCTTTAGATGATGAGTTAAACAGAGTAATCACACAATTGAAACTTCAATTGAATGAGTGCCGACACAATCTCATTGAAATTCAAAAACAAATTATTGAATACCTAAATCAAATAAAGTATCAAAGCGGAGTGATTGAAAAATTGCGACAACTTAAATATTTGAAAGACCAGTTTACAATTAGAGCCGACACAAATATTGATTCAGTGATTCTCAAAAATGACGATGTCATTTTTGAAGCAAATCCAAGCTACCCATTGAAGTTAAGTTTAGAATACTTGCAATCAGACAATGAAGCATACACAAGCATTCTAAAAATTGCGAAAAGAATTAAGTCGGTAATAAAAATAAAATTGCCACTTGCAGGGAAAATTTCAAGTGAATATCTGCAACCAAATGTTGAAGAAGAAATTCAAATCAACTTGGAAGAAGTTAGAAATAGTTTCATTGCATCAGGAAATAATTTGTTTGATTTTGTGTTGGCTTATAATTTTGAAAAGGAACTTTCTTTTGACGAAAAAGTAACCGTTTATTGTCAGTTGATTTCACAATATGATTCTTCATTTGCCTTGACAGAAAAATATAATTCACAACAAGAAATAGAGTATGCAATGGTTTATCCAAAATAAAATAAGTAATGGAAGCACCGAAACAGACAGCAGCAATTTTTGAAATACTAAGCAGAGGACAATTCATTTGCTCAAACAGCAATGATGAATCTATTCGTAAACTCTATTCAGCAATTGAAGAAGAACAGAATTTTGATTTCTTGTATGACTATTATTTAAGTATCAATTTCATTTTAGAAAAAGGAGACGAGTATTATTACTTCACAAGAGTTGAAAATAAAATTGATTTAGAAAGAAAGATTGAGCAAGCATTTAAGTGGATTGACATTCTTGACTTCTTTAAAACTTTTGACAATTCATTTGGTTCAGGTTATCGCTTTACCCCTTATGACATTTTAGTAAAACTGAATCTTGATGCAGAATTGAAATCTAAAATTGAAGGATTAAAAAGACATAGCAGCGGAAAGGAAAAGCCAAGTGAAATTTTAGAAAAAATATTAGGCGACCTTGTTAAAGATAAATTCATTGACATTGAAGACCCGAACTTTCATAAATATAAAGTATTGGCTTCGTTCAAATATCTTGAGCAAATAGTTATGACCATAAACATTTCGGAAGAAGCAAAGAATGAGATACCTGAGTAAAATAATTTTTATTGAAAGTGCTAACATCAAGTATTCAGAAGTGAATGTTGATGGCAATGTGCATTTCATAGGAACGCAAGGCGTAGGTAAAAGCACTTTGCTTCGAGCTTTGCTTTTTTTCTATAATGCAAACCAACAGAAGTTGGGTATTCCAGTTGGCAAAAAAAGTTTTCTTGATTTTTATTTTCCGTATCAAAATTCCTACATCGTTTATGAAGTGAACAGAGAAACAGGGATGTTCTGTGTTTTGGTTTTCAAATCGCAAGGCAGAGTTTGTTTCAGATTTATTGACGGAAATTATAACAGGAATCATTTCATTGATAGTGAAGGAAGCATACATGAAACTTGGGATAAAGTAAAAGTGGCTTTTGGCAATGGCACATACTACACAAGAAAAATTGACCGATACGAAGATTATAGAAACATACTTTATGGAAATAGCCAAGGCTTAGGTTCTGAATTTAAGAAGTATGCTTTGCTTGAAAGCAAGCAATATCAAAATATTCCGAGAGCAATTCAGCATGTGTTTTTGAATTACAAAGTTGAGAGTGAGTTTATCAAAGACACAATAATAAAATCTTTGAATGAAGAGGAAATCAATATTGACTTATCCAATTACTCTTCTCACTTGAAAAATTTTGACACACAATTAAGTGACATTAAAAAATGGACAGAGAAAACAAAAAGCGGAGAGATAATAGTTCGGAAGCAAGCAGAAACAGTAATCACAACCTATTCTTCAATCAAATTTAACGACAGTGAAAAACGACAGTTGGCTGGAGAATTAGTTTGGCAATTGAATGAAATTGAAAAGCAACAACCAAAGGTTGCTGACAAATTTGGAAAAGAGGAAACAAAACAAAATTTACTTGCAGAAAAGTTTGCAGACCTTGAAAGAAAATTTCAGAGCAAGAAAGAAAAAATCAGTGCTGAAATAATTGGGTTTGATAATAAACTCAAAGAAGCAAAAACAAAATCAGATGAATATGTAGAACTGAAAATTGAAAGTGTTATCAAAAGAGTTTCAAAAAAATCGGATTGGGAATTAGAGAAAGAAGAACTTACAAAGCAGAAAGAACTTTTGGAATCAAACTTTGCTGACATCAAACAAAAGTTTGAAGCTCAAATAACTCAACGGACAAATCAACTTTCAACATTTGAAAACTTGAAACAAAATGAAATAAACACGGCAAACAAAGACCTGTTGCATTTCAAAGAAGAACTTACAAAGGAATATGAAAAATTATTTGAGGAAATAAAGAAGCAACACCTTGAAGAATTACAGCTTGCAAAAAACCTTGTTGAAGAAAAGAAAACAGCAATAAATAAACTTGAACTTGCAAAAGCAGAAACAAAACACAAACGCTTTTACGAAACTGAAATAGAAAATCTAAAAACAGACATTAGTGGCTTAACAGAAAAAATTAGAATCGCTAACAGCGAAACAAAGCAGCTCAATGATGAAATAGAAACCATAAAAAAACAATGGGAATTAGAAAAGGAGAAGATTGAAACTACTTCTAACAATCAAAAGGAAAAAGTAAATGAGCAAATCGGAAAAGTCAATGATAAAATAAAAGTCATAAACGAAAAGATTGAAAACAGCAAAGATTCTCTTTATGGATGGCTCAACAAAGAATACCCGAATTGGGAAAAGACAATAGGGAAAGTAATTGATGAAGAAAATATTTTATTCAAGTCAGGTTTATCACCAGAGCAAATTTCAAAAACTGATTTAAGCTTTTATGGAATTAAAATTGACTTGAATGAAATTACTAAGTCAGTTAAAACTGTTGCTGATTATGAGCAAGAGAAAATTGAATTCGCCAAGAAGATTGAATTATTTCAAAAAGAAATCTCCGCAATTGCAGAGCAATTAAATGTTGATTTAGAAAACCTAAGAAAGAAACAGCAGCCAAAAATAAATAAATGCAAAGAAACTATTCGTAGCAACGGCTACACAATTGAACAAAACGCAGTAAAACTTGAAGAAGCAAAAGTAAGTGCAGAAGAATTCGCAAAGAAAGCAGCAGACGATAAAAAGGTTGAGTTAGCAAAAATTCAAAGCAACTTTGAAAGAACAAGTTCCGAAAAGTTGAATGCTGATAAAGTAGTGAAAGAAGTTGAGGACGGAATTAAAAAGCAAATTGATAGTAAGCGAAAAGAAAAGGACAAAAAAATTGATGCAGAACAAAAGAAAATAAGTGATTCAATTGCTGAAATCAATTTGTCTGTCAAGAACAGAAAAGAAGAAACAAAAAAGAAAATAGATGAGTTAAAAACACAACAGAAGAAGGAGTTAGATTCTAAAGGGGCAGACACAGAAAAGATTGCAAAACTCACTTCAAGAATAGATGAGTTGAAAACCGAGTTAGATTTTATTGAAAAGAACAACCCGATTACAGAAAGATACAAATATGACAAGGAACAGCTATTTGACAAGGTTGAATTTTTTAAGAATCAAAAAGCAGGTTTTGAAAATCAATTAGGCACAGAACAGACAAAGCATAATCTTCAAAAGCAGAAACTCATTGATGAAATCAATTTACTCAAAGCAGAAATTGAAATTATAAAACAACTACTTAGTAACATTCAGGAAGATTTGACTGTGTATGAAGCATTCAAAATAACAGATTGCTTTAAGAGTATTCCAGAACTCTCCAACGAGCCAGTAACAGAAAATAAAAACGAGAAGCGTTGTAAATTTTTGATAGCAGAATTAAATGAAAAATATTACACTGGCATTAAAAAATATACTGACCTACAGGAAGCAATAAATAAGTTCAATGGAAATTTTTCTACCCAAAATATTTTCAAGTTTAAAACAAATCTTATTGAGCAAGCCGACTATTTCCAATTCTCAGAGGACTTGCAAGAGTTTGTTGAGGAAGATAAGATTGCACTTTTTGAAAAACGAGTGAATGAACTTTTTGCTGACATTATTAAGCAAGTAGGAAAAGAAACAACCGAGTTACTTTCTAAAGAAGGAGAAATTGAAACTGTAATACGAGACATTAATTCTGACTTTGTGAAGCGAATTTTTACTGGTGTAATTAAAAGTATTGAGTTAAGAGTTGTAGGAAGTGAAAATAAAATTGTTCACCTTTTGACTGAAATAAAAAAGTTCAATGATGAAAACATAAATGAGATTGGCGTTTCAAATCTGTTTTCTACAAGTGAACAAACACGGGAGGCAAAAAACAAAAAAGCAATTGGCTTGCTAACGCAATTGATAAAGGAAATTTCAGATTACAAACACAAAGACATTAACCTTTCTGATTCATTTGAATTAGAATTTAAAGTTGTTGAGAATGACAATGATACAAATTGGGTTCAAAGCCTTTCTAATGTTGGCTCTAATGGAACAGATGTGTTAGTAAAAGCCATGATTAACATTATGCTACTTAATGTATTTAAAGAAGGGGCAACAAAAAATAGATTTAAGGATTTCAGATTACATTGTATGGTTGACGAAATTGGAACGCTACATATTGAGAATGTTAGAGGGTTATTGAAATTTGCAAATGATAGAAACATCTATCTCATAAACAGTTCTCCTCAATCATTGGATGCTTTGGCTTATCGCCACACTTACAAACTTGCAAAGCAAGTTGATTCCCGTGATGGAAAACCAGTAACGATAATCAACCGTTTAATTACAAACAATAGAGAACGGCAATGAAACTATCTTTAAATATTGCTGAGAAACTTTTGTTGCTTGTGAGCGGAGAAAAAATTCCTTCAAGCAAACTGAAACATGAAATTGTTAAGGACCTGATTTCGGAAGGGATAATTCATAAGCCAGGAAAACTTAAAAGCACAGTTCAATTGGCGGACAAGCATCAACTAAAACTCTATTTGGAAAATCGCTTTGCAATCAAAGACCTTGGCACTTACATTGAAACTTTTAAGAAAGAAGATTTGCTTCGTGCCGACTTTGTTTCAGTTGCTGCTGATTCCAAAATTAAATCATTGCGAACTTTCAAAGGTTTCTTAGTGAATTGTTACTCTCCTACACTTGCAACATTAAACGGACATCCAATTACAATTTCTCCGACAAGTGGAACATTCAATTTCATTTATGACTTTGAAAATTTTATTCCTGACAAGGATATAACCATTGTAGGAATAGAAAACCCTGAAAACTTTCGGCACATTGACCAACAGAAGTATTTGTTTAAGAATATCAAACCGATTTTTGTAAGTCGTTATCCTCAAAACCAAAGCAAGGATTTAATTAAGTGGTTACGGACAATTCCAAACAACTACTTGCACTTTGGCGACTTTGACTTTGCAGGAATCGGTATTTATCTCAATGAGTTTAAAAAGCATCTTGACAACAAAGCAGCTTTATTTATTCCCGACAGCATTGACAGAAGAATTAAAGATTCGGGAAGCAAGAAAAGATATGACACACAAAAAATAAATTTTGACATCAACAGCATTAAGGAAGAAAATCTTTTGCGTTTGATTGTCAGCATTCATAAACATAAAAAGGGTTTAGACCAAGAAATATTTATTAATGAATAAAAGTAAAAAAGCCACCGTAATTTGCAAGCACAATTAAAAACCGCACAAACCAACACACGACCAAAGTTTTTAATAGAGCTTGCAAAGCCAACGCAAGACAAAATTGTTTTAAAAAATTCCAACGTTTCAAAAAAATAAAAAACGCAACGCACAGCCGACACTCAATGACACAAAGACTCAATACTGGCAATGATTTGCAAGGTCGGTGGACAAGAACCACTGGCTATAACAGCACCTACCCAAAAGGCGGGGTTTCGTGCTTCGCAGACACATTTGTGGGTATAGTAAGTTCAGTTCTCCGTATGAAGTTTAGTGCTAAAAATCCCGCCCCTCGGGTAGCTGCCAAACGTTATTATGCATTTTAAAAGACGACAGTGAAACATAAAATAAAAATACTACTTCTGACTTTAGGAATCTTCCAATTGACAACTGTATTTGGACAGAAAACCGAACTCGACACCGTATTTGTTAAACGGTCTATTGGGATAAATGAGTTTGAAATCGACACATTATATATTTCAGGCGGACGAAGTTCAACACAAGTTTTAGCAGGGACAATGTTTCTTCCTTCTTCAGACAAAATGAATGGACTTTTAAATAATGGACTTTCACCGATAAGCCTTGAAATTATTCAGGAGTGTGATAACACAACAGACCCAAGAACTTTCAATGAATATCCAAAATTTATATCTACCTCAAGGGTTGGAAACATATTGACAATTGACGTTTCAGTAATCGCCAATTGTTGCCATAATTTTTTAGGAGAAGCCGAAGTGATCGGGAGTGGCACACTTAATTTGGTTTACACTTCTTACGGTGGATTCTGCTCTTGTAATTGCTGTTTTACTCTGAGATACAAGTTTGACACTTCAATGGAAGACAATTACCAAGTTCTTAACTATGTAACAATTAACGGCAGCAAGACAATTGGACAAATAGTTAAACAGGACTTAGCAACGAAACAGCACATTGACAAAATCAGTAAAATATTTGAGAACTATATAGAATATCAAGAATCAACAGACTCTCCTGACAACAAAGACTTAATGAGCAAAAGTCTAAAGGCAATAACAAGTTTGACAAATAAGGATGAGTTAGAACTTCTAATAAATGTTTGGATGTATTACGACCCGACAGACTATCCAGACATTCCCGAAATTTACAGAATCTTGAAAAACAGCAGACCGAATAGTATTGAAGCCGTGAAGAACAGAATTGATAATAAAAAAGAATGGGAAACTAACGAATCAGCACCTTATTCTGACTTGAAAAACTTATTGCAACGACTTGAAAATGAATAGAAAAACGCACCATAACAGCACCTACAAAAAATTGGCGGTTCAGTGGTTAAATGATTC
>Ga0105049_10010690_pt1 | contig 10526 bp, 6 predicted proteins | sample MAT06_FD_78087 | JGI IMG/M metagenome (GOLD analysis project Ga0105049, IMG submission 78087) | Freshwater microbial communities from Lake Fryxell liftoff mats and glacier meltwater in Antarctica - MAT-06 | ecosystem: Environmental > Aquatic > Freshwater > Ice > Liftoff microbial mat | place... | reverse complement strand
TCCGCGCGCGGTCGTCGTCGCCACCGAGCTCGCGAACGCGCGCTCGCGTACGCACCGTGCAATCCGGGATCACGACGAGCGTGCCGGCGCGTAGCAGCACGGTGTCGACGCGGTTGACGCGCTTGACCAGCTCGACGTCACAGCCATGCGCACGCGCGACATGCTCGAGCGTCTCGCCACGTTCCATCTTGTGGCGACCACCGGCGACCGCGGTCGTCGACGTTAGAAGGAGAAGTGCGCACAGCCAGCGCATGGAGGACATGGTGGCGCATCGCGAGCAACCTCGCAAAAAATGTCGATCGACGCGCCTGCGGGCTCGGCCGCCGCTTACGTAAACGAATCGATAGCTACGCTCCGCCCATCTCGGCGACGACGGCATCCAGGTCTGCGTTATCGATCAGCGAGTTGGCCTTCATCTGGGTGACCAGGTCTTCCATCGTACCGCCGACGTTCTCGAGGTTGGCGGCGACGCACCTCGGGTGCATGTAGCCGGGGCTCTTGCGCATGAAGCCATTGACCTCGAGCTCGCGCTCGACGGCAACGCGGTACGAGTCCTTCTCGATCGTCTCGTCGCACTGCATGCACTTCGCGCGACCGGTGGGCGCCTTGTCGGCATACGGGAACGAGCCGGGCTTCGCCTTCCCGCTCTTGATCGCGTCGGTCATCGCCTTCTCGACCTCCGCGCGATCCGGGACGTCGCCTTCGTATGTTGCGAGCACGCCCTTGAGCTCGCCGGGCAGCTTCGATGCGGCGCACAGCAGGTGATGCCACTGCATGCTGGGCGTGTCGCTGAACTGGGTCATCTGCTCGACGCCGAGTCGCAGCTCGCCCTTGCCGATGGCTTTCTTGCAGGACCGGCAGCTCGCACGGCCGGACTTCGCTTCCTCGATCACGTTCGCCATGGCGGAAACCTACCAGAACAACGTGCGATACACGGGCTATGCCCGCCGACGCCCAGCCGTATCCGGTGATCACGACGCGCGTCGATCCGCAGTCCGAGGAGTTTCGCGCCAACACCGACGCGAACCTCGCTGCGGTCACCAAGCTGCGCGGCGCGCTGGTCGAGGCAACGCTCGGTGGTGGTGACAAGTACAACTCGCGCCACAAGGCCGCGGGCAAGCTGCTGCCGCGCGAGCGCGTCGAGCTGATCCTCGATCGCGACTCGTACTTCCTCGAGCTGTGTGCGCTCGCCGGCAAGGACGTGCCGGGCCATGTGCCAGGCGCTGGCCTGATCGGCGGCATCGGTCGGGTCTCGGGGGTCGAGTGCCTGATCACCGCGAGCGAATCGACGGTGAAGGGCGGGGCGATCAGCGAGATGACCGCGTGGAAGTCGGGTCGCCTCTCCGACATCGCGGAGTCGAATCGCCTGCCGTCGATCTCGATGATCGAATCCGCGGGCGCGGACCTGCCGAATCAGGCGAAGATCTTCGTCCCGGGCGGTCGCGGCTTTCGCGACCTGACCCGGCGCTCGGAGCAGCAGATCCCGACGATCTGCCTCGTCTTCGGTAGCTCGACCGCCGGCGGCGCCTACATCCCGGGGATGTCGGACTACGTCGTGATGGTCGAGAAGCAGGCGCAGGTCTATCTCGCGGGTCCGCCGCTGGTGCAGATGGCGACCGGCGAGGTGACCTCGCACGAGGATCTCGGCGGTGCGGAGATGCACTCGAAGATCTCCGGCGTCTCCGATTACCTCGCGAAGGACGAGCGCGACGCGATCCGGATCGGCCGCGAGATCGTGTCGCACCTCGACTGGCACAAGCAGCAGCCGACGCCGCGCGTGGTCGAGCCGCCGAAGTACTCCGCGGAGGACCTGCTCGGCATCGCGTCGCCAGATGTCAAGGTCCCGTTCGATCAGCGCGAGGTGATCGCGCGCATCGTCGACGGCTCGCGGTTCTCCGAGTTCAAGCCGCTGTACGGCAACACGCTGGTCACCGGCTGGGCGCACGTCCACGGCTTCCCGGTCGGCATCCTCGCGAACAACGGCATCTTGTTCTCCGAGTCCGCGCAGAAGGGCGCGCAGTTCATCCAGCTCTGCAACCAGTCCTCGATCCCGCTGGTGTTCCTGCAGAACATCACCGGCTTCATGGTCGGCCGGAAGTACGAGCAGGAAGGCATCATCAAGCACGGCGCGAAGCTGATCAACGCGGTGTCGAACTCGACCGTCCCCGCGATCACGATCATGACCGGTGCGTCGTATGGCGCGGGCAACTACGCGATGAGCGGCCGTGCCTACGCCCCGCGGTTCCTGTTCACGTGGCCGAATCACCGGATCGCGGTGATGGGCGGCAAGCAGCTCGCCGGCGTGCTCGACATCATCCAGCGCGAGGCTGCTGCCAAGCGCGGTGACACGGTCGACGAGCAGAAGCTGCAGCTCGGCAAGATGATGGTCGAGGCGGCGATCGACAAGGAGTCCGATCCGTACTTCGCCACCGCGCGACTGTGGGACGACGGCATCATCGACCCGCGCGACACCCGCACGGTGCTCGCGATCTCGCTCTCGGCGGTGTACTCGCGTCCGTTCGCGGGGACGACGAGCTGGGGCGTGGTCCGCCACTAACCCCTGCGGCCACGCGCTGACCTCGTAGTGGGCTCCATGCTCGTTCGCCTCGCAAGCAAGAAGTAGGAAGCGGGACGCGCACGAATTCGATCATCGCCGGGCAGGTGCGCTCGCACGGTCCATGGCTCCGAAGGGAACAGCCGCGATTCACGCCGGCAGCGCGATCTCGCTCGCGGCCCGTTCCGACGACACGCCCGCGAGCATGACGCGCCGGAGCGCGGCATCCGTCCGCGCGATGAACGGATCGAGCGCGTCGAGTAACCGCGAGACGGCCGTCGCTGCCCCGGTGGTGAGTTGCTGCTTCCCCTCCGGCGCGCCGCGATGTCCGCGCATCGAGATCCGTTGCACCAGCACCGCGAGGACGAGCGTCGCGAGGAACGCGTCGCGTGCACGATTCGCGGTGGCTTCATCGATCTCGACCGGCCGCATCCGATCGAGACGCACCAGCGCGCTGCTGACCTCCTTGTGGAGCTCGAACAGGGCGCGCCGCATCGACGCGCGATCGGCCTCGTGCGGCCAGCGGTGTTCGAGAAAGCGCGTCTCGATGATGACGTTGCCGAGTGCGGCAGCGAGCGGTGATGAGAAGGGCGTGACAGGAAGAACCGGCATGCTCCTCACGCAGTCCACGAACCGCGCCAGCGATCCTCGAGAGTGATTGCTGGTGCTTGCGCGCCCGATCGTCCGCCGGTCGGACACGACGTCCGCTGACCAGCCGGACATGGACACGCGGGTGCGCGTCACGCGATGCGAGGCGCGGGGACCGTGATCGCGCCGGAGGGTCGACCCTGCGGAGCTCGCGGAGCCGCTCGAGCTACTGCCGCGGATCGGGCGCGGCGTTGACCATCAGGAAGAAGCCGTACTGCTTCGCGGTCGCACGTAGGGCATCGAACCGCCCCGAGGCACCGCCGTGGCCCGCGGTCATGTCGGTATCCATCACGATCGGATTGCCGGGCTTCACTGTCGCACGCAGCTTCGCGACCCACTTCGCGGGCTCGAAGTACTGGACCTGCGAGTCCCACAGGCCGGTCTTGCAGTAGATCGCGGGATAGCCAACCGCGGCGATGTTGTCGTACGGCGAGTACGACAGGAGGTAGTCGTACGAGGCCTTGTCCGCCGGGTTGCCCCACTCGTCGTACTCGTTGGTGGTCAGCGGGATCGACGCGTCCATCATCGTCGTCACCGCGTCGACGAACGGCACGATCGCTCCGACGCCGCGATACAGATCGGGCCGCAGGTTGATCACCGCCCCGATCAACAGCCCACCGGCGCTGCCGCCGAGGGCGAACAGTCGCTTGCGATCACCGTACCTGGTCGCCGCGAGATGCTCGGTCGCCGCGATGAAATCGGTGAACGTGGTCTTCTTCTTGAGCAGCTTGCCGTCCTCGTACCAGATGCGGCCGAGCTCGGAGCCGCCGCGAATGTGCGCGATCGCGTAGACCCAGCCGCGATCGAGGAGGCTGGTGACCGCGTTGGTGTAGCGCGGTGTCATCGAGAGACCGTACGCGCCGTAGCCGTAGACCAGCAGCGGCGCGGTGCCGTCGCGCGGCGTCGACTTCTTGTAGACGATCGAGATCGGGACCTTGGCTCCGTCTACCGTCGCGTGGATGTACTCGCTGGCGTAGAGCTCCGGGTCGTACGTCGGCACCACCTGCTGCTTGAGCAGCAGCTTCGCCTTCGTCGCGACGTCGAGCTCCCACACGCCACTCGGGCGTGTCATCGAATCGTACGTGTAGCGCACGCGCTTGCTCGTGGCGTCGGGCAGATCGACCACCGTCATCGCGTACGCCGGATCCGGCGCATCGATCACGAACCGCGCGCCGGTCTTCGGTAGCACCTCGACCTTCTTCAACCCGCCTTGATAGATCGACAGCGCGATGAAGGTCCTCGCGACGACGACGTCCTCGACGAGCACGTCGGGCCGATGCGCGACGACCTCCTTCCAGTTCGCCTGCGAGCTCTCCTTGCCGTCGGCGACCTCGACGAGCCGGAAGTTCTTCGCCTTCGAATTGGTCAGGATCACGAAGCGACCGTCGAGATGATCGAGGCTGTACAGGTGATCCTTCGCGCGTGGCAACACGACGCGCAGCGCACGCAGCGGCTGATCGGCGTCGACCAGGCGGTACTCGGTCTGCGTGGTCGCCGAGAGCGAGATCAGGAGATACCGGCGTGACTTGGTGTGACCGAGAGAGACGTAGAACGAGGCGTCCTTTTCCTCGAACACGACCTCGGTCTTGCCCCCGAGCGTGTGCCGCAAGATCCGGTCCTCGCGGAGCGTCGTCGGATCCTTGCCGCCCACGAACACGTGCTTGCCGTCGTTCGAGAACTCGACGGGGCCCGACACGTTGGCCTCGGTATCCGGCAGCGGCGCGCCGGTCTTGAGGTCCTTGATCTTCAGCGTGTACTGCCGGCGACCGACGGTGTCCTCGGTGTACGCGAGGAGCCGACCGTCGCGGCTCACCGCATACGAGGCGACCGCGAAGAACGAGTGGCCCTTCGCGAGCTCGTTGCCGTCGAGGAGGATCTCTTCCGCGGCCGTCTGCGTGCCCTTCTTGCGCGCGTAGATCGGGTACTGCTTTCCGGCATCGAAGCGCGTGTAGTACCAGTAGCCGTCGTCGAACTTCGGGACCGAGGCGTCATCCTCCTTGATCCGCGCGCGTTGCTCCTCGAAGAGCTTGTCCTCGAGCGCCTTGCCCGGCGCGAGGATCTGCGATGCGTACGCATTCTCGGCCTCGAGGTACGCGAGCACGTCCTTGTCCCTGCGCGTGTCATCGCGCAGCCAGTAGTACGGATCGTTGCGCGTCCCGTGTGGCGACACCAGCTCGTGCGGCACGCGCTTCGCGATCGGCGGCACCGGCCCGGCCGGGCGCGGCGGCTCGACGGGCGGCGGCTCGACGGGCGGCGGCTCGACCGGCTTCGGGGTGACCGGCGTGGCATCGTCAGGCGGGCAGCACGCGGAGAGTGCAGCGAACACAAGGAGTCGGTTCACGTCGCGGACAATACAGGGTAGCGTCGCCGCGTGCGCTCGCTCGAGAAGGTCCTGATCGCGAACCGTGGTGAAATCGCGATGCGCGTGATGCGAACGTGTCGCGCGATGGGCATCGCAACGGTCGCCGTCTATAGCGATGCCGATGCCGAAGCTCCGTTCGTGATGCTCGCAGATGAAGCCGTGCGGATCGGACCGCCGCCTGCGCGAGAGTCGTATCTGGTGGCAACCCGGATCCTCGATGCCGCGCGGATCACCGGCGCACACGCGATCCATCCGGGGTACGGCTTCCTCGCCGAGAACGCGGCGTTCGCCGAGGCCGTCACGGAGGCCGGGTTGATCTTCATCGGGCCGCCCGCCGACGTGATCCAGAAGCTCGGCAGCAAGCAGGGTGCGAAGCGGATCGCGCGCGCCGCGAACGTGCCGGTGGTGCCCGGCTACGACGGCGACGACCAGGCGACGCCGCGCCTGATCGAGGAAGCCAAGGCGATCGGCTGGCCGCTCCTGGTCAAGGCGTCCGCGGGTGGCGGTGGCAAGGGCATGCGCGTGGTGCGTGCCGAGTCCGAGCTCGCGGAAGCGATCGAGCGTGCGCGGGGTGAAGCCAAGAGCTCGTTCGGTGACGACATGCTGCTGCTCGAGCGCTACGTCGATCGACCGCGCCACATCGAGATCCAGATCCTTGGCGACACGCACGGCCACGTGATCCATCTCGGCGAGCGTGAGTGCTCCATCCAACGCAGACATCAGAAGATCATCGAGGAGGCGCCGTCTCCCGCACTGACCGACGCGCAGCGTGCGGAGATCGGCCACGCTGCCGTCCTGCTCGGACGCGCGGTCGGCTACGTCGGCGCCGGCACCGTCGAGTTCATCGCCGATCAGGCGGGCGCGTTCTACTTCCTGGAGGTCAACACGCGCTTGCAGGTCGAGCACCCGGTGACCGAGGCGGTGACCGGGCTCGACCTGGTGCGCGAGCAGATCCGGATCGCGCGCGGCGAGGCCCTCGGCTACGACAGCACGACCACCCGAGGCTGGGCGATCGAAGTCCGGCTGTGCGCCGAGGATCCCGAGAAGGACTATCTCCCGACAACGGGCACGCTCCTCGCGGTCGAGACGCCCGACACCGTGCGCGCCGATCTCGGCGTCGTCGCCGGCAGCGAGATCGGGATCCACTACGACTCGATGCTCGGCAAGATCATCGCGCATGCACCCACGCGCCGCGAAGCCGCGCAGGTCCTGCGTCGCGCCCTCGAGCAGACCTGGGTGCCGGGGCTGGTGACCAACCGCGAGCACCTCGCGAAGATCCTCGGGCATGCCGCGTTCCTCGATGGCGAGCTCGACACGCACTTCCTCGAGCGTCACGCCGGCGAGCTCGCGGCGCGCAACCCGGGGCTCGATCGGGTGCGGGTTGCCGTCGTCGGTGCGGTACTCGCGGGCATCGCGGATCGCCGGCTCGAGGCACCGCTCGCACCGGTCGGCTGGCGCAACGTGCCGCACGCGGAGCAGTCGGTGACCTATGCGCTCGGTGACACCGACGTGCAGGTCGGCTATCGCCCGCTCGGCGAGCACGGGGTCGAGCTGTCGCTCGGCGGCAAGTCGACGAAGGTGTCGAGGTTCGGCAAGGACGGCGACCGGATCTGGTTCGTCGAGCACGGCAATCACCGGCGCGTGATCCGCGTGGTCACGAACGGCGCGCGAAGCTGGGTGCTCTCGGAAGGCGTCATGCTCCAGCTCGTCGAGCAACCGCGCTTCCCCGATCACGTCGCCGCGCGCACCGCCGGTGGGCTGGTCGCGCCGATGCCGGGCAAGGTCGTCAAGGTCCTGGTCACGGTCGGCCAGGAGGTCGCCGCCGGCGCCGCGTTGCTCGTGCTCGAGGCGATGAAGATGGAGCACACCGTGCGCGCGTCGGAGGCTGGCACCGTGCGGTCACTGACGGTCGTCGTCGGTGATCAGGTCGAGCCCGATCAGCTGCTCGCCGTCGTTGCTTAGTACTCGCCGGCGGTGAGGATCGCGTAGTGATCATCGAGCAGCCGCTCGCGAATGCTGTGCAGTGTGGCCTGCCGGGGACACCGTTGCGGCGCCTCGACCACCGCCTCGCGGCGCCGGCGAGAGACTTGAACTTCCACCATGACTTTCCAGACCGAGTCACCCATCACGGGGTAGAGGAGGCCGGGCAGGCGATGTTGCAAACGAATTTCGTCGAAGGCCGACGCCCACTTGCACGAAACCGGCCTTCATCCCACATGGCGCGCTATATCGACGAGATGCGGTTCGCCATGCTCGCGGTCGTCGGAGCTGCGTGCTCCTCCGGGATCGGTGACCAGCCGCACGCGACGTCGACCCAGGAGGCGCCGCCGATCGATGCGCGGGTCGAGGTCTCCTCGCCGGCGCCGGTGGCTCCGAAACAACGGCTGCCCGAGCTCGCGACGCCGCTCGCGTACGACCTGCGTCTCGAGGTCGATCCGGATCGCGAGGCGTTTCGCGGCAAGGTCGAGATCCGCGTGCAACTCGCGCGCGCGACCGGTCACATATGGTTGCACGCCGACGCGCTGGTGATCGAGAAGGCGTCGTATCGCGCGGGATCGAAGACCGGCACGCTCGTCGATCTCTCGATCCCCAACGACGATGACATGCGTGGGTTCGGCTTCGGCGCGGCGGTGACCGGCGAGGTCGTGCTCGCGTTCGAGTACACGGGCAAGGTCATCAAGGACGAGCCCGAGGGCCTGTTCCGGCAGCAGGCCGGCGGCAAGTGGTACCTGTACGCGCAGTCGGAGTCGGTGTTCGCGCGCCGGATCCTGCCGTGCTTCGACGAGCCGCGCTGGAAGCCGAGCTGGAAGGTGACGCTCGTCGTCCCCGAGAAGCTGGTCGCACTCGGCAACGGCGGCGTGATCAAGGAGACGCGCGCCGCGGGCAAGCGAACGGTCGAGCTCGCCGAGATCACGCGGATGCCGAGCTATCTGCTGTCGATCGCGGTCGGCCCGTTCGCGGTCGTCGAGGTCGGCAAGCTCGGGCGGAACAAGGTGCCGACGCGTGTCGTCGTCCCCGCGGGCAACGCCGGGAAGGTCGGCGTCGTGCCACTCAAGCTCCCGAGCGTGATCGAGGCGCTCGAGAGCTATCTCGATCGTCCGCTGCCGCTCGCGAAGCTCGACCTCGTCGCGATCCCGAGCTTCTTCGGCGCGATGGAGAACACCGGACTGATCACGTTCGAGGCGTCGATGCTGATCGGCGATCCGAAGCAATGGTGGGTCTCGAAGCGGTTCGTGCGGTTCGCCGCGCACGAGCTCGCGCACCAGTGGTTCGGCAACCAGGTCACGCAGACGTGGTGGGACGATCTGTGGCTCGCCGAGGGGTTCTCGACGTGGCTCGGCGATCGGACGTCCGATCAACTCGGCGCGTACGCGGATCCCTCGATGCGACGCCAGCTCGCGCGGCTCCACGCACTCGAGTCCGACGACGAGGCCACCCCGCGCCCCTTGCGCCGGGCGATCGACTCCGACGGCGTCGAGGATCGGTTCGACGCGATCGCCTACGAGAAGGGTGGGGCGCTGCTCGACATGATCGAGGAGTTCGTCGGCAACGACGCGTTCCAGAAGGCGATCCGCGGCTACGTCGCGGCGCACGATGGCGGCAGCGTGACGTCGAAGGATGTGGTCGCCGCGTTGTCGACGATCTCGGGCGATGCCGCGGCGGTGATGACGACGTACCTCGACCTCGGCGGCGCACCGGTGGTGACACTCGCGCTCGATTGCAGCGGCAAGCCGACGCTGACGGCGCGGGTCGAGGCCGGCACCGTGCCGGTCTGCGTGCGCCATCCCGGCGGTCGCGCCTGCGTGGCTGCGAGCTCGACCAAGGGTACGTTCGAGCTGCCGAGCTGCCCGGCGTGGGTGATCGGCAATGCCGGCGGCGACGGGTATTACCGGATCGCGGATCCGGCGCTGGCCGCGCAAGCACCGACGACGCCGAGCGAGCTGCTGACCTACGCCGACGATCTCGCCGCGGCGTTGCTGCGCGGTGACGTCGCGTTGCCGGTCGTGCTCGCCGAAGTCGCTCGCCTCGCGCGCGGCAAGGACAGCGCGAGCGTGCTGGGTGCGGCGATGATCGCCGCATCGATCGATCCGCTCGTCGAGGAGGCCGAGCGCGCGGCGTGGACGCGCTGGTTGACGACGCGGTTCGGCGCGCGCCTCAAGGTCTCGATCCCGCCGACCGGCGTCGACAGCACGCTGCGCGAGAAGACGTGGGAGCTCCTCGCGAAGGCGCCGGGCAAGGCGTGGTTCGACAAGATCGTCGCGCGCGCGAAGCAGGCGCCCGAGGCGAAGCAACGCCGCATCCTCGAGAACCTCGGCGAGCTGTCGCCCGAGCTCGCGGTGCCGATCGTCGAGCTCGCGTTTGGCACGTTCAAGCCCGAGCGCGTGCTGCCCGCGATCGCGACGATGCTGGCGCGACCGTCGGCACGCAGCGCGATGTGGCGCGCGCTCCGCGAGCGGCTGCCGAAGCTGATCGCGGCGGTCGCGGCGGTCGAGCTCGAGGACCTGGTCGCGGCGACGGGTTCGCTGTGTGATCCCAGATCACGCGCCGAGGTGGTCGCTGCGTTCACCGGCCGGCTCCCCTCGAACATGCTTCCCAAGCCACTCGCCGCGATCGATCGCTGCATCGCGCGCCGCAGCAAGCTGGTGGATCTACGACTGGAGCTGCCCAAGATCCCGTAGCGAGGCGAAACGCGCCGGCGCCTTTTGCCACGTGAACCCGCTGAAACTGCTCGCGACGAGCCGTGTCTGGCCTGCATGGGCGCAGCACCAGGTACCGAGTCCAAAGGCAGCGTCAACGTCGAGCTCAACATCGTGCCGTTCATCGATCTGATGAGCTGCCTCACCGCTTTTCTGCTGGTGACCGCGGTGTGGGTCAACATCTCGCAGCTCGACGTCAGGCCGCAGGACAACGCGCGCGACGCACCGCCATGCATGGAAAACTGTGATGACCCGAAGTTGTCGT
>Ga0105049_10010687_pt1 | contig 10527 bp, 8 predicted proteins | sample MAT06_FD_78087 | JGI IMG/M metagenome (GOLD analysis project Ga0105049, IMG submission 78087) | Freshwater microbial communities from Lake Fryxell liftoff mats and glacier meltwater in Antarctica - MAT-06 | ecosystem: Environmental > Aquatic > Freshwater > Ice > Liftoff microbial mat | place... | reverse complement strand
TGAAGAAAGCCGAACTCATCCAAGGAATTGTACTGATGGCCTCCCCTGTCCGCCTCGACCTCCACGGCAAACCCGACGCTCTTATCCAGACGTGGCTAGGCACCTATTCCGCGTTTCACCCCGAGGCGATCCACGCCACCAATGTCACCGTTCGCCTCGGTCCCGACGACGTAGCGCAGCCCGACGCGGTCCTCTTCCTCGACGCGGCCCACGGAGGCAAGGCGACGCCCGACGAACGCGGCTACCTCGCGGGGGCTCCCGAGCTGGTCGTTGAGATCGCCGCAAGCAGCGTCTCGCGCGACGCGACGGAGAAGCTCGTCAGCTACCGCCGAGCTGGTGTGGCCGAATACCTGCTCTGGCGGGTTCTCGATGGAGAAATCGACTGGTTCGCCCTCGAGGACGACGAATACCGCCCGATTCCGGTGATGGATGGCCTCTTGCGCAGCGGCGTCTTCCCGGGGCTAGACCTGCCTGTTGCCGCCGCCCTCACTGGCGATCTCGCCGGCGTGCTCGGCGCAGTGCGTCCGTGACGGCGTCGAGGGCCGGGCGATGACGGCATTCAAACTCCCGCCGCCTCGCGGCGCAAGCGGCCGTCGAGGGCGCGCTCGAAGCTCACGAGACGACGGACGAGGGCATTATATTTGGAGTGGGCCTCCACTCCATGCCGCTTGCTTAGCAAGAAGTAGAGTTCGTGCTCGGGTAGCTCCGGGAAAGGATAGGGCAACTCGATCCCGAGGATTCGCAGGCGGGGGGCGCCGATCGCGACGAGCAAAGCCTCTGTAGAATCCAATGTACCCCGAACGAGATCGTCCAATCCCGCGATCACGAGTTCGGCGCCGGGGAGGTCGGTGAAACGTTCAGAGTTCATCTTTTTCTCCCAGTCGGACGACGGCAGCTCGCACCGAATCGGGTTCGATGGCGGGATAACGGTTCAACTGATCGGGCGTCAGACGGTCGTAGAGTTCCAGCAAGGTCGCGGGATCGACTAATCCGGTCTCGACCATCGCGGCCACATCGATCCGGTCTTTGGCGTGGTCTCTCTCCAATTTCGAAAGTACCTGAGTGTAGAAGTCGAAGTGCCGGAAATCGACGCGGTTGAAAGTGGCAATCCATCGGGAGCGCTCCTGCCACCCCGGGAGCGCCGGAACAAAATCGTCCGGTGCGGCCAGCTCAATGTTGACGTTTCGTGTGTTTTTCAGGCGGGGGAGGACTTCGAAAATCCCCTCGGGTTCGGGAAGGAACTTCAAGTCCACGTCGATCGTCGTCGTCCGCCATCCCATCACCACTGCGGAACTGCCACCGGTGATGTAGACGGTCCCCGGACCGCGACACTGGCTGCCGAGTTCCTCCAACAGTTGCAGGACCTTCTCCCCTCCGACCGGATCACGCATCCTTCAGCTTACCGCAAGATCACTTCCCTGCCACACGCCTTTGAATCGAACGATGACGCCCCGCTTGGCCTCCCAATGCGCGATCTTGCGGAAATCCTGCCAGTCCTTCATGATCGTGCCATGAGAACCCTCGTTGCCCTGTTCTTCCTCTTTGCCACCTCCCTCACCGCCGCCGACCACACCGTCCGCTCCCCCGGGGAACTTCGCGCCGCGCTCCCCAATCTGGCCGAGGGTGACCGGCTTCTCATCGGTCCGGGCGACTATCCGGGCGGGCATCATCTCGAGGGGATCGCAAAACTCACGATCACCGCCCTCGATCCGGAGAATCCGCCCGTCTTCGTCGGCGGGTCCAACGCATGGCATTTCTCGCGATGTCCGGGCCTGACGGTGACGCATCTGCACACCCGAGGCCAGACGGGCAATGGGTTCAACCTCGACGACGGGGGTGATCGGGAGAAACCGGTCGAGGGGATCACTTTGGCGAATCTTGAGATCCGCGAGGTCGGTCCTGAGGGCAATCACGACGGGATCAAATGCTCGGGCCTCGTGAACCTCACGATACGCGATTGTCTGATCGAGGGTTGGGGCGGGCAGGGGATAGACTTTGTCGGCTGCCAACGTTCGCTCATCACGGGTTGCCGTTTTGTCGGCAAGGAGGGTTTCAGCGCGAGCGCGGGGGTGCAATTGAAAGGCGGGAGCTCGGAGGTGACGGTCGAGAAATGCCATTTTGTAAATGCGGGGGAACGACCTCTCAATCTCGGTGGTTCGACCGGGCCCGAGTATTTCCGTCCGGCAGGTGCCGAATACGAGGCCGCGAAACTCGTTGCTCGCGGGAATTTGATCGAGGGCGGTGCTTGTGCCGTCGCCTTCGTCGGAGTGGATGGAGCGGAATTCATCGACAACACGATTCTTTATCCGGAGCGATGGATTTTCAGAATCCTCCAGGAGACCACGGAACCGGGTTTTGCCCCTTGTCGGAATGTCAGGGTGACGGGAAATCGCGTCGTCTTCCGCCGTTCCCAGTTGCGTAGCGACGTGAACATCGGCGGCAACACCGCACCGGAGACCTTCGTCTTCGAGGGCAACCGTTGGTTCGCCGAGGACAGGCCGGAGGCTTCGCGTCCGCAGTTGCCGGTGGAGGAAAAGGGCGGGGTTTACGGGAGTGATCCTAGGTGAGAGGGGAATTGCAGCGCGGAAAGGATGGCCGGAAAAGGCGGAAACGGAATGATGTCGCATCGGCAGTGGATCGACGATCCCCGTGACGGTGCGGGCCTGCCACGGTGAAATAACTCGCGCAACGCCGTGGCTTTGGGGTATTTTTTGGGCATGGAGGCCGAGAAATACCCTCTTTACACCGTTGAGGATTACCTCGAGGCGGAACAGTGTGGCGAGGTCAGGCACGAGTATCTTTACGGCACGATCCACGCGATGGAGGGTGGTTCGAGGAGACACAATGACATCGCGGTAACGATCACCACGCTTCTCCGCAGTCGCCTAGGTGGTGGACCCTGCCGGACGTACGTCGCCGACGTCAAAGTCCGAGTCCACGCGATGGCGGGTGATTTGTTCTACTATCCCGACGTGATGGCCGGCTGCGATCCTTCTGACCGGCATGATTACTTCCTGGAGCGGCCCAGCCTGCTCATTGAAGTCACGAGTCCTTCGACTGAGGCGACGGACCGGCGCGAGAAGCTCCTCGCCTACCAATCCCTTGACTCGCTTGAGCACTACGTGATCGTCTCCCAGGAAACGCGACGGATCGAGTGGTTTCGTCGTTCCGGAGATGGCTGGGAACGCCTGATCCTGACAGCGCCTGAAGACCGGCTCGACTTCGCCGCCCTCGGCGCGACACTGACGCTCGGCGAAGTCTACGAGGGGATTGAAATGGAGTGAGGGAGGAGAATCGTCCAGATCAGCCAGACGACGGGGACCTTTCCTGCGGCGATGAAGGGCAGGAGAAAACATCCGAAGAGGGGGATGATGACGCGCATCGCACATCCCAGACCGGCGGCCATGAAGGGCGGTTTGTGGCGGTGAAAGGCGGCGATGCGAGAGGGGAAGCCCAGGGCCATGGCGAATGCCGCGGCGAGGATGGGCCAGTGCATCTCATGGCCGGTGATCCATTCATAGAGGCGTCCGAACTCCACTTTCCCTTGCGTCAGCCATGGGACGCCCTCGTCGAAGGCTCGCGAGGCGATCCAGAACGATGAGAGAATCGTGATCGTGAGGAGCCAGGCGAGACTGCGCCGTGCGTCTTTCCGCAATGTTTCGTCGTGAAGGATCAGGCTCATGACGGGAACGGCGAGGAGGAGCACGAGATACTCCGCGACCATGGGAAGAAAGAGGTGCCAGGCAGTCGCTTGTCCGAGGACAATGGCCCGGGCCGTGAAAATCGCGACGACGAGGACCGTGACGATGCGGAAGACGATGCGCCCCATCGTGAGCGATGCCCTTCGCATTTCACGAGATGGACCACGTCCTTCACCGTGAGTTTGTTCACGAGGATCGTGCTGTCCGAAATTTTTTCCGCAGAACGAGCCATGGGAGGAGAAGTGAATCGAGAATAGGCGGAAGGTGCGTTTCTCCAAGAGAAAGATCGTCGGATCAGGGTGAAATCGGAACTCCTCGGAGTCGATCCGGGCGGCGCGATGCCGTAGAGACGGGGGACTTGCCGGCAGTGCAGGAGATGAGGCACCGTTATGGCAACTTGTCTATGCGTCTTGCCGGTATCTTTAGCGTTTTGATCGTGCCTCTCCTATCGCGGGGAGCGCCCCAGACCGTGCTCACTCCCGAGGTAGAAGCCTACCTTGATCGGTATTGCGTCCACTGCCACGACGAGCAGTCGGAAAAGGGAGATTTCCGCATCGACAATCTCTCGGCGAAGATCGGCTTCGAGGATACCCCTCACTGGCTCGAGGTGATGGAGCGGATCAGCTCGGGCGAGATGCCGCCGGAGAAGGAGAAAGACCGTCCCGGTGCAGAAGAGAGCGCCCGACTCGTGGAGTGGATGGCGGCAAGCATGAAAGAGGGTGAGTCGGCCCGTCTCGCGGCGAGGGGCCGTGTCTCTTACAATCGCCTCACCCGCGAGGAGTATGTGAACACGGTCTGGGATCTCCTCGGGGTGAAGTTCAACGCGGCGGATCCGGGAGGGTTTCTCGAGGATCCGGAATGGCATGGTTTCGAACGCCTCGGCTCGGTCCTGACACTTTCACCGTCGAATATCGAGAAATACCTCACAGCCGCCGAGACGGTTCTCGCCGAGGCCTATCCCGAGACCAAGCCCCCGTTCTTCGAAGGTAAAAAGCCTGCCACCGAGGAGAGCCAGATCAGCGAGTACCACCGCGAGAGGCTCCGTGAACTCGGACTGCTCGACAAGGTGCGCTACGAGATCTGGCCGGGCGATGTCTTTCGTTATTCGGCGCTGAAAGACCCGCTCCCGGCGGCGGGGATCTACGAGATCAGCTACACCCTCAGCGGTCTGAAACCCGAGGACGGCCGTGCTCCGCGCTTGAAGGTCTACGAAGAGAAGCTGGATCGTGTCCTTCACGAACAGGACATCGTCGCGGCGGAGGACAAGCCCATCACCGTCACCTTCCGCGCCCATCTTCCGAAAGGACGTCCGACGATCATGGTCTACAACGATGTGCCCGGTCCGTCGAATTTGCCCCGATCGGGCCGACATGGTGGCGCTCCTTTTCTCAGCATCAAGGACGGTCGCATCCCCTGGCAGATCAAACTCACCGACGAGGCGGGCAAGGCGCGGTATCCCTTTCTCATCGTCGATTCGATCTCATGGCGCGGACCCCTCGTCTCGGAAGAGGAAATGAACAGGCGCGACGAATACACGCCGAAAGAAGAAGGCAATCTCACCCAGGTGCGCGAGGGGCTCGGGAGACTCGCGCGGCGCGCCTTTCGCCGACCCGTGCCGGCCGACGAGCTCGATGCCTATGTGAAGATCGTCGAGGCCGAACTCGCGGCGGGTGAAAAATTTCCCGAGGCGGTCAAGGCGGGCATGCTCGCGATTCTCTGTTCAAAGAGTTTTCTCTTTCTCGCCGAGGGCGACGAGAGCGCCGACCGCAACGTACTGAACGGTTGGGAACTCGCCTCGCGCCTCTCCTATCTGGTCTGGGGAACCATGCCCGACGACGCGCTTTTTGCAGCGGCCGAGGCGGGAAAGCTCAAGGACAAAGGCGAGCTGGCAGCGCAGTTCTCCCGGCTCATGGATGATCCGCGCTCTGCCCGCTTCGGTGATTCCTTTGCGACGCAGTGGCTGCGCCTGCGCAAGGTCGGCCAATTCACGCCCGACAAGATGCTTTATCCCGATTACGACAAACACCTCGAGCAAAGCATGGTCGGAGAGACGAAGGCCTTCTTCCGCGAGGTCCTCGCGAGCAATCTCACCCTGCGCGAATTCCTCGATTCGGACTGGATCATGGCGAACGGCCGCCTCGCCGACTATTACGACATCAAGGCCAACGCGGTGCCGGGTGATGCGTTTGTCAGGGTCTCGCTTCCGGCCGGGAGCGAGCGGGGCGGACTGCTCACCCAGGCCTCCATCCTCTCGATGACCTCGGACGGCACGAGGCACCGTCCCGTTCATCGCGGGGTCTGGCTCTCCGAGGCCATCTTCGGCAAGTCGCCACCGCCTCCGCCCGCGAATGTCGATCCGATCGAGCCGAATCCACTCGACAAGCCCAAGGCGACCCTGCGGATGAAGCTCGAGGCCCACATCCACGATGCCAACTGCGCCTCCTGTCATGCCAAGATCGACCCGCTCGGACTCGCCTTCGAGAACTTCGACGCGATCGGCCGCTGGCGCACCGAGGAGATCGTCGAGGGCACGGGCGACTATCCCAAAGTCGATCCTTCAGGCAAATTTTCCGACGGACGGACCTATGCGAATGCGGAGGAGTTCAAGACGCTCCTCCTCGCCGACCTTGATCGGTTCGGTGCCGCCTTCGTCGAAAAACTCGCGACCTACGGCCTGCGCCGGGCCATGACCTTCGACGACCGCGACGAACTGAGCGCGATAGCCGCAATCGCGAAGGAAAAAGATTACCGGCTCCGCGATCTCGCGGAAGCGTTTGTGATGTCGGATTTATTTCAGGAGAGATGAGGAGGCGGTTAGCGGTTAGCGGTTAGCGGTTAACGGTTAGAAATTTAAGAATGATCTTTTCGAAATCAAACGAGTCCTCAACACCTTCCTAACAACCCTGCGCTCCAAGTCCCACAAACCAAAAGCTAAAAGCTAAAAGCTAAAAGCTAATCTTCTCCCCATGATCCATCTCAATCTCAATCGCAATCGCCTCAGCCGACGCACCGTCCTTCGCGGGCTCGGTGCCACGATTTCGCTGCCCTTTCTTGAGTGTATGTCAGCAGGTGTGAACGCTGCGACGCCGAAGCGCAGTGTCTTCCTCTACATCCCGAACGGGGTCAACACCCTCACCTGGCAGATTGAGAGGGCGGGGGCGGGATACGAGTTCACGCGGCCGATGAAAGCGCTTGAGAAACACCGGGCCGTGGTCACGCCGATCAGCGGTCTGCACCATCCTCTCGTGATCGGAAAACATCACAACTGCGACAAGGTCTGGCTCACCGGAGCCGATGTCCCGAGTGATGGAGGGGCCTTCCGCAACAGTGTCTCGGTCGATCAGATCATCGCCGAGGTGCAGGGCCCGACGACCCGTTTCTCCTCGCTCGAACTCGCGATCGAGGGGCATTCCCTCGCCTGGTCGCGCGACGGCATCCAGATCCCCGCGGAGCGGAACACCCAGACGATTTTCAACAATCTCTTCGGGGTCGAGAAGGACAGCAAGGAGACGATACGCCGCCGCCTCTCGCGTCGCGGCAGCATCCTCGACCTCGTCGCCGAGGACGCGCAGCGGGTGAATGCGAATCTCGGCAGCGAAGCCCGGAGCAAACTCGATGAGTACCTTACCGCCGTGCGCCAGGTCGAGGTGCGCACACAGCGGGCCGATTCCTGGCTCGACAAACCGAAACCCGAACTCTCTCCCGCCGAAGCGGCCCGCCTCGGCCGCAAACTCAGCATGGCCGAGGCCGGTGAGTACTACCGCCTTTTCTACGATCTGATGTTGATGGCCCTGCGGACCGATTCGACCCGTGTCATCACCTGCATGATAGGGAGCGAATCCCACTCCGGCGGCATCCCCGAGATCGGAATCTCCCAGACCCGCCACGGACTCTCGCACCACAACGGAGACCCCGAGCAACTCCGCCGCCTCACCGAGACCGACACCTTCCTCGTCGATCAATTCTCCTACTTCCTCGATCAACTCGGTTCGGTCAAAGAGAACGACGCGAGCCTCCTCGACTCGACCCAGGTTCTCTGGGGCAGTGGCATGGCCTACGGTCACAGCCACGGCAACGCGAACCTGCCTCTCCTCCTCGCCGGAGGATCCGGCCTCGGGTGGAAACACGGCCAGCACCTCGATTTCAATCTGCCCAAGATCGGCAGTTACAACGTCGCCGACGCCAACGGTCACTACAAGGTCTGCTCCCGTCCCGCCGACAGCGATGCACGAGTCAGCAATCTCCTCCTCACGATGATGCAGCGTGCCGGAGTGGAGGAGGACTCGTTCCAGGACAGCACTCGGTCGCTCGCGGAGATCGTCGCTTGATGTTGGATTCAACCATGGAGGACACTGAGAGGCCCGGAGAATTTGATTTTTGATTTCATGAACTCTGTGATTCTCCGAGTCCTCTGTGGTGTCGCCTCGCTATCCGTGTATTTCGCCCAAGCTGCGGACACTCTTCCCTTCCGCACCGATGCGGACGGACCCTACACGGAGGCGGAGCTCAAGGTGATCGAGCAGAAGGCCAACGAAAAAGCCAAGGGCAAAGAGACGAAGGACTTGGAGTTCCCCACCTGGTTCCAGCTCGTCGAGGGTGAATTTCCACCCGAAGGTTCCGGCCATGTGATCTCCGGCGAGCTCATCTGGCAGGATCACCTCGAGCGGCGCTTCCATCTCCGCGTCGATCGCAACGACAGCCAGGATCGTGGCGTCTGGGATCTCGCCCTCGACGCGATGATGCTGCCCTACGGTTCGATTCATTTTCAGGGTGCCTTCGCGGCTCTTCAGGACATCCCTCTAGGCACGCACCTGCACGGACTCTATTACCTCGTCGATCCGAACGACAAAGAAGTCCCCACCGCCGCCGCACCCTATGGTCGCAAGACGCCCGAGTTCGACTTCCGTCGCTGCTTTCGGATTGAGGACGATTTCTCCCGCGACACTCGCGAAAAGCGACTCTGGAAAGTCGATGCCGTCGATTTTTCGACCAACAAACTCACCGCGACCCCTCTTCGCGAAGGCAAACCCGAGGGTGAGGCGAAACGCTTCGATCTGCTCGCAAGCACCCTCTTCCACGAGGGCAAAGGTTTCACCACCCTCGCCTCGTTGAAGGCGGGTCAGACCCTGCTCTTCAACCTCACCTGGGTCACGCTTTACGGTCCGGGTCGTGTTCGCGAGATCTGGCTCGACGAGGAGAGCCGCACTCTCGCCTCCGCCCGGCAGCTCGCGCGGCACCACGACCACATCCGCGAACGGGGGCTGCCCGGCTATGTCACGGCAGTCGATGATGTGGACGAATCCGTCACGGTGACCTTGTTCGGCAACGTCGATCCCGCGCTCTTGAAGGAGGTCGTCAAGGGAGAGGGTGCTCTCGCCGTCACGCGCGAGAGCCTGATGACCTACGATCCGGTGAACGACCGCAAGGGAGGGCAGGTCTCCCTCGTCGAGACCGTTCCAGTCGTGCCTGGCAGTGCGGGTCTCCGCTACCGTATCGATTGCGACTTGATGCTCGAGGGCTTCCGGCCCAAGCGCATCGTCACGCTCTATCCCTCCGGCTGGAAGGTGAACGCCCTGCCGCGCGAGGAGCAGTACTTCGGGCGGGAGTGAGGGCCCACCGCATCGCGCGATTCATCGCGAAGTTGGCTCGACACTTGAGGTGGTTTTGATCATTCTCGCCGGGAGAGGGAGGAGCAACTCCCTCAAAACGAGGTATGACCCAAGGCATTTCGCATTCGGACAAGGGCAAGGGCGAGGGAAAACCAGCCCTCCTCCTCGGTATCGGACTCGTGGTCGGCACGGTGATCGGAATGGGTCTCGGCGCGTCCGGTCTCTTCTCGCAGAGCGGTGGGACCGTTGTGAAAAAATCCACCGATGGAAGCGCGGCCGTCACCTTCAAAGACAGTGCGAAGTCGGAGATCGGAAGCGGTGGCGCACTCGGCGCACTTCTGGTTGACGGAATGTCAGGATCCGGCGGAAGCGATCGCAGTCGCAAGGTCTTGGCCTACGTCGATGGCCTGAAACCCGGCGATCTTCCGGCTCAGATCGACGAATTTTTCGCCAAGCGGCGAGGTAATCAAGGCTACGATCTCATCAATTCTCTTTACCAGAAATGGGTCGAGCAGGATCCCGCGGCGGCCCTCCGTCATGCCGAAGGGTTGGAGGGGAAAGACCGCAGAACCGCGCTCAATGCGGTCCTTTCCGCCTGGGCGGTCACGGAACCCTACGAAGTGCTCGCCTGGGTCGAGGAACATGGAAACGGATCCGAGTTGCAGTCATGCGCCCAGGCTGCTCTCCGGGCGATTGCACAAAAGAATCCCAAGGAGGCCATCGAATTGGCCGAGAGGGTCCGGAACCTTTCGGCACCGCGGATCAATTCAAGTTTCCTCTATGGGATCTGGGCGGAGCAGGATCCGCAGGCCGCCGCAGCGCAGGCGCTTTTGATCGTGAGTTCGCAGGCGCGGGGCAATGCCTTGCAGTCGCTCGCGAGGCAGTGGGCGTACCAGGATCCGCAGGCCGCTTGGGAATGGGGGATGGGTCTGGAGCGGGCCCGTGATCGCGATGCGGCGCTGCAAAGTGTCATTGGCACCGTCGTGAGTGACGGCGATACGAGTCAGGCGATCGCATTCCTCGAGGGCATGGCACCCGGCGATGCACGTCAGTCCGCCCTGCAGCAGATCGTCTCGTCCATGATGATCAACGATGCAGAGGGGGCCTACGAGTTTGCCCGGAACCAGGTCAAGAATGGCATGGGTGGGCAGGTTTATTCTTCGCTCCTCTATCAGTGGGCGCGTATCGATCCCTCCCGCGCCTTCGAGGTGGCCCTC
>Ga0105049_10010685_pt1 | contig 10527 bp, 7 predicted proteins | sample MAT06_FD_78087 | JGI IMG/M metagenome (GOLD analysis project Ga0105049, IMG submission 78087) | Freshwater microbial communities from Lake Fryxell liftoff mats and glacier meltwater in Antarctica - MAT-06 | ecosystem: Environmental > Aquatic > Freshwater > Ice > Liftoff microbial mat | place... | reverse complement strand
TGTTTTTTCCCGGAACCGGCGGACTTCGTTATGGAGCGTGTCCGAAGCGGTGACGCCGCCGCCGGGGGAGTTGATCCGGAGGACGACGGCGTGGACGGCAGGGTCTTCGGCTGCGAGGTTGAGGGACTCGACGAAACGGTTGACGGGGTTTTCCTGTGCCTGGAGCAGCCCGCCGGTGCGTGCATTGAGAATGACGCCGTCGAGCTCGATGATGGCGATCTTGCCACCGCGACCTCTGGCGTCTTTGGGTGGCGATTCGACGGTGATCTCCCGGAGGTTGGCTGAGGGGTAAACCGGGGTAACGAGGAAGGACGGGTTGCCGCAACCGACGAGGGAGACAACGAAGGAAAGTAGGAGAAGAAGTCGCATGGACCGAGTCTAGACTGGGGCGATGGCGCACCACGTGTCCAAGGCGGAGTTTGCGAGATTGGTGGAGAAGGCGCTGGCGGACCTTCCGGAGGAGTTCGCGCGGGCGTTGGACGAAGTTGCGATGGAAATCCGAGACCGACCGACCCGGGAGGAGTTGGCAGACGTAGGACTTGGGGAGGACGAGCTGCTGCTGGGCCTGTATATCGGTGTTCCCCTGACGGAGAGGTCGGTGAGTGATTCGGGGCGACTGCCGGACAAGATCTTGATTTTTAAGGAAGATTGTGAAATCGCCTGTGATTCGGAGGGGGAATTGGTGCGGGAAGTTCGAATCACTGTCTTGCACGAGCTGGGGCACTACTTCGGGTTGGACGAAGATGAGTTGGGTGAAGTGGGGTTTGGTTAGGAAGTGCGGATATCGAGGTCTTGGGATAGGAAAGTGATAAATTGGGTTGGCAGTGCGGGATGTACGGGTCGATCATATGATTGAATAACGGAACGATTGGGGTGCCGGTGGCGTCGTTGGGTTTGGTTGTTGTCGGTAACGAGTCGGAAGTTTTGGAGGTTTCGATGGACCGTTTGATGGGTCGGATGGCGCTGGTTGCGTTTGTTTTGTCGGTGGTTGCCGTGTCGGTGGGCGCTTCAAGAACTGGGCCGGCGACGGGCGACGGGACGATGCGCGGGTACGAGGGGCACACCGAGCCGTCGATCCGGTCGCGGGTGAACTTTGCCACGCAGGGGGTGGTGTTGGACGTCATTGTGAAGGAGGGGGATGTCGTGAAGAAGGGGGATGTGCTGATTCGACTGGACGATCGGGCGGACAGGCACTTGTTCGAGGCGTTGGAGATGGAGGGGAAGAGCGAGTTGAAAATCAACGCCGCTCAGGCTGATTTGGAGCAGAAGCGGGTGGAGCTCGAGCGGAAGGTTAAGTCGCGGCCGGAAGGTGGGTCGAGCATGTTGGAGGTCGAGGAGGCGAAGGTCAATGTGTTGATCCGCGAGATCCAAGTGGACGTCGAGAAGATGACGCGGAGGCAGAAGGAACTCGAGGCGTTGCGGCAGGGGGTGAGGGTAGAGCAGATGACGCTGACGGCTCCGTTTGACGGTGTGGTGGAGAAGATCGACCTCAAGCCGGGGGAGACGCCGGAAGTGCAGCGGTTTGCGCTGACGCTGGTGGACAACACGCCGGTGTGGGTGAACGTGTTTCTGCCGACGCGGGTGACGTTGAAGCTGAAGGTGGGGGACGAGCTTGAAGTTCGGTACAAGGACACTGACGAGGTGACTAAGGGGAGGGTGATTATGTTGTCGCCGGTGGCGGATGCGGGGAGCGAGCAGCGGCTGGTGCGGTTGGAGTTGCCCAATGAGAAAGAGCTTCCGTCGGGGCTGGGGGTGACGGTGATGGCGGAGGTGGGGGGCAAGTCGACGGCGGCGAGATAGGGGCGAGATGGGCGGCGGCGAGAGGCGGATTTGTGCGGACGGTCGTTGAGTGGAAGCAGCTATGAGAACCGGCATGATGGATTCGTCGCAGGTAAGCAGTGGCACGTCTGAGAAGGACCAGAATCAGCAGATTCAGCGGTCGAGACTGGTTTCGCGGTTGCTCGCGCCCAGTCCGGACCTTCCGTCTTTTTTGCACGACCTGATCACGACGCAGGCGGTGGTGGTGGCGGGGACGGAGGCGGCGGCGTTTGTGATTCAGCGGGGTGAGCAGGCGGGGTTCATTCTTGATCTGGCCGCGCACGTTAGGCCGGACGGGGCGGATGAAGAGGTTCGGACGCAGGCGATTTCGGCGTTTAAGGAGCTTGTGTTTCCGTGCGTGCAGCAGAACCGCGACGGGGCGATCGAGATAGCGGCCGGTGAAGGGGACGACGAGGCGCAGTTTTGTCTGGTGACGCTGTTGCGGAGCGAGGGCGGGGTGGTGGCGGTGAGCGCGGTGATTACGCGGTGCCGCGACGTCGAGCGGGCGCAGCAGCGGCTGGTGAGCATGCAGCTGGTGGCGGGGTATTTCGATTTTTACATGTTGCGGCGGAAGAGCGAGCAGGCGTTGCAACTTGCGCAGACGCACCAAGACGTGCTGCAGTACGCGGCGGCGGTGGGGTCTGCGGAGAACTTTCTGCAGTCGGCTGCGAACTTGTGCAACGCGTTCGCCCAGAGGACGGGCGCGGTGAGGGTGGCGCTGGGCTGGCTGAAGGGCGTGAACATCAAGGTCAAGGCGTTGTCGCACACGGAGAATTTTGACAAGCGGCAGGACCTGATCCAGCAGTTGCAGAACGTGATGGAAGAGGCGGCGGACCAGGACGAGCCGGTGTATTTCAATCCGACGCCGGAGGTGGGCGATCCGTCGACGCAGAATGTGACGCGGGAGGCGGCTGCATTTTCGAGGTCGCAGGCGGGCAACTCTGTGCTGGCGGTTCCGATGCGGCGGCAGGGCGAACTGGTGGGGGTGCTGACGCTGGAGTGGGCGACGAAGGTGGCGTTGCCGCCGGGGGCGGTTGGCGGGATGACGGTGGCGGCGGATGTGCTGTCGGCGCAGATGTATGACCGATACCAGAACGACCGCTGGCTGATCACCAAGACGGGGATTTCGGCGCGGGAGCTGGGGCGGAAGATCATCGGCCCGAAGTACATGATCAGCAAACTGGTGTGCACGATCCTGCTGACGTGCGTGGTGACGCTGTTTGTGTACAAGCCGATGTACCGGGTGACGGCGCCGTTCCAATTTTCGACGATTGAGAAGCGTGTGATCTCCGCCCCGTTCGACGGATTTCTCGGCGAGCTGGGCGAGGTGGACGGCGGCCGGATCCGCGCCGGGACTGCGGTGAAGCATGGGACGGTGCTGATCAGGATGGACACGACGGAGCGGGAGTTACAGCGTGTGGAGGCGATGAGTCGTTCGCTGTCGCTGGCGGCGCAGGCGAGGCAGGCGAAGGTAGAAGGGAAGAACGCCGAGGCGCAGATCGCGATTGAACAGAAGGCGGGGATCGACGCGAAAATTAAAGGGCTTGACGCCGAGATCGCGCGGGCGACGATCATGTCACCGATCGACGGGAACGTGATGAAGTCCGAAGCCGACGACCGCCGCGGTGGGCAGATCCGCGCCGGCGAGCCGCTGTTTGAAGTGGCCAAGATTGACAACCTTCGGGTGGAGTTGTCGGTCAACGAGCGCGACGTGGCGCTGCTGAAGGTCGGACAACGCGGGTTTCTGGCGACGACATCGCTACCCGGCGACAAGTACGAGTTCGACGTGAACCGAGTGGTGCCGCAGGGGCAGGCGAAGGAGGGCGCGAACGTTTTTACGGTGTACGGAACGCTCAAGGAGACGCCGAAGGAATCGTGGCGGCCGGGCATGGCGGGCGAGGCGCGGATCGAAATCGAGCCCAAGCCGCTGGGGTACCACTGGACGAAACGGCTGGTCGACTGGGTGCGATTGAAGCTGTGGATTTAGCGGACGAATGACGGGACCCGGTGTAACGACAAACCGCAGATATCAACATGCTTCAACTTCGGCCGACATTTTCCGAGTCTTGGTACCGCGTGGCGAACCTGAAGGTGCGACTTCGGCCGAGCGCGCAGATTTCGCGGCAGTACTATCGCGGCGAGCGGTGGTACGTGGTGCGGGACCCGGCGGGGAACCAGTATCACCGCCTGTCGGACCCGGCGTACCGGTTCGTGGCGTTGCTCGACGGGGCGAGGTCGATCAATGAAGCGTGGGAGATCGTCGGCGGGAAGATGGACGACGAGGCCCCGACCCAACCAGAAGTCATCCAGATCCTCAACCAGCTTTATTCTGCCAACCTGATCGAAGCCGATGTGACACCCGACTCGCAGGTGCTCCTTAAGAGACACAAGAAGCTGATGCAGAAGAAGCTGCAGCAGCGGCTGATGAGCATTCTGTTTCCGCGGATTCCGATTTGGGACCCTGACCGGTTTCTTCGGCGGTGGATGCCTGTTTTCGGGCCGATGATGTCGTGGGCGGGGGCGATCCTTTGGCTGGTTGTTGTGGGGCTGGCGTTGGTAGCGCTTGCGCCCAAGAGCGCGGAGCTGGCGCAGTCTGCGCGGGACTCGATTTCGCCGGGGAACTGGGCTTGGCTGTGGCTGATCTTTGTGCTGACGAAGTTTATCCACGAGATGGGTCACGCGTATGCGTGTAGACGGTTCGGGGGGGAGTGTCATGAGATGGGTGTGATGTTCCTGGTGTTTATTCCGACGCCGTACGTCGATGCATCGAGCGCTTGGAGCTTTCCGTCGCGGTGGGCGCGGATATACGTGGGTGCGGCGGGGATGGTGGTGGAGATCTTCTTCGCGGCGCTGTGCGCCTTTATTTGGCTGAACACGGGGCGGGGCGAACTGATCAACCAGTTGGCGTACAACGCGATGCTCATCGCGTCGGTGAGCACGGTGTTGTTCAACGCCAACCCGCTGTTGCGGTACGACGGGTACTACATATTGTCGGACTTTTTGGAGATCCCCAACCTCCAGAAGAAGAGCACGGATTACACGATGGGGCTGATCAAGCGGCACGTGTTCGGGGTGAAGGCCCGCGAGCCGCTGCCGAACGTGTCGACGCGACTTTGGCTGTTCTTCTACGCGATTACGTCGACGACGTACCGGGTGTTCATCGGGATCTTGATCATTGTGCTGGTGGCGTTCCAAGTACCGGTGCTGGGGATTTTGATGTCGATCGGGGGGATCATCACGTGGCTGGGCATGCCGCTGTTTAAGAGCTTGAAGTATCTGATGGTCGAGCCGGAGCTGCACCGCAAGCGGGCGAAGGCTTGGGCGTGGACGCTGGCGGGGGTGGGGCTTGTGGTGATTCTGCTGGGGCTGATTCCGTTCCCGCTGCGGGTTCGGGCGGAGGGCGTGGTCGAGCCGGTGGTGCGTGACTTGGTGCACACGAACGGGGCGGGTTTCGTGCGGACGTTGCATGTTCGGGACGGGCAGACGGTGGCCGCGGGGGACCTGCTGCTGTCGCTGGGAGACGACCAGTTGTCGGGGCAGCATGAGGAGGCGTTGGCGAACCGCAACGCGGCCGAGATTAAGGTGCGCGCGAGTCGGGCGACCAATCCGGCGCAGGCGATCGTAGACGAGACGGAATTGGAGCTTTATTCGAAGCAGGTGAAGGATCTTGAGGGGAGATTGGCGCGGCTGGAGGTGCGGGCGGCGGTGGGGGGGCAGGTGATCGGGCCGCAACTGGTGGAGCTTTCGGGGCGGTGGGTGCCGCGCGGGCAGCAGGTGATGATGGTGGCGTCGCTGGACGCGTTGTGGGTGCGGTCGCTGGTGACGCAGGATGACGCGGAGCTGATACGGGACACGTCGGCGGGTCGGACGCAGGTGCGGGTGGCGTCGGCTGTGGGGACGACGCTGGCGGCCAAGCGGGTGGAGGTGGTGAGCGCAGGGAGCGAGAAGTTGCCGCACCCGTTGCTGTCATTCGCCGGGGGCGGGGAGATTCAGTCGGACCCGTCGGACCCGCAGGGGATGAAGTCGAACACGAAGCAGTTTGAGCTTCGGGTGACGCTGCCCATGGATGTGAAGATCGCGCCGCTGGCGCTGAATTTTGACCCCCAATCGCCGTCGGCGCTGGACCTGAACACACTTGTGCTTCCCGGGCAGCGGGCGTTTGTGCGGGTGAACCTCGAGCCGCGCCCGATTGCCTGGCAGGCGTGGCGGCGGTTTCAGCAGTTGATCCAGGCGCAGAAGGACACGAAGTGGCTGTAGGTTTGAGGTGTAGTGGCCGGTTTTCATGTGGGTGATGTTCATGTCATTGGTTGCCAACGATCTGCACACCGTTTTTGACGCCCGTCGGGTGAAGAGTCCGGAGCTTTTGGCCTTGGATTTCTGGATGAACGGGATTACGGGGGTGGTGCGGAACCGCGTGCCGATTTTGGGGCGGCTGCGGGCGGTGGCGGAGCGGGTGAGCGCGCTCGAGCCGGAGATCAGGCAGTTGTCGTCGTCGAAGTTTCGGGAGGAGGTCGAGCGGCTGCAGGAACTGGCGCGGCGGGGGATTCTCGAACCGCGGACCCTGCGCGATAAGATTAGCGCATCCGTGGGGGCGGTGAAGATCAACGGCCGGGGCACTCTGGGTCGGGGGGCGGAGTCGGACGGGGATTGGATCCTGGCGTGGGCGCTGGCGCGGGAGGCGGCGTGGCGGAGCCTGGGTAAGCGGCCATATGACGTGCAGATCATGGGGGCGGTGGCGATTACGTGGGGCACGTTCGCTGAGATGGCGACGGGCGAAGGCAAGACGCTGACGGCTTCGCTGGCGGCGAGCGTGTGGGCGTGGAGCGGGAAACCGGTGCACGTGATCACGGTCAACGATTACCTTGTGGCCCGCGACGCGGAGCTGATGAAGCCCGTGTACGACATGCTGGGAACGACGGTGGGCGCGATCGTGCACGACCTCGATCACGGCAAGCGCCCGGAGGTGTACCGCCGCGGAGTGGTGTACACTACTTCGAAGGAACTCGTAGCCGACTACCTCCGAGACCAAATCGCGCTCGGCCAGCTTAAGAGCGGCCCTCAGACGCGCATCGCGACGCTGATGGGGCTCGACTGGAACCGCAGGCCGCTGCTCGTATCGGGACTGTTCCGCTGCATCGTCGACGAAGCCGATTCGCTATTGATTGACGAAGCCGTCACACCCCTGATCATCTCCAACGAACCCGACGGCAACCCCAACGAGGCGCTGTACCGGGCTGCGTGCGATCTGGCGACGAAGCTGGAGATGTACAAGGATTTCAAGATCGACCGCACGATCAAGCAGATTGAGCTCACCTCGCGCGGGCAGAACCGACTCGACGAGATCACCCCCGAGGACCACGCCAACTTCTGGAAGGGGCGAAGGCGCCGCGAGGAACTGGTGACCCAGGCGCTGTCGGCGCTGCACTGCTTCCACCGCGACGAGCAGTATCTCGTGGACGAAAAGGGGAAGGTGCAGATCATCGACGAGTTCACCGGGCGCGTGATGGCGGACCGGTCCTGGCGACATGGGCTGCACCAGGCGATCGAGGTGAAGGAGAGCGTGAAGGTGTCGGCTGACAAGGAGAACCTGGCGCACATGTCGTTCCAGCGTTTCTTCCGGCAGTACCCGTACCTCGGGGGAATGACGGGAACGGCGTGGGAGGCGGGGTACGAGCTCTGGCAGATCTACCAGCGGCGGGTCATCCGCATTCCGCCGAACAAACCGAATGTCCGCAAACAGCTTCCCACCCGTATGTACGAGACATCGGACCAGAGGTGGGCGGCGGTGGTCGAGCGGGTGCGCGAGGTGTACGCGGCGGGGGCGCCGATCCTGCTCGGTACGCGGTCGGTCTGGGCGAGCGAGGAGCTTGCCAAAAGATTAACGGCTGCGGGTCTGCCGCATCGGGTGCTCAACGCGGCGCAGAACGCCGAGGAAGCCAACGTCGTCTCCGAAGCCGGTCAGTCGGGGCATATTACCGTCGCCACCAACATGGCCGGGCGAGGCACTGATATCCTGCTGGGCAAGGGCGTGGTCGATGTCGGCGGCTTGCACGTGATCTCCACCGAGCCCAACACCAGCCACCGGATCGACCGCCAGCTTTACGGCCGCGCCGCCCGGCAGGGCGACCCCGGCAGCGCACAGCTCTTCTGCTCGGCTGAGGACGATTTATTCCTGCGGCAGGTGAACCCGATCCGGAAGTTTTGGCGCGTGATCGGGGCGGACCGTCTCGTTGCACTCGCGCAGGGAAACGCGGAGCGGATCGCGCGGTTCAACCGAAGATCGGTGCTGAAGAACGACGATTGGATGGATCAGGCCGTGCCGTTTTAGCTTCGGTGGGGTGCGGCGGACTAGGATGGTCACATGAGCGGTTCAGCGGTGGCGAGTTACGAATCGCGACTTTCTTCTGACTTGAGGTGGGCACTGTCGGAGTCGAGTTTATTTTTCGAGGGTTCGGGGGCGGTGCAGGAGTCGATGCGGCGTGTCGTTTCTAGGTTGGACGAGTTGGGCATTCCCTATGCGGTGGCGGGGGGGATGGCGCTGTTCGCGCACGGCTACCGGCGGTTTACGGAGGATGTTGACATTCTCATTCGGCCTGAGGATTTGCAGCGCATCCACTCGGAGATGAAGGGATTGGGTTACGTGTCCCCGTTTGAGTCTTCGCGGAACCTAAGGGATGTGCACTCCCAAGTGCGGATTGAGTTTCGGCTAGCCGGGGCGTTCCCGGGCGACGGCAAGCCCAAGCCGGTGGCGTTTCCCGACCCGACGACGTCGGCGGTCGAGCTGGCGGGTGTGCGTTTTCTCGTGCTGAAGGAACTCGTTGAGCTCAAGCTCGCATCGGGGATGACGGCGGCCCACCGGCTTAGGGATCTGGCGGATGTAATGGAACTGATCCGCCTCTTGGGGCTGGGGCCGGAGTTTGCCGCCGATCTGTCGCCCTACGTTCGGGGGAAGTTCGATGAGTTGCGGAAGGCTGTGCAGGGTGGGGAGTCCATGGACGACTAGTGCGGGGGCGGCTTTTCATCTCTAATAGGGCCGATGGCAGAGCAGAGTGGTCCGAGTCCTGATCGCAACAATCCGCGTCCCTTGCCGGTTACCGGGCCAGCCGAGGAGCGGGTGCACCGTGTGCCGGACCCGACGCGGCCGGCGGGGGGGCCGTTCGGGCCGAAGAAGAAGAAATCGCCCAAGCCGTTTTCGGGTCCACCTCAGGGCGGGGGGTTCCGGGACGACCGTGGACCACGTAGGGATGACCGCGGCGGCGGCGGCGGCGGCGGCGGCGGCGGGGGAGGGGGGGGGTGGGGACGGGACGATCGAGGGAACTCGGGCGGTGGAGGAGGTTGGGAGTCGCGACCGCGCGGGAACTTTAATCGTGACGATGGTCCGCGCGGACGAGACGACCGGTTCGAGCGGAGGGACGACGGTCCCCGCCCGGCGGGGAACTTCGGTAAGGTCGGGCCGGGGTTTGATCGGCCGTTTGCCGCACCGCCCAAGCCGGCAGCCAAGACGCCGACGGACTGGTCGGCTGCGGCCGATTGGTACGACAACCTCGTGGGCGACGAGGGCAGCGAGTATCACCGCGAGGTGGTCCTGCCGGGCACGCTCAAGCTGCTGGGCGAGGTCGGGGGTAAGCGGGTGTTGGATGTGGCGTGTGGGCAGGGGGTGCTATCTCGAATGTTGCACGGGCGCGGGGCGATTGTGTCCGGTGTTGACGCGGCTGAGGGGCTGATCGCGGCTGCCCGGGAGCGGAATGCGTCGCTCGACACGGCGGTGGTGCCGGCTCCGGATTTTGCGCTGGCCGATGCGACATCGCTCGCGGGGGTGTCGGAGGACACGTTCGAGCTGGCTGCGTGTGTGCTGGCGATTCAAAACATTCACCCGCTTCAGCCGGTGTTCACCGAGGTGGCCAAGCGGCTGAAAGTGGGCGGGGCGTTCGTGGTGGTGATGATGCACCCGGCGTTTCGCTCGCCGAAGGCGACATTCTGGGGCTGGGAGCCGAGCGCCGACGGCGCATCCGGCGTGGAGTTCCGCCGGGTTGACAAGTATCTCACGCCGCGGAAGGAGCCGATTGTGATGCACCCGGGCAAGAAAACCGGGGAATACACCTGGACGTTCCACCGGCCCATCGGCGACTACGTCAACGCCGCGCGGAAAGCCGGGCTGCTGACGGACGCGATGGAGGAGTGGCCCAGCCACAAGGTGAGCGACTCCGGGCCGAGGGCTCCGGCTGAGAACGTGTCGAAGAAGGAGATTCCGATGTTCCTGGCGCTGCGGTGTGTGAAGGTGGCCGCGGCTACTTGACGACTTCGAGGCGGCAGAGGTCGAGCGTGCGTTTTTCGCGCTTGAGGGTGAGGTTCAGGTCCTTGGCGAACTTTTCCGGCGATGGGTCCGCCGAGGCGGCATCGCCGGGTTCGACGTTCAGAAACACCATGCTGTTTGAAACTGTTGTTTCGTTGATCATGGGCGTGTTGAACGAAACTCCGAGGATATCGAGCACATGGAAGAGCGGCCCGCCTTTCGAATGCAGTTCGCGGTTGCGATCGGACACGGTGACGGTGACGGTGAATGTGGGTGGGTCGCCGGTGTTTGTATCGGGTAAGGGCAGTTTCGGTGTGCCGGTGAAGACGACGACATCGCGTTCGGCTTTAAAGGGCACGAATCGCACGTTTTGGTCGCTAGCGATTGAGATTATCGAGGCAAGCCCGAACAGGATG